>Ga0181405_1000638_pt1 | contig 12047 bp, 13 predicted proteins | sample 28SPOviralmetaG_FD_130134 | JGI IMG/M metagenome (GOLD analysis project Ga0181405, IMG submission 130134) | Marine viral communities from the oligotrophic San Pedro Time Series (SPOT) site, San Pedro Channel, CA, USA - 28 SPOT_SRF_2011-11-29 | ecosystem: Environmental > Aquatic > Marine > Strait...
GACAAAAGAAGATTATATGTTCAAGTCATGGATTCGTGATGTCATGGAGTATGATGAGAAAACCATGGAGCGTCGGATGAGAACTCCTGGTAAACCTAATACTTTAGATGGAACTGGTGGATATCTTAAGAATGCTATGGCAGCAACAGGCACTACTAGTATCAAGAATTTCATAAATAAGTACAAGGTAAAGAAGTAAGTAGTATTGCCATGTCTGATGGAATCGGTAAGAATCCTTTGAATGACATTTCAAAGGTATATCTGGATAAAGTAGCTTCCCAAGAAACAACAGAGGAAGGTTACAAGGAGATTGATCGATCCAAAGAAAATAAAATGTATCGTCGTGCTGGTAATCTTGCTCGCACAGGACTTGCTTCTAAAGGTAAGAAGAAAGCAGATGCATTGAATAAGTCTAATAAGATTGTATCTGCTATCTCCCGTCAGAAAGAGAAAGAGCGTTTTGCTAAGATGGGTGATGAGAAAGCAAGAGATAATTATAAAGAAGGACTTGATCCAGTAGGAAAAGAAGATGGTGATATCAATAATGATGGCAAAAAAGATAAGACTGATAAGTATCTGAAAAACCGCCGTGAGAAGATTGGTAAGGCAATCGCTGCAAAAGAAGAATTTTCTGATTGGAGAGCAGATCTTCAAGAGCAGGGACTTATTGAAGTGATGGATGAGACTGAAGCAGATAAACCCATCAAAGAGAAGAAGGTAAACAATAAGGTTAAGATTAACCCTAAACTTGGTGAAGCAATCGAAGAGATTGGTGGAACTCTGATTGAAGAGTCTGAGATTGATGAAGTCATTGAAAGCATTTACATTGAACTGATTGAAGAGGGTTATTCTGAGGATGATGTAGAAGAAGCAATTGAGTTTGCTCTAATTGAAGAACTCAATGAAGTAAGTGATAGATATTATGATTCTGCAGTGAAGGCATCTAAAGAAGCTGCTGCTAAGAAGAGAAGAGCAGAAATGATGAATAAGGCGAAGGGACGCCTTAGATTCATGAAGAGAAAAGCAGGTGAAGTCGCTAGCAATATGAAAAAGAAAGCAGCGAATACAGCAACAGATGTTGCATTTGCTGGTTCTGCTGCAAAAGACAAAGTAAAATCTGCTCTCTCCACTGCTAAGAAGAGAGTAACTGATGCTCCTAAAGTTGCAAAGAAAAGTTTAAAAGACAGAATCAAGAAGGGAGCACTCGCTGTTGCAAAGCGCATGAGTGAGGAATTATCTGTTGACGATCAGATGAAGATCTCTCAGAAGTATAATAGAATGACTCCTGAGCAGAAGAAAGCAGCAAACAAAAAAGCAATGGGTAATGTTGCAAAAGTTGCCCCTAAAAAGGACACTAGAACAGATGCTCAGAAGATGACTGATGCAGTCGGTAAACCCAGAATGGGAAGTAGTGACTGATGCCAGCAGTATCTAAAAAGCAGCAGCGTTTCTTTGGAATAGTTCGTGCCATCCAAAAAGGTGAGATGGCACCTACTACTCCTGAGACTGCAAAGGCAGCTGCTGAGATGAAGAAAAAACATGTAAAAGATTTTGCATCAACAAAGCACAAGAAACTTCCTGAGAAGGTAGTTGCTAAAGAGGAATCTAATCCTCGTATTCCTAGAAAGAAGGGGCAACCTGCAAATTCTAAGAAACATTCTGATCTTTATACTGATGAGAATCCTAAAGGAACCATTCATGGTTTAGGGTTCAAGGATGTTGCAACTGCAAAAGCATCCGTCACTAAGATCCGTAAGTCATCAAGATCTCATGCTCACAAAATTCAAGCAGCAGTTGCTATGGAACAAAGGGCAAGAGAAATGGGTAAGACTTCTGAGGCAGCAGTCTACAGAAAGTATATCAATGCGATGAAAAAGAAAACTAAAAAAATGAATGAAGGATGGAGTGATAAGTATAAGAAATCAATCGATTGTAATAATCCTAAAGGATTCTCTCAAAAAGCACATTGCCAAGGAAAAAAGAAAAAAGTAAACGAAATCTATAGTGGTTCTGATTCTGGAAGAGCAGAAAAAATCAAAAGATATGATGCTGAGAAAAAGAAATTTACCAAAGATGATAAGCGTAAAAAGTTTGGAAAATTTGTACAGGATGTAGAGAAAGTAAGATCTAAATCAACAGGAATGCGTGGATACCACAAAGGCAAGATGGGAACATTCAATAAAGGATCTTTCACACCCGATAATTGATATATAGAATGTAGTATTGAGGTTCATCATGTTTGCATTTTTACTCCCATTAGCATCAAAAATTATTTCAGATGCAGTCGCAAAGATTCCGGAAAATGAAGAACTCGGTGAGAAGTTGGTTGAGATCTGTCTTGTTATCCTTGCTAAAGCGGTTAAGTTAACCAAGACTGATATGGATGATAAACTTCTTGAAGTTGTCACCAAATCAATCAAAACGAGAGAAGAGTGAATTTATAAATATCTTATAGCAATTAAACTATCGGACGTAAGACATGGCACTCTGGGGCAATAACGATAATATTACTGCACATGGAACTGTCTCCCTGAATTACTCTACCAGAGTTGTGACGGGTAGTAATTCTGGATTTGGTGAAAGTGGCAAAATTCAAGAAGGTGATGTGATTCGTTTTGGATCACTTGAGAAACCCGGCACATATTTCGGTGATGCTGTTGTTGTAAGTATTGCTAGTACATCTCAACTAACAATCGCATCAACTGCAGGACTTAGCGGTGCTGCCATTGCTGCCACTTCTTACACTGCTTCTCAACTTCCTAAATTTGCTGTTGACGGACACTACAGTGAAAGAAACACTGCATACTCCTCCATCAACTATGGAGTTGCTGCAGCAGGATCTGCAGACGCAGGAGGAACCGTTTATGAATCTGGTGTAGGCTGGGTTGGTGTTACCACTTATACTGATAACGCTGGTAACCTGAGAGTCAAGAAAGAGATTCTTTGTGCTATGTCCGGTATTTCTACTGGTAATGCTCCTAGTTATCCTAATATTGTTAATGCGAACTGATAAGGGATGTTATTTCATGAATTGAATTCGGAGAACTTCCTCCTTTTTGCCATTAAAAATTATGAAAATCCTCAGGCAGTAACGAGAGAAGACTTTGATAAGGATCTAAATCATTTTAAATATATCAAGCGGTTACTTAAAAGATATAAGTCAACTGGTGAATTGAAAGTACATCTTCTTCTAAATCATTTTATTGTTTTGTATAATATTTTTGGTGAAGCAACAACACCGATGTTATTTTATAAAATAGATGAGCAGGATCTTAGAAGTTGTTTAAAAACATTTGTAGTGTTTCTAGGCAAGTTACCAGAGTTTCCTCACACTTATATTCATGATTTGGAAATGGATGATAATTGTTTAAGAGAACTTATTTCTTTTCACAATGAGCAGTAAATCAGTAAAAAAGTTTTTACATCTCTTTAGAGAAATGATGGGTGCAGGAGATGTTGGTGCTCCTACTAATAATGTTGGTGATGGAAAGATTGCTGGTGCTGTACCTGGAGAAGATCCTCCAGTTTACCTGAAGAAGAAAAAAAGAAAACCAACACCTGTAGGTAGATACGGTACTCGCAGAACTTGGCGTCAAAATGGCTGAGCTAATAAAGGTTGCAGTTTTAGAAGAAAAACTTCAGAACTTTGAGTCACTTGTCACAAAGTTAGATTCTGCGATTGAAAAAATTGCAGAGGTAAATAATAATGTGTCTAGGATGCTTGCCGTCCATGAAGAAAGAATCTCAAAGCAAGAGCAAATCGATACAGTACTCTTTGATAAAATCGACAAACTCCGTGATAAAATGGACAGCGATCATGACGGTGTCACTACAAGATTATCTCTACTCGAAAGAAAACTTTGGATCGCCATTGGATCACTTGGACTAGTGGTTGCATTTACCAATCCTCAAGCATTAAAACTTGTTAAACCCTTGATATCCTCTACTGAAAGTGCTATAGTAGCACCAGTAGTCGCTTTCGTGAATGGATCACATTGATTCTAAGTATATTGGGATTATTTCCCCTCGCTTAGGAAAATTCAAGAGAGTTAAATCAAATCTCTACAACTTTCGTTGTCCCATTTGTGGCGACTCGAAGAAGAACAAAAATAAAACACGGGGTTACATTTATTCCGTAAAGACTAATACAAACTTTAAGTGTCATAATTGTGGTGCTTCAATGTCCTTCAGTAACTTTCTGAAGCATGTGGATGCTCCGACTCATAAGCAATACTCATTAGAGAAATTCAAAGAAGGGCATACTGGTAGAAACTTTGTTGTTGAAGAACCAGACTTTAAGTTTGAAGCACCTAAGTTCAAGAAGAGTTTGAGTATTCCTAAAGCTTTTGAGAATCCTCGATCTGATGGATATCTGACTGCAAGGAAATTAGATCCATCAAAGTTTTATTATACAAAGAAGTTCAAGAAGTTTGTTAACACGATCAAACCAACCTTTGATGATACCCGCTATGATGAAGAGAGAATAATCATTCCGATCTACTATGAGAAAAATCTGATCGGATTGCAGGGTAGATCTATAGATCCTAACCCTGTTAAATATATCACTGTGATGTTTGATGACAATGCGCCAAAAATTTATGGACTTGATGATGTTGAAAAATCTGAACCAGTTTACGTTACTGAGGGCCCATTTGACTCAACTTTCCTTAGTAACGCAATTGCAATGTGTGGTGCTGACGGTGATGTTGGTAAGTGGGGGATCAGCAATCCTGTTTGGATCTATGATAACGAACCACGTAACCGAGAAATCGTCAATAGAATCAGTCGTACAATAGATAGAGGAGAGTCGGTAGTTATCTTTCCATCATCTATAGATGAAAAGGACATTAATGATATGGTGATCGCTGGACATGATGTTCAGAAGATTGTAGAATGTAACACATACAGTGGTTTGGAAGCAAAACTTAAATTTAACACCTGGAAGAAAGTATGAGTAACGGTATCAAGGTTAAAAAGCGAGACGGTAGAATCGAGTCTCTTGATTTAGATAAAATGCATCTGATGGTTGATGAAGCAACCACGGGACTTGCAGGTGTTTCCGCTAGTCAAGTTGAGATGAAGTCTGGTATTCAGTTTTATGATGGCATCACAACAGCAGAGATTCAAGAAATTCTGATTAAGGCGGCAAGCGATCTGATTGATCTAGAACATCCCAACTATCAATTCGTCGCTGCTAGACTGCTTCTATTCTCACTTAGGAAGCAATTATATGGAAAGATGCGTGAACTACCTAATTTAGAAACTCATATCATGAGTTGCACAAATATTGAGGTGTATGACAAAGAGATTTTTCTTAAATACTCTAAGGAGGAGATTGCGAAAGCAAATTCTTATATCGATCATCATCGTGACTTTCTCTTCACTTATGCTGGGTTGCGTCAAGTAGCAGATAAGTATCTGGTTCAAGATCGCAGCACTGGTGGAGTGTACGAGACTCCTCAGTTCATGTATATCATGATTGCTCTGACTATTTTTGCAGAGTATCCCAAAGAAACCAGGATGACTTATGTCAAACGATACTACGACGCAATCAGCAAACACAAAATCAACATTCCCACACCTATCATGGCAGGAGTGCGAACTCCACTTCGACAATTTGCTAGCTGTGTTCTTGTTGATGTTGATGACACCCTCGATAGCATCTTTACTTCTGATATGGCTATCGGCAGATATGTTGCACAAAGGGCGGGCATCGGTATCAACGCAGGCCGAATCCGTGGCATCAACAGTAAAATCCGAGGCGGAGAAGTTCAACACACAGGTGTTGTACCATTCCTTAAAAAGTTTGAATCGACTGTCCGGTGTTGTACACAAAATGGAATACGAGGTGGCTCAGCGACTGTCCACTTCCCAATCTGGCACCAAGAGATCGAAGACATAATTGTCCTTAAGAACAACAAGGGTACAGAGGACAATCGCGTAAGGAAACTTGACTACTCCATCCAGATTTCAAAACTTTTCTATGAGCGTTTCATCCGAGATGGAGAAATTAGCTTATTCTCACCGCATGACGTACCAGGTTTGTATGATGCTTTTGGTACTGATTCATTTGACGCTCGCTATGTGGACTATGAATCAGATCAGTCTATTCCAAGAAAGACTATCGGTGCTCAGAAACTGATTCTTGATCTACTGAAAGAACGTGCAGAGACTGGACGTGTTTATATTATGAACATCGATCATTGTAACTCTCACTCATCCTTCAAAGACAAAGTAGAAATGAGTAATCTATGTCAGGAGATTACTCTCCCGACATATCCTCTGAATCATATTGATGATGAGTATGGTGAGATTGCACTTTGTATTCTTTCCGCTATCAATGTTGGTAAAGTCAAGTCTGATGAAGAACTAGAAAACCTTTGTGATCTTTCTGTACGCGGACTAGAAGAACTCATTGACTATCAGAAGTATCCTGTAAGGGCAGCAGAAATCGCTACAAGGGCACGTAGATCACTTGGTATCGGTTTCATCGGTTTAGCACATTATTTGGCAAAACTTGGATACAAGTATGGCGATCAAGAGGCATGGGACGCTGTTCACGGACTCTCTGAGTCCTTTCAGTATTACCTTTTGAAGTCCTCTAATCAAATTGCTAAAGAGAAGGGACATTGTGAATACTTTGGACGCACTAAGTACGCCGATGGAATTCTTCCCATTGATACATACAAAAAGGACGTAGACGAAATTTCTTCTCAACAACTCCAGCATGATTGGGAATCTCTTAGGGCATCTATCAACGAATTTGGATTACGGCACAGTACGTTGTCCGCACAGATGCCATCGGAGAGCAGTTCCGTTGTGTCAAATGCCACCAATGGAATCGAACCACCTCGCGACTACTTGTCCGTTAAAAAATCAAAGAAAGGGCCTCTTAAACAGATTGTTCCGCAGTATAACTCACTGAAGAACAATTATACTTTGCTCTGGGATATGCCTAATAACAAAGGTTACATCAATGTTGTCGCAGTAATGCAAAAGTTCTTTGATCAAGCAATTTCTGGTAACTGGAGTTACAATCCAGAGCATTATGATGATAATGAAGTCCCAGTGTCCGTCATGGCACAAGACTTTTTGACTACATATAAGTACGGTTGGAAAACCTCTTATTACCAGAACACAAATGATCTAAAGTCTGATGAAGTAGAGGAAGACAAAGAAAAACTGAATAACCTGTTAGAAGAATTAGAACAAGCCGAGGAGGGAGAGTGTGAATCCTGTGCAGTTTAAGGTTTCATCAATAGAAGATAAGAAAACAGAAGTCAAAGGGATGACTGTTTTCAATACAGAACAAGTAGATACCAAAAAGCAACCCATGTTTTTTGGAAAACCCCTGGGAGTCCAGAGGTATGACTCTTATAAGTATCCAGTTTTCGATAAACTGACTACTCAACAACTTGGATACTTTTGGCGTCCCGAAGAAGTATCTCTGCAAAAAGATCGTGGAGATTATCAAACTCTTCGTCCAGAACAAAAACATATCTATACTTCTAACCTGAAGTATCAGATTATGTTAGATTCTATTCAAGGTAGAGGCCCTGGAATGGCATTCATTCCTTACTGCTCTCTTCCTGAATTGGAAGCATGTATGGAAGTCTGGGGATTCATGGAGATGATCCATAGTCGTTCTTACACTTACATCATCAAGAACGTTTATTCGGATCCTTCAGAGGTATTCGATAAGATCGTTACTGATCAGCGTATTCTAGAGCGTGCTAGCAGCGTTACAGAAGCATATGATGATTTCATCAATGGTGCTCAGAACTGGGGAACCAGTAAGATGTGGAGCAAAGAGTTTAGAGATTCTCCCACAGCACAATGGGAGATTAATGACATTAAGCGTAAACTTTATAGAGCAGTTGCAAACGTCAACATCTTAGAGGGTATTCGATTCTATGTTAGTTTCGCTTGCAGCTTTGCATTTGGCGAACTTAAACTTATGGAAGGATCCGCTAAGATTATCTCGCTTATCGCCAGAGATGAGAACCAGCATCTTGCAATCACACAAAACATTCTTAATAAGTGGAAACAAGGTGATGATCCTGAAATGAAGCAAATCATGAAGGAAGAAGAAGAGTGGACTTATAAGATGTTTGATCGTGCTGTTAATGAAGAAAAGCGTTGGGCAGATTATTTGTTCAAAGATGGTTCAATGATCGGACTGAATGACAAACTTCTTCAGCAGTATGTTGAATGGATTGCAAATCGTCGTCTCAAATCTATTGGACTGACTCCTCAGTATGATATTGCTGCCAAGAACAATCCTCTGCCATGGACTCAACATTGGATCTCTTCTAAAGGACTTCAGGTTGCTCCTCAAGAGACAGAAGTAGAGTCTTATGTTGTAGGCGGTATCAAGCAGGATGTCAAGAAAGATACTTTTTCTGGATTCCAACTTTGAGTTAGGAAAACAAAACAGAGTCCTCAACTTAGTTGACGGACTCTTTTTTTGTGCTTAAATAGTAAACACATCGCATAATATTATGCATAAAATTAGTACTGTTGATATTAGTTCGGCAATTGGTGATCATCTTACATTCACCTTAGGTAAGAAACCAAAAACCGAAACGGTTCATGATGTGTATATGGCATTGTGTTATGCCATTAGGGATAGGATGATGACATCTTATCATAATAATCCTAAACCAAATAAAACAGTCGCATATCTATCAGCAGAGTTTTTGATAGGGCCACAACTAGCAAATAATTTACTCAATCTTGGATTGAAAGAGGTTGCGGCAGAGTCTGTAAAAGAGTATGGATATTCTCTTGATGAGATTTTAGAACAAGCAGAAGAACCTGGATTGGGTAATGGTGGATTGGGTAGACTCGCTGCTTGTTATATGGAGTCTCTGTCCACTCTGAAGGTTCCTGCAACGGGATATGGTATTAGATACAAGTTTGGTATTTTCAAGCAGAGCATACACAATAATCAGCAGGTAGAAGTCACTGATAACTGGTTGCATGGTGATTGGCCTTGGGAAGTCAGTTATCCAGATCAATCTGTAAAGGTTGGTTTTGGTGGTAAAGTTGAGCATTACACCTCAAACAATGGGGATAATATTAAGAGAGTACGCTGGGTGCCTGAGGAGTACGTCTTTGCGGTTCCTTATGATGTTCTTCAGGTTGGATATGATGTTGAGGGGTGCAACAAATTAAGACTCTGGAGAGCAGATGCTTGCGATGTATTTGATTTTGATGCTTTTAATCAAGGAGACTATCTGGGTTCGGTAGAGAAGTGTGTCTTTACTGAGACTATTTCTAAAGTTCTTTATCCAAATGATGGAACCTGTCAAGGAAAGAGACTGAGACTGAAGCAACAGTTTTTCTTTGTTAGTGCTTCTCTCCAAGACATGATCAGAACGCTTAAAGAAAATGATATTTCTTTAGAAGATTTTCATAAACATTATCAAGTCCAACTAAATGACACTCATCCAGCAGTAGCTGTTGCTGAGTTGATGAGACTTCTCGTTGATGATAATAGAATTGATTGGGATCTCGCATGGGATATTACAACCAAGTCAATTGCATATACCAATCATACTCTCCTTCCAGAAGCACTTGAGAAGTGGGATCTGGAGATGTTTGGGGATTTACTTCCTAGACACCTTGAGATCATCTATGACATTAATCATAGATTCTTACAGGTTGTTAGGATGAAGTATCCTGGCGATGATAAAATCCTCAGGAAACTTTCTATTATTGATGAGGATGGAAATAGATCTGTTCGTATGGCAAACCTTGCAACGGTTGGATCTCATCATGTAAATGGTGTTGCTGCGCTTCACTCTGATCTTATCACTAAAAATCTTATGCCAGAGTTCTATGAACTCTGGCCTCATAAGTTTACTAATGTTACCAATGGTGTAACTCCCAGAAGGTGGTTGGCAAGTTCTAACACCGCATTAAGTCAAGTTATTACTGATTACATTGGTTCTGATTGGATATCTGATATGAGTAAACTTCAAGTACTTGAAAATGGACTTGATGATTCCAACTTACTCGAACAGATTGCAAATACCAAAACTTTAGGAAAACATAAACTGTCTCGATATATACAGAAGACTCTTGGTGTTTCTGTTGATCCGTCAAGTATGTTTGACGTTCAAGTAAAGAGGATTCATGAATACAAACGCCAGCATCTTCTTGCTTTATGGGTGGTTTCTAGGTATGTGTATATCAAAAATCATAAAGACGATTACGTTGTCCCTCGTACAGTAATCTTTGGGGGTAAGGCTGCTCCGGGTTATTGGATGGCAAAACTTATCATTCGATTCATATGTTCTATTGCTGAGACTATCAATAGTGATCCTGATATGGATGGAAAACTAAAAGTTATCTTCCTTCCTAATTACAGCGTCAAACTTGGCGAGAAGGTATATCCTGCTGCGGATTTGTCGGAACAGATTTCTACAGCAGGTAAGGAAGCATCTGGCACTGGTAATATGAAGTTCCAGATGAATGGTGCTTTGACTATTGGTACACTTGACGGTGCAAACGTTGAGATTCGTGATTTGGTAGGTGAAGAGAACTTTTTCCTCTTCGGTAATACTGAGGAGCAGATTGGTGAACTATGGAGTAATGGATACAATCCAAAACATTTCATGAGTCCCAAATTATTTGAAGCGATTCAACTTGTAAAATCTGGACACTTTAGTGGCGGGGATAGAGAAGTATTTAAACCACTAATTGATAATATTCTCAATAGTGATCCATTCTGTGTATGTGCCGATTTTGAGGATTATAATCGTGCCCAAAGTGTAGTTGATACTACCTGGGGCAATCGTGAAGAATGGAGTCGTAAGTCATTGATAAATATCGCTAGATCTGGATTCTTCTCATCAGATCGATCAATTCAAGATTATTGTGATCTTATTTGGAAGATATAAATAATCGAAATTGAAATAAATTTGTAATGGTTGATTATGAAAATCCCTGGATTTTTGAAGGACAACCTTTTTTATCTGAGAATATTGGCGATAAGTTCGGTTTTGTCTACCTCATTACAAATTTACAAAATAATCGACAGTACATCGGTAGAAAATACTTCTGGCAGTTTAGAACTCCAAGAGGTAAAAAACGAAAAGTAAAATCTGAATCTGACTGGAAAAAATATTATGGTTCTTGTCCGGAACTTAAAGAAGACATTGACAAATTCGGTAAGCAAAATTTTAGCAGAACTATTATCAGCGTTCATAACACGAAGGGCAAAACTAATTTTGAAGAAACCAGACAACTCTTCGTCAACGGAGTCCTCACAGAATCCCTTGACAACGGAGTTCCAAAGTTCTACAATAGTAACATCCTCAGCAGATACTTCCGAAAAGACTACTATGGAAACGACGGACGTAGTAATGCAGGCTCGTAACTGGGCTATTACTCATATTGAAGAAATGGCACAAAATGAATCTGTTGATCAAATTTATGATAGACTTGCAATGATGGATGAATGGTACGAGTGGTTCGATCTTGACAAAATGGATGGAATGGACTACATTGTACTTGAAGACACAACTCGGGGTTCTGAATCAGAGATTTGAGTCTTCTCTTTTGTCTCAGTAGCTCAGTGGATTAGAGCAACTGCCTTCTAAGCAGTCAGCCGTAGGTTCGAGTCCTACCTGAGACGCCTCGCGGAGTTAGTTCAGCGGTAGAACGCTATCCTTCCAAGTTAGATGTCGTCGGTTCGATTCCGATACTCCGCTTTCCTTTTTTAGGAACATGAAACCAGTTGAAATTCTTCTACTTATATCAGAGTTAGAAGGTTCTTATCAACACACTAAGAAACTTGGTTTTGACGAAGACAGAGATGTTCTCAGAAAAATGTGTGATAAGTATCATAAACTGTATTTCAAACTAAAGAAGGAACAAAAAAACAATCCTCTATAGCTCAATGGTAGAGCTCTCGACTGTTAATCGAGCGGTTCTTGGTTCGAGTCCAAGTGGGGGAGCTTTGCTTGATTAGTTCAGAGGTAGAACACCAGAGTTACATTCTGGGTGTCGGCGGTTCGATCCCGTCATCAAGCATTCCC
>Ga0181405_1000639_pt1 | contig 12047 bp, 6 predicted proteins | sample 28SPOviralmetaG_FD_130134 | JGI IMG/M metagenome (GOLD analysis project Ga0181405, IMG submission 130134) | Marine viral communities from the oligotrophic San Pedro Time Series (SPOT) site, San Pedro Channel, CA, USA - 28 SPOT_SRF_2011-11-29 | ecosystem: Environmental > Aquatic > Marine > Strait...
CAAACTTTGGAGACTTAGTTAGGTATACATTAACTGGTTCATTGTCTGGAGAGTACAGTCCTAAAATGGCAGTCCGTACAGAAATACAAGATGAAGCAGATACTAATTTATTTTTATTACAGTCAGCATACGACTTAGGACAAATTACAAAAGATGATTACGAAGTTGCTAAACAAAAAGTTGAAGAACTAGAACAAGAACAACTTAGTGATATGGAGTTTGACCCTAAGCATGGTTTCAATGCTTGGATTGGTTTTACTTCTAATCTATATGCAATGGCAAAAACAGACCCTTTTCTTATGGCATCAAGAGGAGTAGGTGCAGGTGGTAGAGCCGTAGCCAGTGAAGAAGTGTTAACTGGAGTTGGCAAACAATTAGATGAACACTTACAAGCAGGAGGAACTGCTGCAGATTTTTTTGCTAACGGACAAGATGATGCAATCAGAATACTTTCTGATAAAGTTGCTGAGTTAGCACAAGCAGATGCACCATTGTTTACAGAACTAACACTTAGAGGATTTAGTCCTGAAGTAGCTTTTCGCATAGTAGATAATCCTAAAAACAATCCACAAGGATATTTTGATATTATAAAAAATTCTTTAACTAAAGGTTATATATCTGACATACGTGTTAACGGTAAAATGAATACAGCAGCTAAAGACGTACACTTACAACCAAAAGTATTTAGCGATAACTTTCTTGATAACATAGCTGACACCATGACAGGCGATACTATAACTGCTAACTACATTAGAGGTGGTGGTGTTAAAGATAAAGGTAGGATAAGAACAGCTACATCAAGTATTAAAGATATTTTCTTAGGTTCTGATGTTAGGTTGCCTTCAAGACCGTTTGCATATCTAACAGACACTTCACGTTCAGTAGATACGTTTACTAAAACAGGAAGAATGATGAGTATACCTACACCTGTTATAGAAGATTTGTCTAAACAGTTTTATGTAGCAATACAAAACAAACAATATAAATTAGCACAGAGTATTTATTATGACGAATTAATTATGCGAGAAGGTGCTATACAACTTAAAGCAGTGTTTGGTTTGTCAGACGCAGAGTTACAAGATTTTTTCCAAAACAATTTAGACGACGTAAGAGGATTTACTGACCAGGGTAAAACATATAGAGCAGCACAAAATTCTAAATTTTATGAAGAAGGTTTTGTAGACCCTTTAACTAGAGCACAGTATGCTGACCAGATTATTAACGAAGAAGAGTTAGCACAATGGTCACAGAAATCTATAGGGCTAGCAGGACAAGCTATGGACTTGACTATTAACATACCTGATTTACGTGCCACGTTAAGACATACTGGTATTAGAAAAAGACTTAGAAATAAATTAGTAGGTTCTCAACAGGTAGATGAAAGCGTAGCTCTAATTAGAGCAGAAGCAGATAAAGGAACAAAGGGTACTTTCTTTGACCCAGATACTCCATTAGGTCAAATAACTAAAGATGCTTTTTCTGATTTACCAGATGAATCATTCTTGTATAAAAAATTAGTGATGGATGTACCATCTCGTGCAGAAGATATAACTTTTGGTTTAATATCAAGAGTATGGATGCCCCTACAGTTAATAACACGTATTGCATTTCCACTTAAAATAACTACAGACGGTATGTTGCGAGTATCTACAAAAGGTTTAGCTTCTATATTTAGAGACCCTGCAGAATACATGAAGATGATATTTAATGACCCTGACGGTCTTATGATACGTTACTTGGAGACTAAAGGTATTGATGTAACTCCTCTTACAAGTTTGCGTGGACCTTTTAGAGTTACTAAACCAATTGAAGGTGGTAAGTTGTCAGAAAAATTGCCACTTAAATATAGAAAATCATTAGGTGCTTTGACAGAAGGTAATTCAGAATTTGGTGTACCAGAAGTTAGAGACCTGTATGAAAGAGACCCTAAGTTTACTTCTGTCTTTAGAAAAGATAATGGTAAATACGTTGACGTACAAAAAACAGTAAAAAAGAATGTAGCACAAACAGATGGAAGTACATTAGCTTTTAAATTAAATGATGACTATATAGAAACGTATATTGATTATTTAGTTACTCAAATGGCACATGACCCATTTATGCCTATAGTTGCAGGTGCTATGAGACAGGGATTGTCTGATGCTGATATTGTAAAAGCAATACAAAATAATAAATATTTAATGGATGAGATAGCTTCTTTAAATAGGAAAATTATGTCAAGACAAAACGTTGATGGTAGAGCATCAAACATAGTTGTAATTAGAAACGATAAAGATTTTTTAGACTTTGTTAAACATCATCGTATGACTATTAATAACTTTACAGGAGCATCTGATGATTTAATTAATGTTATAGCTCAAGGTAAAGTTGGAAAAGTTGACATACGTGATTTTGAAGTATTAAGAACTATGAACTCACAAAGTGTTAAGAATACATTGACACCACTCATAAATAGAAATGCAGAAAACTTACCAACTACTGTACCTGGCATAGAAAAAGTAAGTCCTAAAGGAATGATAAGTAAATTTAAAGCATTTACTGACGCATTGTTTTTTACAGTAGGTCAGTCAGAAGCAGCACTTGTTCGTATACCTACATTTAAACAAGCGTACTTACATTACATAGATGCCAACATGGTGTTTGCACAAAGAAACGCATTAGCAGATATGTTAAAAAATCATTATGACCCTAACGTACCAGTTAACCTATCAGATGATTTAGTTAAAAAAGCTAAGAGATTATTAGATGACAAACGTTTAGACCAAGATGAAATAGATAATGTAATGACTAAAGTAGTTAAGCAGTCTGTAACTCAAAAAGATGACGGTCTAACATTAGTTGCTTATCATGCAGATGGTATTCACACACCAAGAATATTAGGTGCAACAACTAAACATCAGTTAGAACTAAATGTAAATTTACAGAACGCAGAAAGAACAGCATACACTACAGACAAAAACATTGCCAACATAAGACTAGGCGATGAAAATACTAAGATTGGTTCGTACTACTCCAATGTAAACAAACAAGAAGTAGTTGTTAACGGTAAGTTATTAACAGAACAGAAAGCATCTTTGCGTATAGTGTTAAGAGAAACATACGGTGCTAATACTAAAAAAGATATAGATGCTGTATTAAAAGATTTTGAAACATATCTAAAAGAAAACCCAACACCTAGTGTTAAAGAGTTAAGAACACAATTAAAACTAGGCAACATGAAATATGAAGATGTTGTAACACTAGCACAACGTGGTGGGTTGCAATCTTTCTTAGATGAGAAAACAGGTAAGTTTATAATTAACAATCCTAAACAAAGTCCTATTGTACAAGAACTGACAGAAGTAGATTATCACACAATGTTAGATAGAGCTGATGTCAGAGCAGACATAACAAGAAACATGACATACGATGATTTAGATAGAAGAGCAGCAGAAGCAGCATTTGAAATACACAACAGATTGTTATACAACTTACTTGAAAGAGGTTATGTTGCTGAAGCATACAGAGTAGGATTACCATTCTTTGAGGCGTATAGAGAAGTTCTTGGTCGATGGTTTCAATTAGGAACTACAAACACTAGAGCTGCAGCACAAGTTGCATTTGCATATAGAAAAGGCGTAGAAGAAAATATCATCTATACAGATAGTTTTGGAGAAAATTATTTAATTATGCCTGTTGGTGGTACACCTCTAGAATCTTATGTACAAAGTGGTGGAGAAGGATTGTGGACAGATGACATGAGTATTGATGAAAGTGGAATTATACTTAAAAGAAGTTTTCCTACATCAGCATTAGGCGTTGCAGGTGGTGGATTGTTTCCACCATTAGGACCAGTTGTAGCTATACCTGTAGGTTTATTAACAGCAGACAATCCAGAAGCAAGAAGAGTATTAGAGAGAACTATATTTCAATTCGGTTTACCGTTTGAAGGTGGTGCAGGAGATTTAAAAAGTTTTGTTGGAGAAGTGTTACTTGAAGAAACGTTACCTGCTACAGGTAAAAATATACTTAACTCAGTTGCTTCTAAGTTAGGCTTCACAGGTTTAGATGAAGACTTGTATTTATTAGCTACTACACAATCAACACAAATAGCTTCTATATTATTTCCAGAAGATGTACAAGACCCAGAATTTTTATTTGATAAAGCTGCAATTATAAGAGATAACATTTATCAGATAAAAGCGTGGGACAGAAACATTAACCCATTAGTACCAAAGATGAATGTTTTGTATAGAGCAGACTTAGAAGATAGCACGTTTCAAGAATGGTATGGAACAGAAGGCGAAAGCAGTGGATTAGTTTGGAACAGTTTTGTAGAGTTATCTGTTATACATAGTTTTTGGAGAGACATTAAAACAGAGTATGCAACAACTATGGGTGTTAAAGAAGCAGACTTTCAGGCAACTAAAGACCTTGTAAGGTTTTTAGGATTAGATAAGTATTCTTTAGAAGATAGTTTTACTTCTGCTTCAATGCAAGTTAAAGGCAAATCAATTACTGAATCAGGTAAACTACCAAGAACAAAACCAGAGTATGATTTCTATTTAGAAAATCCAGAACTATTCGCTGACATTGGTGGCAATGCTTTATATTTCTTTGAAGGTCTTGGACAAGGAGAAGTTGATTTCTCAGCTTATGGTGCGTTAAAAGGAATGGATATGGTAACTCCTTTAAATGCACAAGAGTTTTATTACAGAAGTGCAACCTATGCAGCATCAATAGTAGAACGTGCAGCTAAAGCAGAGAAAAAAAGAAAACATGAAGAAGGAGAGATACAAGGAAGTTTACAAGCTGAAATGGCAAAAGTAGATATTGTCTTAGCAAAAATGTTTCCTTTAGCTTATGGAGACCCTGTAACAAAAGCAGGAGAGTTAGCTAAGCTACCAGGTTATCAAACTACAGAAGGTGGAGACCGTTCTGCAAATGCAGAGTTAATAACTAAAGCTGTTAATGACCCTATGTATGCAGACTTTCCTATAACACCTGTAATAAAAGAGTATACAGATTACAGAGATGATGTATTAGAAGGTGTAAGAATTGGACAAAAAAAAGTTACAAAAGAAGACGCAGCGTTGTGGGTAGCAAATACTAACAGTGCAAAAGCACAAGCAATAAGAGATTTGTTATATCAGAAAGCATCAGAGATTATAGTAAAAGAACCTATGTTTGGTGTAGTCTTTGAAGAAGTGTTCTATAATGAAGTAGTTAAGTATGGAGTTGAAAATTAATGGTAAGTAGCATATATATACCAAGGACTGGAAGCGTATCAGATATTATTGATACAGATAATGTAGTACCAGACGGAGAAGATAAAGATACAACACAATTAATTATTGATTTATTAACTGACCCTGATAGAAATAAACCTTTAGGTACAGGATTTCAATCTAATTATGATATGCAAGTTGATGGACCTGATGGGACACAAATAATTAAACCTGTTAGTGCAGAAGAATATTTAACACAACAAGGATATCGTCATGTATATTTTGCTAGAGATGCAGGAGAAGTAGCAAGAGATTTAAATAAAGATAACATAGCACTTTTAAAAACACAGATGTCTAACGTAGGAATTATGGATGCAAGTAAGACTATTGGTCTTGCTGTAGACGAAGAATTTATTAAAGGTATTAAACAATTAATGGAGTTTAGTATGAATACTGGTGGCAAGATAAGTTGGCTAGGAGCTTTATCTGCTGTACGTTCTGATTACAATGCACGTAAAGCAATGACTACAGGTTCTCCTAAAATAGAAAAAGAAGAAATAGATGAGTTACTTAATGATACTTTAACAAAAGCAAAAGCTAGAAAAGGTGGTGCATTAAGCACGGAAGAAAGAAACTATATATCTAGTAGGGTAACAGGAATAGTTGGTCAATTTAATAGAACAAGTGCAAACCTAGGACAAGGTACACCTGCAGAATTCGGTTATGTTGCTGCACGAGAAGGAAGCACTAGAGTTATAGAAGGAGACTTAACAGTAAGTACTCCAAGCACAATGGCACAAGAAACGTTTACTCCAGGCACAGCAGCACAAGAACCAGACGTAGAGGGATTGCAAGAAGATATTAGTGGAGTAGTCGATGAAGTATTTGAAGGTAGAGAAGACTTAGAAAAACAATCACAAGCTGCAGGACAAATTGGTGCTAGAGCAGCAAACACAATAAACAGTCTTACTTCATTAAGCAGAAGAGCTGTAAATAGGTAATGGAACCTGATTCATATACAACGCAAGAAGTAATTGAAGCATTACAAAGTGTTGGTATCGCAGAAGAAATAGTTGAATATCTTGTTCCTATTGCAGGTTATGAATCAAGAGTAGATGGTGTACCGTTTACTAGAGATGCTTTAGATAAAGAATCTCCATCATGGGGTATCTTCCAGGCTAATTTAAATTCAATGGCTCCAGGCATATACAAGGCTATGAAAGAGTTAGGTGTAGTAGTACCAGGTGTTAGTGCAGAACAAGACAAAGTATTAGTAACCAATACTGCACAACCAGGACAAAAACCTTTATTAAAATTTACTACAAAACAAAAAGAGTTTGTAGCAAATTGGTTTGCACAACAAGCAGACCTAAATGACAATGCACTCGTATTTAAATACATGCTAGAACAAAAGTTAAAAGATAAAAAAACAGACGACTTTAGAATTGCAATGAATGAATTGTATGTTTTAACTATTGAAAAGTTTAATGACCCAGAAAATACAGATGCACAACAATTAAAGGCAAAGATAGAAAGTGAAATGTCTATGACACCACCTTCAACAACGACTACAATACCTAGTACGACAACAACAACAGTGGTAGACAACGGAGATGATGTGGTAGAAACAACAGACCCTACAAAAAGAACTCAAAGAGAAATGGAATTTAGGAATAGATATAATCCTAAAAGTAAGTTTGTAGAACAAGTGCGTTCAGGTACATTTGAGAAATCATATAATCAAATGGTAGATTTAGTAGAAGCACAGATAAATGCTCAAAGAGCTATGAATGGAATGGGTCCTGTTAAAAGACAAGTAGCAGAACAGAATGTTTACATGTCAGGTTCAGATAGTTTCCGTGAAGCTATTGACGTTTTAAGAGGCGTATCAGATAACAAGCAAGATAGCAAAGAAGGTAAAAGCCTAGTAGAGAGAGGAAATGAATTCTTTTCTGAGTTACCAGTAGGTCCTATTACTAAAAAAATTAGAGATAAACTAGGTTCAGATAGCAATGACTCCTGAAGAGATACTACGTAAAGTAGGTCTTAACGGTAAAATATTAAAAGAGTATTCATTAGGTAGATTATTAACTAATGGAGATGCTACTCATTCAACAGTTATATTAGGAGATGTAAGCAGATACTTAGAAAAGAAAAAAATACCTATAGATTTAATTGGAGAAATTCAAGAAGCATTAATTTTTGAATTAAAGAGTATGGTTCCTGAGTCTCAGATGTTTAAAAGTATACTTAGAGGCTCAAAACAAATAGGGGAAAGAGTTATAGATTTTCAAAACGCATTTAACAATTTAGTGAAGGCACACCTAAGAATGCCTTTATCTATGGATACAGTTAAAACATTAGAAGAAGGAACAAACAATCTTGAAAGGCTTTTTGACGAATTAAAAGAGATTAGAGAACCTGGTATGTATGGTATAAAAGACTCTGTTAATGAATTTGACGATTTTCAAATAGGCATATTTGATAGTACCTTTGATAGCAATACAAACTTTGAAGATTATGTAAACACTAAAGTTAAAAACGTTACAGAATATGTTGATGATTTTGTTATGCCAAAGGGCGTTGGTGGTGTAGATATACAACCTCCAGGCATGGCGTTTATGGGTAGTGAAATACCTAATGAAAAATTAATTACAGGACCGTTTGATGACATGATTAAATTTACAGCAGCACAAGAATTAAAAGGATTGATAGACCCTGAGTTAGCAGCAAAAGCTGCGAAGATACTAGAGTCAAGTCAAGAGATAGGAGAAGCAATAGTTCTCTCTGCAAAGAAGTTTGCTAAAAATGCTTTAAAAGTATCAGGTAAAACTGTAGGAGCATTGGACCCAGGAGATGTAGTCATAACTAAATCTATACCTAAATTACTTGCAGGGTTAGGAGTTGGTTCTTTATCTGCAGGTGCTTTAACATTGTATGCAATATACGAAGGAGCTTTACTGCTTTCAGACGCAGTTAGTGGCTTGCAAGAAGCTAATAAAAAAGCAGGTATAGGTGCAAACAAAAGTGAAGATTTTACAGGCTATTCTTTTACTGGTGGTCAAACAATAGACGGTAGAGATGTTGCTTATCAACAAGCAGACTTTAGTAGTTATGGTAAAGATTTTTGGCAAGGCTTTACAGAAGACTCTGTATCTGATAAGTATTCACTTAGTTATAAATTAAGTAAAGAAATACATAACAGTTTATTTGGTAGTGTCTATGGTACAATAGCTGAAACACCTAAGACACCTGTTGGTGCAAGTGGTGGAGGAAGAGTAAGAATTTTATAATGGCGAACGCACAAGAACGTAACTTATTAGTACAGCTAATCAATGGACTTATTGATAAGGATACCTATGAAAGTGAAGTAGCAAAACTTAGACCTGTTGAAACAACACCAGAAGAAGTTGCACAAAATCCTTTTAAATATACAGTACCTGGTCAAGGGTATCTTACATTAGAAGCTATTGAACAAGAACAACGAGACAAGTTAGTTACAAGTCTAGAACAAAATGATGGTGTTATAGATGTATCTGATGCTAGAAAAGCACAAGCAGAAGCAAAACAAAAGATAGATTATCTTGTTTCTGATGAGTACCAAGAAGATTTAGAAAACTACAGAATGGACCAACTTAAAGAAGAAACAACAGAAACTGAAGGTATGCCACGTATAGACAAATTTAGAGCTATCAATGCTACCAATAAAACTTTAGAAGACGCAGCAGAAAAAGCTAAAGAAACTATAGAACAAAGAGCTACTGGCACAGTACCTGAAACAACAACAACTGAATCTACAAATGTTGAAGACCCAGTAATTGTAGAAGACCCAGTAATTGTAGAAGACCCAGTAATTGTAGAAACTGTAGTAGTAGAAGATGACACATTATTTGGTAGATTAGGTGGACAGATATGGAATGTTGGTGGACAAAAATATGTAGCATTTGATATACCACAAACAGGTTTGTCTATGGCATATACTGCAACAGACGAACAGATAAATAACTTTTTTACTGTAGATAAACCACAAGAACAAACAATAGATTTAAACTCTGAGAAATGGAATAGTACATTTCAATCAGGAAATATTGTAGAAGTAGATGTAGATAATATGGAAGCATCTGGTATAGGTGGTTTCTTTGAGCAGATAGCCTCTAACTTTGACAAAGTAAAAGAAGTAAGACCATGGATGGAAGATGATGAGATGTATTCACTATGGCTAGAAAGTATTGTTGAGAATAGAGAGATAGCAGATTTTGAATGGGAAGGTACAGAGTGGTGGCAGACACACACTCAAGAAGAAAGAAGTTGGTTACTGCTTTCACAAGATAAAGATTTATCTAAGTTACCTGCAGATGCTGAAGCATTACTAAAGAACAATCGTATAAAAGCAAGAGAAACTCTTAGACAGAATGGCGTTAGTAATCCTGACCAAGTTACATTTAATGGAGAAACATTAACACAATGGTTTGGTAATAAACTAACTACAGGTACCTGGACAGAACTAACATGGTTAAATCAAGCTAAAGCATTAGGAGACCCGTTATCAGGAATACAAAGAGAAGATGCTTTGACATCTTGGTTAGAAGGTTCTGAAGCACAACCTACAGAAACACAAGCAGGATATGCAACAGCACAGGCATTAACAGAAGAATGGCTAGGACCTTTGTATGGTACCTTCGAACAAGCAGATATCGATAAATACGCAGGCATAATTCGTAACGCTGAAAGTCCAGAAGTAGGTGCTCAACAAGTTAGAGACAGTTTAAAGAACATCAGGAAAGTATTATTTAGTACTGATGTTTATGATGAGAACTTAACTTATGAAGAAATAGCACAGCCTTGGAGAAACTTTTCTTTTCAATTACTTGGAGAAAGAGTAGATGAGAAAAGTACAGATTGGATAGAAGTATTAAACGCTAATGACCAGGCGAAAGCAACACAAGTACTTACAACACATGGACTTAACAATGGTAACAAAACTATAATGGATAAAGTTACAGATGACGTAGGTTCTTTTTTAGGAACAGGACCACAAACTAGAGGCATAGTGAGAGGACAACCAACATAATGGCAACACTATCATCATCAGCTAGAGCATTAATTATCTCTGAAGCTAAAGCAAAATTTGGTCCAAACTTTCCTGACGCACTGTTGTCAATATACATTGACGCATATATAGATAGTGGTAATGATGGTACAGAAGCAGGTAATGTTATGAGACAAAGCACTGCGTATGCAGATGCCTTTCCTGGTAACTTAAATCCTGACGGTATAAGTGTTAAGTTTTCTGAAAGTGAATACTTGCAAATAGTAGATTCTTATAAAAGAAAAGTAGAAAGTCTTGGCGTTAATGCTGAACTTATTATTACTAATGACAGAATAGAAACATTAATAGAGAATGTAGTTTCTCCTCAAGAGTTTGGGGAAAGAGTACAGTCTATATATCAGAATGTTCTAACTGCTTTGCCAGAAGTAAAAGAATATTATCAATTAAATTTTGGACAAGAATTGACAGACGCAGAGATTATAGCTAGTGCTATTGACCCTAACATAAGTCAACAACTAGCATCTGGTGCAATAGATGCAGCTTCAGTTGTATCGCAGAATATTGTCAGAGGACAGATAGGTGGTCTTGCTGCAGCAGAAGGTGTCAGTTTATCTTTGACTCAAGCTGAATCATTAAGACAGCAAGGACTAACTGCACAAACAGCTAGACAATCTTTTAGACAAGCAGGAGAAATACAATCTTTAGCAGAACAACAAGGTAGAACTTCAGATGTTGTAGATATAGTTGGTGGATTAAGTGGAGACCCTGACGAACAAAAAAGAATACAAAGAATATTAGGACAACAAGCAGGTCTATCATCAGCACAAACAGGTGCCGTAAGAAGTCAAACAGGACAGTACACAGGTTTAGAAGAAATATAAATCTAAACTATACATTTATATAATTCTGTTATAATTATCCTTGACCCTGTACTAAGGTCTGGGGGTTAAACTTGACCTAGATATACGAATACGGTCTTGATGCCTACTAACAAGACCTGCCAAATAAAAAAAGTAGTGTAAAAAAAACAGAGGCAACCTAATAACCTCTCGCAAAAAAAACATTAGAGAAACGGACAAGTAAATATGACAGAAGAACAAGAGTTAAACTCTGAAGCTAATGGAGATAAGAATTGGAAAGCGATTCGAGAGGAAAATAAATCTCTCAAAGATGAGCTAGAAGGTTTTAAGGCACAAGCCAAAGTTTCTGTATTTAAAGATGCAGGATTAGATACTACAACTGGTATCGGTAAGGCTATAAGCCAGGTGTATAGTGGAGACATAAATGTCGAAGCAATACAATCTTTTGCAGCAGAAGAATACGGAGTTGATTTAAACACTAATGTTGGGCAACAAGACGGTATTCGTGAACAAGTTCAAGAGAGCCAAAACAAGTTAAACAATATTAATAAAAACTCTGTAGTCGACAGCTTCAGTAATGACGACCTAATGGAAGCCATTGCCAAAACAGAAGCGACTGGCAGCGTAAGAGACTCTATGCGTCTAAAACTTGCAGCCCAAGAAGAAGCAAAAAAGAACGACTAATAGTAGCTTTTACTTCTTCTTAATAATAAAAGTAATAGATAATTTATACAGGAGAAGATTAATATGGGAGCAATATCCCTAACAAACAGTAGCATTTATGCTCAAAACATTAACAACTTCACTGGCGAATTGTTTAAAGTTGGTGGTCAAAGAACACCTTTTCTATCAGCCGTTGGTGGTTTAAACGGAGGAACTGCAATACAGTCAACCTTCTTTCAAATCCAAGCAGCTGATAATGCGACAGTA
>Ga0181405_1000640_pt1 | contig 12044 bp, 16 predicted proteins | sample 28SPOviralmetaG_FD_130134 | JGI IMG/M metagenome (GOLD analysis project Ga0181405, IMG submission 130134) | Marine viral communities from the oligotrophic San Pedro Time Series (SPOT) site, San Pedro Channel, CA, USA - 28 SPOT_SRF_2011-11-29 | ecosystem: Environmental > Aquatic > Marine > Strait...
AAGTTGGTAAAATACATTCTTCAATAGTTTTGGGTCGGTACTTCTCAACCCAAAGAAATTCATCACGCATGTTCTTTTTTCACCAAAGTAAACGAACCATCATCATTAGGGATCCATTCTAGCTCATCCCCTTCTATCCAACCAGTTTCTTTCTTTAGTTCATCGGGGAAGGTTAGAATCCCATCATCATCAACTGTTAAAGTAGTTTTCATTCTAAAGGTCGAACAAATTCATTTGACACAATATCAGTTGCCTTCAATTGTTCTTTCATATATTCTACACCTTTTTCAGGTATAGCAGTATCCCCACAAGTAAAAACATCACAAACTGCCATACCGTTCTCTGGCCAAGTATGAATACTGAGATGACTTTCAGCAAGCATAGCAATTCCAGTCACACCTTGCGGTTCAAACTTATGTACTGTTAAATCAAGCAATGTTGATTTACATTCTTTTGATGCTCTAAACAAAACCATTCTTACAAACTCTTTGTCATCAAGCAAATCAAAAGGACAACCTTTCAAAGTAAAGAGAATGTGTTTCATTATACCCAGTCAGGTTTACGGTTTGGGATACGAAGGTAATTATCCTTCACCCATGGTTTAGATGAGATATACATCTTGTAAGCAGTGAAAATATCAATGCTTGTATCATACTTGAACTCATCAGGTCCTGCAAAGACAAAGGGTGTTGTATCCTTTCCACTGCGACCTTGTGGGTCTGCGGTAGGAAGTATCACCTTTGCTGCTAGAAGCGTCTTCTGGCAGGTGTGAACCTTACCATAACGAGCAGTGTATTCATCACACATAGCAAGTCCATGCGCAAGTAACCACTGCCAGTTAGTTACAACCTCGTTCGCCCAGATAGTACATGGATGATTACGAAAAGCACCCTTCTCAGTAGCATAGGGAGTACCGTCTGCTCTAGGAAGAGTGCCGAAGTTATGACCCCATTTGTCAGAGCATACAATAGCAAGCATCTGACATGTCTCTAATGGCATTTTGACAATATGTTTGTCAGGGAGAACCCTGGCAGACTCCCAAGGACTGGGAGAGGTCACAAAGATATTCATCCGAATGTTGAATCAGGTTCTAGAGCAATATAATAAGTTAGATCGTGATTCTTGGAGGCAAATCGTGACAAAAGTTTTTGAGACACAACCACTTCATAAGTTCCAGGAAGGATCTTAATATTCTCAACTTTAAAGTTGAATGAGAACTGCCCATCAGTCTCACCAACTACAACAGAAAAGTCATTAGAAGTGTTATTCTTCTTATCACGAACAACCAGTTTAACTACACCTGCTTCACCGACAGCAGAAATGTCAGGAAGTTGATAAACCGCAGCTGCTTTCAGTAGTTTGTCCAGTTGCTCCGTGCTTAGTTCAAAACAAACATCTTCACTAGGAAGAGAAATGTCTTTTTCTGGAGGGGTGACGATTACATTTGGATCTGCGAAAAAATACTTGGAGCGCATTTTGCCTTCGCGAATAACAACATAACCATCATTAGCAAAGTCAAGTTCAGGACTAGAATGTAGACTCATACCATTAAGAAACTGGTTGAGATCATAGATCCCAAAGTCTTTAGAAAAGTCTTCAGATACTGTTGCTTCTGCGAGGATATTTTTCATCACACTAATAGTGCGAAGTTTATTACCCTCTTTAAATAAGATAGACTGATTGATTGAAGAAAAGTTCTTCAAAACAGAGATGGTCTTGTCAGAGAGTTTCATAGGGGGTCGAGTTTTCATCACTGAGGGTAAGTTTCACGTTGTGCATTCTTGTCATTGAAATGCATTAGGAGCACAGCATAATGCAAAATTTTCATAATGTCACGACGGGCAGTGCCCTTCTTATCGTATCGTGACGCATACTTGAGGATGTTGCTACGACAGAATGCCTCGCCATCACCACAAGCTTCAATAAGATCAAGAGTTTGAATCTTATCATCACCAGCAGAATAATGCTGATCATATGTTCTGGTGATGTAATCTTTTAGTTCTTTGATAATTTCATCTTCACTATACTTCTTGATACTGTTAGAAGTTTTAGCATTAGGAACATCTGTAGTAAATGTGATATGATCATCACCAATACCACCTGGAAGATGAGAACCACCAAAGTTAATAATATCTGGGGATGCAGTGCCGGGATTACCCACAATACTGAATCCGTCCTCTTCCCAATAATTTTGATTGGACATATTTAATTCGTCAAATAGAAAGGACCATGCGTTAGTCATATTATATCAGGATTGAACCTCCGCGTCAATTGGCATTTGAAAATCTGCATCAACCTTGTCATACAGTTCCAAAAATGCTTGCTTGGTTTCATCATCAAAACGATTGACACAGACAGCAATTGCCTTTGCCTTGTCAGCAAAGATACTGTAAGCACGGATGATATGAACCAAACGGCGAGTGCTGATAACCTCTTCAATACCACCATCATAGAAAGTCTTACGGATGATGTCAGCCCAGTCAGCAAGACGCTTACAGAAGTCAGGAGCAACCACCTTTAGATCGCGAGCAACATTTTCAAGAATCTTGATTTCTTGTGTAGGGTTAGGATACTCTTGCTCAAAAGTTACAGGGAATCTCTCAAGGAACGCCTCGTTAAGCACGTTAGTTCCAATAAATCTCCCGTCCTCGGATCCTTTACCTTTAGTGTTTGCCGTAGCAAATACTTGGAATCCATCGGCAGGGGTGATGAACTTTCCGATTTTCTTGAGAAAAACTCCTTTACCCTCAAGAATAGATTGGAGGCAGAGGATTTTGTTTGAGGCAAGGTCGATTTCGTCAAGAAGCAACACGGCACCACGCTGCAATGCTTCAATGACTGGTCCATTGTGCCAAACGGTTTCACCATTAATAAGACGGAAACCGCCAATGAGATCATCCTCATCAGTCTCTACTGTGATGTTGACTCGGATGAGTTCCCGACCCAATTGAGCGCACGCTTGTTCAACCGAGAAAGTCTTTCCATTACCGGACAATCCTGTAATAAATGTTGGATAAAATAAATCGGACTTAATAATTTTTTTAATATCAACGAAGTTACCAAAGCTGACGAAGGTATCATCTTTTACAGGAATAAGGTTTTGTTCAATTGCTGGAATCGCAGCAGGAGCACTATATGTTACTTCCAGTTCTTCCACTGTCTCTTTTGTTACTTCAAGATTCCACTTACCACGACTAATTTTGTAATCTGTAAGTTTGTTAGTGACAGTTTGATAGTTCGCACCATTCATAGCACACCAGGCACGAATATCAGCAGCAGCAACAGACTCACCATACAATCCCTGAAGGGAAGTGCGAATGAACTCAGGTGAGAGGGACATTTGGTTTGTTTTAACTGAAGTTATTATAAACGAAAAAGGGAATTGTGAAACCCCCTAGTGGTCAGTCTCCAGATCGTCCATATTTGAACTTCATCGCTTGGAGAAACCACGCATCGGTTAGACGCTTTGGTCCATCCATTATAATTCGTGCTTGTTTATCATTTACAGAAGGATCTTGTAATGCTCTAACCTTCCACTCTGGTAACTGATTTTTACTCATGCCACCAAAGAAATAAACTCGCCTAATACTTTCTTATTTAGTTTTTTGACTTTCAATGATTTGACAAAAGCACTCTTAATCTTTGCTTTGCTAGCACCTTCATCAACTTCAAACTCCGAATCTTGAGACAGAGAATTTGAAGACAAACCAAAGTATGCATCATATCCAGAGTTTTTAATACAAAAACTTTTTTCTTTCTTCCAATCTTTTTGGATACGGTCAAATTCATCTTCACCAGGATTATTATGAATACGCATAAAGTTTCCAACATCACGAGATGCAAGAACACGCATACCGATAAAGTTTACATCAGTAAACTTGTCCTTAAGATTACGCAGCATCACGTTAGTAAACTCATGATATGAATATCCCATCTTATACGTTGTTCCAAGTTTACGATCACGTAGAATAGTATTGCTTGGATCAATACGTTTATGTCCAAGAAAAGGTTCACAATCACTCTCCCAGTAGCGTTTGATTTCCTTATATTGTGCAAGAGCATTTGCCTCACCATCAGTCAATACAATACATTGAATTTTTTGCAATTTATTATCACGCTGAAATTTTGGAAGAATTTGATGAAGACAAACAAGAGATTCGTTTAATGGAGTTCCTGAAAGACTGAGACGATCAGGCCAAGCATAGGAGGTTGCATATGAACGTCCAAAAGAATAAGCAAGTCGCCAAATACTAAGCATCTGCCTTTCCATTTCTTTACCAGATACTTTACTGGAAAGAATATTCATAAGAGAGAAGTCATGTTCAACAACAAATAAACCTTCTCTCTTTTCAAAATGAGGAGTAAGATTTGCAGCAACATCCTCTCCATTTTTACCAACATAATTACGGTTCCACTCATTAGTAAATGCATAAACTTCAAAAGGAATGTTAACCTTTTTACAGAACCAAACAAGATTAAACAATTGCTTGCAAGTATCAGTCATCACATTAGACATTGATCCAGACCAGTCAAGAACAAATACTAGACCATGGTTCTTACCATCAGGAAGAACAGTAACTTTCTTGAACAGGTCTTCATTGTATTTGTAAGTATGAAGATTAGAGGTATCAAGGACGCCAGTGCGAGCAGTTGATGCACGGGCATATGAGTCTGCTGCCTTGCGGCACTCAAACTCTTTCACTAGATAATTAACTTCTTTCTGTGCATTACGTTTAAATTTAACAAACTCCTGATCTGGATTTTCAAAGACAGGAGTTTCAAACTGATCATAACGAGACCACCACCAATTGATGTAATCATGAACATCAGTGTTACTAGCAATCACCGTGTCAAGATTGACCTTTGGAACTTCAAGATAAACAGTTTCACTTGAGTGCTGATTAATAAGATCTTTAATATTGTCGCTGAGAGAATCAGCAGTTTCTATTTTTAGATCATCTTTTACATCCGACTGAAAATCTTGATTAGAAGAAATAGGTTCTTGAGACTCCTCTACTTTATCGTCAGATTCATCCTTAAGTTTATCTTTTGCATCTTCATCAATCATCTCTGATGTAGGTTGCTGATTCTCTGTTTGATTATCGGGTTTCTTTACGTCTTCATCTTGTATCTTCTTACAGTACAGATACAATTCTTCAGCAACTCTCAATACATCATCAAACGTTTCTGTCTCAGAAATTTTTTGAATGATTGTTTTTTCTTCAGGTGTTTTGAAGCAACACTCTACAAAATTACCAATCTTAAAGTATAGATTTGCACGATCAGCAAGATTAAGATCAGCAACATCGCTGTCAGATATAGAGAAAAAGTCCTCTTCTTGTAATTCCTTGTAACCATGGTAGAAAGTTTTTGCTAGTCCAGCATATTTGCGCTTCATCATCTTTTCAATTCTAACATCCTCCACCACATTCACAAACTGAGGAGGAACTGCTACCTTCTCCAACCAGTTCTCATCAGGGGTGAAGAGTGCATGACCAACTTCATGTCCCACCAGAAGATCGTATACAGTGTTGCTTGCCTTTTCCCACATAGGAAGAGTCAAGACACGGGTGTGAACGTTAAAGCAGGCAGTTTCACATTGCTTGTGCTCCACAATCAAATCTTCAGTGGCAAGAAGTTTAGCGAGTTGAGATTTGATTTCGTGCTTAACAGTCATGCGTTTTCTGTCGATATCCCTATAATACCAAACCCCCACCTTATGGCGGGGGTATTAGGTGACAGTTCTCCAATTGGTTGGTCTCGGTCAGGTTAGAATTGTTCTGCAAATTCGTTTACATGTTGCCTGATTGTCGCTACAATCGATTAAACATTCGTAGTAATCGTTGATTTGATCGCTCTCCTCTATTGTAGTTTCTAGAGTATGACTAAGTTTTTTAAGACTTCTAGTCCAGTCTGCTAATTGATTAAATGATACTAGATTGTGCATGATCTCCTCCTCATGAATAAAATAATATAGGGAGTTTAATTCATCCATTTCTCCAATTCTGTTATTATTTAGTGTTCGTATGCTAACTTAATGAAGTTTTTGTTAAATTAATCATCTGGATATAAAACTTCAAAGTCTTTTACATAAAGTTGTTTAATATTGTCGATCAGTCTATCAGTCTTTACTAATTTTTTGGTTTCATTAGTAGACAGTTTTTTATATGGCACATCTTTCATCACAAATTCCACATCAAGTGTATCACTCATCCATTTTTCAAAGTCATCATTAAATCCCCACTCTAGTTTCCAGATGTTTGTTTGAGATGAAATAAAATCCATTTGTGGTCTAAACCAATTCGCACCTTCAGTAAGTGGAAAGTTCTCAAGCATCATACCAAACATCATAGGGTCTTCCATAACTTCTTGGATATCATCACCATACATTCTTGTAAGAAAAATAGAGGTTGATATAAATCTATCGATGGGATTTCTTACAACTGTAATGTGAGGAATATCAGAGACATCAAAGTGTTTTTCATACAACTCTTTATGAAAGTGTGCTGGTTCAATACCATCAATACTTTTCCAAATAAACTGACTCTCCAACTCGAAATTATTAAGTTTAATATTTTCAGTAAAAAATCTTCCTGCAGTTCTTGGTATATGAATAAACAGAAACTTTTTTTCAGGATTGGGAAAGTTTCTAATAGTATGACGATAGACTGGCATTAGACAGTATCAAAAATATCTACAGTAGGAAACCACCCAATACTCTTAAGTCTTGAAATATCTGCTTGATTGTCCATTCTTTCACCAGGAGTATCCTCTACAAGAGGCAAGTGACCCATGTTCATTACCTCAGCAAGTTTCTTAACAGACACTGACTTACCTGTTCCAATCGTCACAGGACCAGTAATACTAGATGATGCCAAGTAGTGAATAGCACGGCATACATCGTTGACATGAATCCAATCACGCTTGTGGTTCGTGACATACTTTGCAGTCTTATCTTCAAGCATCCTATACATCATGTTAGAACGACTGTTAGGACCATATACTGTTGTAAACCTCATACCAACTGAATTTGGGGGAGCCATGACTTCATTAATCCATTTAGTCATAGCATATGGATTCTCCCAGTAATCTTCTTCTACTGCGCTTGAAGAGGCATACAGAAGTCTTGTGTTTGTCTTTCTACACCACTCAAACAACTTCTTTGCCTTGATTACGTTGTTCTCATAATAAAGTTTTGGTTCTTTTAAACTTTCTCTAATATCAGCATATGCTGCAAGATGAATGACGAGATCATAATTACCACCAGAGAAGTCTCCAATATCATCAGGGTAGTCAATGCCATCAACATTTACAAAACCTAAAGTCTGTTGCCAATCTTGAAAAACATTACGACCAATAAAACCATTATGACCTGTAACTAAGACTTTCATGATACCATCCTACTAAATCCTTTAACTTTTTCAAATCTTATCACATTATCAAATCGATCTTCCAGACCAGTCTTGTGAGAGATAATAAAGATGTTTGCATCTTTCACAACATATTTAATAATCTTAAGGAACTCTTCTGTTCCAAACCCATCAAGAGAACTATCAAACACTTCATCCATAATCAATAGATTAGTATTGACAGAGTTTTTCATCCTTGCTACCTCTCTCCAGGTAAACAAGAGTGATAGGTCGATTCTCATCTTCTCTCCCTCGCTGAAAGAAGCATAAGAAAAATCTTCATGTATTGGAGACTGAACGGTTTCGTTAAACTCCTCATCAAGTGTGAAGTTAATATAGAAGTCCATCATCTGTAGATAACGGTTCACCTGCTGATTAATCAGAGGAAGATACTTCTTAATGATTTTGGATTTTACTCCACCGTCTTTAAGTAGACTATACGAAAAATCGTAATAGCTAATCGTGTCCTTCTTTGAAAATAACTCGTCGTATGTAGTTTTTAGATTATCCTTAAAGGTCTCTAACTTTTCATGTTCAGTATTTCTGTTTGCAAGTTGATCGGTAAGGTTTTGAACTTCCGATTCCAGATCTCTGATTTGTCTTTGGCATCCAGAAATCCTAGCATTGTTCTGAGAAATATCATTATTGAGTTTTGAGATCTCCTTTGATAGAGTAGTGAATTGACGCTCTCGCTCTTCTTCTCCTTTAATTGCCTCCTCCAGTTCTTTATAACCAGATTGCAACTCTTTTGCTTTAGTTTGAGCGTCGTTAATCCTATTTATTCTAAAGGTCTCTTCAATATCTTGATCACATGTAGGACAAACCGTATTCTCTGTGAAAAATTTATGTTCCTTAGTGATGGTGGATACTTTTTGGGAAATCTTTCCTTTTAAATTACCAAGTTTACGAAGTTTATCTGTAGCACCCGTAGTGTATTCTTGATCTTTAGTGTGACTAAAAATATTTTCTTCTGTTACAGCATTTTGCTTCATATACAAATCTGTTTCAGTAAGAAGTTCAGTTACTTTCTTCTTCTTACTTTCAATATTTTGTGCTGCTTGATTCTCCAACTCCTCAATAAAATTTTCTTGCATTTGAACTTTGTCAGTCAAAGACTCTTTCTTCAAATCAAGGACTTTAATATCTTCTTTCACCATACGAATCTTATCTTTAAGAATACTATTCATGGAAGAAAAGATTTTAATATCCAACAAATCTTCAATTACTTCTCTCCTACTGTTTGCAGGAAGTTGCATAAAAGGAACAAAAGTGCTGCTACCCAAAATTACAATCTGGGTAAATGACTTGTAGTTCATCTTCAAGACACTCTGTTCTAACCATTTTTGTTGATCTAAAGCAGCAGCAAACTGATCCATTACAGAACCGTTCCTATAGATCTCAAAGACAGCAGGTTTAATTCCACGAACCACTTTCCAATTAGTATCACCAATTGTAAATTCAACCTCTACCTTACAATCCTTCTCATTCACAGAGTTAATAAGTTGAGGTTTGTTTATCTTACGGAAAGGTTTACCAAACAGAGAAAACGTCAAAGCATCCAACACAGTTGACTTACCTGCACCATTTGTACCAATAATCAAATTGGTAGAGTTTTCATTAAGTGAAAATTCAGTAAATTGATTGCCCGTTGATAAAAAGTTTTTCCAACGAATCTTTTCAAACAAAATCATGACTAGCGTCTGGAGGAATTACAAGGTCGTTTTTTGTGATCACTGCATAATTATAGTCATGCATCTCACAAGTTTTGATCATTATTTCATCTTCTACTTCGATAATATGCATGTCTGGACTACCATCATCTTCAAGCATCATAGCATATCTTGTCGCGTCGTCTTCTTCTTCAAACAAATATAATATTTGTTCTCCCTCATCATCTTTTACAGAATATGCTCCTTCTGTTTCTTTACCGTAGATCGTTAAGATATACATTACACCAACTCACATGCTTCCTGATAAACTTCATTCATAATTTTTTGAATCAAAGATTTGTCAAGAGGAACTTCTGCTTCTTCAATATATCTATTCAGGATTGACATCGTGTCCTCAGATTCAACCAGGTCAATTTCCTTATCATACCATCCACTAAAGTCAAAGTTTTCAACAACCTTCAATTCAGCAATGCCTGAAGAATAAAGTTTGTCTATAAACTTTTCAAAATTCTTAGTATCAGTCTTCTTACGAACAACTACCTTTACAATTTTGTTTTCGTATTCTCTAGTATCAAACGTTTGATGTGGCGTATCCTCATAGTAAATGTTATAAAACATTTTATGAGGATTATTGACTGGTGTTCTTTCTAAAGTTTCTGTGTCAAAGATATGAAATCCGCGAGTATCATTGACATCACTCCAGAACATCTCATATGGATTTCCTAGGTATGAGATTTTACCATCTGTTGATCTAGTGTGATAGTGACCGGAGAAGACATGACTGAACTTCTCAAATAGTGAGCACTCCATACCATGCTCCATGACGATCTGTCGATTAACTCTAAATCCTTGGAGCTCAAGGTGCCCCATCGCGCACTTGCAAGTTGTCTTTTCAATAATCTTAAAAGTATCTGCTTCATTTTCTTGATTAATCCAGGGTATAAAAAGAACTTTGAGTTTGTCTAACTTTACTTCTTCCGGTGCAGAATAAACTTCTACATTATCATACTCACGCAGAAGAAGATCAACTGCATTAATTGTGTTAGTGTTTTTATAATATGCTGTGTGATTACCAACGATAGTATGAACTTTAACTCCCATCTTCTGGAGTCTATCGTAGTAATTATCCTTTGCCCATGCAAGAGCAGCAAAATTAATACCAGTTCTATTGTCGAAGGTATCACCCATATCAACAATCGTAGTGATACCTTCTTTCTCTAAAGTAGGAAAGAATACTTCGTCGTAGAACTTTAGAAAATAATCGTGAAACAGTTTGGAGTTTTTACGAGCACCAAAGTGTTGGTCCGTGATTATTGCAATTTTCATCAATAACGTAGTTTAGAATGCACTGCATCTTTGATACTATTATAGTCGCTGTAGTTGGATCCGTCAAGAGTGTTGTTGTCGTCAAACACCTCACTGTAACCAGACCGTTCGATGATCTTGTTCTTGATTTCTAACTGTCTTTTCTCTCGCTGAATACGACGCAGAAAAGCGTAATGAATAATCTGAGTGAAATACGCAAAGGGATTCTGGGATTTCTCTGGGTTAAAGTTATGTATGTACTGAACACAGTTCTCAATTCCGTCTGAAACCATGTCCTCTTTAAACATGTAGTTGACGAAGTTCGGTTTAAACGAAAGGTGTGTAGCAATCTTTAAAAAACACTCACCAATATACCTTGGAATGGGAGGTTTAGGAAGTTCCTTGATTACTGCAATTTCTTTGTCTTCACGATACTTGATAAGTGCTGCCAGGAACTCTTTATTATTAACATAATGTTCCGACCTCTTTCTCTTTGCCATTGGTCTTATCATAAGTTTATCTCATAATATGTATAGATTATATCATCTTACTAAAGACTTGACAAGTTCTGTAATTATAGTAGAATACCTTTGTGGAGGTTGATAGGGATAGCTTTAGTTCTTTTTAAATAACTTTTCTAGGATCTCTTTTGCATCATTGATATTACCGATGCGTCCCATACGTCTGCTTATTTGTTTGTTATTGTCATCATCACTGTTGGATGATCTAACATAGTCTTGATACATCATGATCATTTCTATATCAGATGATTCACTCATTGTAAGAATGTCAGCAATATTTAAAATAAACATATCTTCTGTGGTCGTTTTTAGCCAGGGTTCTACCTTGTAACCAACAACACCAGATCTACTTTTAATTTCGTTAACGACAACTGGATTAGAAACAAGAAGCATAGTTCTATCTTCTTCTTCAGTAGCAGCTATCTTGGCAAAGATTTCTTCACCAGTTTTTAATTTTAGTGTTGCATAAAAATCGTCTTCTATCATACCTTTAACTCGATAGTGATTATCTCATAGTTAAAATTTTCTTCATTATATGTTTTAATTCTTTCTATAAAATGATTAAGTGTGTAGTTTTTTCTAGATTTGGTTGAACAATCATCTGCAATATCATACAGAGTTGCTTTTACTTTATCTTTTCCTTTTCTAAGAACTCGTCCAATACTCTGAAGATTGCGGATTCTGGACTTACTTGGAGAGGCAAAGATAACGTTATGGAGGTTTTTAATGTTGATACCAGTAGAAAAAGTTCCATAGGATGCAACGATAATAGCGTTGTGTTCTCTTTCTGTAATTTCTCTAACTATCTCTCTTTCTTCAGCATCTACACCGCCATGTATAAAAAATACCTTACGGTCACCTCGCTTGTGTTTATTTATCTCCTCATAGAGTATGGCACCATGTGCTTCGACTCTTGCAAAAAGAACAAGTGAATTCCCTTTAAGATCAAGTGTTAGATTACGAATGAAACGATTACGTTTTTCGTGCCCTATTAAATACTGTATCTCATCTTCATAAACTTCAAACTTTTGTGGTGAATGTTTTAGAACGAGACACTGTATATCAAGTTGTGACAAGTGTCCCTGTCTCATCAATTCATCAGTTCTCGTTACCTTATATGATGGACCAAAGAGACCCTC
>Ga0181405_1000652_pt1 | contig 11958 bp, 10 predicted proteins | sample 28SPOviralmetaG_FD_130134 | JGI IMG/M metagenome (GOLD analysis project Ga0181405, IMG submission 130134) | Marine viral communities from the oligotrophic San Pedro Time Series (SPOT) site, San Pedro Channel, CA, USA - 28 SPOT_SRF_2011-11-29 | ecosystem: Environmental > Aquatic > Marine > Strait...
AGAAAATGGATATTTATTAAAGAAAGAAATGTTTGGTAAAGTTATAGCTCAAGCGTTAGAAGACTCATCAGGAGAGTCAAGTTTAATTAAATGTATGATTAGGAAAATGTAAATATGGCAACATCAATTATAACAGGAACAAGTATAAGTGGTTCGTTAACGGGAACTGGTTCGTTTGATAAAATACAAGTAAAAAATTCAGTTGGACAAGCTGTTAATATTACACAGAATGCAGGAGATGTAGCACTATACGCAATATCACCATCTGAAAATATAGCAAAATTTGAAAGTTCAGACGGAACAGCCGCTATCGTCATTGAAGACAATAGTTCTACTGGTAATGCCAATAGAGTTCAAGTAGTTGGTGATGTAATGGAACTTGTTGCAGCTAATTCAAAAAGAGTTGAGTTATCATCAGGTAATATTGTATTTAATCAAGATAGTGATGATGTTAATTTTAGAATAGAGTCAAACAATGACCAACATATGTTATCTATTGATGGTGGAAAAGATAAGATAGCAATAGGTAGTGATATTTTTGGTGATGATAAGATGTTGGTAGCAGGAAATCTTGGAGTAACAGGTTCACTGCATGTATCAGGAAATATTACCACATCTGGTTCAATTATAGCAAAAGAATTTAGAACTGAATTTATAAATCAAATTATTGCAACTTCATCTGGTTCTACACAATTTGGTGATGATAATGCAGACGCTCATAGATTTACTGGTTCATTAAATGTTACTGGTTCTAATGTATTAGTTTCTAATAACACATTTTTCTCTGGTGAAGATGCCGATGGTGATGATATAAGATTACTTGGAATACATTCAAATAATAATGTCTATGTCGGCCCAACAGATAATGCTTACGCAGGTGGTGCAGTGCTTTATGGAGCCGCATCAACAACAACCGGCCATGTATGGTATGAGGGTAATGCTGAAAGAATGAGAATTGCTGATAATGGAATGGTAGGAATAGGCACAAATTCACCAACGGCACTATTAGAAGTTGCGGGTGATGTAAGTGCTTCAATAACTTCAACCGGTTCGTTTGGAGCTCTATCAATAGGTGGTGGAAGTGGTAAAACTTTATCAGTAAAAGGAGCAAGTGGAGATATAGCAAGATTTGAACATAATGGTTCAGTAGGTTCAGTAGATATTTATAGTGGAACAGATGGTGGATTAATAAATGTAAGAAGTGGAAGTGGAACTTCAATCATTAACATTGATGCAAGAAACGATAGAATATTACTTGCAGATAATACAAGTTTAAAACTTGGAACAGGTGGAGATTTTGATGCGTTTAATAATGGAACAGATACATTTTTAAGAGAAAATACTGGAAACTTATACATTGACCAATTAAAAGACGATAAAGATATAATATTTAGAAGTGATGATGGAAGTGGTGGAGTTACTTCTTACTTTTATTTAGATGGTAGTGCTACTAAAACAGTATTTGCTCAAAGCACTCAACACGCAGACAACGCTAAAGCAACATTTGGTGCCGCAGGAGATATGGAAATTTATCACGATGGAACAAATAGTGTCATTAATAACACTACTGGTGATTTACAAATTTATAACAACTTAGATGATAAAGATATTGTATTTCTTACAGATGACGGAAGTGGTGGAACTACTGCTTACCTAACATTAGATGGAAGTGATACTTCAATTCAAGTAGCAAAGAATATGGAATTTGCAGATAGTGTTCAAGCAAATTTTGGAAATAAAAGTGGTGGTGATATGCAAATATACCACGATGGAAGTAATAACTATATCAATGCAAGTGAAGGACATTTAATATTAGAGCAAAATGAAAATGACCACGACATATATTTAAAATCTGATAATGGAAGTGGTGGAACTACTGCTTATCTAACATTAGACGGAAGCACAACAGATTTATCATTAACACCACCGAGCAACATTACAAGAATTGCAAACGATGGAGGTGCATCTGATGAACCTAAATTACAACTTTATAGAAATAGTGCAGCTTATGCACAAATGCATTATGAACCAGGTGGCGGAGATTCTTCAGGTTTTCATCTTACAGATTTTAGAGATGATGCTAATAGTCATATAGTTTTTAACACTCGTGGTGACAATGAAAGAATGAGAATTGAATCAGATGGGAAAGTCGGTATAGGAAACACAGCTCCAACAGAAATATTGGTAGTAGAAGGAAATATTAGTGGTAGTGGACATATAGTTATGCCTAAAGGAAAGATTTCAGGTAGTGGTGAAGATTTAGTTATTCAAGCAAGTAGCAACGGATTATTATTACAAACCGGTGGAGCAAATACAAGATATAATTTGACTAACACAGGAACGCATAATATTTTTGGTAATACTTCATTTAGTTCGCCAATGTCAGTTAATTATGGAGCAACAATTAATGAGGGTGGAAACGATAGTGATACAAGAATTGAGGGTAATTCTGATGCTAATTTAGTTAGAGTGGATGCAGGTAATGATAGAGTCGGTATAGGAACCGGAACGCCGGGAACAAAATTAGAAGTTATAGGAAGTATTAGTGGTTCATTAACTTCAACTGGTTCATTTGGAGCTCTTGTAATAGACCCACTTCATAAAGGATTTACAATTGGTAATCATAACAATAAAGCAAGAATAATTTATAATGCTGGTTATTTCCAATTTACTGATGCAGATAATTCATACGGAGGTATAGCCGCTGAGTCTGGGTCATTTTATGGTGATGTAGGAATTAGAGCAACCAAAAAATTATATTTTGATGACGGAGAACCACCAGTAGCAGGTAATACCTATATTTCAGAAACATCAAATGGTATATTAAGGCTTCAAGTTGATGGAGAGAATATGTTAGAATTATCTTCAGCAGGTTCAGACCCAAGAATATCATATTTTAATAAAGATAATAGAGATAGAGATTTTAGTTTTTGTGGAGATACTAATGACAATGTTCTTTACTTTGATGCAAGTGCAGAAAGAGTTGGTATAAATACCAGTTCACCAGATATGGATTTACACATCAACACCACAGATGATGGTTCAGTAATGTTTTCAAGAGATGGTGGACATAAATATAGTATAGAACACGACACTTCACAATTATATCTTTATAACAGAACCTTAAATAAAAATCAAATTATGTTTTCACACTCAGGACCAGTTACAATTAATAATGATGGACACAGCACAATAGATTTTAGAATAGAAGGAGATACAGACCAATATTTATTCTTTAGTGATGCAAGTGCAGATAAAATTGGAATTGGAACCAGTGCACCTACCACATTATTAGATATTTCAGGTTCTATGAATTTACACGGCTCAATGACTATCAATAATGAAATCAAAAGAAGTCATATTTTTGTAAAAGGAACTGGATTAAACCAAGCTGGTAACGCAAATAGAGTAGTAACTATTGCAGGACACGAGGTTTGTGATACAACATCACCGCGTGGTCTTAGGTTAGATGTTATTGACGGATTAACACATCAAGTAGTTACATCTTCAACTCACGATACCTATGGTAATGGTGCGGCTTCAAATGCATTAGCCGTAACTTTAAATGCATTTACTTCTTCAAATTGTTTTGGTGTTCTAACATCATATGATGCAATTGAAAATTCAGTAACCTTAGCACTAAAACACGCTGCAACAAATCAAGGTTTAACAAAATTAGCTGGTATATCCACCAATAGTTTAGGGACAAGACACGCGTACGCTGCACTTTTCAACATAAGAGGAAACAATATAGACACTGGACTACACCATAATCACGATGGAATTATTGAAGTATTGGCTAGTAATGATAGAGATGATAGAAATGCTATTATCAGCACACACCTAACTTCATATTTTTCAGAAAAAAGTAGTTCAGCAATAGAAGGTGGTCATACGATAAATGCATTGCATGTTCCTGGTGGAGACCATACACCATTTTTTGTAAGTCAATCCGGAACAATGCACATATCCGGTTCCGGTAGATTACAATTTGACTCGACAGCAAATTATCCAAATTTAGTTTTCCCAGCAAATCATAGTGCAGACAAAATTCGTTTATACGCTGGAGGTAATGAAAAAATAGGAACAGCCGCTAATACAATTATCTACACCGCCGAAACCCATCAATTTAAAGATACAGACGGTAATGTTATACTTGAGATAAATACCAATGGACAAGCCGAAGCAGTTGAATTTATTAGTTCAAATGGAATTTTTGAATCTGATGATGCATCAACTAATTTAAAATTAAGACGAGGGCCGAATGATGATGATATAATTGAAATTGAAGCATCAGAAACAAAGATTTATGGAGATGCAGTAGAAAGAGTAAGATTTGGTAGTTATGGTATAAGAAGTAATTATATCGGAAGTGCTGGAACACCACCTTATAGTTTTGTGGCAGATACTAATACTGGTATTTATAGTAGTGGTGCAGATAGTCTTAATGTTACTACAGGTGGAAGTGAAAGAGTTCAAATAAATAGTTTAGGATTAAAAGTAGTGAATGGAGCTTTAGGTGTTAATGCTACACCAAATGGAACTGACGGAAGAATAGATGCTAGTAATGATGTTGTGGCTTTTTCATCAGACAAAAGATTAAAACAAAACATTAGATTTATAGAAAACCCACTAGAAAAAGTAAGTCAATTATCTGGGTTTATTTACAATTGGAACGAAAAAGCCAATAAAGAAGCTGGTTATGATATGGATAAAGATTATGTTGGAGTATTTGCACAAGATGTAGAAAAAATTCAACCAGAAGCCGTAAAGATAGCTCCATTTGATAATGACGGAACAGACAATTCAAAATCCGGAGAAAACTATCTAACGGTTCAATATGAAAAATTAGTTCCATTGTTAATAGAATCTATCAAAGAATTAAAGAAAGAAATCGAAGAACTTAAAAAACAATGACAATTACAGGTTCAGCACAAGTAAAGATGAGTGAGATAAATACCGAGTTCGGTAGAACATCAACTACTGCAAATACATCATTGGAAGATTTATCAGATGGAACCGTTGCAACAATCAATACTGGTAATGATTCAGGTGATAGACCTGATGGTTCTGCACCGCATGCAATGTCTGAGTTTTATTCTTATGACCACGATTTAGTAACTAATGCAACTTTTAATGCTTGGACTGGTAGTTTTAGTGGAAATGATATTCTTTTCTCAGTTACAGTGGGTGGTTCAAATCAAACTAAAACTGGTTATGGAATTTTTGTAACTGGTTCAAGTGGTGCACTTAGAGTTGGTAAACAACAAGTTTCCGGTGATACAATGGACACAACTATTCAAATTGCAATATCAACAGCTGGTAGTCCTGGAACAAGTGGAACTGATAATTCAGCCGGTGGTTTTGTAAATATAGCAGATTCATCAGGTAGTTTCAATGACGGAATATCAGATTTAAGTGGTAATACCCAATTATACTTTAGTTTTAAAGCAATTCCACACGCAGTCAAAACAGATTCAAATTCTATTTATACATTATATTTAGAAAATAATGGTGGTGTAAATAGTGAAAAAGAACTTAGAGTAAATGCAAGTTCATTTGGTGGATTGTGTTTACACGAGTCTATTCCAGTAAACACACCTAACGGAGATAAACTAATTGGTGAATTAAATGAGGGTGATTTGGTTTACTCATATAATTTACAAACTAATCAAATTGAAGAAACTATAATTAACGAAATACAACAACCAGAACACGATAATTTATACAAAGTAAACGATTTACTTTTAACAGATGACCACCCGTTATTTAATATAAATAATGAATTAGTTTCTATTGAACCAGAATTATCATTGGAAAGATATGAATTAGAATCAAAACAATTAAAAGTTGGTGATAAATTAAAAACAATAGACAATAGTGATTTTGAAGTAATGAGTATTGAAAGATATGAGGGTAAATATTCAACTTATACAATATTTACCGACAACGAAAATTTCTATGCTGGTGGAATACTAGCACACTCAGAGATAAAAATCTCAATAGAAATTATTTAAAATAAAATTGAATAAACAAAAACAAACTGATATTTATTAACATATGACTTGGATAGTAGTAAAACAATATTTTTTAACAGGTTCACAAGACCCTGATTGGGCAACAAAACAACAATTTTGGAGTCAATTAAGTGGTTCTGGTGATACTCAAACTTTTTCGTTTGATGATGAACAAGAAGCCTGGGAAAAAGCAATTGAACTACAAAACGAAGATAGTTCAGGTCGTAGATATAAAGCAGTAAAACAATAAGGAGTTACAAAATGGCTGAAGAAACAAAACTAAAAAGTCAAATGAGTGATGGTGAAGCGGTAAAATTTTCTGAAGAAGAGCTTCAATCATTACAAGAGTTACAAAATACTTATGCAGGTATTTCGACTCAGTTTGGTCAATTAAAAGTTAGTAAAATGAATTTAGAAAGACAATTTAATTCATTAGAACAATCAGAAGAAGCGTTAGAAAAAGCGTGGGACGATAATCGTCAAAAAGAAACTGAATTAGTTCAATCTCTAACTGAAAAATATGGCCCAGGTTCTTTAAATCCACAAACAGGTGAATACACACCAGTTAGTGCTGAAGAAATCAAAGACAACTAAAAAAATTAGTATCGTATAACACTTTTGAGATTATAAGCTGATATTTATTATTAGTTTTAATTTCAATCAATCGGAGAAAAATAATGGCAGAAAGAATAGTTAGCCCTGGTGTATTTACACGAGAAAAAGACTTATCATTCTTACCACAAGGAATTTCTGAGATTGGTGCCGCATTAATTGGGCCTACACAAAAAGGGCCAGCGTTCACACCAACAATCATCAGTAGTTTTAGTGAGTTTGAAGAGATATTTGGAACTTTAGATTCTCGTTTTTATGTCCCTTACACGGCTAAACAATACTTAAAATCTGCTGGTACAGTAACAATTGTTAGAGTTCTTGCAATTGGTGGTTATCAAGCCAACACTATTGACCTTATGGTCTCAGGTTCAACTGCTAATACGGCTGAATCTTATTCACATAATAAAATATTGTCAGTTTTAGCACCAACGAGACTTTCAATGGGTGTAGGAGAATTTACAAGTTCAATGAAAGTTGTCGAAAATGTAACAGGTTCTTTTAAATTAGCTGTAACTTCATCAACCGGTAATCTAGAAAAAACAATTTCTTTTAATACTTCTAGTGCACTTTACATTGATAAAGTTCTATCTAATGACCCACAAAACAATTCTGAACCAGTATATTTGTATAAAAACTTTAAATCATTTCACGGAGATATCATCAATAAACTAACAGGTAGTTTTGGATTTGCTTCTAGTTCAATAAATGGACTAAATTTATCAGATGGAGCAACTGCATTCAATTCAGACGGAACAGCCGCTACTTGGACAGGTAATTCTGACTATCAGTATGCAAGAACACCTTACATACAATCACAGAATATTGGTGGTTCTAGGTCTGATTTGTTTAGAGTTTACACTCGTTCACACGGAAGTAATGTAAATGAACACTTCAAAATCAACATCTTAAATGTAAAAGATGCTGGTAGTGTTGCTGGTTCTGATTACGGAACTTTCTCATTACAAGTGCGTTCAGTAAACTTTAATAACAATTCAAGTAGACCCGGAAATGATTCAGTAATGGAACAATTTGACAATTTAACATTTGACCCAAGTTCAACAAATTATTTTGCAAGAGCAATTGGTGATAGACACACATCTATTGACTCAAATGGTAAATTAACTTTTTATGGTGATTATCCAAACAAAAGTAAACACATTAGAGTAGGAGATTTTTCTAATTTAGAAACTTTCCCAACTACTGTGGTGCCTTTTGGATTCAATAAACTATATGTTCCTTTCTTATCAACACAAGTAGCCGCTACACAAATTGTAACAGCTTCATTTAAATCAAATCAAAGTTCATCAGTATCAGACTTTGACCAAAATACATTTTATGGGTTTGACTTTGGTAATCTCAATAATAGAGAATACCTATCACCAATCCCATCAACTGCCGCAGTAGGTAGTAATGTAACAATGTCATTGGAAAATATGTTAGGTTCTGACGGAGCTACATCAGTAGCATCAACTTTCGCAGACCAAACAGAATTGATAACACTTTCTAATTCAGCAATAGAACAAAGAAAGTTCTCAGTTCCTTTCCAATGGGGATTTGATGGTCAAAATCCAGCAACTCATTATGCTGTTGGAACAGACATTGCAGGTTCAAACACACAAGGATTTAACTTAAACACTTCAGCAGATAGTGGTTCTATTGTTTACAAGAGAGCTATTAACGCAGTAAGTAATCCTGACGAGTTTGATATCAATATGATGGTATTACCTGGTGTAATTCACGGAACTCACTCAACAGTAACTAATCACGCAATCAATAAAGTAGAAGATAGAGCGGATACTTTCCTTATCCTTGACGCTGCTAAGTATGGTGATTCAGTAGATACTGTAACAAGTAATATAAGTTCACTGGATTCAAACTTTACAGCAACTTATTACCCTTGGGTAAAAGTCATAGACGAAAATACTAACAGACCAACTTGGGTGCCACCTTCAGTTGTTTTACCTGGTGTCATTGCATTCAATGACGAGGTAGCTTTTGAATGGTTCGCTCCAGCAGGTCTAAATCGTGGTGGTTTAGCAGATGTTGTTGAAGCACAAACAAGACTAACTCATAGTGAAAGAGATAAGTTGTATGAAAATAGAGTTAACCCAATCGCTACTTTCCCTGGACAAGGTGTTGTAGTATTTGGACAAAAAACTCTTCAAGGAAAACCAAGTGCATTAGACAGAGTAAATGTGAGAAGATTATTGATTTCTTTAAAGAAATTTATCGCATCAACTTCTCGTTTCTTAGTATTTGAACAGAACACAACAGCAACAAGAAATCGTTTCTTAAATGTTGTTAATCCTTTCTTAGAGGATGTTCAGTCAAATAGTGGTTTAAGTGCATTTAGAGTGGTTATGGATGATACAAATAACACTCCTGACGAAATCGACAGAAATCGTTTAATAGGACAGATATTTATTCAACCTACACGAACAGCAGAGTTTATAGTATTAGACTTTGTAGTTCAACCAACAGGTGCTACATTCCCTGAATAATAGTTAAATAAAGAAAAAGCCCCACTTTTTAGTGGGGTTTTTTTTAGCACATAAAACTTCTAAAAAACTTTCAAAACATAATGAAATATATTTAATCATTTTTTCGGTTTCGTTATATTTATTACTGAATATGAAACACGGAGATTTATAATGGCTGAACTATTAGACCCATCAGAGATTATGTTTACACCTTTTGAACCTAAAACACAGAATAGGTTCATTATGTATATTGAAGGTATACCAGCCTTCACAATCAAAGCAATGAATAGACCTTCTATTCAGTTTGATGAAGTGGTATTAGAACATATTAATGTTAAAAGATATGTTAAAGGTAAAGGTGCATGGCAACCATTAGAAATTACTTTATATGACCCAGTAGTTCCATCAGCCGCTCAAGGAGTAATGGAGTGGATTAGAGAACATCACGAATCAGTAACAGGTCGTCAAGGTTATTCTGACTTCTATAAAAAAGATATTACATTTAACCTATTAGGACCAGTCGGAGACATTGTTGAAGAGTGGACTTTAAAAGGAACTTATATTGAAGCAGCTAACTTCGGAACATTGGATTATGCAACATCAGACCCAGTTGAAATTGCATTAACTCTAAAATATGATTATGCAATCTTACAATTCTAAGGATAGAATATGAGTTATCAAACACCTAAATTTAGTAAAATTACAAAAGTAACAACTAAAGATTATTATGCTACAGGTTCTGAAAAAGGAGCGAGTGGATTTTTCATTTCTGGTTCAGGTGCAGGTGATACCGTGTTGACAACACCACACGGAGAAACAATAGCCGCTTCTGAATTTACTGAAAAAGAAGTTTACGAAGTCGGTTTATCAAGAGTAAGTGGTAGTGGTGTAGTATATTTATTATACCCAGACCCATCAAATATAAAAAATAATTAGGAGATAAAAAATGGGATTTAGTGAAATATTTAAAGATAAAAATGAATACAATGAAAAATCAATTATTGGTTTTATGTCTTTCGCAGTAATGACTATAACAAGTATAGTTGATATGGTTACTGGTGCGTTTGGAAACGAATTAGTAATACAAGAATTCATTTACAATTCATTCGTCGTAATCACATTAGGTTGTTTCGGTATCGCAGGTGCTGAAAAAATCTTTGGTGGTAAAAAATAATATAGTTATTTAAAAGGTTTTAAACAAAGGAGTAAAAATGACACAGAATAAATTTCCCACGGAAATCATTGATTTACCGTCGAAGGGACATTTCTATCCAGAAGACAATCCATTGTCAAGTGGTAAAATAGAAATGAGATATATGACTGCTCGTGATGAAGACATTCTCACATCAGCAAACTTAGTTCAACAAGGAAAAGCATTAGACAAACTATTACAATCGTTAATGGTTGATAAAACAATTGACTATAATAATTTGTTAGTTGGTGATAAGAATGCTATATTAATTGGAGCAAGAGTATTAGCTTATGGTAAAGATTATAATTTCACTTTTATTGATGAATATGGTGAAAGAGTAAAAGGAGCAATAGATTTAACAAAATTAGTTTCATTAGAATATGATTTTTCTAACTACGAAAAAGGAATTAACTCGTTTTCGTTTACCCTACCGAAAACAGAAAGAGAATTGACCTTTTCCATACCAACACACCAAGATGAAATGTTAATAGATGTTGAGATAGACGCAATTCAAAAAGTATTCAAAGATGATATAGAAGCAGTTAGTCGTGAAAATTCAACAAGGTTAAAACATTTAATAAAATCAGTTGACGGAAAAACTGATAGAAAATCTATCAACGAATTTGTTGATAACGAATTTCTTTCAGTTGATTCATTAGCGTTTAGAACTTTTGTCAAAGAAACAAGTCCTAATTTAGATTTTAGAAGTGAAGTTTCAAATAGTAGAGGTGAACAGGAGAGAGTGGCAGTTCCTATAACTGCTCAGTTTTTTTGGCCTGACTCCCGAGTATAAGAAAGACTTACACGAACAAATATTTCAAATCATCTTTTATGCAAAAGGTGGTTTCACTTTTGACGAGGTATATGAATTACCCGTTTATCTTCGTAGATTCTACTACAAACGCTTAGTTCAACAATATGAACAAGAAAAACAACAACAAGAACAACAGCTTAAAAAATCAAATAGTAAATTTAAATAATGAAAATCTAAGAAGTTGATATTTATTATTGTATAAACTAAAGGATTACATTTATGGCTAAAAAAACACTAAACGAATCAGTTCTTGAAAAAATATTTTACTATATTGGTAAAGGAATGCGCCCAGTCATTTTTAAAAAAATGTCTGCAAAAAGTCGTAATTTCAAAAACAAATATACAGAATTACAAAAAACAAGAAAAGAACTTGATGATATTTTAGAAAAAGAATTTGGAATCAAGCGTTAAAAAATTTTAGTTTTTAAATTATCTCACACACCCTAACAACATAATATATGGCATTAAAAAAAAACAAAGACGGCACATTTAATAAGACCTTTAAACCAATGAAAGATTTGAATAAAAATCTTGCAGAATCTTTTGCAAATGTAGAAGCTGGAACAGAATCAGTATCACAGGCTCTGAAACGACTTCCGAAAGAATATCAAGGAGTTGTTAAGTTACAAATGGACTTGAATAAACAAGTTGAAGAACAAGGTAAGAAATACAAAGGAGTTTATGGTTCGTTTTTAAAAGGAACTGGTTTTCTTAGAGACCAAAGCAAAGTTCTTGAAGATTTACAAAAACAAATAGCCGAAACCAACGACCCCAAAAAAATAGAAGAACTTGAAAAAGGTTACAAAAAAATGAAAGAAGAAATAAAGCAATCAGAGGAAGTAA
>Ga0181405_1000654_pt1 | contig 11946 bp, 6 predicted proteins | sample 28SPOviralmetaG_FD_130134 | JGI IMG/M metagenome (GOLD analysis project Ga0181405, IMG submission 130134) | Marine viral communities from the oligotrophic San Pedro Time Series (SPOT) site, San Pedro Channel, CA, USA - 28 SPOT_SRF_2011-11-29 | ecosystem: Environmental > Aquatic > Marine > Strait...
CTGATAAGCATTACTCTCTTAGTGATGTAACTGTACCTTATATTAAGACTCCTAAGCAGTAATATAAGCAACATAAAATAAATGAAAGAGTCCATACTTATGTATGGACTTTTTTGTGCTTCTTGATTAAATAACTCTATATGATAACACTGTTTAGCGAAGAGGTAGAAATAACCTCAACTAATTCAGATCGTAATACCATATTTACTGAATCCTTTGAAGAGGTTTTCTTCGGTGTTTACGAGTTTGAAATAAACGGAAATGTAGTTATTGCAGAGAAGGTCGATACATTCGAGCTTGACCCTGTAGTAGCTATACCGGTAGTTGAGGCTAATGGTAGTAAGGCGAATGTTGAGTTCGTCCTTAAGAAAGGACCTTTTCAGGTTCAGATAGGCACCGGTGAAGCAGTGTTAACCGAATCACCAATTGAAGTTGTTGATGAAGGTCTTATTGATGTTGTTGTTGAAGCTAAGACTACTACATCATCAAATGAGCAACAAGCTGTTAATATCTCCTATCAATTGGATAGAGAAGATGTTATTAAAGAGATTAAGACTGATATTGACGCTACATTAGCTGAGATTCGTCTTGAAACAAGTCAAGCTGTAAGTGATGTTGACCGTCTTAGAGATGAGATCTTCATTGAGTTTACTTCCAATAGTGATAATTACAGAGCTAAAGAGTCTGAAAAGCTTAAGGCATTTGTTGCTGATAAGATTAAAGATATCAAATCAGATAACAAAGTAGTTGCAGAAGAGCTTGAGTCAAAGCTTGCTGAGACATTACAATCAGAATTTGGTACATTTGTTGATAAAGTTAAAAGGACTCAACAAGATCTTAAGAAGAGATCAATTGAAAATAAGAAGATTGCTGCTTCTATTAGAGCTCTTGAAGAAGGTCAAATTGATCTCAATAATGATCTTAAGATTAACAAGGAAGAGATTTTAGAAGCTACTGAGACTTCACAAAAGAATGTCAATAAGGCATTGAGTCGTCTTGGTACAGTTAAGAAAGAGCTTACTGTTGCTAAGCAAGAGTTTGATATACTTAAAGAGGCTTGGGCAAATGACGTTAACATGGAAGAGGTTAAGGCCATTCGTGAGTCTGCCGAAAAGCATGTTAAGGCTTACTTCGACAATAAGATCGAACAAGTCAAAGAAGTAGAGATTGATAAGCTTAAGAAGGAAGAGATCTTCGAAGCTCTTAACGAAAGTAGAGAGTCTATCCTCGAGGACATTAAAGCTTCTGGAATGCTTAAGCGTGAAGTTCGTAAGCTTGCTCAAGAAGTTACTTCAAAGGTTGATAGAGATACAGTAACTGAGAGTGAAGTAAGAAAGATTGCTGGTGAGATTATTGCTCTTACTGTTCATGATGATAAAGAGTCTCGTATTACTCAACAAGATGTTCATACTATTGTTAATGAAGCAGTAGCTACTGTTGTATCGAGACAGCCTATTGTTGAGCAGACTGCAGTTCTTGATCCTACAGTTAAGAAACAGATTACAGAAAACCTTAAGATTGAGCTCGATAATCGCTTTGGTGCAGAGATGCAGACCGTTAAGCGTATGATTGAGCTTGCCGGTGGTGGTGGAGGCTTCCGCGGTATTAAAGATGCACCTCTCGATGGTCAAACTTACGTTCGTGAGAATGGTGAGTGGGTTATCGGTACTGGTGGTGGTGGTGGTGGAGCTGTTAACAAGATTGTTGCTGGTGATAATGTAACAATCTCTCCTACTGGTGGAGTTGGTAACGTAACCATTAATGCTTCTGCTGCTGGTTCAGATGTAAGCACTCTTTCCTCTAACTGGGAAACAACTTACAATACTGTAGCTGCTAAGGAAGCTACTTGGGATGATACAAACACAACAGTTGCTGCTTACTCCGCTGCATGGGGTATAGACAATGATAATGTTGGTTCAGATGTTACCACACTTTCAGCTAATTGGCAGAATACTTACACAACAGTAGATGCAAAAGAAGGTACATGGGATGCTGCAGCTTCAACAGTAACAGCTAAAGAAGGTAATTGGGATGGTGCTTATACAACAGTTCAAGCCAATAGTGCTTCTTGGGGAGTTGATACAGCTGGTTCATTTGTTGGTGATCTTTCCAGTAACTGGCAAGAAGCATATGATACTACATCAGCCTTAAGTGCTGGTTGGGCAAGTAACTATACAACTACTAATGCTGCATCTGCTGATTGGCAGGGTACATTCTCAACAGTTCAAGCAAATAGTGCTTCATGGTTGACTCAAGGTGGTGGTTCTGATGTTAGTACTATCTCTGGTAATTGGGAAGGTACATATGATACAGTTTCTGATCTAAGTGCTAATTGGTCTGGAGCTTATTCAACAGTTCAAACTAATAGTGCATCTTGGACCGGTGGCGGTGGTGGTGGTGTAACTGAGATTGTTGCAGGTAGTAACATTACAATCAGTCAAGGTACTGGTCAAGTTACTATTAATGCTACTGCTGACGGTATTGGTTCTGATGTTAGTACAATTTCCGCTAACTGGGAAAATACTTATACAACAGTAGATGCTAATAGCGCCAATTGGGAGACAGCTTATACAGCAATTGATGCTAAAGAAGCCATTTGGGATAGTACAAATGCTACTATGACTCAGCTCTCTGCTGATTGGCAAGGTACATATACAACAGTAGGTGCTAATAGTGCTACATGGGAGAGTGCTTACTCTACTACACAATCTAATAGTGCTAATTGGGATACTACTTACAATACTGTAGATGCTAAAGAAGCTACTTGGGATGGTACAACATCAACAGTTGCAGCTAACTCAGCTACATGGGCAGCAGGAGCAGTTGATAGTGTTAATACTAAAACAGGTACAGTTGTTCTTAACCCTGATGATCTTGATGATAGTTCAACTACTCATAAGTTTACTACTGCTGCTGATATATTAAAGCTTTCAAATATCGAAGATAATGCTACAGCTGATCAGACAGATGCTGAGATTCAAACTGCTGTTGCTTCAAGTGATCTTGATATGGGTGGTAATAGAGTGTTGTTCAGCAACGTTTATGCTACTACAGGAGATCTTCCAAGTGCTACTAACAACCACGGTATGTTCGCACATGTTCATGCTACTGGTAAAGGTTATTTTGCTCATGGTGGTAATTGGATTGAGCTTGCTAATGCCTCTGATATTACAGCAGGTGGCTCTGATGTAAGTACAATTTCAGCTAACTGGGAGAATACATACACAACAGTTCAGTCTAACTCTGCTAGTTGGTCTGATGAATATATCTCTAACCTTGCAAGTAATATTGCAATGACAGAAGATGTTGGTGGTCTTGATACTGGTACTACAGTAGCAAGTCTTACAGGACAATCATTCAGTCAATTGTTTGACTCATTACTATTCCCAACTGTTAACCCAGTTGTTGGATCTAATAACAGTACAGGTCTTTCAGACAATGTTAGCAGCCTTCAGACAATTGGAGCTTCAATTAACATTACTCTTAATACAACAGCAAGCCTTGGTACTATTACTCTTAATGGTGCTACTCAAGGTGATTATGCTGGTGCTGTTACAGCAGCCTCAATTGCAGGTCCTAGCTCAACATCATATAATCCATCTGTTGGTTCTGGTGATACAGACATTGATAACGTATCTGTTACCAATCATGTTGTTACAGAAGGTACTAACCAATGGACAATGACTACAACATTCGGTCAAGGTCCAATGCCTGTTGATTCAGCTGGTAATGATTTCTCCAGTATCCGATTTGCAGGTGGTACAAGAAGTGCTTCTTCTTCCTTTGAAGGTGTCTATCCTATTAAGTTAGGTGCTTCTTCTGGAAGTGGTAACTTTGATGATAGAGCTCTTACATCTCACAGTTCGAATAATATTGAAACCTCACAAAACTTTACTGAGACGGCCTCAATCAGACATCGTATTGCTATACCAGATGATATGATTGATGCAAAGACAGTTGGCTTCCAGCAGTGGAATACAGTATCAAGCTCCTACAGTGATATTGATATAAGTAACTTTACTGCTACTTCAACAACATTTACAGTTGAAGGTAACACAGTTAACTATACACTATATACTAAGACAGGGCCACCAGGAGGTGGAGATGTTTCAGGTCAACCAATTTACAGAATTAAATTTAGCTAAACTAAGATCATGTCAAGAACAACTGGAACATTCGAATTTCCTGCTAACTTTGAAGTTAAGAAGCAGGCCCCGCTTGATGCGAGACTTACAACACCTTTGTTGTCGGAGCTTACTGATAGCTCACTTCCATTCCCTTATAAGGGTATGGTGGTTGCTGTAACAGATGATACAACATCATCTAATAACGGCCTATATCAATTAACAGATGCTGATGATACAAACATCAATAACTGGGAAAGAGTTGGTGCTGGTGCTGGTACAATTGATGGTAGTGGTACGTCTGGTAACATGACACTATGGGATGGTATCTCTACTATTACTGATAGTGTTATAACTGAAGCAGATGGTGTCGTATCCGTTAATGCACCACTTAGCAGCGTCTTTAATATAGCATTGAGCTCCTCACTTGGTGAAGTAGCTCTTAGTGCTGGTCATAGCGCTACTGCTGATGATGTTTTGTATATAAGTACAGGCTTTGATGTAAAGGGCAGCTCTACCATTTATGGTGATCTATCCGTTATCGGTGACTTTACTTATATTGACTCTACGGTTAGTGTTACATCTGCTCTCTCTGTTATTAATACAGGTCTTGGACCAGCAATGTACGTTGAACAAGCTGGTGTAGGTGAGACTATTGCACAGTTTAAAGATACTGAAGGTGGTACTATTACCATTACTGATGGTGCTAATATTAACATGGATGGTGGTATTCAATCCAATTCTGTTAATACAGCTACTGTAAGTGCTACTGGCCGTGTAGATGGTTCAAACATCTCTACTATTGAGAACAAGGTAGAAGGTCTTTACAGCTACCTTATCAATAACTTTGATACTAATCAGATTACAACTGCTACATCACTTACAGATTTTGTTAATAACTATCCTAAGACTGGTTTAGATCCAGGTGATGTTATTACTCTTTCTGCAATCAATACAGCATACATTCTTGGTGATAATGATGGCTCTACTAACTCGGATTGGTTGGAAGTTAATCTTAAGCCAAACTTCTTATTCTATAGAGGTAATATGTCTGACTATGCTACACTTGATTGTGTACCTCTTTCATCAGCAAAGAGCTCAAAGTACATTATCCAAGTAGAAGACAATACAGATGGTGCTCTATTCTATGGAGAGATTAACGTTGTATCTGATGGTACGATTGCAGTGGCTACTGAATATGCTCTTAACCATACTACAGTATTTCCATTCGTTGAGTTTGGAGCTGAGGTTGTTAATGGTAGAGTATGTCTATCAGCTATAGCGCTTGAAAGTAAGAATATGACCAACTTTACATTCAAAGGTAATCGCAGTAACTTATTCGGTTAAGTTAGATAATAGTGTGATAAAGCCATACCATTAGCATAAATAATGGTATGGCACTTAATACTGACTTTAAAGTAAAGGATAGTCTTTATGTAGGAAATAGCGCGTGTTTTGTTAATCAGACAGATACGCCTAAGATTCTTTCTGCTGGCGAAGAGCTCTTTAATATCTTCGTACAACAGAATGAAGTTCCTGACATTTGTAATATCCAACATGGTACTGCTATTGCAACATTCTGCTACGATGGTAGTGCTGATGTTACTGTAGGAGTTGACGCAACATGTAATACAACATGGAATAGCGCATATACAACAACCCAAGCCAATTCCGCTAACTGGAATGAAGCTTATACATGGTGCACAACCAATGGTAACAATGTAATTGATACTGTAGCAGAAGGTAATGCACAAGGTAAAGTTGCTGTTACTAATATCGCTAATACCACAACTCAAGTTGATGTAGCTGGTCTACAGACTAATGACTCTCCACAATTTGCTGGAGCATGCTTTACTGGGGCAATTACAACATCAAGCTCAATCGACGGACGTGACGTTGCTTGTGATGGTGCTACTCTTGATACTTTACAGTCACTTTCAGGTGACAATGGTTTAACTTTCTCCTCACCTTCACAAGGTACACTTCGTATTACTGAGCTTGATGGTGATACAACTGACATCGATCTTCAAGTTCAGGCAGCTGATAATGTTCAGTTTGCAGGTATTTGTGCTACTGGTAACATTACAACATCTGGTACTGTTGATGGTGTAGATATTGCTACTAGAGATGCTCAAGTATCCGTTCTCCAAGGCTTATCTGCTGCTAACTTAGATGAAGTTGTTTGTACATCTCAAGGTACACTTCGTACAAAAAACGCTGCTGGTACATGTACTGCAGTTGATGTAGGTCTTACTACAGGTGATGTTCCTTCCTTTGCTGGACTTGACCTTACTAGTGTTTCAGCTGGTACAGACAACACAGTTCTTATTCTTAATGGTTCTTCAGTTGCAACAGATGAAATTGACTCCCGTGTATGGGGCTCAACACTCGTTGACGGTTCTGGTACACAAAGTAAAGTTGCTCTTTGGAGTGATGGTGACACAATCGGTAATGCTAATATTACTCAAGACCTAAATGGTGATATTCAAATCGCTGGTGGTTTAAGTGCTACATCTACACTTTCTGGTGATGGTTCTGGTCTTACAGGGGTTACTGCTACAGCAGTTAACTTCCCATCTGTTAATAAGAATGATATTGCAGCTGCTGATAAGTTCTTTATTCAAGATGCTTCAGATACTGGTAATAAGTTTACTACTTATGGCTGTCTTCTCGCTGATATGGCCGGTCTTGGTATATCTGTTGATTCGTCAGATAGTCTTTGCGTTGCTGGTGCCTCAGGTTTGAGCAACTGCACTCTTCCAATGTGGAATGACGGTAGTGGTTGTTTCCAAGATACAGTTATTACACAAGGTTCTACAGGTGATATTAACATTTCTGGTGGTTTGACAGTTATGGACAACTTGTCCGTAATGGGTACATTCACATGTCTTGATACAAGTGTTAGTACTACATCTGCCCTCTCCGTAATTAATACAGGAACAGGTCCAGCCTTCTACGCTGAACAGACAGGTGCTTCACAGCCAATTGCCAAGTTCATTGATACAGAAGGTGGTCAAATGGTTATTGGTGATACCGGTAATGTCGGTATTGGTGGTTCAGTTGATAACCCAACTGAGAAGCTCGTTGTAACAGGTAATGCCTGCATTACAGGTAATACAACTTTGGGTGATACAAGTAGCGATGATCTTACAATTTGCGGTGCTGTTATTAATGCACCAAATCTTGCATCTGGTACACGTGATGATAGTGAGGTATTAGTAAGAAACGGTAATAATGAACTTGTACTTGATGGTGTTGATAGTAAGATCTTTGGTGATAGTTTGGTTGATTCCTCAAGTACTGCAACATGTCAGAACCAACTTCCTAAGTTCTCTAATACAACAGGAACAATTGGTAACTCGAATATTTCTGATAGTGGTGCAGTTGTTACTATTGACAGTAACGTTTCTATCGATACTGGTCATAAGTTAACTACTAAAGCATCTTCTACAGTATTCTCTGAAGAAGCTTCCTTTACAGATACAGTTGACTCTACTGCTACTACAGTTACAACATTCGCTAAGAGTGGTCTTAAGTCTGTTGAGTATCAAATTACATTGGTTAAAGGTGTTAATGTTACAACATTCCGTGTCAATGCAGTATATAACGGCTCCGGACAGTGCGGTACAACATATGCCATTGTTGATGCTCAAGCTGCCTCACAGCTAGCTAATATTGAAATCTCTAGTGGAAGTTCTACAATTGATCTTGATATTACAGCTGCAAGTGATGGTACGACAGCCATTATTCAAGGTACAGCATTGTATAGTTAATAAAATATAAGTCAAAAAAAGTGCGAAAGCCTGGTGGAGACACCAGGCTTTCCTATTAAATATGTGTATATAAATTAACGGGGATAGTGAACCTTTATTATTATGTCTAATCTAAACGAGAATTTCAAAATTAAAAATGGGCTGACTGTCAATACGACTGTTTCAGCAGGTGGTGCGATCGAGGGTGATAGCTTCTGTAAGCATGGTGGTACTTCAAGCCAGTTTCTTAAGGCTGATGGTAGTGTAGATAGTACGAGTTACTTTTACGGGGTTGATGCTAGTGGTGATGGTATTACTATTGACGGTGGTGATCCAGCTGGTCTTATTGTAGAAGTTGATTCTTCTGTAGTTAGAACAACAGGTACTCAGACCATTGCTGGTGACAAATGCTTTACAGGTAATATTCTATCTGCTGGTGTTGATCTTGATCAGCTCTTTGGCTCTGGTGGTGGCGGTAGTGGTACAGTTACTGAGGTTGTAGCTGGTACTGGTTTAACAGGTGGTGGTACAACTGGATCTGTTACATTAGATTTGAGTGCAGGTGATGGTGTACAAGCTACAGCAAATTGTGTAAGTGTTGACTCTACCGTTGTAAGAACTACTGGAGTACAAGGTATTGCAGGTGTTAAGAACTTTACCTCAACTATTTGCGCGAATGGTGGTACGACAACAGTTGATGCATTTACCCTTACCTCTTCTGATGAAGGCTCAGACGCAGCACCAATACAAACATTTAAACGTAATACATGTTCAGCTGCTGATGGTGACTATCTCGGACAAATTAAATTTAGAGGTCAGAATCAGAGTGGGCAAGAAGTAAACTACGCAAAGATTACTGGTAAAATTAGCGATGCTACTGGTAGTACAGAGGATGGCTTAATGGAATTTGCTGTTCAGAAAGCTGGTTCAATGACAATTGTATCAAGACATACACATGACGCTTTAAAGCTTATCAATGGTACAGGTCTTGAAGTAGCTGGTACTTCCGATTTTTGCGACAATATTGCTATTACAGGTGACTCTACTACATCAGGTACAGCTGTTGTAACAAATCTTAGTGCTGCTACAATATGCTCCAACGATGTATACAGTAACACAGCTATTGGTAATAACGCTCTTGAGAGTAATACAACAGGTTGCAATAACGTTGCTATTGGTTTATGTTCTTCTTACTCTCAAACGACAGGTGCTAGAAACGTTTCAATAGGTGAAAATGCTCATAAAGGAGCTACAACTGGTAGTTACAACGTTACAATCGGTTCACAAGCTGGGTTCTATGCACTCTCTGGTGACCATAACATGGCAATGGGTCAGTATGCTCTTTATGATAACTGGGGCGGTGACTACAATACTGCTATTGGTACTGCTTCAATGCAATGTAATACTACTGGTAGTAATAACGCTGCTCTCGGTTATAGATCAATGATGAACAACACTACCGGTAATGATAACTTTGCCGTTGGTGAATGTGCCCTTCAATCTAATGTTAATGGTATCGGTAATACAGCTTTAGGACAAAATGCACTTGGTAATAGTGTAACTGGTAACTATAGTGTTGCTATTGGTTCTAACGCTGGCGCATATCAAGCTAACGGTTGTAATACTTTGTCAGCTGCAAGTGATAGTATTTACATTGGTCGTAATACAAAGGGTAAGGATAACAATGATAATAACAGTATCGTTATTGGTTACAATGCTTGCTCATGTGGTCAAAATACAGTTAAGATTGGTAATAACTGTGTTACAGCAGCTTGTGTTCAAGTTGCATGGACAGCAGTATCAGATGAACGCGATAAGACAGACATTACAGACCTTAATCATGGTTTAGAGTTCATTGGTGATCTTAAACCTAAAGCTTTCAAATATAGAAGGACTCGTACATCATCTGCTAATGACGGCATTTGTCGTTATGGCTTCTTAGCTCAAGATATTCAAGAGACAGAAGATGGTGATAAGGTTATTGTATCTGAGTCTAATCCAGAGCAGTTAGGTCTTAACTCTGATTACCTAGTACCTATTCTTGTTAAGGCTGTACAAGAGCTTGAAGCAAGAGTAGTAGAACTAGAAGGTTAATTCTACCTATGTAAATATACATAAGAAAAGGTTAAAATAGGGAGAGCGTTAGGGCTACAAAGAGAGAGCAGTAGGTTTCCCCACTGCTCTTTCTTTTTGTTTAATTTGTTTAATTAATGAGATCTTCCCATCCTTCTAAGGCGACGACGGTGAGCTTTTTTAGCTGCGTCAACATCTTCCTTTTTTACTTCCTTCTTAGGCTCTTCCTTAGCAACTTTTTTAGTAACTTTCTTGACAGCCGCTTTCTTTGCAACAACCGGACTAAGAACTTCTTTGTCATCTTGTTTTGGGGTTTGTTTCTTTTCCATGGTAATAATATTTAATCTTTTGGTTGACAATATAGATAAAAAAAGAGGAGGTCCGAAGACCCCCTCTTTAGTATAATTGTTTGTTACATCACTAGGATGTCATCTGATTAAAAGTATACAGATGAATCTTGAGTGAACTCAGTACCAAGACCCTTAACGATAACAACGTGGTAGTAAAGATTACTTCCAAAGATGTTGTCAACAACGCCGTAACGTGTAAGCAAGCCTACGCGTGGTGCGAAATCGTTAGGTCCAACTGTACGCTGAACCATAACTGGGATGTATGGGCAGTAAATGATACCTGTGTCGTAGAACTCAGGACCCTTATAACCAAGAAGTGCGTACTCAATGCCAGTGTCGCCACCGGTGTACTTACCAGACTGACCGAACTTACCATTCTGGACTTCAGTGCGTGTGTCGCGGTAAACATTGAAACGACCACCAAGTGAACCAACCTTAGCAATACCTACTGGCTGTGTATTGATGTCACCTGCAACAGGTACCCACTGGAATTCAGGGAGCATCTCGAGGATAGCACATACACGTGGAGTAGCAACGATGAAGTTAGCAGCACCACGACGGTTACGTACAGCAATGCGGTTAGCTTCAACGATCAAGCGCTGGTAGAAGTCACGGTTACGCTCAACCAACCAACGGCCGTCAGCAGATGCTGGGCTCCATACGGAGAAACCAGGACCAAAGCCAGCACCGAGTGCAGATTGGATCATGCGCATAAGCATCTCACGATCGATCTCAGCTTGGATCTCATAAGACATTGCATTGGTGATCTCAGCGTCAACGTCGATACCATTCATGTTCTTAAGGTCCTGCTCGAGCTCAACGCTCCAGCGTGCGCCAAGACGGCGAGTACCAGCTTCAACAGCTGTCTTTTCAAACTTAACTTCAACCTGTGGAATGTTACCAGTGATTTCGAAAGCAGAAAGAATGTTTGCAACACCCTTGTCCTGATCAGAGAAATTCCAGTAGTCAGCATCACCAACGAGATCGTCAGAAGATGCACCAGTGAAGCGAGTGTCAAGAAGTTGGTAACCAAGCTCAGCATTAGCTGCTGTACCTGCATAACCACCTTTGTGACCACCGTTACCAGTAGCAGCGGAAGAACCGTCGATACCAGAACCGAGTTCCTGTGACTGGTAAGCATAACGCAAAGCGAATGCAAGACCAACAGGACCACTCATTGGCTGAACACCAACGATGTCGTTAGTGATAAGCTCAGGGAATGTACGACGGATCATTGGGATCAACACCTTTGGAAGGCGCTGGTCACCACCGGCGTAACTATCACTGGAAGTAGAAGCGTTAGGAGCGAAGCCATTGCCAGCAGGAGAACCAAGCGCGCCACCAGGGCCAGCTGTGTTACTCTCCTCGAGGCACCATTTCTCCTGGTTTTCCAAGAGTACCGCTGTATTAAGGCGGGTGTGAGCATCTTCAATAGCGGCAACGCTATCAGATGTGTAGTCGAGTACTGGAGCCCACTTTTCCAAGAGAGCATCAGCACGATCTTTATCAATAAATGATTGTGGTTTATTCATAATATATTTTAGTTTATTTTTTCTTTCTTCAACCTTCATGGGTCAAGCCCAAGTAACTCAGGTGCGTTAGCACCTCATTGTATATGTTTAAAAGTCTTACTTCATTCTATCCAAC
>Ga0181405_1000657_pt1 | contig 11929 bp, 23 predicted proteins | sample 28SPOviralmetaG_FD_130134 | JGI IMG/M metagenome (GOLD analysis project Ga0181405, IMG submission 130134) | Marine viral communities from the oligotrophic San Pedro Time Series (SPOT) site, San Pedro Channel, CA, USA - 28 SPOT_SRF_2011-11-29 | ecosystem: Environmental > Aquatic > Marine > Strait...
GAAGCGGTACAGTTCAAGCAAGAGGTATTATTCGAGGTATTCGTGATGGTGCTAACGATGCATTAGGTCTGTCATTTTTTACTGAAAAAACTGGGGAATCAGTTTCAGAAAAAGTAAGAATTAACTCATCGGGTAATGTCGGGATTGGAACCAGTAATCCAACATCTGCGGTAGGTGTTGCTAAATTTTTAAGTATTTCAGACGCTGGTAGTGCAGGCATTGTTTTAGAAGATACAAACGCAGGTGACTGGGAAATATACAATGCAGGTGGAGACCTTTACTTTAATACTGGTGGAGACAAGGTAAAACTTGATACATCTGGACATGCTACATTCTATAAAACATTAAAATGCGAAGACCAATTTACTATAAATAGGTCAGGCACTGGTGCAACCAGTTGGGATATGTTTGTAAGTCATCATGGTGCAAGTGATTATGGTTCTTTGTTTCTTGATTCAAATTTATCTACTGGAAACTTTTATATTAGAGACTCAAGTAATAATATTGATTTTACTGTTACTGGTAGTGGGAATGTCGGGATTGGAGTGAATCCTGGAAATCTTCTTCATGTAGAGGGAGCAAAAAACAGTGATTGGATAGCAAAATTTAAAAACACAGGCACTACCAATGCTTATGGAGTGCAAATAGATAACACTGCTAATACAACCTTAGGTGAGTTCGCTCTTGCAGTTTATACAGGTTCAGGCACTGGGATGTTTGTATCTAGTGATGGAAAATTCGGCATTGGTACGGCTACTCCTGATAAAAAGCTACACGTTTATGATAGCGATGATGTGCTTGCTATCTTTGAAAGTACAGATACCCATGCCACAGTTAGAGTTGTTGATAATGCTACAAGTAATCCTGCCACACTAACAAGAGTAGGAGACAATCTTGAGATAGTAAAAGATGGTGGTAATGTCAGTATTGGAAAAGACAACCCTGCACAAGCCCTTGATGTAGAAGGAAGCATTATATCTACTGGAGTTATTCTTGCTCCTACCTACGCAACATTTATTCACAGCTTTACAGATGACATAGGTACTACAGCACATTATTTACCTTGGGGTAGCCTCGCTGAAGGAACAGGCAATGATTCTAGTGCTACATCGTTTGTTGTGCCAATGAATATGAAATTAATAAAACTTTATGTCAGAATAGAATCAATAAGCAATCTTGGTAATTTTAATCTTACTGCTACACTTGTCAGTAAACCAGATGGCAGTATTACCAACACTGAAGTAGCAAATGCAGTTAAATCAGTTAATGCCTCTATTAGTGGTAAAAATAATGTATACAGTGCAGATGATTTTAGCAGTCTAACTAGATTGACAAAAGGTCAAATGGGGTCAATAAAAATTCAATCAAGTGGTGACATGGGAGGCAGTACAGACTTCTTTGTTACTAGCGTTTGGGAAATGGATAATAACACAATATAGGAGTATGAACCATGAAAGGTTATGCACAAAAGAAAAAAGACAAGAAATGGTCTGTTGGTAAAACCAAAGTAGTGGTTTCTCCTGCAGTAACCGAAGTAAAAGATGAGAATGGTATCTTAGTTCGTGAAGCAAAAGCTGAAACATCTATGGATGTCATTAAACTAGCCAAGAAACGCTATGACCCTGAAACAGGAAAAGCACAAGCTGATGCAGAAGAAAGAATGTCTGTAGAACAATGTGTTGAGTCTGTAAAGAGCATAGATAATCAGATTGCTGAATTAACTGCACAGAAAGAAGGTTGGGAAGCCTTAAAAGCAGATATAGAAGCACTCTAAACAAAGGATAATCATGCCAGATAAAAAAGAAAAAGAAAGTCAGGTAGTTGTCATTAACGATGTTGAATACAAAGTAGATGATATGTCTGAACAACAAGTAATGTTAGTAAACCATGTAGCAGACCTCGATAGAAAGCTTGCAGGTAGTCAATTCAATATTGACCAGTTGCAAGGTGGTCGTGAATTCTTTATGAAAAAGTTAGAAGCGGAGTTAAAGAATGAGGAAGTTGCTACTGTTGAATCTGATTAACGTCAGTTGCAGTGGTGGTTGGTCAGTGGGTGGGTATGAACTCACCCCTGCCGACACTACAGACAATACGGTATTCTTAGAGATAATGGATACGGATTCAGTTGTTCACTATTATTACGATGGTCTCTATGAAACCAATTGGTGTTGGTTACATCAACAATATGAAGATGTGAAGAAGGTAAATGAGTGAAAAACCAAATACCGCTAGAAGTTATAGGACCTCTATTTTGGACGATAACGCCATTGTTTCTATTAATCTTAAATGGTTGGGGCAAATTTGTATTCTCATCTCCATGTTGGTATATGGATATTGGCAGATTGAAAGTCGCATTAAGGCGTTGGAAACTAAAGTTGCTACTGCGGATGAACAGATTGGGGATTTACTTAGCAAACATATCGTGGAAGAAAGGTCTGAAAGGGAAGAATTGGCAGAAAAGGTAAAATTTTACGAAAAGGAATTATCAGTAAACTTTAACCCAATGACTTGGGGTAAGAAAAAGCGGAAATAATTATGGATACACAAACACTACTAGAAGCTTGGGGAGAATTAGGGGTTATAGGAATTATGGCAGTTTTATTTGGATTCATGATAACCAACATTATTCGTTCTCAGAACGCACAGAATGAAAGCCTAGATAAGATGGCAGTGGACCAGGCAAAGGCGACTGAAACTCAAAATAATGTTGAGTCGATTCTACTAAAACTTTTAGGTCGGATGGACAAGTCGGATGATAAGTTGGACCGCAAGGTAGACGATTTGAAGAGGTCGTTATCGGACATCGATAATGATTTGTCAGAGGTGAAAGGGAGCGTGTCTCGAATCAATGGCCGACACTAGTCAACATAGAGAAGAAGTCATAAGGCTTCTTGTGAAATTAAACGAAAGGCAACTAACTATATTTAATCATTTAAAAAGAATTGATAGACATTTAGATAGACTTAATGGAAAGGTTGCGGAGCATGAATCGAGTTTGGTTCAAATAAAGACTTGGGGGGCAATGGGACTTATTGCACTACCAATAATCATAAACCTAATAATGAGGGTAGTATAATGAAAGAAGTAATAGAAAAAATGAAAGACGAAGCCATTAAATATGCAATTGACTTAGCAGAGAAACAGGCAGATGCAATGCAGGGTGGGGTTGTTGATTACTTAAAAAGTGATGAATTCGAAAAGAAGTTGGCAGAAAAAATGGACCGCGCAGTTGATATTCCATGGACCTCGGACCAAAAAGAAGAAAAAATGTTTCGCGCATTAGCAGATATCATTCAAAACCTAATGGTCGGTCTGGTTGGTTCAATAAAGTTAAAATGAATCACCAACAAATAAGGACCTTAATTAAGGATACCTTAAACGGTCTTGGTTCTAAATACGCCAAGCCAGGGGCAATCGACCTAGTCTTTTGGACTGGGTTGGTTGAATCCAGGTACGAGTACATTAAACAACTGGGTACTGGTCCAGCGCGCTCCTTTTGGCAGATAGAACCTGATACGGCAGTCTCACAAGTGAGGAATTATCTAAAGTATCGCCCCGATTTAGCCTTTAAATGTGCGGAAGCAACTGTTACCCAACCCGATGTATGGGTTAAAGGAAATAAGGCTACCTGGGATAAGATTCTACTGGTCAACATCGCAAGTGGTATTGTACATTGTAGACTGAAATATTGGCGGTCACCAAAGCCTATGGCAAAGAATTTGGATGAAGCAGCCAAAATGTGGAAGGAAGTATACAACACCGAACACGGTGCTGGTACAGTTGACAAGTTTAAAAAAATGGTGAGTTCGCTTACCTAATTAAGCCCTGGTTTCTGGATTCGCTGTCCTTGCTAGGGCTTTTTTGTAACCCATGTGTAACCCATCTGTAACCCACCTGAGTTCCTTTTAAGTCCACTTAAGTACTTTAAAGTACCCATGTTTTCCTCAGAGAACACGCATCACCGAGGAGAGCCGACACGCTTGGAAAGCGTGTTTGCGTTAATAGCGTAACGTGGGTTCGAATCCCACTCTCTCCGCATCCTTTTGTCGACGAGAGAAAGTAAGTTACACCCTTGTGAATTAGGGTCTTAATTCTATCACAATTTTGTCTTTTTTATTGGTTGTGTAACCCATTTGTCACCCACCCAAATAGGTTTTTTGGTTACTCACTAAGCGCATTAACTAGAAATTTCAACTTCGAAGTGACTTGTAAGTTTCTCCATGATATCTTATTGTAAGACATTGCAGGGACTTTATGCCCCTCCTTATGGATATAGATGACTGGTTGAGGTATATAATGGTCGCCCACAATAGACTTTAAACTGTCAAATAAAAGAGGCAGTGTGGTCGCTTGTTTTTGAATATTTTTCGAGGTTTCTTCATCAATAATCTTTTCAATTGGATGTTTATTTATTTTGGTATGCTTCACTCCAATATCCCAAAACCTGTCCATCTCTTGTTGGGTATATCCTAATACCTTTGCTTGATAATTTATATCGGTCACAGAATCAATAGTTCTTCCAAGTCCTAATCCATGACGGAATAAAGTAACACCGCAAACAAAATCAAATTCCAAAGCTTCCCAGTGAGTTGATTCTGCTTGTTTATTTTCTAATGCTGTTTTGAGTTTTAATATCCTTTCTTCTTGATATTCAATTTTATCACGTTGCAATGATATTAAGTATTCTGCATCCATTGCTATATTCTCCTTTTTTTTAGTGTCTATATTGAAATTCGATAGAATTTTCAAAGGTTCCGTCAAAGTTTCTTCAGAACACAGATTTTTGATTTTCTCTAACACCTTCGTTCCAGGCATCATAAGTTCATTTTCGTATTTATATATTGAACCTGTACCAATAGCTAACCGCCTTGCCAGTTCCTTCTGGGTCAGGTTTAATTCCATTCTTATTACTTTAAACAATCTTGAATATTTATTCATATTGTACTCCTAACAGTATGATTAGATGACACAACTACAGGTCTAAAATAGCATTAAAGTACTTTAAAGTCTATAGAAAATACCAAAACAACCTTTTTTACCTTGCAAGTCCAAAAGATAATGGCGAATATATATCACATTCAATAGTACTTTATTTATACTAATAGAGTATTATTAAAATGTTATTTTAACACATAACCATAAAACCAAACATGAGTAAAAAAAATAAATTAGGTGAATTTTATTCACCACTGGAAATAGGTATTAAGCTCGGGGTCTCTCAGAAATGGGTATACCGAAAAATCGCACAGGGCGATATACCTCATTATCGTATAGGGACTAGATTAATACGAATAAAGAAGTCTGAATTTAATGACTGGCTAGAAGCTAAGGATGTCCCAAGTGATTGATTTTAGTTTAGGCATAGATGCAGGCAGGTGCCATACAAGCGATGGTAGATTTTACGAACCAATCGATGACTTTATTAAACGTGAATATAAGCATCCCCTAAAACCCTCCTGGACCAACGTGGCAAGCTGCGAGTCTTCGGCAGGCTTAAGCGAATGGAAGATGATACACGGTTACTATTCTAGAGTTATTGGAACTGCTTCAGCTACCATTGGAACGGTTACACATGATGCTGTGGACCTAATGAACCAGTGGCTAATTAAGGGACTATTTGATAAAAAATATAAGATAACCACTGATTGGATTTTAAACGAACTGGAGACCAAGGATGATATCAGGTGGAAGCTTGAGTACCCCAGTAAGTGGAAAGCTGTAGAGGTTATCAAAAAACAAATCATGGGATATCAAGCGTGGCACAGTGAGAATAACCCAGAGATTTTAAAAAGTGAAATTATGATGTGGCATCCAGATGTTCCCTATGCAGGCACTGCTGATTTAGTACTTCAAATCAATTATAGAAAACGGCCAATGCTGATGCTAGGGGACCTAAAGACAGGTAAGGAACATGATAAGCACTTTGAACAATGCATGGCCTATGCGATTCTGCTCGAAAAGATTTATAAGGTGAAGGTTGGTGGGTTGGGCGTGCTGTATTCCAATGGTAAATGGCGAGATACCCCAAAGGCTAAAATGAAAGTAAAGGTCATTCGCAATAAGGATGAGTCCTTTACAGATGATGCCAAGTATCTAAGCAATAGGGTGGTCCAAATATGCAATTTATGGGAATCTCAGCAGAGATATAAACAGCCGAAGAGAAAGATAAAATTGCCTAACGAGTTTTCATTACAAAAAAAAGGAAAATAGAAGAAAATGAAAGATACACAACAATACAGTTACGAGGATAAGCTGACTGGTAAGTGCTGGCCTAACGAGGACAAGAGTCCTAGTAATTCCACGCAACCAGATTATAAAGGTCAGCTATGTACAGTTGGTGATGTTGAGAGAGTCACAAGCGGTGCAGGTCGTGATAAAAAAATAGACTGGGCCAAAATACCTGGTGATAGGAAAATGGCAATATCCATATGGGATAATGATGGGACTTTAAATGTAAAGATTGCATCAAAAACACTAAAAGAATCTAAAGAAGATTTGCCCTTTTAGGCGATTTAGTGACTACTGAGTTCGACATAGTTTTTGATGAGATTTGCGATGACGTATTTCCAAAGATAGGAAGTTACATTGATGAAGAGATGGAAAGGAAAGAGTTACACAAAGGCTATGTCGATACTTATGCTGTAATAGAATTTTTAACAGACATTGAGGGCTATAATACAGATATGGCCACTAAGATTTGGGAATCTTATGCTGATAACAATGTCATCCATACATCAAGATTTGCTCCGCAGTAAAAAGATGCCTTACTCACAACTACAAACCAGTCTAGGCATCTTCCAAATGAGGGCATTTAGTATAGTTAAACTTGCTATTTGCCCTCAATTCCAACATACCACATACCATCATGTTTAAAAAATATACAAATCAAACATTCCTAGCTACCCCAGACGGTGAGATTATTAAAGTATATTACAATTTTAAAAAGCATTTTATCAAATCTTATACTAAAAATGGAATATCCGCATTAAGAAAATGGGGATGGGACATTGAAAAAAGACCACATACCAAACCAAACCATGCCAGAACTAAAATTAAATTTATCCACCGACCAGATTGAATCACTATTAGCGCAATTACGCTACGGTAAGCACAAAGCTGAGAACTTTGACATTGACCTTTTAAGGGGTCTTAATGGGGAAGTTGAAGTACTAGACATACTAACTGGCAAGTTAGAAGTAAAAACAGATTTTAAGGCCTATAAGACTGGTAACCTTGCGATTGAAATAGAATGCAACGGTAAACCCAGTGGCTTAACTACCACCGAAGCAAACTGGTGGATATTCAATATTCGCATCCCTAACAACGAGCCTATGTTGTTGATTATCTCTCGGCATAGGCTCAACAAATTAGCCCAGATGCACATACACCGTGGTCATGTTATCATGGGTGGCGATAAGAACCTTAGTAAGTTGGTCATCATACCTATAAGCGAGGTTGTGGTTGGCTAACATAACGATTCAGGAAGAATTCTTTGATGGCCTAATTTGGAATAATGGTAAGCCCTATAGTGAGGCCCAAGCTTACATACAATTTATGGTCTGGGCTGCTAAGATGGGGAATCAAACGCACTTCGTAAATGGGACCATGCTAACCTTAAAGCCTAATGAATTCATGATGTCCCAGAGGAAAATTGCTGACTCACTTAATTGGACCCAGTCTGCCGTCAGTAGATTCTTAAAAAAGTTAATTAGCCTGAATCAATGCCGACTCAATAATGACTCAAAGCTGACTCGCATTTTACTCGTCGTGAAGGAACCTGTTGCTGACTCAAAGTTGAATCAAGTTGCGAATCAACCTACTGATTTGTTTAGTACTAGCTTTGGGGTGGGGGGTACTAATAGTGATATTAGTAATAATTATAATATTATTAATAATAATAATACAGATAATAACAATAATACAAATACTAATAATAATATATATAACAAATCACCAAAAAACTTAGATACTGGCAAAACTGATATTGGGGTTAGCAGGGTATCCAAGTCAGTAAAGCCTAAATACATTGATAAGCCAAAAGATTTGGATATGGTAAAGGAATATTTCAATGAAAAATATTCTGAATATAAAGACCAAGCCGAACCATTCTATGAATGGTTTGAATCGGTAGGATGGAAAAGAGGAAAGACTCCAATTAAGAAGTGGCGTATGGCAGTTGGGCAGTGGGTTAGGACAGAGAAAGAGAAAAGGAAGAACAGCTTTCAAGGGCAGGGCCAGGGGTCGTGGAGCCCAAAGCCCAAAGAGAAATTTAAGAAAACAGATAAGGGGTTTTATATGGCATATTGCAAGAATGTGAATAGCGACCATTATGGTACAACTTTCTTTATACGACAGAAATGGAAGCTGGAGCAGTCATGTGAGAAATGTGGTCATGACCTTGTACCAGATAAACCAACTAACGTACCAACCAAACAAATTCACAGGGAGACATCAAATGACAAAGAAGAACTCATCTCGTTCGCAGAATTCCAAACGAGGGAGAAGGAATCGCCAGAGGGGAGCAGAACTACAGAGAGAGGTGGTCAACTGCTTTCGGAAATTCTCGGTCCAATGCTTCAACAGGGACAGGGGAGGAGCTAATCATGAGAAAGGTGATGTTGAGGTTATGGGTTTTTGGTTGGGTTGTAAAAGACGTAGCCGAGTACCACGGTGGATGCTTCCTGAGAAAACTGAGGTCGGTGTTGTCAGCCGTGGTGACCGAATGGAAGCTGTACTATCGCTACCACTTAGACCGCTTGCACAAGTCTTAGCGCAGGCATCTGAGCTAGGTGTTGATGTCAAAGGAATATTCGAAGGGCATAGGTTGGGTCTTAAAGCAGATGTCCAAACAGAAGAAGAAGACCAAACGGCCAAGGGGTAATAAGAATTTTGTTAATTGCAAAACGCTCTACTTTTGTCCTACCTGTAAAGATGTTTGGGAGAGTATCAACAGAGCGCCCTTTGTTGAAAAGTACAATGACTTCCCTACTTATGGCCTTGCTAGGCAGGAGTGCTATTATTGCAAACCAGTAAAGACGAATTAAGTACGCTTAAAATGGGCACAGCAGGGGAATACTTCGTTGTTGCTGACCTATTGCGCCAGAATGTGGAAGTATTCAGGCCAGTTGTCGATGAAGTGAACACTGACCTGATTGCATATACCAATAACAGTTTCAAAAGAATTCAAATCAAGACCGTTGGGGTGTATAAAACGCATACCAGTGTCGAGGTACGAATGAGAGAAAATAAAATAAATCATCACATAGATTACATTGCAGTTTATCTCTGGTATGAGAAGTTGATAGCCTATTATCCATACAATGGTGAAAAGTCCATTACACTGGCTTTAAAAAGGGCTAAGAATGACCAAGGTAATCGCAAATGGTTCTATGAATACTCGGAGATAATATGAAAAGAGAAAAGTCCAATGAGTTTAAAACCATTTTAAGTGTTATGAACTGGTACAGGTCATTAATTAGCAGGGGAATCATAGCAAAGGGTGGCGCAGCCTACTCCAGATACAAGCAACTTGAATCCAAATACCACAGCCAAAGGAAGTATTAAATGAGCTATTATTATTTTTTGGAAATAACCCAAACCCAAGCATTTGATGTTTTGTTTCATTGTTTTGTCGATATCATACTTTATTTCTTATTGGTCAATCGCATCAAGCTAGAACTGAACAAACGGTTGAGTAGCTCATGAATGCCAAGGAATACGATAAATTGATTACTACTTTTAGGAACAGGGGCGATAAGCAGGCCAGTGAGAAAAGGATTGAATACACCGAATCTCGAGGAGATGCTGATGTCTTGGCCAACTTCAAGGCCACAGCCCAATCCTTGGACCTAGAGGCGTTGCAGGTCTTGGGCATATTCATGCAAAAACACTACTCTAGCATCATTAACTACATCAAGACTGGTAAGACATACAGTGATGAAAAAATAGGGGGCAGAATCATGGATTTAATACAATACTTGGAATTGACCTATGCTTGCATCATAGAGAAAGAGGGGGGTCCAGATGCTTGAATTGGTAGTGTTTATGCTTGGATGTGTTTTTACCCTGATAGTGATTGCAATTGTTGCAGTTCATAAAGAGGACCAAGAAAGATACGATATGGTCCAGAAACGAAACAACATCAGGAGCGACTCCAATGGCACTGTTTGATATACCAACTTGGGTAGGCCAGTACTTCATGGTTAGCCTGACATTGTTTATAAATACCATAACGGTCATTGCAATTCTCTTTGGACTTTTTCTCCTTAGATTGCTGTATGAGGTCATTAGGAGAAGCCTCTAAGGCAATACAAAAAAGCCCCTATCTAATAGGGGCTTTTCCTTTACCGTACTTGAGTATACTTGAGTACGCTATTTCTTAGTTGTCCATTTCCAGTTATCACTTGGAAAGTTTTTATAGTATTTAATCATTTCTTGAAAATCGCTCCACTCGTGAGAAATACCCCCAATTTCTATTGATATATATTTCATTATCCTACCTCCTCTGGGCTTAGTGCCTTATGCACATCTACGTTGATTTGTGGAAGATTCTCTACCCAATACCTCTCAAAGATTTCACCAAGTAAATGGCCAGGCTGTTTGCCCTGGGCCTTGGCGTGGATGTGAAACGCATTCCACTTTGTTTCAATGCTAGGTGCATAGATTCTGATTGATTTACTGTTGTTGATTCGTGCCTTGACTACCATGTTATGCTGTCCTTTTCGTTGCTTCTTGTTGTTGTGTTAATTCGTTGGCTACCTGATTGGCTATATACCTCTCAGTGACCTTAGAGCCTAGGGTATGTCCCAACGCTCTCTGCACTCTATCTAACGGCCAACCTTGATTGATTAAATGAGTGGCCAGACTATGCCTGAATGAATACTGGCTTAGATTCTCGCCCTTGTTCTCTTTGATTCCTAACTTCTTGCATACTGCTAAGAATTTCTTGTTTGTCTGGTTCTGTTTCTTGCGACTGTCACTGGTATCCAGTCCCCAGATATCATCGCCCATTTGAATGAGGTTCTGGCTGATGACTATTGCTGATACCTTACCAGACTTAGCCCTCTTGGTCACTATACAAGGGACCTTATTTTCGCCACCATACTGCAAGTCTTTCTTGCGTGACAGTTTCCTAGCATCAACTGGTGATAGGGCCGTGTCTAGCATTATGGACCATAGAACCTTGCAGTACTGGTCTGGTGCATTGTCAACAATTGACTCGGCTTGCTTCCTAGACAGCACCTGATAAGGTATCCTAGTATCACTGGCGGACCTAAGCTTGGCCTTACGTTTGTAATAGTTATCTTTCAAGATACCCTCATTCTCTAGGTAAGTGTACAATGGGTTAAGATAATTATTACGCTTGGTAACGGTCTCATTGCTATGCAACTTATACTGGCTTTCATAGAATGCATTGATGTCACCAGATGTAATCTTAGCTAGGTCAATTTTGCATCTGGGGTCAATCGTTTTAGTTGAAACGACCCAGTCAGTGTCTTTGCCAAAATACTGAACAAAGTGCTTCATGTTGTGTAGGTCCCTTAACCAAGTCTTGGACCTACCTTGTTCATGCCTGACCCAAGCATCGAACACATCCACCAACAGCACTGATACAGGGGTTTCTTTTTCTGACTGATTAACTACTGGCTCAAGTCCATGTTTGAGGTTAAAGACCTTGTTTACAGCCTGAGCATGACGTTCTTTGATTTGGGTCTTGTTGTTGTAAACAGTATCGCCAAGCTTAATGTATTTTCTAAGGCCATTAAGCCTGTAGCGATAGTAGAATGTTACCTGATTTTTCAAGACCCTAGTAACAACGCTTGGTAGGTTTATTTTAAACATACTTCACCTCGCCAGTATTGTCGCAAGTATCACAGTCAGGAGCTACATCATCTGGATGTCTGGAAAGCCTAAAGCAATCAGCACATTC
>Ga0181405_1000660_pt1 | contig 11877 bp, 14 predicted proteins | sample 28SPOviralmetaG_FD_130134 | JGI IMG/M metagenome (GOLD analysis project Ga0181405, IMG submission 130134) | Marine viral communities from the oligotrophic San Pedro Time Series (SPOT) site, San Pedro Channel, CA, USA - 28 SPOT_SRF_2011-11-29 | ecosystem: Environmental > Aquatic > Marine > Strait...
ATATTCTGGTTGATGAGCTACTAATATAATTTCTTTCATATTAAGGAAATATTGAAATCCAATCTAATTTATTTTTATAACTGTCTACTATAGGACACTCAAATCCTGGATATAAATCATGAAGTGGTGTATACGGAACTCTTTTCTGAGAGCCAAAATATAATGCTCTTAACCATGAATTTGGTTGATTTTTTCCTATTAAATCTACACCTGCATTTATAAATTCATTAGCTTTATTAATTCTTGAATCTAATATTTTAGGTATTTCAAGGTACATTTGATTTAATTTACTTGCAATATAATTATCATATATATCTCTTGAAGGTATATCTACATTATATGCTATAATTCCACCCCCACATTCTTTATCTTCTCCTACATTTAACCATTTTGTAGGTCCTGTAGATGCTATTACTATATCTGAATATTTACCTAAATCAGATAAACCTATACATTGAGAACAATCTTCAATTACCCTAAAACCACTTAAAGCTTTTGTATTAGCTTGGATACCAAACATGTGTGGTACTATAACTGTATCTACTTCTATTGGGATTTTAGTTACATCAATTTGTAAATCTAAACCACAATCTATTATATAAGGAGTTACACCTACATCTAAACATGCTTGTAATACTCTATGACAAGTGTATGTGGGTAAAGCTACATGTTCACTATTTAAAATGGTTAAAGCTTCTGATATAGCTGTTTTGCCATTTTTTACTAATGTAGCATGTTTTTTATTAAAATAACTAGACCATATTTTATTAAACTCAATCGACACCATTAGTAGTCCATTTTTTTATTTTATAGATATCATAATATTCAGACTTATATTTAGCACAATTTTCCATTACATAAGCCATTCCTATATTCCAATGTTCATTTAAATAATAACCTACTTTAGAATATGATTGGTCTTTTTCAATGTCATATTCACCTATAGTTTTAGATTTAAATTTATATTGGTCTTCTGATAATTCTATAAAATAATTAGGTTCAAAATTTATTGAACTAGGAGAGTAATAAGTAAAAAATCTATCACTTAATTTTAATAATCCCATCATTATTTCGTAACATACTTGATGATCAGTATGTAAATCATTTGAATCATGACATAATATATCAAAATTTCTTTTAAAATCAATACTAGTATATATTGAGTCTTTTAAATCATCCATTTCATTTCTTAATCTAGTAGAATGAAAATTATGTTGACGATAATTAATACCACGACCTAAAATTTTAGCTAATTCATTTAAATTATTTAAAGTAATAGGTTCTTTATGATCATTATTAGTAGCTAAATGTAAATAAATATTTTCATATCTACCATGGTGTTTAAAAATATACCCATAACATGATATTTCAAAATCATCTAAATGGGCACATAAAATGTGTAAATCTTTATTCATGAGTTAAAATTAATAAAAAATCAAAATGATTTTTATGGATTAGTTTTATGTTATCTGTTATATTTAATGCTTGTCCTAAAATGTATTCAGGAGAAAAATATTCTACATATTCGGTACGAATAGTAGCTCTATTACTAGGAAAATTAACCATTACAGTGTTTGCAGAATTAAACATATAATTTAAGTAATGTGTTAATTTTTGTTGATTATCTGAAGGACCTTGTCTGTTTCCTGCAACCCCACTAGATATAGCTATATCAAATTTATGTTTACTATATGATGGGGTTTCTAGAAGGTTTTCTATACTAAAATTAATATTTGGGGACTTGTATTTTTTATTTGCTATATCAATTAATTTAGAATTAATATCAATCCCATAATAATCTTTACAAGTAAATCCAAAATCAAAAAATGAACCCCAACCACAACCAACTTCAAGTACCTCTTTATTAGTCCAATTATATTCATTAAACATTTGTTGGTATCTAACTTTAGCTGATTTTCCTTCTTTATCACCCCAATTTAATGATCTAAAATCATTTTCTCCAAATTGAGATAATTTACTATTATATAATTCGTTAGTATTCATTTTTATGTTTTGTATATATATTTTCTATTGTATTATAGAATTTTTCCACAGCAAAATATTTTTTATAATTTTCTTTAGCTAATTTAGAACAATGATTATAAAAATCTTGATCATTTTTTAATTTATGAATAAGTTCTTTTCCTTTTCTTAAATCTACATCTCCAATAGATAAATCAGGAAAACATAATTGTTGTGATTCTAATTCTTTTAAACCTATACAAGGAATACCTAAATAAGCACAATTAAGATTAAATGAACCTGCACCTCCTATCCCAAACTGAACACCATATTTAAATTTAGATAGATGTTTCATCCAATCTAACCAAGTAGTCCAAGGTATGTGAGTTATACCTAATAATTCTTCATTTAATTTTTTTCTACCTGATGAAATAGCATATATAGGTAAATCTAATTCTCGTGCTACCATATAAGAATCAAGACCTCTATAAGCTGCTACTAAATTACCTCCAATTACAACAGCATCCATTTTTTTATTGCTTGTTTCTACATAATCAGTGATCATTACTGAAGGTAATTTTTCACATTGTTTATTTAATAAACCACTATAATACTGTTGATCAATATTGTTATGTGTAAACATAAAATCAACACCATTTAACATGTTTAGATACCATATTTGATCTTCTATAGACTCATCTTGCCACATAAAATAATTACTTTCTTGCATTATAGAAGATACATTACAAATACGATTAATTTCTTTAGAAACATCTAATTGACGTATTTTATCTTTAATTTTAGGTAAAATAGCTATACCTAAGTCATAAGAGTTACTTGGTAATTGTTCTATTAAATATATAGGATAATGATCAGCATTTAAAGCATGAACCCAAGCCATATCTGTTCTCATATTTGGGTTATTTTTAGGAACTTTTCCCTGATACCCTCCTTCTGTAAAAAATGCTACTTTCATTTATTTTCGTATAATTGTTTATAAGTGTATTCCATCCAATAGGCTACATCACCCATATTAGCAGGTATAGCATTAAAATGATAAACCCACCCTGCTCTAATAAACAGGGGTTCTTTTGACCAACCCTTATACCCTAATGTAAATAAATTTTTTCTAGCCATGTCTTGTAAATTATAACAACTTGGCAATAATTTAGTATCTACATTAAATTTTTTAGTAAAATAATTAAGGGGTGTTTGGTCATTTCCTACATAAAAACTTTTTGCATGTATAAATTTATCCACATTATCATGATAATATTGAAGTACTTTATCAAAAAATTCTTCATGAGTTTTATTAGCTATAATAAACCCACTATTAAAATATTCCCAAGATTTAATTTTAGGTATTTCAGGGAATATATAGTCGCCATAATTTTCTATACTTCTAGTAACCCATTCATAACAACCTTCATTAACTACACCACATAATTTACCTTCTGTTTCTTCAAAAAAATTAGGACAATCTGGATGTACTATTGTATCTGCATCTACAATTAATACTTGGTTGTATTTTATGTTATTTTCTTTTAGTAACTTTAATGCTAGGGATTTATGCCAATTAAGATGCATATAATCACTTTCATATACTTTTTCATTTAAAACAAATACTTCTGCGTTATTTTTATCTGCCCATTTTTTCCAACATTTGATACTGTAATGATATGGTTTGTTTCTATCATCATCACCCCCTATATTTACTATAAAAATTATGTTTTTCATATTCGTTTGATTAATTCTAAAAGATTACTAGGTTTAATAGTAGCTACGTCTTTAGCTAAATTATTTGTTAAATTATTATCTATATTATAAACACTTTCTAAATCAATTAAACTATATTCTCCATTTTCTAGTTGGATAATATTTATAGGAACCAAATCATAAAATATTTTATTTCTTCGCTGACAATTTCTTAATACAGTCATAAAGAAATCTTTTGGTATTTTATTAATTTCATATGCGTGTTGAGCTAATTGTTTTCCTTCTTTACAAACATATCCTATTAATTGATCATCATCATAAATTAAATCAGTTAATGCAGGACACAACCCATTTAATACTCCAGATTCTAAAGCATCTTTTAAATTATTTAATCTACAATATCCTGGATGGAAAATTTTTATAAATTGTTTATTAACTTTATCATGGTAAACAATTCTTCCTAAGTTACAAGGACCTGTTCCTTCATCTAATATTCTATCATATTTGTTTATTATAACATCTAAATTATTAGTATTTATGTCTTTTAATTGTACTTTACTTGTGGGAATTATACCCCATTTATATAAATCAAAGTTAAAAGGATATCCTTTATGGTTTTGATCTATAAAAAATTTATTAATTAATTTCCAATCATTAATGTCTCGAGGGGTTTCATTTATATTTTTACGGGAAAAATAAAATCTAGGTTCTAAAAATTTATACCCATCTATTTCTATACAATAATTTTTTAAAATATCATCATCATTTTTAGCCCCAAAATAATTAAATTTAGATATATCTTTAGGAAATACTTGTATACCTGGGGGGAAATTTATATTTAAACTTCTTAAATCACTAGAAATAATAATATCTAAATCATCATTATCTCTAATACCCATTACACTTAAGATAGAACTTTGAGTTAAACAATATTCATCTTTATCAATACCCATTGCATCTAACTGTTCTAATAAACGGATTTTATTTGTTAATGGTTTTACTCTATGAATCCCATCGTGACGAGTAGGATTTGTATATATTTGATCTGTTTCCATATAAAAAGGTATATATGATTTACCTTTTATAAGTCTTCCTATCATTGAACATGCTCTGGTAACTATGTTTAACAAAACCATTATGAAATTCAATAGGTACTTTTTTTAAAAATTCTTCTATTTCATTATCAGACATTAAATTTAAACTTTCATAATATTCTTTAGTCATATTTTCCCAACCTAGAGCATGATGATCAGCTACATTATGTCTAAATTCAGCCATCATACAATTATAATACTGCCAATTTTCTGGTTTTAACTTAACTTCTACTTTATTTCTATTTTCTTGATAGGAAAAATATTCAACAATTTCTCTAATTGTTTTTAATTTACCCCCATCTTTCATAATAAGCTTTCCTTCACCCCCCATAGCTAATTCCATATTTAAAAAATATTCTAAACTTATAGGTGAATATTTTTCGGGAGCTTTAAAATTAAATAATCCTACTGTTTTTATCATTGCTATACTTTTTCAAAAATTGTATCATCTATTTTTTGTTCCTTTAATATATCATTCATCCAAAAACAACATACAAGATTAGTATCTCCTATGTTTTTTAAATTATGTGTATAGTAAATAGGTGTATCTATCACTTTATTATCTGTTCCTTTGATTTTATATTTTATAATTTTATTAGTTCCTATTTTTCTCATTTCTATTAGAGCTTCTCCTTCTAAAATACAAAATCTTTCTATTCGTTTTGTGTGGAAATGATTTCCTCTGACTATACCAGGTTTAGTAGTTGAAAAAAATATTTGACCCTGAGTTTTAGAAATTACTAATTCAGATAATCTACCTCTATCATCATTATAATTATCTACATTTAATAATCTATTATCCTTATTCAAATAAGATCTGAATGTGTTGAATAAATTTAACTCAAATTCATTTTTGTATTTAGGTATTTTATTTTCATTTAAATATTCTTGTTTAAATTTTAAAAGAGTATCATAAACATATTTTACACTAACTGTTTTATCATAAGATATATTAGGTTTATCTTTTTTAATAACTTCATAAATTTGAGAGCACAAATTTTCTACATATAATAAATTTACTTTATTATTATTAACTTGTAATTTTTCATTTTTTAAAATTTTATCACAAAAAGTAGCTATAAATGAATTATAATTTGGTTTACAAAAAGGACCAAATATATTAGGTAATTTTATAGATTTAAAATCTTTAGCCCAATTACTAAACATTTTATTATTTTCTCTTCTCCATTTTCCATATAAATCGTCATCATTTTCATGTGTTGATGATGTATATATTATAGTGGGTTTATTGCCTACTTTATCTAACATTTCTGTTAGGTATTTAGCTGATTTTTTATTATTTTTATAAAGTTTATTTATATCGCCTCTGTTTTTTTCAGCCATATGAATAACAACATTACATTTGCCTAAATTATCTAAATCATCTTCTAAATTTCTAGATAATCGTACTACTTCAATATCATCACATTTATAGTTTAAATATACCCATAAATGATAACCTATAAAACCATATCCATTTATTCCTACTATCATTATATTGTTACATTATTTTTTCTTAGGAATTCTTCTACATTATTAGTTACATGGTATTGAGAATTGAAGGGTTGGTGATTATAACTTTCATTTGTTTTATTATACCCTATTAAGTAATAATCATCAAATTCTTCCGTACGTTGAAATTCAATTTCACTAATCATTTCTTCGTGTAATTTTTCTCCATCTCTAATTGGGATTTTATGAAATTTCATGTCTTCTTTACCACATGCTTTAGCAATAGCTTTAGCTAAATCTACTATATTTAATGATTCAATTTTAGGAATAGCTATTTTACCATGTGAATCAGGATGATTATAAGCCCATTCAATTAAATCAATAGCTTGTTCTAATGTAAGTAAAAAACGTGTCATCCCAAAATCAGTAATTGGTAATGATTCGATACCTTCTTGAATTTTATTTTTAAATAAAGGAATGATTGAACCTGTTGAATTTAAAACATTACCATATCTGGCCATAACAACTTTAATATTAGACTGTTGTTTAGCAAAATTTACATATAATTGTTCTGCTATAGCTTTAGACATACCATAAACATTTACAGGTTTGCATGCTTTATCTGTTGATATAAACACTAATGTGTTTATTTTATGTGTGCATTCTTGGATTGCATCTATTAAATTTTGATGTCCTATTATATTAGTTTGAACTGATTCATAACTATTTTCTTGACATACCCATACTGTTTTTACTGCGGCTGTATTAATAACAACTGTGGGTTTGAATTCATATAAACATCTTACTAATGAGGGTTTGTCTTTCACATCACCTAACCTATATAAAACATTAGGGTACTTAACCTTCATAGCTTCTTGTTTATGTTCATTACGTGATACTACCATAATATTATTATTATTATAATATCGTTTAGCTAATGTACTACCTAATGCTCCAGTACCCCCTATTATAAGGATTTTTTCATTTTTCATATTTCTTCTATTCTTTTTGTTTTATCACAAATTAATAAATCATAATTAGGTTTTTCACCTACACTAAGATAATGGTATTTACAACCCCATTTTTCTATTTGTTTTTTTGTTATTTCATAATAATCTATTCCGCTATAAGATCCCCTAGCGGTCCAGTAAGTTATTTCATTACCTTTATCATATAGCTTATTGATTTTAGATATATTATTATAGTTAGGGATAGCATTTTTATACCCTAATCTATCTACACCCTCATAAAAACATATTGTTTCGTCTATATCAACAAATATTTTCATATTACAATTTCATTATAATACCTAAGTACTGTTATTTCTTTTAATTTTGGGATTTTATACTCTTGGTTATTTTTAATTTTTAATATTAAATCAAGAAAATTTACTCCTGCTAGTGTTGAAAAATAAGTACCACCACCTAATCTAGGATTTACTTCAATAAATTTAGGATTACCTTTAGGATCTTCTTTTAATTGTATACAAACAGGTCCTTTTAAACCCAAATATATACATAAATCTTTACATAATTTTTCTATTAACTTATGTTTAATGACTTGACCTTTAGAAGATATACCTGCTTTTATTTGTAGTCTCTTTCTGGGTACTATTACAATAGGGTTACTATTTAAATCACATAATACATCTACTGTGTATTCTTGACCTGGTAAATATTCTTGAAATAAATAATTACTACTTCTATGTACTGATTCTTCTTTGTCTAATGTTTTTATATCAGATACTTTATAACAAATTTTAACACCTCTACTCCCACTACCATATTCTGGTTTAGCGAACATAGGGAATTTTAGATCTTTGTAATTATTAGAAGTAAATGGTAAGGGGAAATTTGATGAACAATAATCAAAAAATAATTTTTTATCTTGACATTTAATTATACTGTCATAATCTGACATAAATACACTTACTCCTAATTGTTTTAATTGATGGTAATTTTTTGAAAAATGTTTAATATCACTATCACCTGTAGGTAATATTAGTGTTATTTTTTCTTCTTTTATTATATTAAGAACCTCATCCCAATAATTTTTACTAGTTGATAATGGAACAATATAATTTTTATCACTTAAATATCCTCCTACAGCTAAAGGATCACAATCTATAGTAACTATATTACCTTTAAAATTAATTTTTTTAAGTGATTTTATAGCACCTATAGCAGCAGGTCCACCAGCACAACTTATTAATATGTTATCCATTAAGTTAAATAATTTATTTTATTAATAAAATTCCCACTTTTAAAAGGATTTTTTCTAGGTTTACCATTTAATTCAGCACCATGAACAGGACCAAAAAATTTATTTCCTAAGACATAAGTGTCAGAATATTTAGCACCCCAAAGTGTCATTCCTGTTTCGTTTCCTACATTGACTTTAGCTTGGCATCTTAAATACATTTGTTGTCTTATATTTAAATTCATAGGTTTAACTGCTATAGAATTTTTTATAAAATTTAAATCTGTTTCTTCTATAGGTTGTTCACCATAATAAAACCATGTTATATTATCATATTCTTTGATTTTATCTATCAATACTTGTGTATTAGCAGTTGATCCATAAGTTGATGATACTCCAATATAACCAAAATTTTTATAAGAACCTAATATTTTATTACCAAATAATTTTTCTTCTTTACTAAAATATATATCAGGTGTACTATCTAGATATTCGTTTTCTTTAAATTGCCAAAATTTTAATATTTGTTCTGTTAAAGGGATTTCATCTATATTTTCATCATATATTCTGTAATGGTCATGAAAAATTTCTCCTTTAAAACTATTTATAAAACCATCTATATAAGGGTTATTTTGAAATATATCGTGTGTTATTTGTGAACAATCATAAGTTCCATATCCCCAGTTATTTAACATATTTCCAAATATATTTTTTAACATAATACCTGAAGGGATATATACTTTACAATCTGGATATTTCTTTTTTAATAATCTGGGTAAACCTGAAATAATACACCAATCACCTATACCATGGCAGGTTCTCATTATAATAAATTCTTTTTGGTTTAGATAATCATCAGGGATGTAAGAAGGGTTTTTACTGTTAAAACCTAATCTTTTTACATCACCCGCAGATGATAATACATTATTATTAATTCTAAAAAAAATAGCCATTATAATGTGTTATAAAAATTATTTTGAAATTCTTGTCTTAATATATGTTTTGGATGATATAAACACCATTCTTCCTCTTGGGGTAATAAAGCATAATTTTCATGACCTACTAATACTTCATGTACTTTACTTGCCCATTGAATCTTAGGATTATTTTGTACAATTCGTGTTTGGTAATCTGGCCAATTAACCCATCCTTTTTCATTTATATTCCATCGCCATTGATTTATATGACTTTGAGTTAGACCATCCACAGTATTCACACGAGGAACTAAAAATAAATCAGTTGTTGGATTAACTTTTAAAAGTTCTTTTAAATTTGTAGTTAAAGATTCGTGTGGTAATTCATCTGCATCTATTTGGAATATCCATTCACCTGAACAATTTTCTTTTAGATTGTTCTTAAAAGATGCAAAGTCCCCCTTTAAGGGAAATTCTATAACTTTTAGAGGACCCCCTTGCCAAGTACCTAATACTTCATATACTTCAGGTGTAGTATTCCCTTGATCACATTGAACAACTATTTCATCGTTTTCTTCAATATTTTGATGTAAAAATTCTAATAACCTTTTTAATTCTTCATGTTCATTACAAACAGGAATAGCATAACTTATTTTCATTTAAACCGATTGTTTGTGAAACATCCCTAATTCTTCAGCTGCATCCATAAAACATAATTTATCAAATTTATATTGATTTTTCATATCCATTTTATGTTTATAGAATGTACCTGGATTTTTGGGATCAGGGTATTTATTTTGTTCTTCTTCAGGTATTGCAACTGCTTTTACACAGGTCCATTGCCAATCATCTGTTTCTTTTATAGGTTCAGGAAATATCATACCTTTATTAGGCATTGTAATAACTGTAGGGAACCAAGCTAATACCTCTCCACCTCCTGGGGGTTCATGATCTTGTCTTAAATCTTTAATTAGATCAGCTGTAAATTCTAAAGTTTGCTTGAGGGCTTCACTATTTAAAGTCATTGTAGTATTTGAAGTATAACCACTAGTCATACAAAGCCATGTTTTTATAGGTCCATCTGCTGTTGTAAACTCTGACTCATAACATGCATTACTATCACAGATAGGGCTATTTACTAATTTATCTTGTCCTTGTTTCATCATGATTCTACTTTTTTAAGTTTAGGTAAATTTAATTTAGGTAATTCTAAATTAGATTTTTTAAGTTTAGGAAGATTTAATTGTTGCATTTGAGGTGCAGCATCTACTTTGGGCATAAATTTATTTATTAATTCTCCCATTTTATCGAAACTAAAATTATTTTTTAAGTATTGAGTCTGTTTACGTGATTTTTCAATATATTTTTTATAATGATTATAAACATCTTTTATTGCTCTACTAGCAATTGATGTATTAATATTAAACCATTGAGATTCTTTAAGTAAAAATTGATTTGCTGCAGATTTATGTACATTTTTAAGTTCACCACCTATTAATATATTATAATCAGGATGTAAAAAATCTATATGACCACTCCAATTAGTTGTTATAACTGGTTTACCTGTAACTGCTGCTTCAAGTAATGGTCTACCAAATCCTTCACCTTTAGTAAATGATATAAATGCTTTTACTTTAGGATCATTATTAATTTCATTCATTTCATTATCTGTTAACTCACCATGTAAAAGATAAATATTAGGTAAAGTTCCTTTGACTTGTGATTTTATTTCATTAATATTTTTAAGGATTTCTACTCTATCCATTAATGAATAACTAACATGATTTGTTTTTAATATTAATGCAGGTTTCTTTTTAGAAGGTGTATTAAAAGTTTCTAAAAACGTTTTAACCATTAATCCTGTATTTTTTCTATCTTCTCCAAATTTACCTGGTAACCAATGACCTGTATATAAGAAACAGAATTCTTCATTTATACCATCTAATATAGATGTTTTACTAGAATTCTTATAATATTTATCTAAATCTAAACCTTCAAATAATACTTCAATAGGTTTTTCTAATTTAATTATTTTTTCAACTTGACCTTGTTGGTTTTTCTTTTCAAATTGAGAGGATTGGGCTACATTTTTAGAATGTTTTGATGAAACTAAATTTAAATCCATTCTATTACTACCTTCTATAAAATCAGCGGGATATATAGTTGTTTCAATTCCCGCAGACACCCCAACATTAAACTTACCTATTGGTTGAAATTCATTTGGTACTGTAATTTGCATCCAAATATCTGGTTGTTGTTGGAGGCCTCTTATAAATAGTTGTCTTAATGAATCATTATCATCTAAAAAATTCCAAGGGCAATCTCCCCAACGTTGTGGCATGATTTTAATATCCCATTCAGAGCTTTTTTCTTTAATTAATGATCTTACAAAATCTCTTGACCGGGCTCCATAACCCGAAAATGTGTCTATTGGACACGATACTACGCATAATGGTTTCATATTGCTGCTATTTCTTTTTTAAATTCGTCTGTTGTACTTATTGGATTTGGGTTGTGATTGTCTAAAATAGTACTATCAT
>Ga0181405_1000668_pt1 | contig 11714 bp, 22 predicted proteins | sample 28SPOviralmetaG_FD_130134 | JGI IMG/M metagenome (GOLD analysis project Ga0181405, IMG submission 130134) | Marine viral communities from the oligotrophic San Pedro Time Series (SPOT) site, San Pedro Channel, CA, USA - 28 SPOT_SRF_2011-11-29 | ecosystem: Environmental > Aquatic > Marine > Strait...
CAAAAGGTTCCAGTTGCTAAAAAAGATGGTACAGGCATCACACAGACTGAGTTTGATGATGTGGTTAGAAAGTTAGAAGATAGAACTCTCACAGGCAATGATATGAGAGATGTCATACAAGAATTATGCGACAGAAGTAATATGGAACAATGGAATGATTGGTATCGTAGGATATTGATTAAAGATTTGAGATGTGGTGTGACCCACAAGACTATCAATAAGCATTCTACAATGAAGGTTCCTGTGTTTGAATGTATGTTGGCAGACGATTCCAAGAAGCATGAAAAGAAGATGACGGGTGAAGTGTATGTTGAACCCAAGTTAGATGGAGTTAGAGTGATAACGATCTGTGATGTGGACAAGGATGAAGTTAAAATGTTTTCAAGGAACGGAAAAGAATTATCAAACTTTCCAAAAATATTTGAACAATTTGATTCAATGATGGATCAATTAGGTGAGTCAATGGTGTTTGACGGCGAAGTAATGAGTGATGACTTCCAAACTCTAATGAGAGAGATACACAGAAAGGGTGGAGCCAAGACAGATGATGCCATTCTAAATGTGTTTGACTGTTTGCCTTTAACAGACTTTATGGCAGGTGGCTGTGGACTTTCAATATCTAAACGAAAACAATTACTAGATGACTACAATTTTGGTCCAAACATATCAAAGGTAGAGTATGTGAAAATGAATTTAAGTGATGTAGATGGACAGAAACAATTTGCAGACTATAACAAGATGTGTATAGACAGAGGATTTGAAGGCATAATGGTCAAACCTATTGCAGGAGTCTATGAATGCAAAAGAAGTTCATTATGGTTGAAAGTCAAACCATTTATAGAAGTTTCTTTGACAGTGAAAGCAGTAGAAGAAGGCACAGGCCGAAATGTAGGCAAACTTGGCGCTCTTATCGTAGAAGGCACAGACGGTGGCAAGTTTATAAAAACAAATGTGGGCTCTGGACTATCTGACAAAGATAGACAGGAGTTTTGGACAGACAAAAACAAATTGATTGGGCAAGTGGTAGAGGTTAGAGCAGATGCAATAACACAGAACCAAGACAGTCAAGATGAATACAGTCTAAGATTTCCAAGGTTTCTAAGATTCAGAGGATTTGAGCCAGGAGAAAAAATATAATGAGTGAATTTAATCAAGGGTTGCCGGGAGCGGTAAAGAGTTTAATCACAAAAAGTTCAATCAGTTTGGCCATTATCTATACGATGGGTCATATTGTTATTGCAATGACAGTGGTATCATTAATGACTGGTGCGTCATTATGGGAGGCAGGAGCCGTGGCATTGGTTGAGCCAAGTATAAATGGCATTTGGTTCTATGTTCTTCATAAAACTTTTAAAAATCTAACAAAAGGAAAATAATGGAAAAAGACCTAAACAAACTGATAGACAGTTTTGATGCAGAAGAAGAGAAGAACGAAATAGAGTATGTTGACGATTGGTATTGTGCCGAATGTGATTTTGGCCCAATGAATGAAGAGCATGACAAATGTGATAGATGTGACGAGCCCCATCCAACATTAAAAAAACGAGATACTACCAATGAAGATGGTTGGGAAGACGAAAACATTGAAGCGGAGTTAGAAGAGATCTATTAATGGCCGAATATACAGATCAAAAATGTGAGGTATGTGAACAAGAAACCACACACGAAGACGGCAAATGTTTGATCTGTGATGGAGCAATTGAAAAAAAGGAAATACAAAATGAATACTATGACATTGGACACAAAGAATAAGATCAGAGAATTAGAACATAGAAAAATAGAATTAAATGAACAATTGGCTTTGACCAATAGTGGCCAAAGATTTAAACAAATAGATGAAGAGCTCTATGAGATAAATGATACAATCAAAAAACTAACCACAAATGTGGAGCCAGAATTAGAATGGTATGGGTCATAAATTGGAACTTTTTTTGAATGATACTAGATGTAGTAGGTCCTTCGGTAGGTCACCACTACATCTTGTGGTTTTTACCAGGTTGACTCAATTACCATCCATGTTATAATATTTTAAATGCCAACAATAGGAGTAGATATGAAAACAAGTGAGATAATAAAGGCAATCCATAAAATGGATACAAATAGTCTGAATGAAGTTATCAGTGCCTGTAAGTTAAGAAGAAATCAAATACATTATCAAGACACTCAATCATTTTCCGTTGGAGACAGAGTGAGCTTCAAGGGTAGAGGTGGAGTAATTGAAAAGGGTGTAATTGAAAAGGTAAAAATCAAATATATTTTGGTTAGAACTGATACAGGTCCAAGATGGAATGTACCGGGCAGTCACCTTAAAAAAATTAAGGAAACGACTAGTGCCTAAAGCAATATCAATAATGGTGTTGGTGGCAGGTATAACACTTGCCATCACTCAAACAAGCGAAACACAGGACAGAGTCAAGTTCTGTGATCAATATTTGTTAGTGGCAGAACATTTAAACAAGACTCACAGGATTACATCTTACATGAAATCTAATGGAGTTGAAGGTGTTCTTGAAACTAATCATTGTCAAACAAAAAAAGGGAGAATATAAATGCCAAATTGGTGCAATAATAATGTAGAAATATCTGGACCTAACAAAATCATAGACCAGATTGAAAAAATAGTAGACGAGAGCAAGAACACAGAAGGTCATGGACTTTTGAATTGGATGTGGCCTATGCCAAAGGAGTTGAGAGACACAACCGCAGACTTCAAAGACGATAAAAAAATGTTGAAGAAATTTGGACATTCAGACTGGTACAGTTGGGCCACCGAAGAGTGGGGAACCAAATGGGATGTCTCTGAGTTTTATGGTTTTGATAGACAGTACCATACAGAACAGGACGAAGGTGCATCCACAATTAAATTTGGATTTGATACGGCCTGGGGACCACCACTGACCGCTTTCGGAAATTGGTTGATCAATAATGAAGAATGCTCATTGAAGTGTTGGTACTACGAACCAGGCTGTGACTTCGCAGGTGAATGGGACAATCATGATGATCAGTGTATAGAAATATCTACAGAAGCACCAAACGGTTCGCAGGATAGATTTTGGAACAGTCAATTAGGCAAGTCCTTAGACGACTATTTTGGTATCGTAGAGTCAATGGCAGAATATGAAGCAAATAATCTAGAAGATGTTCACAAGTATTCCAAAGGAGAGGCGGTTAATACTGATTAAATTAATTGCTGACAACGGCCTACCTGTAAAGATACAGGCCACTTGGACTGACAACGACTACTATAATAGAAGACATCCAGATCTAGATGAATTGGAATGTGTCAATGTCGCAGGTTGGTTGATCAGAATCAATGGCAAAAAATATCCAAGAGGCAATTACGATGAACACGATAACCTAGATTGGACCTATAGATATACACCCTCGGAGGGAAAGACTTCGCTAGGCAAATGGATAGCAATAGGTAGAGCATTGACATCAGCAGGATTAAAGACAGAAGAGCCAAAAGATGTAATCAGAGAAAACCAAATCAGGCTTTTTACTTGGGCAGAAAAACAGACCATGAGAGAAGGCTTCAGTGCCTAAGGTTCAAGTCAAACCATATCAATCACTGGCGTGGACTAGTACGGCGGTCCTAATAGTTGCGGCCACCATGGCGGCATTTAATTTGTATCCGTGGTATTCATATCTATTTTGTGTGGCCAACGGTCTATGGGTGATAGTTGGTATTTTGTGGAGAGAGAAGAGTTTGATAGTCCTAAATGCAGGATTGACAATAATTTATATTATAGGATTGACTTTTAATTAATTGATTATATAATAATAAAGACGCCGAAATAAAAGTAGGCAATAAAGGCAAAATCATTTTGAAAGTAGCCACAACCAAGACGGAGAAAAAGCATGAGTACAGACATATCGTTGTTAATAACAATCATTCAAGCATTAAAAGTATTCTTTAAAGATTCTTTAGTAAGAAGAGCAGAGGTACACAAATTTTTGACAGCCTGCGGATTAATGGCAGGTCCAGGCACGGACAAGGTTAAATTTCAAAAACTAATATGGCAGGCAGAAAACATGGGCCTAATTGAATTTGTTAAAAATGGTAAGAGAGAAACTTACATCAAATTTATATAGGAGACTGACATGGATAAATCATTAAAACAATATCAGTCTAAATTTAGATACAAGTTCGACATGGATTCAAAGGCAATAGACCTTAGAGAGATGTGCAAGAACTTTCCATCGGTAGAAGAACGAAACGGGTTCATACCACTTGGAGATATATCCAAAGCGATCAATCTAGTGTTGAACGACTATGAACCTCACTCACAGAACAAATATAATCCATATGAAAAATCGGAGATTAAAAACGAAGACACGGCTGTGGCTTCACATACAGAATTTGTTAGTTGGGATGAATTATATCTTTGGCCTTTGTTCCAAAGAGATGTATCACCAAATCATATCAAAAAGATATCATTAGACTTCCACCCAACGGCAGTGATAACACCTTGTGCGATTAAATTAAAGATCAAAGGAAGAGCATATTATTTTGTCTGGGATGGTCACCACACTCTACAGGTATGTAGATTGCACGGATATACCAAATTCAAAATAGATGTAATTGATGTAGACCAAATTCCAGAAGAAAACTTAACCAAGCAAGGGTTTGATCCTAAAGATAGGATTGCATTTGGTATATGGATGGCAGGTCTTAACATGGTTAGGATCAATTCTAGAAACAAAAGACCTCTTCATGCTTATGACGAGTTCATGATCAAACTTGAAACCAGAGACAAGGATACAGTTAGCATTTGGAACATCATGCAGAAACACGGTGTCACACCTCACAGACAAAGCAAGGCTCCTAAATGTTTGACACAGATTAAAAGTGCCATTGAGTGTTTTGAATTTGAAGACAGTAATGGAATGAATGGTAGGTTCTTGGATCGAGCATTAGGCTTTCACACAAAGGTTTGGAGTCAGGCACCAATTGAACTTGAGATATTTAGACCAATGGCCTTGTTATATCAAAAAGCAGATATAGAAGGAATCAAATTAGATTCCAATTGGGACTTAGAAATGGCCAACTTGATCACATCACATTATGGTGATCCAGAAACAGCCCAGAACAAACTAAAGGAAAGTTATTGGCAGGCTGTAGAAGATGGCACAGGCAAAGGCAAGATTGCTCAACACGACAAGGACAGGGTATTGAATGGCCTACTATGTTTATATCATCAAAAGGGTGGCAAGAACATCCACACACCTAGACCTGAGTACCAATGGCAGATATAACACTAAGACTCTTATACCTTATGGATAACCCACATGGTGGTAATAGTGTAAAGGTAGGCTCGAGTGGATTATCCAAATACCAAACTAGGATAGGAAACTATCAACAGGGTAATGGTCCTGATTATTTGGTCACATGGCCTATTTGTTATATCGGAGAACAGTCTGTGATTAATAGACTAGAAGAAAGAATAAAAGATAAACTTGAACAAGATAGATTAGAAAGCAGGCTAGGTGAATGGTATGACAATCATACCGCTGAAACCATTTCACCTAAGATTGAAGCAATAATCAGTGGCAATAGATTCAAAGTTAAGAAGGTCGACAGCAAATTTTTGCCAATTGCCTATGAAATTGGTTGGAAAACACAGAAAAAAATGATGGAACACTACCAAAAACCTTCCATTTTAAGCGACTTTTTAATAGGTTGACGCTATTACCAACCATGTTATAATGAATTATATGGTTTTTAGTAAAAAAATAAAACAAGGAGTTGATATGATGACCATGCTTGATAAGCCAATTTTAGAGTTCGTTGAAAACGAAGTAGATTTCCACAGACTGGAAATGATACACGGCACACTCTATGCCAAATTAAAGAATGACACAGACTGTGGCATTTTACACGAAAAGTTAGAAAAATTCTATAGAGAAACAATTAATCCAACAGGAGCGGTTAATATGTATTTCGTAGGCGATGACTTTGCTTTTGATTTTGTAGATGAAAAGTCTAAAGATGAAAAAGGCACATGGAGTGAATTTGCAGAAGAAGAATTACTGAACAATCATGAGCCGGTTGATTCTCAGATTGATACCTTACTTCAATTAGAAAACGAAATGGAGTTAGGCAAGTAATGATAAGAGTTGTTATTGTTTTCTTTGTGTTTTATTTTTGGATATCCGCTTTGGTATATGCGGATACCCATCAATGGACACCGTGTGAACAAGAGCATGAAATGGGAATGGTAATGGATTCTTCAGAAAGAAATCCAGGATGTGATAAAGATTACTTCCAAGAAAATGTAGAACAAGGACAGGAAATATGAAACCTAGAAAAAAGACAAAAGGCAAGAAAATTAAAAAGAAAAAGTCTAGACAGATATTAGACGGCTACTATGTGGCAAATGGCAAGATTACAGTATTGAAAAGAAATAGAAGGATATTGAGCATATAATGAGAGAAAATTTAAAAGGAAAGTTCTTAGGAGAGATTCTAAATTATGAATTGAAAAAGCATGATTGGGAAGGCGCCGATGGATGTGACAAAGTTAAAATTAGAATTCTAATTAAAGATGCTTATGAACTAGGATTAGATCCTGCAGAATATTTTTACAAGTTTTGTCCTGTAGAAGGAATTGATGAAAAAGAATACGGGATCAAAAAAACATGGCAACAGGTCATGGATCAAAAAGCAAAGGAGATAAAATGACACTTCAAGAGATACTAGAAACAATACAAAATATCCAGGCTCAATTGGGCGAGGACAATACCGCAGGTGCTTTGGATGACCTAAACAAACTGGAAGATGATTTAACAGTTGCAGTAGAAAAGCCACAGCCAATGACAGCAAAAGAAGAAGATAGAAATGCAGGCATCAAAAGAAATGCTGACGGGTCAGTCGAGAGTGAGCAGACTGAAACCGCAACGAAAAGAAATGATTTTGGATTGCCAGTGCTAGATGCAAGGGATCAACATTTGATTAGAAAAAATCCAAAAAAAATGATAGGTTGACAGATACAGAAACGAATATAAAATTAATAATAATAAAGGAGTTGATATGCAAATAAACAAGACAAGTAAAAACACAGACACAGACATCACGATAACACAGAATGATCTAGGTCAAAATCTATATAGAAAAAGAACCTACTACACACTGGTCATGGAACAAGATGTTCTAGCAGATAACAAAGATGACGCAGACAAAAAGTTTGAAGACTCAGGAATTGATTTCAGCAAGATAAACAAAGAAATTACTGAGGAGAACGGCAATGTTCAAACCTACTATGTGGATGCCAATTATGCTGATCAAGACACTACAACCTATATTGGTAGAGTAAATTTTGATCCTATGGATGATGACGCAGAAGAGAATGGTGATGTAATCATAGATGATATGTCGCCAGAGGATCCAGAAGGTGAACAAGAAAGAGCAAATCATATTGCCAAGTCAATGGATAGAGGAGAACTGTAATGGGGAAAAGATTAGCAGATATCATATTTGATAGAATGGAAGATAACTTGTATCAAGATGACAGAGGAATGACGCTGACTCCTTATGTGATGGCAGAAAGATGCCTGCAGGTAGAAGTTCATAAAATTTTAAATGAACATAGAGCATTGGACTGGGGTACTTTGGTTCATATCCTGTCAGGTGGATTCAAAGGTTTTCAAAATATGGACAGTTCGGAACTGATAGAAGAATACACATCTATTGAAGAAGAATGGTATAACCTGTATGAAACAGAACAATTTGAATTTGAAGCATATGAAGAAGATCCTATTAATAAGTTAAAGGAGGAGGCATAATGACAAACAAGATAAACATGGTGATCAATCTGTCAATACTGGCGTTATTGATCTATCTAGCGATATCTGTAAAGAAGATCGAGGACAAGGTGTTTCCTGATCCAGATGTTATGATACCACTAATAAAGGAGATGAAATAATGGAAGAAAAAACTAAAAGAATCAAAATGCCGTTTGATTGTGTGATAATGGACAAGGAGTCTAAGGAGATTGCTAATCCATACACAGGTCAAAAGGCTTTGTTGACCCCAGAAGCAATAGCAGTCTATGACACTATCAAAGGTGCAGAGATGCTGGGCAAATACGAAACAATGGAAAAGGGTATTGCTTGGTTTCAGGCAAATTATCCAAAAGAATATTTTATTCTACTAGACTAACAAGGAGGACATATGGAAAAGGTTATGTGGATAGCAGAAAGATTTTATACAGATATAAAAAAGGGATTTCCTTTACTGAAATTCTACGGAGCAGTCTTAGTTGGCTTCATAGTGTTTGGCAAGATTCTATCATACTACGATCTGATGGAGTTTTACCTACCAGTCTCGATACTTGTATTTTGCCTAGGTGGCATTTACGGGTGGTACTCAATGGAGTGGGATTGGCAAAGAAAAAAGATCGTGGACAAACTGAAGGGGAAAAGATGAATACGAAAAATGTAATCATTGTTCTGGTGCTTTTGATTATCAGTATTGGGTTGACCAATGCTAGAGCAGATGTGATCAAAAACGGAATCACAGAAGCCAAGTATGATATCAAAGAGTTCAAAGAAGAAACTGGACCACAGGTATTAGCAGATGTCAAAGCATTGCCTGGCAAAGGCAAAGACTTCTGGAACAAAGAAGTTGAAAAAACTAAAGAATTTCAGAAGCAGGGTTGGGAAGATGCCAAGAAGCAGACAGCACCAATCGTGAACGGAATTAAGAAATTTTTTACTGGACTGAAGAAAGAAGCGGTCAAGTAAAGAATATGGTTAGGGCGAGCAGTTCTTCATATCAACTCCCTCGCCCTAGTCACAGGATAAAACTGAGAAAAGACAGAGAAAATTATTTCAAAGTGGACATGATCAATAGAGAATATTACCAAGGACCCAATCTAGAACATCATGCAGAGAAGAGGGATTATTTGTACTTGGGATCAATGACTGGCACAGACATCAAGCGAGAGATCAAGCAGTTGGAAAAAGAATGGGACTGGTTTCGCTTTACCAAGATTACCAAGCAGGATTTTTGGAATGCCAATTGACAGATCTCAAAATGGCATTATAATACAAACTAACAAAGGGAGAAATCATTGAAAAAATATATTAGAGTAGACAAAGGTGACTACAGAAATCAGAACATGAGCGGTCGTGTGTTTCCAATAGTCAAAGACTATCAAGATCATGCCAACAAGCCTGGAGGATTTGTCACTGTTGACACCAGTCAGTGTGCTGGCTTTGATGGTGCTGACAAGATCAGAATAACCATACCCACACTGAGTTCAATTGCCATAGTGACTGAGGGCGAGTGGATTGCTCATAGAGATTCATTGAAACTTGCAGAGACACCCAAACAGGGCGAAACTGTCAAAGAAACAGATGAGCAGGCCATTGAGAGAATAGCAGACAGATTTGCCATCTTGGATGAAATGGCAGAAGCAGTATCAACCAGCAAGGTACGAGCCATGATTGTGAGTGGTCCGCCCGGCATTGGTAAAAGTTATGGTGTGGAACGGGCTCTGGAAAAACGATCAATGTTTGATGACATAGCTCAAGAAAAACGAAAATTCGAAGTGGTCAAGGGTGCCATGAGTGCGATAGGCCTCTACAAGAAACTCTATGAACATCATGAGAAAGGCCATGTGGTGTGCTTTGATGACTGTGATGCCATACTGTATGATGACTTGGCTCTGAACCTACTGAAGGCCGCATTGGACACTGGCAAGAGCAGAATGCTACATTGGAACACAGAATCAAGAACCTTGATTGCTGAGGGAATGCCCAACAGTTTTGAATTCCACGGTGGTGTGATATTCATAACAAACATCAAGTTTGACAATGTGAAAAGCAAGAAATTGCAGGATCACCTACAGGCTCTACAGAGCAGATGTCACTATTTGGATTTGACCATTGACAGTATGAGAGATCGTATGCTGAGAATTAGACAGATCTGTGGTGCAGGTATGTTGGACAAGTATTCAATGCCAGCAGACACACAGGAGCAGTTGATACAGTTCATATTTGAAAACAAACATCGTCTCAGAGAAATCAGTCTCAGAATGGTGTTGAAGATAGCAGACCTTTGGAAGATGAGCCCAGACAGATATCAGATGTTGGCACAGCAGACCTGTATGAGGCCAGGCACATGATCAACAGTATAACAGTCATATTCATGGTGTTGGCAGGAGTCAGTTTGGTGGTGTACAGCATGACAGTACCCATGCCCTTTGGCACTGGCACAGAAGATGATCTTGTTCACAATTTGGCTCTGTTGATGTCAGGGTTTTTTGGAGGCCTAGCATATCTATCTAGCAGAGAGGACCAATGAAGAACAGAGTGTATTATTCAGCAGGCGTCATAGCAGTTGTGATGGCTCTGTTAGCAGTGGTGGCATTTGTCACAGGAGTGCTGTGATGTGGAGCATGGACTTTGTGATGCTGGTGCTGATTGTGTTGGCATTTGCCTGGTGTGTGGAAAGAACATTGAGATGATTGAAGTGTTCTTGGTGTGTCTCACACTGATCATCATACTGGGTCCATATGACCGTGGCCCCCGAATTTAACAGTTTCCTGATCTAACTCCCTTGGATCGGAAAGGCTCTCACTGACACCGATGTAGCTCAGTGGGAGTCAAGACAGTATTACCAACTGGCACCAGTGGCCCTTTGCGGAGCCGCGTCAGCAAAAAATTTCAAAGCAGTTAGGCAAGTTTACCAAGCGAGTAGTCTGGGAGCCGTAAGGCTCGCGTGACAGCAATTTTTGACATCCTAGTGTACTTTCCGTGTGCAATAACTCACAATTGATCAAGCATAAGAGCATTGGCATCCGCTAGGCTAGATCGCCCGCGCCTTTGAACAATAGACTACCGTTAGTAGTTTGAATCCTATGCTGACTACAATATGTGATTATCTAGGCGGTTCTAATTATAACATGGTTGCGAGAACTGTAATGATCACGCCTATCAGCATCAGTCTCACAGCATAGCAGAGCCAACAGCCACCGGGTGTTATGAGAGCAGTGAGCCAATTGTGCTGAGCCCGGAATCGGATTCTGTCCAGTGCTTGACGCATGCCTAGTCGTGGTGGTGGGTCTGTGAGTTTGATTTCTGGCCGTGTGTGTGGCTTGGGCATTGTGTTTATTTAATGCTTAAACGCGGGTGGAGTATTTTAGTATAGCCTGTCATGCTGTAGATTTTACCACTTCAAAAACTTGCTTTGATAGTGAAAATGGTTCAACGCGAATCGCATTCGCTCATCGTGGGTCAGCCCGGTCTGTGGTGTGCACCATTTCATGATGGTGTTGCACCATAAGTAATTGTATGCTCACACTATCTCAATGGGTCACCGTCACTGATGTTCTAGCCACGTGCATGACTGCCTTGGTGCTGGTACTGATGTGCTCAATGCTCTACTCCGTATACCGGGATTGGCCACGTGATTGAATTTCTTTTATGGGCCACATACTACTCTGTCGTCGCATATATCCTATATGTCGTTGGCAGGTTGGCCTGGGAGCATTTCAAGTGATAAGCCTATATGTGTTCGCGGCCATCATCTTGGCGATTGTGATCTACATGGCGATCGTATCCTACTACATCTAGTCTCCGGAGGCCTGTGGTTATCACATAGGCGACCCATTCTGGCGGCGGGTTGATCTGGTAAACCCTATGTGGTTATCACATGGCTGATCGGCCTCCTAGGGTTGATCTCTCAGACACATGCACGGTCCCACCGAC
>Ga0181405_1000670_pt1 | contig 11705 bp, 25 predicted proteins | sample 28SPOviralmetaG_FD_130134 | JGI IMG/M metagenome (GOLD analysis project Ga0181405, IMG submission 130134) | Marine viral communities from the oligotrophic San Pedro Time Series (SPOT) site, San Pedro Channel, CA, USA - 28 SPOT_SRF_2011-11-29 | ecosystem: Environmental > Aquatic > Marine > Strait...
CCATACGAAGCGCGCATAGACTCGAAGGTGTTACCTTTATAGGTTGTGTGCCACACAATACCAATTTTTGCTGACTTAACAGCCTTAGCTCCATCCGACTTAGATGGCAGCGCATAGATGATAGTATTCGGATGAAATGTAACATATGACTCCCCTTTGATCTTTTTGGTTTTAACATCACCCGGACCAAATAAAAAGTCTCCTTGAATAACGCCTTTAATACCTAATGCTGGAAGATGCTTAAGAGCAAGTTTAAGTTTAGCAGCAAGATCACCAGAAGTGTCAGCATCCACGTCAGCATTAGACTTATAAACTTTAGGATTCTTATTGAAGATTCCTTTCTTAGCAACAAAGAAATTGCCATCGCGGGGATCAGTGCCAGCAAAGATGGCAGGTGCTCCGTCCCACTTAACACTGACAGATCCATCATGCTCTCCTTTCAGCATATCTCTAAGCTCTCTTAACGCAAGAATAGCTTGGCGAGTACCTTTAACACCTCCATAGATTACTTTATCCTCAATATGAGTCATGTGGGTGTTTTTAGATTCTGATATAAATTCTTTAAAACTCATTTGTCTACCAATTTTAACTCTCTAGGAATGGGTTTAATTTTGTAGTGCCAGGTTTAACTGAATACTTACTCGTGCCCATATTTTGAATTTTAATTTCTGGCTGAATTTCATAATAAGCAGAGTTAGCACTACGTACACCTATTCTCATCTTAAAGTTACCTTCACACTTACCTCCAGTTACTCCTAGTATAGGAATATTTTTTGGTAATTTTAAAGGGTTAGCTCTTCCTATCATATAAAAATCATCACCTGCTTGAAGATAATGAGCAGGCTCTGCTTTACCTTCTATATAGTGATCAGTAACTAGCTTTCCCAAATCAACTTTAGGAACATCAAGAATATATTGTGTACGGGTTTTAAAATATTCCACTAAGCTAGCATAAGGTATAGCTTTAGGATCCTTAAGAGGTCCTTTTGTAGATGGAAGAACCATAGTATGCCAATCTTTAGCGCAAAATTTGGCTATAGATTTTAAAAAGGTTTCAGTATCTCTACTCTTACTAAGATATTCTATAGCAAATTTTTTAACAGGATCTAAAGGTTTAGCAGCATCCCATTCTCCTGACATGTAAGAAACTCTAGTATTTCCTAAGTTATCAGTATGATTCATTTTAACTTCAAGCCAAGTTGTAGCATTATTATGAGTAATTTTTACATCTGGATATTTTACAGACACAGAAGGTCTCGTAGCTTTAACGCCAAACGAGCTAATGTAATCTGCGACTTCTTTTTCGTATAGATCTGATGCTGCACTCATAACGGTATTTATAATTAAAAAAAAGAGCATAGATTCTATTTATTTTCAATATAGATTTTATTACCTCTTAATACAGTTTGAAATTGATATTGATCAAATCCTGAATCTTTAAGATCTTGATTTAAACTATCTACTATACGTTTAGTAGATTCTATATCATCTGTTTCAGTAATAATACCTACAAGTTCAGGATCATTTTTATCATTAACAAGTTTCATATCACTCTCCAAATTCGTATCCAAAATATTCAATTTCTTCAGCATAATAATCTTTAACTTTAATATAATGCTCTTTACTGTAATAATCAAGGTATTTTGTTCTATTACTACTATTATGATGCCCTAGAGGTTCAAAACAATTAGTCTTTTCTTGAACTAGTTTAAAATCTTCTAATAGGTTTTCATAACGCAAAGTATAATCACTATTTCGAACAAAGATCATCTGTCTAGATATTGGAATTATATACTTTTTAGTATTTTTAGAAGGATCAAAAACTGCATCTAAAAAATCAGGAAAACAAGTATGAATTTTATTCTGTCCTTTAAAAAAATTATACCAACTAACCATTCTATCCCAAGGATTTCTTACGCAACAAAATGACCAACCAAAATCATCAAATAGCGGTTTAAGACTTTCAGGTGAGCCATGCCTCAAATCATTCATATATTCTTCACCGTTTACATTATCGGATAACCAATTAGCGATACTTGTACCTGCATTTTTAGGTAAATGAAAGAAAGTAATATTCAGATCTTCAACTCTCACCATTTTTTTCTCGCTCTTCTTTTAATTTACGTTTTATATATTCGTGATAGCGCTCTTGATAAGCGCTATCATCACTGTCTTTAGACAGCATTGGCAAACTCCACTGCTTTATTAGCAGCTTTGAGCTTACGAGACTGGTTAATACCAAACCATGCAGACTGCATACGAGTATCAGCTGAACGACCCATCTTATGATCAGTTAAGTAAGTAACCGAGTTAAGAGCCTGCCACCAAGTTCCTTCACCATACTGAGCACCAGGCTGAGTATATAATAAGTCCATAGCTGCACGAGCATTCTTAGAAAGATCTTCTACCTTAGTAGGAGCTTCTGATTGCTTATGAGTATATGGAAATACTTCGTTATAATATTGAATAAGAGTCTCAGCAGAGAAGCGACGAGTAGATAAGAACTCAGCCATCTCTTTATATTGAGCAAACTTCTCTGAAGCAATACCCATTTGTTGCTTGACCATATCAGCATCAAACTTAGAACGGTGACCAACCTTAACAAAGTTCTTAGAAGAAGACTGCAAAGAGAAGGTTAATGTATTATTGCATACAACACGAATGGGAGTAAACCTAACGTCAACAGCTTTACCATATTCGTGAGGATTGCTAAACAGTAGATAGGAGTCAACTTGGTCTTGTCCAAGGATATCAAAAGACTCTTTAACTTTAGCGAGGGCAAATACATTCTTTCCACCTTTCAAAGATCCAGCAGTATTCATTTCCATATCACCAGCAAGTACATACTCACTGAAGAATTCGAATGCTTCTGCGTTCTGAACCGGGTTCCAGTCATCACCGATAACATCTAGTACTTTACTATCGTGAGAGCGTACCAGAGCATGCTTATTTACTGACTGCAGCTTACCACCACGGTTAGTAAAGGATAGAGGCATTTTCTCTACTTCCCAATCCAAGCCAGCTTTAGCCATAATCTGGCCAGGAGTAAGGTCATTAGAGACCTCTACACCTAAACCATGCCAAGGCTTATCACCAGCATATGCCATTTGAGCTTGACCATCAATCATTTCTACTTCATGTGCCATTATACAGACTCCTTCATTTCATTTTCCATACGATTTACATTTGAGATAAGATCACTAATAATCATATCCAGTTCAACTTGAATATCAGACTTAGACATTCCAAAAGTATTAGAGCGACGCAGCAGGCTAGAAAGCTTCTTCTGCATTACTAGGGTATCTTGAATATCTGTCATAATCATCATAATCATATCTCCTCATTTGATAACTTATTATAGGATACTTTTGAACTAAGTGCAACTGTTATTTTCACATATCTGCATATTTTTTGAACTTATTTCGAAACGCATCTGCATCTTGTTTATATTCAAAATGAAATGTATCTTCGTAGTTATCAGTATACTGACTAAAATCCCACTGGTGCTTAAACATTTGTACTTTACAATAATCTTTACCTTGAGAGCGAAGATCGGAATGAAGACGGACAGCGTAGCCCCCTACTCGCTGCCAGCGCTTCTTATGCTCAAATATTTCTAGAGGAGTCATGCAGCTTCCTTATTTTCAATTGACCAGGTTTCGCTGCCATCAAGGCGAGACATTCTAAGCATTGCAAATTTGTCCGAATCATACAAATCCAAGTAGTAACTACGAGCTTGATCATACCTAAATCCTGAGCCATATTCTTGCAATTCATAACAGCCATTCTTAAAAATAAAGGCTTCAACTTTCCAATACAACATATCATGCATAATCATAATCCTTATAATTGCAAATCTTTGCTAGCTCATTGACTAGCAACTTACCATAATCAGTAAACAAAATACCTTGCTCCCAAACAAAATGCTCAACACATTGAACATTATAGAATGTCTCTGTACCAGACATCCACAAAAGAGCGTTAGTGCGATTACCAGCACCTAGCTCAATAATATCTTGGATACGAGCTTCAAACTTCTCGATAGCGACTACTTCAGCTGCTTTCTCAGCCTTAGTATTTTCCTCAAGCTCATCACAGAGAGCGTTCCAAAGCTCTTGCTTCTGGCGAGGAGTACGATCATTCCAATCGTCTACAAGCGAACCACGAGGACGGAAACCATTAACGTCCTTGAGAAGGTCTGAGAAGCAATCATCTGAGTAAGTAAATTCCATTTCATTTCTCCTTATTACACCTTATATTAGACTCTTTTTGTCCTAAGTGCAACTGTTTTTTTCAGGAAAATGAAACTTTTTTAGTCTGATAGGGGATTATCGAGAGCTTCTTGTAATGTTTCTCTAAGATCGTCATCAAGTTTATCCATCTTAAATTCTAGATCTTTAATAGTATCTTTCATTACATTACGTACATCTTTCTCAGATGCTCTTACCGTAGCTTCTACCTCTCGAATAGAAGAAGTTACATCTTTACTTTGCTGGTTAAGATCATTACGAACCCCAGCAAGAGTAGATTCTATAGAAGCTTGGGTGTCTTTGACTCTACGTTCCGAGTCATCTACTTTATCTTCCATACGGTCAATATTAGCTTCTAGTTTAAGAATATCATCCTTTAAACCAGATTTAATATCTCTTGTGTAGTCTATAGCTTCATCAAGCTTAGTTTCAATAATATCGTTTCGAGCAGCAATAGCATCTGTATCGATGTTCTGGATAATCTCTTTCATATCCATATAGTCTTTGTAGATTTCAAATCCACCCCAAGCTGCGCCTCCAAGAGTTGAGAGCGCGGTAAGAAGAGCAACCATCTTACCACCAGAAAACTTTAATCCTCCAAACTCTACTTCAGCCATATTAGTCCTCGAATTTTAATTCTCTTAATTGTTGTAATTCTCTCTCAAGCTTCATCACTTCAAGTTGCTTCTTTCTTAGCTCTAAATCATACAATCTGTTACAATCAATTCTTGACTTTACTCTCTTACCAAGAGGTATCATTACTCTAGCATATACGCCTACATCAGTACCGCCATTAATATAGTTGTTCATCTGATCATAATCACCTTTATCTATTAATCCTGTAACTCCGAACTCTAAGTTAGTAGCAGAACCAATAGCATTAGAACAATCAAGTTCTCCAGCTCTAAACTTATCAGATTGATAGTTGCCAGGAACGCTAGGCAATTGTAAATTTAATGAACTTGAATCAGCTATAGCTACTGAAGCAAATAAAATTAGTAATAGTACATAATACTTCATAGCTTACTCATTTCATTCTAGAGCATATCCTAGATTTTATACCTGATGATTTAACATCCTCTTTCAATTGTTTAGAAACTGTACAAATATATTCTACTTTATCTTTATCAACATCTCTTATATAGATATCAAAAATTTTTCGTTCCAAATATCCTATTTTCATTAGTCTTTCAGTAGTTGCAAAATTTACTGGATTCCAATCTACATCATAAACATTAATCTCATAATAATTAGCATCATTTCTTCTGTTCCACAGACTCATTTGCACTACGGATACACCAGAAAGATAAGCTGGTTCAATAACAGGATAAGTTGGAGTTAATTCGTGAGCCGATACGGCTACACTCATTAGCATCATCGCTAACGCATAATAAAGTTTTTTCATTATTTTGCAATACACTCCGCAACAACATTAGCTTTATATTCACCACCCGGTAATGATTTACCTGAACCATACTTAGCTTCTGATTCAATAGAGAACCAAGTTGATCCTGCAAGTGTTAAACCAAATTCTGTATGATTATCGTATTCAACCTTTGCAGCTTCGTATGCTGACATTCCTGATACAGAATGGCTTTTTACTTTTGTCTCTCCATCCCAGTTAACTGCATCTGTAAGACTTGGAGATGATGTAAAAGAATTTGGCCAAGATATCTTTGCTTTGTATTTGTCAGCGACTGTTACATCATAACGGACAACAGGATCTACTCCTCCATCAGCTGCTTTAGTACTAAGTTCATCTGGAGTAGGGTTACCGTAAACTCCTGGAGTATCGGTGTATATAGAGCACTTAGATGAAACATTACCAGTGATAGGCGAATCAACTGCGAAGGCAGAAGTTGCCATCAGAATAGTACTCATAAACGTAATAGATTTGAACATTTAATTATTCCTTTATTGTTCTCTATCATATTGCGAGCGTACCATCTTCTTATGATTAGCATCTGATGCTAAATTTCTCATCGCTCTTGGATTGTCAGGCAAACTCGTATCCTCTAATGTAAGAGTCTCATCGTATTCACCGCCTGGGATATCTACTATATAGTATGATTCAATAATTGGTGTAGCTGCTAAGGCAGCAAAAATTCTTTGTTGGTTTGTATTAACCAAATCTTTTATCGTATTTTCGCCACCCAATTCTTTCTCAAAATTAGATAGCTTTTCTTCTGGTACCTCTGTTTCTTTAACTTCTTGTTCGCCTTCTTCGTCGTTTAACGACAAGTTGGCCTGTACCCATTCATCATAAAAAGGATCATCAGGACTCACTTCAAGTTTATTTAAATAATCTAATAAGGCTTGATCAAAGCCAGGGCATGCAGGATTTGCTAGCGGGGTTGTTATACACATCATAAGCTGATCATCTACTTCCTGCCTGTAATTGTATGTTACTATAGGATCAACAATCTCTCCATCACCTTCTACATCTATAGAACCATTACCAAATCTAGAAGCAGGTGTATACGGAAACCTAACATATTTCTGTAATGTACCTCCTGGATTTCCTGCTGCCCAATCATCTTGTTCTTCTAATATATATCCATTTCCTTCTAAGTCTTTGTTTCGTATATAAACTGTAGATCCACTACTCGGATCTTTTATCATTGTATATCTATATGTTAATCCATGAATATCAACTTTTATATAGGGTAAACTTCCATCTGCTCCGTCAGGTAATAAACCAGTCATATTCCACGACAATCCCATTGTCGCAGCATTCTGCGTTACTCCATATGTTGTATCAGAGTAACAATAAGAAGAGGAGACCAGCAACAACACCGCTGCCATAGAAAGTCGACTTTTGATCATCGTCCATATCCTTTAGAGGGTTAAAAGAACCACTATCTTCATCAGGTATTTCTTCTTTATTAGCCTCCCATGCTACCTTTGCTTCGGCTCCGATTAGACCATCATATGGGCAAGGCGTGCCTGCATTCATCATAGCATTAAACACTCTCTCGTCTTGACACATAACCGATACTGCAGCAACCTTCATACCCATATCGTAAAGTACTTTTGCATTTTTTAATTTCTCACAATTCATATCTCTTACGGTACTACCTGTTGAGATACCAAGTATCTGTGTCTGTACAGCACCAGAAATACCAACTGTACATAAATCAGAATTAGATGAATTAATTGACGGGGAGATTGCAGAGGGAGGAGGAGATTCTACCTTAGTTTTAGAATTAGAATCAACTACACTCTCATTGTAATTTTCAGTAACTATAGGATCTGAAGCATCTTGCGCATACAAAACACCACTACTAGCTAATAAAAAAATAAAAGCAATAATATTCTTATACATCTTATACACCATTCATTGTCAGTGTATGTATTTATACTTTTTTGACACACAAAGCTTGTTGACCATCTGGAAAGTAGCCTGGCTTACCTGATAATTCTGTACCTAGAGCTTCTCTGGCTTGAAAACATTTTATCATAGAAGTATGTTGACTATGCGTCTCTACATAGGGCATTGTATCATAAAGATATACAAATAGCAAAACCCACATTACAGGTCTTCTTTCTTCTTATCCCAAGGCTGAGGGCCTCCATATGGTACCCACTCAGCACCAGCAATTATTAAACATGACATTGGTGGACCGCTACCATTTGGAAAAGATAGAACAAAAGCTAATGTGCCAGTTTCTTGATTAAGAAATATTTTAGCTTCTGAAGTAAATGTCTTACCCTCTTTTGATGCAATAGTACCAGTACCGTGAAGCAATAAAGCGTTTTTATATTGTATCATTATTCTCATCACTTCCGGAGATGGATCACATGGTACATTTATTTGTATCATATCAGCATGTGCCGGGGCACAAGCAGCGACGAATCCTAAAGTTAATAATATTTTTTTAAACATAATTTTCCTAACTATATAAGCACCCTACAATATGCACTCTTTGAGCTTCAGAAGCGTTAACTGCTGTATGTCTTAATGTTGTATTTGTAAGATATATTTTCCCAGGTTCTAAATAATACACACTATCATTAATCATCATAAAACATCTTTCATTTGATATAACAGGTATGTGTATACGTTTAGTTAAATCATTATGAATAGTCAAACAAGTTTTTGGTTTACTAGCCATAATTCTAGTTCTTCTCATCCCATATTTTTCTAATATGCGATTAATAGTTGGAATGTTAAAAAGAGAATACTTGAAGTAAGTTTCAGGGTATTGTAGTTTCGAAACTCTGCCTGTTGAACTTTTACATTCCTCAAGAGGATTTAGATCTGGCTTATGGCCTTGGATACCTATTTGATCTACATCTTTCCATCCTAATCCCATCATAACTTTAATTGAATTAGCTTCTTCTCGAATAGCTTTTAGATCAATATTATCTTCTAGTATTTCAATATCCATAATATCCTCAAATAAAAAGAGGGGCTAACCATGGCCCCTCACGCACTTATTAAGAAGTGACCCTATAAGATATATAGCTTAGAAGCTAAAGGTAGCACCTACTTTAGTAGATACAGTATCTTCTGCGTCAATATCCCATGTTGTTTCACCGAACAACTCAATTCCGCCAAACACTTCATATGATGCTCCAAGATTAATTTTTGGATTATCAAGTGCAGTATCTAACTTGAATTCTTCGTTGTTGTAAACTGGCAAGTCCATATCAGCTGTAAGACCGATACCGAACATTGTGTAACCGATTTCAGGAGTAATCTTTACTCCGAAGTCTTCTACGTCATTACCAGCTGCGTCATTAATTGTATATGCCGCTTCTGTTTCGACACCCCAAGAGATGCCAGTTGCTCCAATCTCATTAGCTGAGACTGATGTTGCTGTTAATAGTGTTGCTGCTGCGATTGCTGCGAATTTCATTATTTTTAGTTCCTTAAATTAAGATTGAGATCTGTTCCAAATCGCATATAGAACCCAAATTGCTAACAAGCCCATAAGACCTTCTGCGCCTAGGGTACCCAACATGCCGCTCACATTTGCGACGATGCTAGTCTCAGGAAAGAAAGGGATGTTACCTAGACCGAGTACTTCTACTACGATCATAAGAGCAGCAATACTGATACCAAGGTCAGTAAGGCTAGCAGCCCATGACTTTACTTTGTTGAGAATTTCCATATGTTTAGTTCCTTTTGTAGTTAAAAATGCCACATTTCCTGTTGCTAAGCAAGTGGCCAGCTCCCTGTGTTTACGCTGCTAGAGCAAAACCAGATGGTGCAAAATTATCGTTTGCATTTATTGTTCGTAAACTAGAATACATGTCGATCCTATTTCAGCCCCATCAAAAATACACATCATGTACTTGTGGTGGAGCTGTCCGGTACTGCCCCGGAGTCCAAATACCCCTTATCGCGCTTACCCATTAATTATATAAGAAAGCCCGGAGAAGTGCAACTTTTTTTCTTCTCCGGGCCCTTTTTTTCAAGAGTATGGTAAAAATACCATACTTTTAGCCAAAGCGTGCTAGATACTGACCAATACGGCCTACGAATGGGAGTAACATTACAGCCATTAATAAGTTCATACCTGTATGTGCCATAGCTATTCTAAGCGTGTCTCCCTTAGGAAGCCCATCAGAGACAAAGAGTCCAGCTAACCATATAGTACCAGTAGTGCCAATATTAGCCCCAAGCACACAAGCTATAGCTGCAGGGAGAGGTAAAGCTCCTGATGCTACGAGAGCAATAATAGCTGTAGTTGATAATGAAGATGATTGCCACAACAGAGTCATTATGATACCCCCGAAGAACATATACAACGGGTTACCTAAAAACCAGGTAAGATGTTCCATATTACCCATTGACTTCATTCCCCCTGAGAATGTTTTAAGTCCAATGTAAAAAATAACAAGCCCTACTAGAGCCGTGATTGCAGGATTACCTAAATCCATTTTCTTTACCTTCTTCCAAAGTTTCTTTCCTTCGCTCTTCATTTAAATATTCCTCATACGCTTCTTCGAATCCATCTTCGTGATAACATATTTCGTGGTTGCCCCACATACGTTTAAAATAGCCATCATAGCTATCTTCCATAGTTTTTTTATCTACTAAATGTCCTTTAACTATATAGAACATTCTAGCGATATCTTTATTATTAGGTGTCAAAATGGAGGTTCCTCACCTTCATACGAAGGTTTCCAAGCATTAGATATACCTGTACGAACTACCCGCTCACGCTCTGTCTCAACTCTAGGTCTTACAAAGTCTGGAGATTTACCATACAAGGTTTTCATATCCTCTAGAGGTAATATCCCATTCCTTAACATCCAACATTCTAGTTCTATAGGTAGTTCTTCAATTACCTGCATCCCAGTCACCGTCCCATGTGTAAAATAAATGATTGCCAATCACTTTAGACAGATCCATATATTCTGCCCAGTTAGGATTAACATAGTTAGCATGATAGTATACTGCACCTGTAGTAGGATCTTCTACGTTACCTATCATGACATCCCGAGCAATGACTTTAGCCACTTCCCAAGACTTACCTGCTTTTGGAGTTTGATCTTCAACTAAGTGAGTCCAACTAAATTGCTTAGGCTGATATACAACCTCACAAATAGTAGATCCCCATTCATCGTGATTGACACGATTTAATGTTACTTGAGCAACTGCGATTTGACCTTCTACTCTCTCACCTCTAGCCTCATGATAGATGTTCAAAGCAAGACATTCGTGCTGCTTTGGATCGACAGTAGGAGGAGCCATCATCGCCGCTGCTACAATACCTGCAGCAATAGACATGGTTATTAATCCACTTATTATATTTGTTGTTCTGCTCATAAGCTATTTATAGTCTCTTTTTTAACTAAGTGCAACTGTTATTTTTATAAATATCCAAAAAAGGAATGATTATGGCTGAGGATAAATTACCGAATATAATAAGAGATGAAGATACACCTGAAGGTAAAATGGAGCTACAGTTTAGAGTTCTTGGTAATGAGATGATCGGGATCAAAATGATCGTCGATGATATGAAAATGAAATGGGTCTTTATTGGTCTATTAGCAATCCTAGTAATGACTTGGGCTGCTGCTGAGTTTGGAAATGCAATTACTGGAGGTAGCTCTGGTTCAGATGATGTTTATATGTTAGAGGAAGAGCCGTATAACGATGGCTGATAAAAATGCATTTGGAGTAGAAATGGCAACTAAAGAATCTAAAAAAGAAGAAGCTAAAATGATGCAGGCTGATTCTATCTATGCTCATCTTGATACAGATGGTGATGGAATTATTACTGATGAAGAGATGGCTCGTGCAAAAGAAATAGCTGAGTGGGAACACAAGAAGAAGATGCAAGAGAATGAAGATGCTAAAGAAGATCAGATTAGGTCTATGGCGTGGTTCGCTCTCTGGGGTATGCTTCTCTATCCTGTGCTCATCTTACTTACAACTGTCTTTGGAGTAGATAGTGCGGCAAAGGTAATTGGTGATATTGCACCGACATACTTTGTAGC
>Ga0181405_1000674_pt1 | contig 11654 bp, 17 predicted proteins | sample 28SPOviralmetaG_FD_130134 | JGI IMG/M metagenome (GOLD analysis project Ga0181405, IMG submission 130134) | Marine viral communities from the oligotrophic San Pedro Time Series (SPOT) site, San Pedro Channel, CA, USA - 28 SPOT_SRF_2011-11-29 | ecosystem: Environmental > Aquatic > Marine > Strait...
CACCTAACATTGATACTAGTGGTATAATCATAAAGAGTTTACTTCCAGTAAGTTTCACTCCCCCATATTCTACTTCTGCCATTTTTATTCTCCTAATTAAAGTTATATTGTAAATCTTCCATTTCACCAAATCTTGGGTCATTTAAAAACCATCTTGCATATGCATGGTCAACCACTGGTTTTGGTGGATAGAAATTTACTTGTGGTAATCTCTTTTCATTGTAATCAAACCCAGGCACATATGAAATCAACGCAAGTAATTGTCTCTGTACCAACATTTGTTGTTCTATAGATACGGACTCTTCAACTTTTTTTGTTAACTCAATCGCTTTCTGTGCAAGTAACATTCTTATTTTTTGTTCTTTAGTAGATTTCTTTTTGACTACCTTTTTCTTCTCTGGTTCATCTATTTCTTCTGAAGGAACTGTATCACCATCTGCAAGTTCTTCATCTGAACCATCATCTGTAATTTCAATTTCTTCAAGTTCTGCAATTTCTTTTTCTATATCATCTTCAGAAGTTGTTTCTCCTTGACCACCCACAGAACCATCTCTGTCTCCAGGCGTATCTTCAGTCTCATCTCTTTCTTTCTCAAAAGGATTACTAACATTCTCTTCTTCGATTATTTCTTCTTCTTCTGCTCTTTCTAATTCTGCAATTTCTTTTTCAATATCATCTTCCATTGCAAGTGCATCACCTTCAACTATATCGTAATCTTCTTTTACTATTGTATCTTCCAGTTCAAATATTTCAATTACTGGGAGTTCTGGTAAAGACATGACGTTTGGTATACCCTCAACAATAGTTGTACCTACAATGTCAATCTCCGTATCGACAATACCATCATCTACATATTCTTCTGTTGTATCTTGAAGTGCAATCGCTTCATTATATCCTATACAAGTTACATCATAAAGTGGGTCTGATTCACACTGTTTTTCTACATATGCTTGTTGATACCCTATACAAGTTATATCATATAAAGGGTCTAGGTCACATTGTTGTAACAGATAAGCTGCACTATAACCAGTGCATTGTGGGTCATATAAAGGGTCTAGAGAACACTGTTGATTCAAGTATGCAGTTTGATACCCAGTACATCCACTATCATAAAGTGGGTCAAGTGTACATTGTTGATTGTAATACGCATTTGCATAGCCTGGACAGGCAGGGTCATATAAAGGATTTGCAGAACATTGTTGTGTCAAGTATGCATTTGAATAGCCTGGACAAGCAGGGTCAAATAGTGGATTCGCAGTACATTGTTGTTGAAACAATGCATTTGCATAACCAGAACAAGTTGGGTCATGTAGGGGATTGTTGTAACAAAGGTTTGCAGAATAGTTTACATACAACCCAGATTCATCTGCTCTGAACTCTGGCCCCCAATAACCAGCTTGTCCAGCAATATCTTTTCCAGTAACTAGTACTTCTACATTTCCAAAAAATGAAGGGTCAAGATAATTTGTACCAAAAGTTTCTGTGCCTGTATCGTATGTCCAGTTTGCAAAGCTTGTTCCATAGTCATATCTGTAAGTCTTAAACAAGTTACCATTGGAGTCATATACATTAACAACAATCTCAAAAGGGTCTACTCCACCACCACCAGGCTGTCCAGAAAACCAGTTTGCATTTCCGTTCTTGAATACCCATTCATAGTCAAAACCATCAACTTGTATTCCTGCTTGTGCTAATGCAGTATTGATTGCGATTGTGTTTGAAAGAGTATTTTGTGTGCCACTCCAGTAGAAAGTAGAACCGTTACCAGTAGTTCCAGTTGGAGCATTATGAATATCACCACCATCACTACTTCCAGCCCAACAGTTTACATTATGAGTACAAGTACTAAAGTTGCCTGTCCACCCATTCCCTATTATTAGAATGTTACCAGTTTGACCAGAAGGTACTGATACAGACTGTGCGTTAGAGTAAGAGGAGAAGCAAAGCAAGACCACCGACAGTAGCACCGATAGTAGCGTTTCTTTTTTGAACATCTGATTTAGTCTCCAATACAACTGGGTCTGGAATCCTATTTGGATTCGATTTCCATTCGTCTGTCGCTTGGTCGCCTATCTTACCCAAGAACGGGCAAGGTGTGCCGGCCATTTCCATTGCATCATATACTCTTCTGTCTTGACAGAGTACAGATACAGCAGCGACTTTCATACCCATATCGTATAATGTTTTTGAAATTTTTAATCTTTCACAATTTTCATCACGAACCATCTCACCAGTAGATACTCCTAAGATTTGTGTTTGGACTGCTCCAGACACACCAGTAGTACATAGGTCAGATGATGAAGAACCCACTGAAGGCGAGATAGCAGAAGGTGGAGGCGAAATAACAATCGTCCTTCCTTCAGTTTTCACATCAGATTTACTATCTGTAGTTGTATTAACTACCGTTTGTGCTATAGATGATGAAGTTGAAGCTATAAGAAACAGCGCAACCATCAATAATTTTTTGGTCATATAATTTACTCTCTTGAATCTATATTACTGTATACTGTCGCATACAGTACTATTTATAATACATAGTTCTTTTGTCAAGAATTTGACAGTATAATAATTTGACTTTATTTACCGTCACCATTATGACGTTTTTCGGTTTCTTCTAACCTATGCAATCTTTGTTCCAACTCGTCAATTTTTTTAGTCACATATGGATATTTTTTTCTCCATGCATCTTCTGGTTGTTTGAACCAAGTCCACCCCCACCGTTCAACGAGATAGTCTAAGAACATATCGAACTTTGCATAACACCAAAGTCCTGCTCTTGTGTCTTTAAAATATGTTAGAAAAGCTGCACCAAATAGTGAACCAGCGATACCAGTATAAATCCATAGTCTGTCTGTAACCATTCTTTCAAGCATCTCTAACATTATACGTCATATCCTTTAACTCTTTTAGCGTATGTAGAAATATCATGGTCATAAACACCATCAAACCATTGTTTCTTTGACCATGCTTTGAATCTACCACGCATACTGTCTATAAACCTTCTCCACATACTCATCTTACATATACTACCATTATAACTAATGTATATATTCTTTCCATGATGCCTATATCCCATTAACCAGAAAGGCACTTTACATACTACATCATTGTTGTTCTGAAAACGATAGTGGTCTACTTGTAACGTACTAACCCACCTTCTATCACCAACTCTTGGTGAACCGAATGTATATAAACAATGTGGGTGTATACCTTCTTCTTGTAATCTTTTTGCACAGATAGTTGCCATAGCACCACCAAGAGAATGTCCAGTAATATGAATCTTTCTATCTTGTATATCTGCGATTGTGAAGTTTAGGTCATCCCAAACTTTATTCATTTCACCTTGGAAACCACCGTGAACGTCACCAGTGTTATGCATACCTTGTCTTTGTATTGCATTTAAGTCTGCCTTAATATCAGACATTTCTTTTGGTTCTGTTCCTCTAAAACAAATAACTGCATCAGTATCATTCCATATAACATAACACTGAGCACCATTTTTCTCTATGAATCTATGATTATTAAATCCATGTCTTTCAAAAACTTTATTTGCATCTTCTGGTTCTTTATAAGCAACTCCAGATAGAACAGCCATCATATATGATTTATTCTGTATCTCCATCTTCTTTATCCTTTTCTGAAGGTCTTACTGCCTCCTCGTAGTAAACGATAATCTGCTTCTGTTGTTCAATGTATCTTCTCAGTTCTGCAAAGTTCTTTCCAAGGTTTTCGTAATCCTTTATAGATATTGCAACATACGAATCTGCACCGTTCTTTGATTCAAACTCTTTCTTAAACTCTTCAAAGTTTTCCTCTGGTGATACAACGTAGATTTTAATTTCGTTCATTTGTACTTGTCTTGGGTGTGGTACAATAGGAACATTACGTTCTACTAATTTTGTTACGGTAACAATCTCTTTTTCTGGTCTGAAAGTGGAACAACTACTCAGAAGTAGTGTTGTCACTAGTAACAGACTCAAGGTCACCCCAAAGTTTATCTGTCGCATTTTGCATCCTCTTTTCAATCAACCCAGGCTTCTTGTTTGCAAGGTGGGTTAGATTATGTTTATTTAACGTATTACGCAACTGGTCACCATACTCTTCAGACTTTCTCAAGTCTTTGTTTAGTTGGTCAGTCAGTGCATTTAATCTTACGCTGTTTTCTTGCATTTTTGTAATTGTCTGTTGGTTCTCTTCATTCGCAACCTCTAACTTTGCGTTATTCTCACGCAACTGTGCGATTGTCATCTGTGTTTGTACATAGTAAGACTTGGCGGCCCATGCGGCACCGCCAAGTAAACCTAGAACCACAATTAATATGTAGACTCTAAACATATATGTTACTCACTTTTCCAAATTGTCCAAATACCCCATGCGATTGCAATACCAGCAGCAATCTTAGCAAGAGGTGCCATGAATAGAATCATAAGTCCAAGACCAATGCATACTGCACCATCCCAAGACGTTCTTTCTTTCATTCTTCCTTTAATCCAATTAATCATTTGTTTTCTCCTTAATTGAAATGTTAAGCATAATTAATAACTTTACTAGTTGTTTTAAAATCTTTCTTTCGCATAATTGTTTTGTTTGTTACTTCAAAACTATCATCACCTTTTGTTCTAATAACAACTGGTAAATTCAAATTGGTTGACATATCCTTGAGAACAGCTTCAACATCTGGATTATTTCTAATATTCTTACCTTTATTCTTTTGTATCTTTTTAAAGAACCTTTGTAGTTCTGATACTTTAATCGCTGGACTATTTCGTGGGTCATTTAACCTATCTACGAAATGTCTAGTAAATTCAACATCAATATCATACTTCTTGAGTATTCTATCTGCGAATTTTTCTAAATCATTAACATCCTTCTGTGTAAAATCTTCATTCTTTTGTTTGGTAATCTTTTTCATCTTTTCGATATATGCACGATAAACTCCTGCTTCAGCAGTCTTACCCATCACTCTCGCTCTTTGTTCCATAGCGATTGCGGCTTGTATTTTATGTGCATGAGATTTACCAGAAGATTCTATTTTCTTTACACTTGCCTTTGCAGTCTCAACATCTTTGAAACCTAAACCGTGTATTGTTCCCTTTGGATTTTCATCTGTATATAAATCTGAATGTTTGTCACTTCCTGCTGGTTGACCTTTCTTTCTAGGTACTCTGGGTGCTTCATCTATGTACTTACCATAACTATCTCTATTCATGATTAAGAACATTTTCTCTGCAAGTAAATTACCAGCAACATAATCTGCAAGATAATGAAATCCTGCTTTAACTCTTCCAAGACCACATTCCTTTGCGGCCTCTTTAATTCCTTTTTCATGTTTTGGAAACTTTTCCGAAACATATAGTGCAACTAACATTGATTGTGTTGCATGACCAGATGGATAACTTCTGGTTTTGTTTGTGACACTTGACATTGGACGAATAGACCTATCTACTTCATGTGGTCTTGGATAGTCAAAGTGTTCTTTAAAATAAAATATAGTTTCTCTCGCACCGTCTACAATCGCTTTCATTTCGTCATAATGAAATAATAGACCATGTTCTTTACAGTATTGTTCGATTGCATAAAAAGAATGTTCATCATGTAGACGAATAGACGTTTCATCTTCTGGTGTACGTTTTGCAATAATATCTTTTAATATTGCAATTTCTTTTTTTACATCAAATGTTGGTGGGGGAAGTTTAATACGCTTGTGTGCGTTTCTTGGAAAAAACTTATAATCTGGTTTTTCCTCAACCTTTTTAACTTTCTTAACAAGACGTTTAACCTTTGCATTTAGGTTTGCAACTGGTCTAACATTTGTATAATTTGTGTAGTTAACATAACTCATCAATATCCCCTAGTGGTCATAAAGACCTTTAGTGTTACTATTTATGTAAACTGGTTTACAATAAGCAGTTGCTCTATGTTCTGGGGGTACTAAAGATGAATAACTATAATTACCGTATCTTTTTACGATACGACTTGCATACCAATTACAAGTATCAATACTGCGAAAATACATAGGTTGACCACCTTGTACTTTATCTGCTAAAAGAAAGACCAAAAGAAATGCGTGTATCATGCATCACTTAAAGACAACTCCAACAAGTTTCATGAACTGTGCTTTCCCACCCTTGTTGATAATATCTTCCATCTTCTTCTTAGTGTCTGGTCTTACCTTTTCAAGAGCTTGAGTTAATGCAGATGCAGTGAATAAATCAACTCGTAGTGTTCCATCTTTTAATTTAATCTTATTGTTCTGTTTATCTTTGACAATCTTCTTGAGAACATCTGTGTTTGCTTCATTGAGATATTCCTCACCAAAATTGTCCATACTTTCTTTTACAGACTTTCTAAATGATTGTTCTCTTTTTGCTCGTAATTCACCCATTCTTTTAATAAATGCTTTTGACTCTCTAGTACGACCATCATACTTTTGTATTTCTTTTTGTTTCTTTTTACTTACTGCATTAGGTGCCATGTCTACACCACCAGCGGAGACAGAGTTCGCTGGTGCATCTTCTGACTTAATACCCAACATTTCGTCTTCGTAAAACTTTTTCATTATGTCATTAAATTTTGTCATAGTTCCAAATCCCCTATTCCAACTTCTTTTATATCTTCTGCACTAACAAAGATTTTGGTTTGTGTTGGTATATGTATAACTGGAAATATTTCTACTCCCAAAACTGTGTCCGTAGGTGCAACTGGTTCAAATACTTGAACTTCATCACCCTCTAGTGCGTCTGGACTTTCTGCATCCTCAATATCAAATGTAATATCATTTACAAGTTTGTATAAACCTTTTGGTAATTGACCATTATCTAACGTAACTTCTTCTGATATTGTATTATCTAATTCAATATTATTTTCTTTGATATACTTCATAAGTTGGTGTTCCCACATTTCTGGGTCTACACTTTCTTTGAATGTATCTTTCAATAAAAATAATGCAGCTGCATAACTACCTAGTTTTGTTCTTAGACCAGGCACTTTTGCAAATATCTTTTTAATATTAAAAACTAATTTATGGAGAACAGTATAAGAATTCTTTTCTGCAATGGTATTCAGAATCGTAGGTTTATTGGTGCCTGGAATTAAGATACGGTTACCGTTCTTATCAATAACTCCAAGTTTATATGCCTCTTGTTTTTCAAAAGGTGTTACTAATATCTTTATAAACCTATAAGTAACAAATAAATCTATCGCTCTTCCCATTATAGTTTCCTTAAAACTTCAGTAATCTTTGCATCATCATCAATTTCTAGTAACTCATGTTCTGGTAACATATTTAAATATACCAAAAATGATTTCAACTGTGACCAATGTTCTGGTTCTATTTTAAATAATAATAAAGTAGAAGCAGCATCAGGCCCGAACACATTGTTCAAAATGATAATGTGGTTGAGTAGTAATCGTTCTTTTACGATACCATCAACCTTATACTTTTTAAGTAATCGTTTGATATACTTAAATCGTTTCATATCATCATGAAATTCTTTTTCACCTTCACACTGTGGATTATCATAATGTTTTAGTGCAAACAGTAATACATTATCATTCGTTATCTTTTCAAACATTTAAGATATTTGTGCAAACACCTTGTGAGTTCCAGTTGCAAGTCTTTCATATACAAAATTAATACTTCTACCACTCTCAGTTTCGTTAACTACTTCTTCTGGGGCACTATCAGTATTTTTTCCATAAACTCCACCATGCTTTACTAGAGGTACAGAAACTTCTCCACTTTCTCCAGTAAATTGAACATCACCAAAGTTAATTCCAACTCTCATAAGTCTATTTCTCAACTCATCTACTGCTTTCTCTGGATTTAAATATTCTTTAATTCCAATAGAACCAACAAATGCATTGAGTTTTTCGATAACAGAATCATCAGACAAATCCATTAAGTTACCATCTTCGTCAATGTGCGAACCATCAGTTGCTTTGACAGATGAATATTCTAAAAACGTCTTCATGCTTTCTCTCCATGTTCTTCATCAAATCCATCTTTTTCGTTGTCACCATAGATTTCTTGAAGAGGTTGTTTCTTTTCTTTTTTTACTGGTGCAGATTTTTCCACTGGTTCAACTTTTCTATGTTGTTGTACCATTGGTATTCCACCAGCACCATATATGATATTATCACTCATGAATTATCTCCTTAAGCAATAGTTGCATTTACATTTGCAACAACGTACCACTTGTTATTTGTAAATAGACAAACAACTGCTTCACCAAGTGCATCAAATACGACTTGGTTAGTATTAGTTGCAGTTGTACCCCAACTAGTAACAGTCATTGTATATTTTCTTGAACTTGTTGGAGCAGTAGACATGAGTATAATTTTAATCTGTCCATTTGTTCCATCTGCAAGTGTTCCAGTTGCATTTGAACTAAAACTTGCACCATCCAACAATGTAATAGATGTAGATACATTTGGTGCAGTAGAACCAGTAATTGATTGTGCAGTTCCATCTAATCCAAGATAAGTTGGAATGTTATTGAAGATGTTTGCAACACTAATCTTTTTGTTTACTGGTGTACCAGATGGGTCATCAATCACATGAAGTAAATCTTCTCCAGCGATTGCATTACCTAAATCTGTTAATGCAGTAATTTTCTTATCAGCCATTTATTTTCTCCTATTAACCCTTTTTGTTTTTGGGAATGCTACTATCGGTATTTTCCGATACCACTTTTAAATCATTCAAAAACAAATCGCATTGTTGCACAGCACCACTAATAGCGTGATGTTGTGCAACTAAATTTGTTCTCTCTGTATCAAGTTTATTCAAACTTTCTTTCACCGTTTCCAAATCACTTTGTAGTGTTTGTTTACGAATATTAATTTCAGTCTCAGTCAATTGAGGCATAATCTATCTCCATTATTAATCTATCATATTATATATATTAACTATCTGGGGTTGCAACATCCTCTGCATCACCAGAAATACTTGAAGCGGCAACTAGAGTTTCATAGTGAACTCTACCAGCACGACCACCAGTTCCTACAGTTTTCTTTACCCATCCAACATGAGCAACTTCACTTGCATTTGTATCACCATCAGAACCAAGTCCTTGAGATGCGACAGCAGTTGCTTGAGTTGCACCAGTTACAATTGTAAAGGTTTGAGCACTATGACCAGTACCAATATTGATTGCAGTTCCACCAGAAGTAGCGGCAATCTTAAAGGTATTTGCAGTCTTATCTCTTACGAATACAGTTTGACCGTCTGTTACGTTTGACATTAAAGTACCACCACCAACTTGGTTGTAGGTAATTTGGTCTGTATCAGATAATCCGTGTCCAGTAAATGTGATAACATTTGTACCAGCATTAACTCCACTTGTAGGAATAGTCATCTTAGGTACTTCAACTGTAATTGAAGGAACTGCTTGATAGTCAGAACCACCATTAGAAACTGTGATACCAGTTACTTCTCCACCAGAAATGGTTGCAGCTGCAACTGCTTGAATACCTTCAAGTGTCTGTGCGTTATTACCAGTTCCAGTTAAGTTAATTGCAGTACCAGCTTGTGCGTTTGAAAGTGAAGAACCAAGTTTGATATTGTCTTCGTCTGTTCTGATAACAAAGTAAGAAGTGTTATCAGCAAGACCAGCAAGTGCAGTTCCACCACCGTCTTGATATTTAACTTCTGTACCAGTTCTCATATTGTGACTTGCAATCTCAATTGAGTTAGTACCAGTAGTAACTTTTGCAGTTGCAATAGTTCTTACAGTTGGTACTGGAATTGTTACTGTAGGCACTTGAACATATCTTGCACCACTTACGTTGATTGCAATATCTGTAATATTATCTACACCAGCAACTGCTTCTCCACCAGTGATACCCAAAATGTTTGCATCAATGTGAGGAGCTGCACCAGCAAAGTTTACTGGTGGTCTTGACGCTGTACAAGAAGAACCACTATTTGTAGATGGTGAAAAGTCATCAGTAGCAGTAAATGCTTTAGTTGATGTACCAGAAAATGATTGTGCGTTGTTACCAGTTCCAGTAATATCAATCTGTGCTCCACCAGCACTTGCAGATAATGTAAATGCGTTTGCACTTGAAACAGTTTTTACAAAAAAGATTGTATCGTCTGTTAGACCAGCGATTGCAGTTCCACCATTTGCTTGATAGACTACTTCTTGGTTTGCTACAAAACCGTGGTCTGTAATTGTAATTTGTTCGTTGGATGCATTGACACCAGATGTTGCAACAACACGATTAGGTTGAATATCTTTAACCCTTACCTTATCACCGTTGTCATCAATGACAATATCACCAACTGCGATTTCGGATGTATCTGCACTTGAATTACCTTGTACAATTGCACTTCCATTTGTGAAAGTGTAAGTACCAGTTAATGCAGACCCATCATTCATACTCCATGAGCTCATTGAATTTCTCCTTTAATTATAGTATATACTACCTCTATTTATGTTTATTTGAAACCTAACCGTTTCAATTCTGCAATAGTATTACTTGGAGATGTATGATGAACTCCAATTCCACCTTTTGCTTTCCACTCATTAATGTTTTTAATATAATCGTCTATTAATAAGTTAGGTTTACCATCAGTTGTCATTGCGTATTTCTGTTTGTCTTCACGCATAACCAGATGAATTCTACTCTTCTTCGTCAACTTTGCATTAGTACTTAACCACTTATACTTACCCTTTCTAGAGTTTGCATCTTTGGTAGAGTACGCAGACAAAATATGTGGTTCGTATTTACTAATGAAAGACCACATTCTTTTCGCACCAGGCATCCATTCTAAACTTTCCCAGAAATCTTTCTTTGCAGAAATCATAGGCCATTTAGTTCTCTTATCCGCTTTGGGAAAAGGAACACCAAGTACTTCCTCTGAACCTTTTAGAAAGTCACAGAGTACCATATCCATATCACAGTATATAGTTGGTTTCTCTTCAACTACCTCTGATACTTCATTCATTACATCATATAATTTTTTCACTTTTATACCTTCTTTTTGTTTTCCATTTTGGGCATTTTAACATCAACGTCTACTTTGGTCATTTCTTTACCAGTATCCGTCATATTCTTTGTACCACTTTTCTTCTCTTTTGTCAAGGACTTTTTTTCATTTTTCTCATCTTCTTTGTGGTCTGGAGTATGTTTCTCTCCCCACATCTGAAGAACTGCATCTCTTAAAGAACCTTTCTTAGTTTCATGGTATCTTTCAATTGATTCTTTTTGACTATTGATTGCTTTTGAAACTGCTTTACGTCTTTTGTGTAAGAACTTATCAGAATCATCTACATCTCCATCATTGTCAATATCTTTATCTATTCTATCTTTAAACTTCTTCTTGACTGCTTTTGGTTGAACTGCATCCATACCATCACCATCATCAGATTTATTATTCTTGTTAGTTTCAGTTTTATTCGCTTTCAAACGATTATCACCTTCTTTAACTCTTCTTTTAATTCCATCTGATTGAACAAACTCTTTCACTTCTTGTTCAGTTTTTACATCATACTTCTTACCAGCAACTACAAAGGTATCTTCACCTTTTTCTTTTGCAGCTTGAAGAGCGGCACCAAAGGCGTTACCTTCATCTTGTTCTTTTTCTTTCTTGGAGATTGCAATTGCAGCTTGTTGTGCTGGGGAAACTGCTTCACTCCACATTTCGA
>Ga0181405_1000675_pt1 | contig 11651 bp, 14 predicted proteins | sample 28SPOviralmetaG_FD_130134 | JGI IMG/M metagenome (GOLD analysis project Ga0181405, IMG submission 130134) | Marine viral communities from the oligotrophic San Pedro Time Series (SPOT) site, San Pedro Channel, CA, USA - 28 SPOT_SRF_2011-11-29 | ecosystem: Environmental > Aquatic > Marine > Strait...
AAGAATACGACCATACTTACCTTTACCCAAAGATTTTATTTTAATTTTTCCTACGCACAGCTCTTTAAGTCTTTCTTTAGCTGCTAACCCTAGTTTCTTTTCTGCAAGGTCCCGGGTTCTAGATTCTGGTGTATCTATCCCATTTAACCTAACTCTTTGCTTATGTAGCTTTACGTCAAAACCAAGGTCAAGCGAACAGTCAAAGGTATCCCCATCAACTATTCGCTCTAAGGTTGCGTTGTAAACAAAAGCATCTGGTGCTTTAGCCATTTACTACTCCTTTGCTTTACCTATGTTCAATGCTGCTATTTCTAGGATCTTATAAAGCTTACCTATTAATGCATCATCTTTTGGTGTTGGTGTAATAGAACATATAATAGATGCTGCACAAACAACGCCTGTTATTATTCCTACCAATTCTCCAATCATTCCCATATTAGTCTCCTATTTGGTTAATTGAGTTTTAATTCTAGCAGATTAATCCTGTTTGTTGTCAAATGTTACCTTTCTATAATAAACAACTACCTCTTTAAGCTCGTTAATATAACGTTTTAGCTCTTGCATGTTGTAGGCCATAAGCTCGTAATCTGGTACGGACATAGCAACAAATACTAATTGACCTTGGTCTTTTTCTACTTGTACAATAAAATCATCTAGGTTTTTGCTAGACACAACATACCAATAAGGGTCTTTTAAATCTATTTCTCTAGGCATAATAGGTTGCACTATAGTTCTTTCTATAGGCTTAGATACAATCTCTACCTGTTTAGTTGGTATTAGACTGCAACTGCAAGCCATCATCAAGACTGTCAATGTTACGGCTGTCTTCTTCAATGCTATCAAATACATCTTTGGTTCCTTTATTTATTCTAGGTTCTATTAATCCAGGTTTAGCTGCTGCTAATCTAGTTAAATCGTGACGTTTAAATATGTCAAGGTATCTTGACATCTCTTGTTGTATTTTTTGGTTACGTGCTTGTATTTCTAATAAGCCTTCTGTTTGTAAGGCAAAATCTGATTGAAGACTTTCTATAGCTAACTTCTGTTCTGCATCTCTTAGCTCGAATGCTTGATTAAGCGCAGACAAGTTTGAGTTTTGTTTCCATAGAACAGAGCTAAACAAACCCAGAGCTACTATAATACCTATTAATACTTTACTCAAAACTTTAAAGTTATTTACCTTTTTGTCCCTACTGGATTCTTTTTTTCTTCTTTTAAACGTTTTTTTAACTTTTTTTTCGCTTTCCAATACGGAATATTTTTACCCGTACCTAAAGCGCCCATCACTCCACCTGTTTTGCCGCCAAGAAAACTTGCCTTATCTCTAGCTTTTTTTGCAGCCACAACTTCTTTTTTTAACTGAGCCGTACTTTTAAGTGTTGTAGTATTTACTTCTGTAGTTCCTATTTTATCTTTTTTTGATTTTTGGGGTGTTCTTGTCGCCATATTATTTACCTTTTTTAGCCATGGCTGCTTTATGTGCAGCTCTCATTGTTGAACCAGTCATCATTTTTCTTTTCATAAATTTCATATGAGCTTCAGAATGATGTTTACCGTGTCTTTTTAAAGAGGCCTCTTGTCGTTTTGTAAGAGACTTTTTCTTTATAGGTTTCTTTCTAGTTGTTTTCTTTTTGTAAGCCATGTTTTATATTACCCTATTCTGGTTCTGTTGGCCATACTATTGGATCAATCGTAGGTAAGTCTCTAAGGGCTTGTCTGTATGTAGCCCATTCTGTTTTTTTAGAAGTTGATAAAGGGGAGTCTGCTGCTTGAGTCCAATCTGACTCTTTAAGTAAGTAGGTCCTGTGTGATCTTACATAATCTAAAGGGTTTTCCTCTATAGCTACTGCAGAACCATCTACAAATCTAAACTGCCCTGGAGGATAGGTTCCCTCTACAACTGTCTGTTCACTTGTTTTATACACAAGACTTAAATCAGCTGTGTTTGTAGAGCCGGTGCAAACTATTTCTCCGCTAGATGTTGTATAAACTGTGTAATTCATTATTGTGTATTATCCATAGTAACGTAAAGAGCTTGATAAGTACTGTTAACTTGGCCCCCTGATACATTCCAAGTTATTCTCCAATACACCGTGCTTTGCGAAGAGCTCATTCCCGTTATCTGTCCGTCCCATATAAACACGTAGGTTCTAAAAGTACCCGCATTCGCATTAACTTTAGGAGAAAGGCTAACCCAACTACTGTTATTAAAACTATATTGAATAGTACCATTTCTTACATCCCCTAAAACTGCGGAATAAACAACCCTGTATTTAGCGTTGTTTCTAATATTTGCAGTACTACAGCCTATGTTTACTACCGAGCTAGATTCTTGACTAACAATAGTTTGTCCAGGATAAGTACCAGACCAAGACTGGACATTTGCTTCTACCCCCAAAGGAACAAATGCACCTGTATGAGATTTTATATCTGTGCTGACATTATCAAAATGTTTTACATTTAATGTATCAACATTAATACGTGCAGAATCTAGTTGATCTGCGGTTATTTTTGCAGCACTTAAGTTTCCAAAAACTTTAGCATTATCAACAGCTAAATTATCTATCTTTGCGGTTGTTATTTGAGCATCTTTAATTTTAGCTGTTTCAATAGTTGCATCTTTAATTTTTGCGTTTTCAATAGTCCCATCTTGAATTTTTGCATTTTGTATAGCGCCGTCTTTAATTCTAGCGGTGTCTATATACACCACACCGTTGTCAATAATAAAAGGTGCTACAGCAGATGAACCACTCCATATCGCAAACTTATCTGCCTGGAATTGCACGTAAGATTGTGCACCACTACCGCTACTTGCATTAGACCCAATGACCATACCTGCAGCTGACTTACTGCCATTAGATTCAGTAGCAACTTGTATAACAAACATTGCATCAGCATCACCTTCTAAATTAGATACAGATGTTTGTAGTGTAGATACATTAGAATTAGTCGTTCCAACTGTTGTGCTAAGGTTGCTTATAGATGTTGCGTTTGCACTATCCGCGTTTGCCCTAGTAGTCGCCTCTGTAGATATAGCAGAAGTGTTTCCGCTAACAGTAGACGTTAAGTTAGTTATCAATGTAGAAAGCGCAGTATCTGCATTTGCTCTTGTTGTAGCCTCTGTAGATATAGCAGAAGTATTTCCGCTTACTGTAGAAGTTAAATTAGTTATTAATGTAGAAAGAGCGGTATCCGCATTTGCTCTTGTTGTAGCTTCAGTAGCTATAGCAGAAGTATTTGTGCCAACTGTAGATGTTAAACTAGTTAAAGAACTTGCAGTAGAACTTTGTGCGTTAGTGACTGTAACAATATCGCCTTGTGCTGTAGCCATAGCCCCAGATAAAGTGCTGCCTGTAAAACTAGTAGACCCAAATAAACTTACTAAAGTAGCATCTCGTCCAGCTACCCAAGCATTATTTGCAGTATTTCTTGTATACACCTGCCCGTCATCAATATCAAACCAAACATCATTTCCAGAAAGAGCCGTGCCGTCCGGTCTAGTACTGGGAGAACTACTAGCTCTTATAACTGTAGCTGCAGTAGCAGCCACCGCTACATCTGCATTAGTAATCAAAGTTGTTAGTGCTGTATACCCAGGAAGATTAGACAATTCTTCTGATAACTGTTCCATTACAGCTGCTATGTCTTCTAGTGTTGTAGCTTTAACACCATTAGTTTTATTAAAAGGCCCTGAAACGTTAGAAGTACTTACAAACCTTACCCAATAATAATACTCTTGGTTATAACCTACGGGATCAGTAACTATAAAAGAGTTTGTTGTAGTAACTAAAGTAGCTCCACCTATATCATCATTTCTAGAACGCCATACTTCAGTGTATGCATGGTTGCCATATTGTGCATCATTCCAACTAACAATTATTTCTGTAAAAGCACCCGACGCTTCTAGTCCTGTAGGTGCGGGTGGTACTGCTAAATTACCACCTGGTACGTTAGGTATAAAGTCTAAAGCCCCTACGCCAGCATTAGGGTCAAAAGGATTGTTTCTTAGTTCTATAGCCAAACCACTATCTATTAATTCTCTTAGAGTTATTGCTCTATCTCTTGGGTCGCCCCTTCTACCGAGTCTAACCTCTTGAGCTTCCTTCATAGAGTTGAGCGTGGCTCGTAGTTCTGGGTCCGTTTTTGCAGGTATATTTTTAAGTGCTGGTACTTTTGTGCCTTTGGTAGCCATTAAATCGCCCTTAGTTCATCTATAGACTCACCTATACATATTTCATTTATTATTGTTGCTGCTTCTACTTCTATAGCAAAAGAAGTATGTACACTAGCAGGCAACCTAAGAATAGGTTCTGTTATAGCTGTACTACTAAAACTAGGTGTAGTGCCAGTTACCGTATAAGCACTACCGGATGTAGCAATGACAGCGTTATATATTACCGAACCATCTCCGTACACTTTTACTCTAACCGGGTATGTCTCTGCCTCTACTTTAACAAACCCCATACTTGTAGGTTTAGGTGGTATAAACTCTTTAGATTTCCAATTATAAGTAATAGCTGTACCCCCACCTTGAAACTTTTTAATCGTGTTACTAATAATTAAATATAACTGACTGTCGTCCGGATCTGTAAAACCCCCACGTACGAGTGCGCTAGAATCTAAATCTACAAAAGCCCCATCTATGTTCTCTGTAGGGTCAAATATAAAGCCACCATAACCAGAACCAGTATTATAAAAACCTACGTACCTTTCTTCCCATAGAAAACCTGTAATAGTAGATGGGTAGTAGTTACTTTGCCACTGACTAGGGGTTATTATCTCTTGTGTCATGTTACGTACGTCTGTGCCTTGAGCTCCTATTAAACCGTCCGCACCTGCGTATACAGTAAAAGCCCCCATATCTACCATAGATTGTTTGTTTAAACACGGCTGTGAACTTTCTATACGTATAGCTGTCATAGATTGCGGGTCTGAGCCAGTAATAAGATAAGGTACGCCTTTTGTAGTGGCTATAATACCGTTAGATACTACTTTGATTCCTACAATCTCTTCATCAATTGCAATCCTATAAGCAGCAGGCCAAGCATGTGGTAAGAAAGGTTCACTAAAACATACACGTTTACCTGTAAAACCAGCAAAAACACCACCCGGTAGTGCGCAAAGGCCTTTCATTGGGCCGTCAGGATACAAAGTTGTATCATCATCAGGTGGCCCTATCCAGTAAGTAGAAGGTATAAGTTCAGCCAACTCACTACCTTTTGAAGTATCAGAATAAGTTGTAGTAGCCAATGTTACTTCTGCGACAAACTGAAAAGCTGTAGTGTTGGAACCTGTATTAGATCTGTATATACGTTTCTTAGATAAGTTTGAGTTAGATTTGCTAGTGCTTGTTTGTAAATTAGAAAGGCTTACGGCTTGGTTATCATCGGTAGTTACAACAGTAGAAGCAGCAGAAGGGGGCCCTTCTTCTCCGTATGCAGAAACAAAAGTATATACGTAAGAGGTTTCAAAGTCTAAATTAGCGTCTGAAGGGCCATTAAAAGAAGCTCCGTCCGCTATACTACTAGAGGTACTAGCAGCTGTTGCAGCACCATTTGTTTCGACTGTTAGTGTAGTAGCAGAGGGTACTGTTACTATTTTAAATGTATTATTAATTTCCTCAGCTGTTATACCACTTACAGCGCCAAACCCAGCTAAAGTAACATAACTATCTACTGCGGCCCCGTGGTTACTTGCTGTAGTAACTGTAAGAACTCCAGAACCGTTAATTGTTGTTACCGTAGCATTTATAGTAGTGGGAGCCGTTACAGCGACCGTAGGTGCAGCAGTTGGAGCAGGTATGCCTAATCTATAAAAACCTGTGGGGTAGGGAGCTCCTGAAAGAATTACAGAACTTCTACCCATTCTTGGGAAAGATTGGCCCGACCAATAAATCGTGTCATTAGTGTCCCCGGCTATAGGTCCACGTACGACGTCTACATCTTCATCAAACTGTAGCCAACGCTCTGGGCTATCCGTGTATTTGTATATGCCGTTCTTAGTAGTGTTAGCTAGTGTACTTACACCGCTTGATGGGTTGGTAGTAGAGTTGTCCGTGATGGGGACTAACCTACCACTTTCTAAATTTACATCTGTTGCTGTAGTAGCAAGTGTGTCTTTTAAAAGTCTAGGAGAGTACCTTGGAGCAATACCGCCGAATCTAATAAGTTTAAAATATGCCATACTTTCATTATACAGTATTACGAACTAATGCTTGTAGTTCCAGACTCCTTCTTCCTACTTGTTTAAACCACCTGCTGTCTTCCATTTCAGTGGCCATTCGTTCCCATTCATGTTTTCTACAGGCATCTAACATATTTCTAAACTTAGAAAGCCTGCTACCACCTAAATTAAAACACATATTAACAAGCACGTGTTGAATATCTTCCGGTAATTTACTAAAGTCGTCTTCCGTACCAAACACATGAATTGCTTCTTCGTAATGTTTGTTAAAGTCATCTTCGTAGTACATGTCTACTACTTCTTGTGATACTTTAGTACCTACTTCCCAGTCGTACTCAGGATCTCCTGGTTGACATAGGTGCCCGATACCTAATGTTTTGTAGCCTAAACTATCTTCGTATATCTCAAGAACTTCGCCTTCATGTCTTTTTATGTCGGCTTTACACTTTTCGATATCCATACTAGCTGTCTTCTTCGACTTGCTCTTTCTCAACTTTGACTTGAGGTTTGATTTTATCTTCTTCAATAATTTGTTGTAATTCAGCATTGATTTGAGTTTGTCCTCCTTGAACTATCTTTACCTCTATTGCAAGGTCGTTAAGTTTTTGTTGTGCTTTTATAAGCGTGTTAAAACCTTCTACCGCCCTAGGGGTTAAGTCTGATATTAGGTATGTTTCGCCGTTAAAGTTTAATTCTGTTACTTGATTATCTGCCATGTAAATACTCCTTATTTAGTTATTGTTTAGTATATAGTTAGGAAAAGATTCTATCAAGGCCACTAGCAGCTATAATTAAAAGATATAAACCAATAATATATCTAGTAAATTTAGTATCCATAGCATCAAATTTAGCGTCCCCTTTGTCTAATCTTTTTTCTATGTTGCCGTACCGTATAGCACACTCGCGCTCATGCGAAGCTATTTTTTCTAATGATTCTTTTGCAGTTGCCATTTTTAGATTCCTGAGTTCTCGTTTGCTGTTTTCTTAGCGTTCTTAATATCTGTTGTCCATACAGCACTTGCTATGCCCTGAACCTCTGTAGACTCTCCTGATACATCTGTATCTGTATGAGTCCAAGTATCGTCATCGTTTTGTACAGAGCTTACACAATCTAATGCGTGTCTATGGAAAGACCTTGATAGCTCTACACCATCTTCTTTGATAACTGTAGCTGTTCTTACTTGTATGGCTTTGTAGTCTCCTACAACTTCTATTTTATCTTCTATTAATTCTTTTGTTATTGCCATTCTATTTTCTCCTTTTGTCCGTACCTAGAATCCACTAGGTATATTAGTTATTAAACTGATGAATACACTAAACTAAATCCATATATGTCTACAGCAGTATTCATACCAGCATAATGGTTGTAGCTTTGCCCAGTTTGTTTTATTACATATATAAAAGTTTTATTTGGGTCGCAAACTAGTCTTAAGTTTTCTGCTGCAGTGCCACATCCATTCATTGCTCCCATTGAACCAACATTTCTCATACCTCCTGAGTTTAATGATGTAAAAGGAAGACCAGAAATTATAGTTGTTCCAGATGCATCTGCTCCTGAACTAGTTCTAATAGTCCCATGAACATGGACCATATTACCTATTTTTGTATATTGACCAACTTGATCACTATGAGTAGCTGTACTACCTCCTGTGGTCGTTAATACTGGAGTCCAAGTACCTTCTTCATAATCGTCAAGTTTGTTTGCTGAACCTGAACCACCTACATATAATCCTTGTGCATAAATATTTCTAACTTCTGCATTTACTCCACCTATATCTTTTGTATGTTGTTGTGTAGGTTGAAAGCTACCATTAGCAAGCATTTTCCAATGTTCTGTTGTATTAGTAGTAAACCCTAAGAAATCTCCATTATGATGATACCTAATAATACCGGCATCAGAGTTATCTTTATCTCCAAAATTAATAGCACTATCTCCTGCACTACCCCCAATGATGCCTATATGACAACCTTGTGATGAGTTAAAGTTTCTTTGTGCAATGATAACCTCTCCACTAGGAAAAGATGGTGTGCCTTCTGTAGCATCATGTACTACATGTAATCCTTTAGTAGATGTTTGTGGTGAACTCGTTCCAATTCCAACTTTGCCGTCAGATTGAATACGCATTTTTTCTGAACTGTTAGTATACATCTCCATGACTTCCGCTCTACCGTCAATGTATACTCCTGAACCTCCAGTGTCTTGAAAACGTATAAAAGAACCAGTTCCTGATGTCTTATTAATATGAAGCATTTCGGTGGGGGATGCTATTCCAATTCCAACATTGCCTGATGAGTCTATTCTCATGCGTTCTGAACCTGCTGTATTAACAGTAAAAGTATCAGCAGATTGAAAACCAAAGAAAGTATTTGTATCGCCTGTATGATAAATACTTGCTGGTATTACTAAGTTATTATTAAATATAGCTGTACCTGCATCTGACATATCAAAGGTAAGGGCTGTTATTATTGAGCCACCATCGTTACCTTTAAATTTTATGTCGTAGTCTTGTTGAGAAGAGGCAATATTCAAATCGCCATTTTCAAGACCTAGCCTTCCCATAGCAGTTCCAGCATCTTTTAGGTTTATATCAGCTCCATCAGCATCAAGGTTAATATCTCCACCAACATCTAGTGTTAAGTCACCTGCATCAGAAATAGTAGAACCATTAATAGTTATATCATCTACTGTAAGAGCTGATAAAGTACCAACACTTGTTATATTAGGTTGTGCTGCTGTAGCTAGTGTACCTGTAATGTTTCCTGATATAGTTATGTTAGTATCTAGCTTTGCACTTGTTATAGCTCCGTCTGCTATTACGTTTGTTGTGATCTTAGTATTAGCCATTGTCTTTTAGTTCCTGTATTTCGGCTTTTAATTCATCTACTGTTGTAGACAGTTCTTTTACTGCGTTTACCAAGTACCAAGTAAGGTTATCAGGATTTACATTTTTTACTCCTGTTGACTCTTCTTTAACAACGTCAGGTAAAATTGTTTCTATTTCTTGAGCTATAACACCAAGTTGTATGCCTTCTTTTTTAATAGCAGCATGACTTGGAACTTCAGTTATTTCATCTTCTGTTCTATATTCAAAGTTTCTAACTCTAATTTGATTTATTTTTTCAAGACCGACAGTATTATCTTCTATATTCTTTTTAATTCTTCTATCAGATGTAGTAGCCCAAGATGATGAATTATTACCTTGATAAACAGCACCTGTAGCACCAGGTGCTATAAAACCAGTGCTGTTACCTTTACCAGTAACTGATGTATTTGTCGTTGCAATAACCATTTCATAATTACTTGCAGAAGAAGCAGCTTTTGCTGCTCTTCCAATATACATACCATAACTACCAGTTGTAATATCTTGACCTGCAAAATACCCAATAGCTATGTTTGTCGCACCAGTAGTGAGGTGTTCAAAAGCGTTACTTCCTAAAGCTGTATTTGCAGCACCTGTGGTGACTCCTGCTAAAGCACCTCTACCCATTCCTGTGTTATTGCCACCTGTAGTAGCAGAATCTAAAGCACCGTTACCAACTGCTGTGTTATCACTTGCAGTTGTGTTTGCTATCAAAGCTCTATAACCTATAGCTACGTTTTCAGTACCTGTGGTGTTAGTAAATAAAGCATTAGAGCCAACTGCTACATTGTCGTAACCTGTTGAAGTATTATAACCTGCTTGATACCCTAGATATGTCAGTCCACTTGTAGCTGCATTAAATCCAGCACCACGACCTACTGCTGTGTTTCCATTTTGCGTAGTCATTACAGATAAAGCATCTCTACCAATAGCAGTGTTATTAGAACCTGTGGTAATTGCATCACCTGCATTTGCACCAACTGCTACGTTATCTCCACCTGTAGTGTTTGCCTCCAGTGCTGATCTACCAACTGCTGTGTTATTATCTCCTGTAGTATTATAGTATAGAGCAAAAGCACCTATAGCAGTACTAGAAGTTGTTGTTGTTGAGGTCACTAAAGCTTGTGTTCCAACAGCTACATTATAGTTATCGGTATTATTTTTCATAGCTTGATAACCTACTGCTACATTTGAATTTAAAGCAACTCCTGAAAGTGCTTGATACCCTATAGCTACATTATAGTTAGCTGTTACAGTAGCATCTAATGCATAAGATCCTATCGCAACATTATAAGCACCTGTAGTGTTTACTTCTAAAGCAAAACTACCAACAGCAGTATTTTCTGCACCAGTGGTGTTAAGTCTTAATGCTTGAAAACCTACGCCAGTATTTAACTCAGCAGTAGTGTTTGCACTTAATACATAATAACCTAAAGCAGTATTACCATCTGCAGTTGTGTTAGCGTCTAAAGTTAAACTACCTAAAGCAACATTTCTATCTCCTGTGGTGTTAGAACCAAGAGAGTTATAACCAATACCTACATTGTTATCTGCCGAAGTATTATTTGCTAATGCATAACCACCTACAGCAACATTTCTATCACCTGTAGTGTTATCTAATAAAGTTGTGTACCCTATAGCAGTGTTAGTATTTCCTGTTGTATTAGATGTTAATGATTGATAACCAACAGCAGTATTATAAGTTATATCACCACCAGTAAAGTTTTGAGAACCTAATGCTCCCCAACCAAGTGCTGTACTTCTACCACCTGTAGTATCTGCGGCTAACGAACCATATCCTAAAGCAACATTTCTTCCGCCTGTTACTTGTGCGGCTAAAGAGCCACTGCCTATAGCAGTATTAAAGTTTGATTCAGTGATTGCAGTACCTGCTGCATTCCCTATTATAGTGTTATTACTAGCTGTAGTTACGCTATCAAAAGCTGTATCTCCCATAACTACATTGCTATTACCAGTTGGATAATTACCATCAAGTTTAATTGTTCCGCCATCTACTGAAAGATCAGATTGCAGTGTTAAAGTACCAGTTATAGTACCACCAGCTAGTGGTAGCTTCGTTGCTATGGCATTGGTTACTGTAGTGTTGAAAGCTGCATCGTCGTTAAGGGCAGCTGCAATCTCGTTAAGAGTATTCATAGTACCAGGAGCAGAATCTATCAAGGCGTTAACAGCAGCCGTTACGTACGCTGTTGTAGCGATCTTGGTTGTGTTGTCCGAGGCACTTTGGGTAGTGGTTGTCGGGGAACCTCCAAGGGCTACGCTGGCTTGGATTAGTTCACTTGGTATAGTTGTATTAGCCATTTATCCTTCCAATGTTTCTATTCTAGTTTTTAAATCGTCTATTATTGTTTGTTGTTCTTGTATAGCTTTGACAAGTGGAGCTACAAATTGGTCATAAGACATACCATGAAAGTCATCATACTTTTCTGTTTTTTGTATATCTAAACCACCAAAGTCATTTTTATTTACACCATGTTTTTCAACTGTTTCAGCTACTTGTTGTGCTATTAAACCTTGATGTTCTCTTTCATCTTTACCTTTGTTTTGTTGTTCTCCATCAATCCATTTATAGCTTACTGGTTTTAA
>Ga0181405_1000683_pt1 | contig 11584 bp, 10 predicted proteins | sample 28SPOviralmetaG_FD_130134 | JGI IMG/M metagenome (GOLD analysis project Ga0181405, IMG submission 130134) | Marine viral communities from the oligotrophic San Pedro Time Series (SPOT) site, San Pedro Channel, CA, USA - 28 SPOT_SRF_2011-11-29 | ecosystem: Environmental > Aquatic > Marine > Strait...
ATGCCTGGTGGATATGTAGAACACATACTTCACATTGTAAGTCACTCACTTGAGATAAAACAATTGTGGGAGAAGAACGGAGCAGAGATTAACTTCACGGATGAGGAGTTAGTCTTTGCTGCTCTACATCACGACTTGGGTAAGGTTGGTGATTTGGAACACGACTATTACATTCCACAAACATCAGATTGGCATAGAAAAAATCGTGATGAAATTTACACTCACAACCCAGCACTTCAATATATGAAAGTACCTGATAGAGGATTGTGGTTACTTCAACACTATGGTGTTAAGGTTACGGATAAAGAATACATTGGGATAAAATTAACAGATGGTTTATATGATGAGGCTAACAAAGCTTATTTGATGTCTTACAATCCTGACTTTGGACTACGAACCAATATGGCTTACATATTACATCAAGCCGATATGATGGCTACACATATTGAATCCGACCAATGGAATAGAGGTATGGAATCCAATGAACCAATTAATACAAAAGTTCCAAAAACAAAAGATGAACAAAAACAAGTGGACAATCTTAAAAAAAGTTTTGATGAGTTGTTTGCTAATTAGGAGATAAATATGTGGTGGTTATTAACAATATTATTTTTCTTAGTAAGTATGTTTACATCTATATTAACATATTATTCATTACGGAGAATAACACAATACGAAGAATTGATTTTAGAAATCCAACAAGTGATTAAGTTCTCAACAGATAAAATGAAACTTGTAGATTCTAAAGGACATTATGAATCAGATGATGAGACTGGTTTTTTCTTTCAACAATTAAAACAGATTCAATTATCCTTAGATGGAATATTTGAAGAGGAGACACCGAATGCCAAAAAAGAAAATTAATAAAGTAGAAGAAGAAATTAAACAAATAGTTAAAAAGAAAAAACGAAAAGTTTATTTTGGTCAAGAAGTTCAAAATGCAATTATAGATTATAATTCAACTGAAAATAAATCAGTAAAAAATAAAATTTATGGTACAAGGATACATGCAGCATTTGATAAATTAGCAGAAAATATAATTAATACATTTAAGTTTACTTATTTTGATATGCCATTCGTAGATGTAAAACACGAAGTAGTAGCATTTATGGTAATGAATATGCATAAATATGACCACACAAAAGGTTCAAAGGCATTTAGTTACTTTTCAGTTGTAGCTAAAAACTATTTAATTCTTCATAATAATAATAATTATAAAAAATTAAAATCTCACGATGGTATGGATGTATTAGATAAATATAAAAAAACTAACAATTTTAAAGAGTCCGATTATGTAACTCTAACTGATGAAATTGTGACATATTTTGATTCAAATTTAAACACTATTTTCAAAAAAAATAGAGATTTAAAAATAGGTTATGCTATAATTGACTTAATAAAACAACGAGATGGTATTGAAAATTTTAATAAAAAAGCTATTTATATTTTAATTAGAGAAATGACAAATGTTGAAACAGCCCATATAACATCGGTTGTTAATGTATTAAAGAAACATTATAAAAAATTAATTAATAAATACCATAAAGATGGTACAATAATAGTAGATTCATCAGGATCATTCTTTTAAATACTAAACCCTCTTAAATGAGGGTTTTTTATTTCAATTGATTTCTTACAATTTTTATATTTATATATGAATAAGTATATCCAAAATGGAGATTCGTATGGCAGATAAAAATGAAATATTTGATGGGAAAACCTTTCAAGACTTAACAAAAGATATTTATGAGAATACTACAAAGCGTAAAGTTCAAATAGATTTATTGATATCAGAGATACATGGTTTTATAACAACCATTGATGATGTGGTTATGGTAGCTCCTATTATAAAAGAATATATGGATACTGCTGTTCGTAACGATGAACATCTGGTTAAATTAGCTGGTGTATTACAACGAATTATATCCAAATCACAAGGTGATAATGATGAATCAATGTTATTAAGTGATGAAGAAAAAGAAGAATTAATGGGGACACTTCAAGATACTGTAGATGATTTACAGAAAGAAAGTGAAAGACTTGAATCTACAAAAAATAAAACAATTGATTTGGGGGGTAATTAATGGGTTCATATATAGGTAAATTGAGTGATGAGAAGATAAGAGGGTTTGCTGGAAAAAAATATGATATTCCAATGTATATGCAATTTGTTCCTGGATTTGCAGTTGATGTAGTAACATCAGCAGAATCTACATCATATAAAGGTGACTATAGTTTAAATACAATAATAGCTATACCTCATTTATCTAAAAAACTTTTAAAGAAAAAAAACTTAGCTATTGGAAATGAAGAACATAGATACTACCCATTACTTAGAGGTATGACTGATGTACCAACAAAAGGAGATCCAGTTTTATTATGTACAATTGGGCAGATACAATATTATTTAGGACCACTTAATACAGAAAATAATCCAACTTGGAATCCAGACCCATCTTATAAAGCTGAATTAATGTTTATACCATCAATTGATAGTGAGGGTAAAAGAGCTAATTCTATAAATTTTAACAAAGAAAAAAATTATAAAAGATTAGTTAAATTTAGAAAAGATGGGCTAGATTATGGTAATGTTATAAATGAAACTTCAGGTGATATGATATTTGAAGGTAGACATGGAAACAGTTTAAGGATAGGTAGTAGAAATAACAATCCTTATATGTTTATATCTAATAATAGACCACAAACTAATTCACTTGAGTCATTGGGTGATGGTAGTATAGTTAGTATAACATCAAATGGTACTTTAGCTCAACATTTTGGTGATACTAAAAATGAAAACAATGAAATCAGTTTTGGATTTACTTTATCATCAGATACACTACAAGAACCAAATAGATTTATGGGTACATTAATTTCAAATGTAAATAATAATCAAAGCCCGCAAGAATTAATTTATGATTATAATAAAGACCAAACACTTTTACATTCAGAAAGAATAACAATTAATTCAAAGCTTGATGATATTTATTTATCTTCGATAAAAGATATACATATTGGAACTGGTAGACATTTAACCATATCTACTAATAAAGATTTAATAATAAGTTCTGAAAGAACATTTATTGGTAATCCAACTGATAGAAGTGATTCAATGGAATCAATGGTTTTAGGAACAACTTTATTAGAATTATTAAAGGAAACTTTAGCAGTAATAAAAAATTCTCAAGGATTATGTCAAGGTATACCGATACCATTGGTTGATGAAACTAAAGCTCCAGGTAGTGTAAATTTAAAAATAGCACAAATAGAAGGAAAAATAGATAAAATTTTAAGTACAAAACATTTTATAGAACCAAACACATAGAGGTAATTATGAAAAAGAAAAAAACAAATATCAAAACTATAATAAGACAAATCGTTAGAGAAGAAGTTGCGATGGCTATTAAAGAAGTCATTACTGAATTAAAACAACCAATTGAATCTCAACCTACACCACAAAAGAAAATCGTTGAGAAAAAATCATATACAGAAAATTCAGTATTGAATGATGTATTAAATGAAACAGCTCAAGATGGTGAATGGAAAACATTGGGTGGTGGAAAATTTGACTCATCAAAAATGAACGATGTTATGGGTGGAGCTTATGGTGATATGATGAATAAGAATCCAAACACTCCAGTTTCTGTTGAAGGTCAAAGTCCAGATTTTCTAAAAAAAGATTATAGAGCTGTAATGAAAGCTATAGATAAAAAACAAGGAAAATAAATAATGGGATTAAGAGATGATTTAATAGAAGCTAAAGCTCAAGCCGCTCTAGCAGCAGGAGCAAATCCAGATGATATAAATATAGATGAAGGTTCTGCTATTTATATAGAAGCTGATTTGATGACAGACGCTATAGTTAATTTTTTAACTGAAGCTGATTTTACTATAACTCAATTAAAAGCTCCTGTAGTTGTTGAAAAAATGAAGACACCTGATTTACCTGTTAACATTGAATTAAAAACGCTTTTAGGTGATAAAGCTCCTATTCTTGATATTCTTAAAAAAATACCCGGTGGAAAAGAACTTGTTAATGAGTTAGAAGGTAAATTACAAAAAGCTGTTCTTCCTTTATTAGAAGGTGGTGCTAAATTAGCTGGATTGGATATGACAAAAGATGTAGGTGGTTTAGAGTCAACTGGTTATGTATTTATAGGTGTAGATCCTGATTCTCAAGAACAATTTAATGTCGAGGATGAAGCTGGTCAGCGAGAATATACAACTGTAAAATTATTTGCTGAAGACATAGAGGAGTTTAAATAATGGCTATTAGAGATACATCAAGAAAACCTTATATTCAAGACAATGATACTGATGTGAAAGTTGGTATTGATTTACCAATTCGTAGAGGTGATGTCAATGATGGTTTTTTTGCAACCACATCAACAACCATTGAAGCTGTAAAAAACAATATAAGAAATTTATTACAAACCAATGAGGGTGAAAGATTTTTCCAACCAAACTTAGGTATGAATTTAAGACAACTTTTATTTGAACATATAAATGAAGAAAATCTAATTGGTGTACAAGACGCTATATTAGATAAGTTTCAGTTTTGGTTACCTTTCGTTGAGGTAAGAGATATACAAATATTAAGTATAGACAACACTACAGATATTGGAATGAACGAAATTAGAGTAAAGATATTATTTAACATTAAACAAGACCCAAACACTTTAGATTCTATCACTTTAGATTTTAGTGACGAAACAACAGAATCAGAATCAAATGTAACAAGTGGTGGATATTAATTGGAGATAAAAAATGCCTACATATGGTAAAAATGATTTTAAAGAATCAAATGTAAATTATTTAAACAAAGATTTTTTAGAAATAAAAAATTCTTTAATGAATTATGCTAAATCTTATTTTCCAAACACATATAGAGATTTTAATGAAACATCTCCTGGTATGATGTTATTGGAAATGAATGCATATGTTGGTGATGTGTTATCATTTTATGTGGATAAACAATATCAAGAGATGTTATTACCATTGGCAGAAGAAAGAAGAAACATACTTACAATGGCTAAGATGTTTGGATATAAAGTAAAACCAATTGTTCCATCTTATACTGATTTAACATTTACCTCTGAGGTAAATGCTTCAAGTGGTGATGCTTCTAAAATAGATTATTCAAATGGTGGTATCTTTGATGATGGTATTGAAATAGCCTCATCAGCTAACTCTAATGTTATTTTTACAACATTAGAACCAATTGATTTTCAAATATCCTCATCAGCTGATGGTGATACGGTTGGTACAACATTAACTAGTGGTTTGGCCTCAACTTATACATTATCAAGAACTGTAAGAGCCGTAAGTGCTACACAGAAAACAAAAAAATTTAAAATTGGAACTCCTGAAAAATTTAAAAGAGTAACCATACCTGACACTAATGTTATTGATATTATTTCTTGTGTGGATTCAAATGGTCAAAATTGGTATGAGGTTGATTATTTAGCACAAGACAAAGTTCCAATAACAACTCACTATACTGATGATGCGAGTAGGGGTTCAGCTTATCAAGATGAGGCAGGGTTACAATCCTTAAACGCAGTTCCTTATTCATTAACTTATATCACAACAACAAAAAGATTTACTCGTGAAACAAATCAAGACAATACCACAACACTTGTATTTGGTAATGGACTATTAAAAAATGGTGAACTTGTAGATGAAGGATATATTGATTTAGAACAAGTTGGAATTACAGTCGCTGGTCAATATGGTGATTTACAAACTTCTATCGACCCATTATTGGGTAATGAGTATTCAACACTTGGTGAGACACCAAACAATACAACTTTAACAATCACTTATCGTGTAGGTGGTGGGGTTAGTTCGAATGTTCCAAGTGGTGATATTTCAACAGCACCAACCACTTTACCTGCACAAAATGGTAATGTAGCTGCGAGACTATCAACTGTTACAAATAACAATCCTGCGGTGGGTGGTAAAGATGAAGAGGATACAGTTGAAATAAAAGAGAAAGCTAAAGCATTCTTTACAACACAAAACAGATGTGTGACGAAAGAAGATTATGAAGCTAGAGTTATGAATATACCAGCTAAGTATGGAAATGTTGCAAAAGTATATGTTACAAGAACTGCTGAATTTGCAGAAGAAAATGAATATGATTCTATTGTAGAATATATAAACACAATAGTGAACCAATTAATATTATATCAACAAGACCTACAAGATGCTGTTAGTACTGGACAAGTTGTTTTATTACCAGGTTTAATAAATAATGCAGCTGATAGTGAGATTATGACTAATTTACAAAATACTATTACTGATTTACCTTCAAATCTTATACTTAATCAAAATAACTTTGGAACAATCGACCTCTATGTTTTAGCTTACAATAGTGTAAAACAATTGGTTGGTAATCCACATATTGATACAACTGGAGGAAACAATAATTTACCATCGACTCTAACATCAAATATATCAAAATATTTAGATAACTTTAAATTACTAACAGATGTTGTAACTATTAATGATGGATACATTGTAAACTTTGGTGTGATATTTGATATTATAGCTGAAAAATATGCAGACAAACAACAAGTTAAAATAAATTGCATACAACGAATAAAAGATTATTTTAAAATTGAAAGAATGCAATTCAATCAACCAATATATAAAAGTCAATTAGAATTTGAATTAATGGGTGTAGAGGGTGTTCGTTCTATTGGACATGTAACTATAACTCAGTATAAAGATCACAATGACCCAAATGACGATATGAAATTAACAGAACCAACATATACTTATTCAAGAGAGAATGATGCATATGTGGATCAATCAACAACTGGTGATGGGTCAATTGGTTATGGTTATAAATATAATTTTGATTTTGCTATGTCTGATGATGGGACAATTATAATTCCACCAACTACAGATACACCAGCAGTATTTGAATTAAAAAATCCAAACGAAAACATACAAGGGAGAGTTAGATAATGCATCATTTTATTTTTCCATCAAAAGACACTTGGATTTCAAGTGGTTCATCAACAATAACAGGTGAATCTTTTAAAGACCAAAACTTTGGAAGAGACCAAATACTTGAAGTCAAAAAAGAATTTTATAACAACTCATTTAATTATCCAACAAGAGCATTAATACAATTTAGTGGAACTGAATTTACAGAGTTATCTAAATCTATTGAGGATGGTACAATACCAAAACCACAAACTGGTTCATTAGCAGGTTCAAAATTTTATTTGAGACTTTATGAAGCTGAAGGTAATGCAGAAATGACTGAAGAATATAGTTTACATATTCAACCTATATCAGAATCTTGGACAGAGGGTACAGGTAAGTTCAGTGACAATCCAAAAAATACAAATGGGTGTAGTTGGAAAAATCGTTCAAATCCAATTGGTGGAACAGCAGTGACTTGGAACACAGCTGGTGTAACTGTATTAAATGTAAGTCAATCAGCACAATCATTTTCAAATCAATCACCAGATGTAAATGTAGAAGTAACCAATATGGTAAATATGTGGTTAACTGGTTCAGCACAAAATTATGGTATGTTGGTTAATTTTAGTGGTAGTCAAGAAACAGATTCAACAACATTTGGACATTTAAAATTCTTTTCAAGAAACACACATACTATTTTCTCACCACAATTAGAAGTTCGTTGGGATGATTCATCACATTCAACTGGAAATTTAACATCATTAGATGTTACTGGTAGTGTGGATAACTTTTTATATATGAAAGGGTTGAGAGAAGAATATAAAGTTGGTGAACGAGTTAAGTTTAGAGTTGGTGCTAGAAAAAGATATATTCAAAAAACCTTTTCTACTTCAGTTCAAACCGTAACTGGCTCATTCATACCAAACGGTAGTGGTTCATATGCTATTAAAGATGTTGCTACTGATGAGTTTATTGTACCATTTGAAGACTTTCAAGGAACAAGTTATACAAAACTTAGTTGCGATAGTAATTCAAATTATTTTATTCAATACTTAGATGGATTCTATCCTGATAGAGTATATAAGATACAACTTAAATTGAAGTATGATGATGGACAAGAACAAGTATTTGATGATGATTTTGAATTTATAGTGAAAAGGAAATAGGTTATGGGTAATGAAAATTTAGAAAGATTATTGGATTTAATTGCAGACTCTTTAGTTCAGTCTCGATATGTTGATACTGAAACAGTTAGTAGTAATCAAAAAGTAATTAGAGATGGGATTATCCAATCAGCTGGAACAGATGTAGGTATTGATGAGAGAATTATTTTATATCAAAAAGATGTTGAAGCTAACATAGCAGATTTACAACAAGGGATAGCAGGTGATACTGATAATATTATTAGTAAATTACAAATTATAGCTAACCAAGTTGATTTTTCATCCATATCAATTAATATTCGTAAAATAAATAATATGGGTGGGTTACCTGATAATTCAACTTTAGATAATAGAGTTGGGCAAATAGCAATTATATTACGAGATAATTTTACTTATATACGCGGTGAAAATATTACTGATTTAATTGCAAGTGATGGTGATTTTTCAAACACAAGTCAATTTATACCAATCCAACAAGTATCATCAGTTGTTGATTCTGAACAAGCTGAGGAATTTCTTGATACAAATATTTTTGAATTATTGCCAACAGGTGATACACGACAAGCTAGAATCATTAGATTTTTTCAAGAAATGGACGCATTACTTCCAGAAACTTTACCAAACTTTGGTATAAATGATGATGGTAGAGTTGATAGAGATAATTTTGATGATTGGAGTGGTGGTGAACAATATAGTTTAGATAATAGTATTTCAGCAGCACAAAATTATCCAGAAGATTCAAACATAGAAGAAGAAAATGCTTTTCTTCATAGATTAACTTCTGATAGTATAAATAATGATTCAAGTATTGCTAATCCTAATAGTACAAATGAAGCAAGAACCATTGAAGATATTTATAATAGAGTAGTTCCTTACTTAGCTGATATATTAGAAGAACCACTTACATTAGCAGATGAAAGACCAACTTATCAAAATAAATCAAATGGGTATTTACAATTTAGAAATTTGAATCAAGGTATTATTATAAGAAATACAAACCAAGAGTTTGTTCAAGGTTTAAACCCAAATACTCAAGATTATTTACAAACGGGTTTTACCATTACAATGTGGGTTAAATTTTTAGATAAAACATCTACAGGAACTTTGTTTAACTTTGGAAACCCAACAAGAGGTGAAAATCCATTTGGGTTCAAATTAGAAACCTATGTTATAAATAGTGATGATGTTCCAAGAAATTCAAGTGCTGCATTTATTGAAGGATTTGGAAATGAAGGTCAAGACGCAATTGAATTAACTTGGGGGCAAATGTTCTTAGATGGAAACCCAATGGGTTTAGCATTTGATAATCAACCACCAGATGAAGGGTTTTTTAAACAAAATGATACTGAAAGATTTATAAGGTTAGTGGTTCAAGATGGAGATAGATTAAGAGGTTCTCATATGGGAATGCCATTTATGAATAGAAGAGCTGGATTACCTGAATTTCCAGAATTAAGTGGTGGGTATGATTATTATACATATGAATTAAATAATAATCCTGAAGACGAGGCAATCTCATCACCATATGACCATTGTTATGCATTGATGACAAACACAAGAGTTCCAGTAAATTTAAATGAATGGTATTTTATTTGTGCTTCATTCAATCCATCTGTAGAGGAAGAACAATCTCATACGGATTCAACTATATATGATGAATTTAAAAACAATTCTAATTTTTGGAAAAACAATATTACTGTTGGTAATGAATTTGTTCCACAATCTGATTTAGGTGCAAGATCTAAAGTAGAAATAATATCACGGACTGATTTATTAAGAGCCAGAGGTTTTAAAATTTAATATGGAGATATAAAAAGTGGCTGCAACTAATTTTTGTGAAGTATATGATTGCCTATCAACAGAATTTTTTAAACCTGAAAATTTTAATTCCGTAGGTATAGAAGGTGGAACTCTATCTGTAGATTTCGGTATTAATGGAAATATGATTTATTATCCTGCATGGGAAGGTGGTCTATGGTGGGGTGGTGGTGGTGCTACTGAATTTTATTTAGTACCAGGTCATGGTATTAGACAAGATTTTGATAATGATGGTATTTGGGATATAGAAAATTATTCTATATCATCGTATATTGGTCAAATAGAATTTTGCCATCAAGCATTGGGTTGCACTGGATTTGGAAACGGTACATCGATTTTAATTCCTGATTTCCATGATGAAGGTGGTGCCACCTTTTGGACTGGTGTTGAAGAAATAATTCTTGATGGTTCTAATAGAGCACGAATACCAATACCTTTAGAAGTAGATGGTGATGGTACATTGATATGGGAAGATTATCAATTTGATTTTATACCTAGTGATAATTTACAATTAATGGATCCTGGTGGTGGTGAAGGTGAAGATGATGGTGGTGATACTGAACAATTAAATTTTGTTGGTCAAATAAAAATGAACACCAATTTAAATAGTAGTGTTCAACCATTTGCTGTTGATTATCCTGATAGGTGTTATGATTCTGAATATGATAACAATACAGATTGGGGTGCTTTTGTTTATGCATATCAAATGGGAGTTGGTAATGGTGAAGTTACTTTTGAATTAGCTTGTAATTATCTTTATCCCACTTCTGTACCAACCATATTAGGTCCAAAAGAAGATGGAACACATCCTTGTTCAGGTGGTGCAGCTGGAGTAATGGATTGTGTATATGATGTAGATCTTGGATATGAATTTGAATCTCAAGATGATGATGGAGTAATACCAGATCCAAATGATGTACCTATTGCACGAAATAAAAATTTAACCGTAGGACAATATCCTAAATGGAATTTGGTGGAAAATGCTAATTCTTCAGCTTTTCTAAAAAATTCTATAAATAATCCAATTTGGTTTAGAGAAAATTATGCATTTAATCAAACGATGTTGAATGATATTGGGTTTGATATTGATGATACGAATATGTTTCAAAACTCTGCAGCGGATAATCCTTGTGATGATGGTGAAAATGAATTATATACTCAAACATTAACCATAGTGGAAGAACCAAGTCATGGAACTGTTAATATAGTTAACACTCAAGTTGAGTATACTCCGACTGATGGTCCCCCTATGCCAGAGGTTGCAACTGTTCAAAGAATGTTATACACACCTAATTTAGATTATGTGGGTGGGGATATGTTTAAATTTATGTGTACGGATGAAAATGGAGCTGAAAGTCAAAACGATGGTATTGTTACACTTATGGTTGGTAATGACATTCCACCACATATTGTAATTGATGAAGATTCAAATTATGCTGAAAAACAAGTGCTTGAATTTGATGTAAGTTCGGTATCTTTTGGTGGATTATATGGTTCAAATTTTCCAGCTGAATATTATAATAAATTTAGATTTTATGACAATGATGTTTATTTAGATTCCATATATCCTCCAGTATCATTACAAACTTTATCATTACATTGTGACAATTTAATGGATGAAAATTCAGGTACTTATTCACAAGTTGATTGTAATTTTTTTAATG
>Ga0181405_1000684_pt1 | contig 11582 bp, 11 predicted proteins | sample 28SPOviralmetaG_FD_130134 | JGI IMG/M metagenome (GOLD analysis project Ga0181405, IMG submission 130134) | Marine viral communities from the oligotrophic San Pedro Time Series (SPOT) site, San Pedro Channel, CA, USA - 28 SPOT_SRF_2011-11-29 | ecosystem: Environmental > Aquatic > Marine > Strait...
AAGCACTCTCAGCACCAGTCAGTCAGGCAGGCACATTCACCGCATAATTATGTAATAATTTTCTTTTTTTATTTATATGAAAGTTAGTGGATATAATTTCCAGCAATCTCTACAGAATTTAAAAAGACTTAATCGTGTCTACCCGGATTTTTATGATTTTGATACCGACCAATATAACTCGTCTGTGCTTGAAAACCCAGAAGAAACTACAGAAAAATTACTTAATAAATATTCCCCTTTAACTACGATGAATTCTATTGAATTTATAATAGCATTCTTCAAACAATATGGGGGACAGGAAAAATTAGTGGAATTATATAACGACCATTACAGTGATTTATTAGACATGAGGCACAATCCCCAGTCATATTCTAAAATGGCATCACTCACACCACTTCGGCAGGTTATCGTCCAGAATTACACGAGTTATATGGGTTCTGTAAGGTCATATACTTCCTTTAGAAATTTTCTAGTTTTAGCACTAATCGCATTCTCCCTGCCACTCAAAGGGCATCAGTTAGTCGCGATAGAATTTTATAAAGACCCAACAGTAGTACAGACACTAACCTACCCAATAGTTTTAGGATTTTGCTCACTAGAAAACACATTCACCTTCTATTTTAATAAAAGAAAAAAGAAAAAACTCATTTCGCACACTACAGAACAGTTAAAAAACAATCTTGTCCACAGTATTCTTTTAAAATATATATCCACATACCGCTTGACGTCAAACACGAAGTTAGTGACTGCCTCTACGGGTGCCGATATAACAAAAAGCAATATTAGTAATTGTGTGCTGAATTTGACTAATAAATTACTTAATATTCAATTAACTATTCAAGAGATTAATAGATTGTTCTCTATTTCTTAGATGTAATAATTGTTAGTGCTCTGGATCCGCCGGTGGTATTAGGTTGTGATACACGGACATATCTTGCTGCTACATTATCAATATTTATACCGAATGCTCCTGTGGATGTCTGTATTGATACGAAGAGATTTTGCTGGGTATAAAATGTGGAATTATCATTAGAGAACTGAACGACGAATTGGTCTCCTGTAGTATTAGTTGTGCTACCGAAGATTGCGACGTGCTGAAATCCATTCATATCGGCAGCGGTAGAATTAGTTGTGACACCGGCACCGGGTGTGGCACTCTCACTTGAAGCGGTGACATTCGCACCAGCGGATGAGACAGGGACCGCGGATTGGTCTGATGCGATTGATACAGCGAGAGCAGCGGACATCGCTTTTTGTCCTAGAGTGGCGGGAAGTTTTGCTGAGATGCCTGTGAGAGTAGTGGATGAAGTGGCGGTGGATGTGTCTATAGTGCCGAGGTGTGCTTCAGCATCAGTTAGAATACCGTTGGCAGTGCTCTGTAATGAACTTGTCGCGACATTAGACTGAATGCTTGATAAACTAGCGTCCATAGTCTGTAATTCACCAAGAGCATTACCGAGGGTGCTTTCAGTCGCCGCTCCTGATGGAAGGGCGGAAGTAATTACATCTACCTGAAGTTCGTTGCCTGAGACCGCTGCTGCTAGTGAGGTGGTATTACTAGCGACGGTAGAAAGGGATGAATTACCTGTAGATTGGTTGGCACTAGTAGCGAGACCGATTGAATTACCGGTGACATCTACATTCGCTGAAATGGCACCACCCCCGCTGGATGCGATGTCCATTTTAAGATGACCTGCTGCTGTGACTTCACAGTTTTGAACGACATTACTGGGATTAACTCCAACTATTAATTGACCTGACATGTGTGATATATTAATACTTTATAATTTTTTTCTTGGTATTAATTATAGAAAAAAAAAATGTCGGACAGTGAAGTCGTAGTCAAGGTGGTGAATGAAAGCGAAATATTTAAAAAACCCGAAAAACCAAAGCGAAAACTAACAGACAAACAGAAGCAAGCACTCCAGGATGGTAGGAAAAAAGCGAAGGCACGTAGGGAGGCAGAATTAAAAGAAAAACTCTCCAAAGAAGCGAAGCAGGAGGTAGAGAGAGAAAATATAAAAAAAGCAAAAGAACTAGAAAAGAAAAATAGAGCGGAAAAAAAGAAGAAGTCCACTCAGCAGGATGAAGCACGTGCTAAGGTCAAGAAATTTGAGAGAGACAAGAAATTAAAAAACTGGAACGATATAAAATATAAAACTCTGGAAAAATGTGAGAGCGAAGCACAATTTAATGATGCCGAAAAAGTCCTTAACACAATTACAGAAGACGAAGTGTGCGACTCAGCAGTATTAAAAAAGAAATTGAACGCCTACCTGAAATATTTTGAGGATAAAAATAATAAAAAAAATCCTCCAATTATTCATAAAGTAGTATGAAAATAGTAGTTAGCACTTACCATCCTGATGGAACCGACGCGCCTCCAGCACACGTCACTCACACTCTTAACCGTCTAACAGAGATGGGATACGACTACACCGTGGAAGTCTCACGGCACAATGATGCGAAAATATGTGCTATCGCTTTTCTTAACGCACGAGACATTATTGAAAAATATAAAGGGGAGGATTTGTTATTAGTAGAAGATGACTGCCTGATGGACATCAGGCAAGAAGAATTAGAAAAACTGATGAAATGGCATCAATTCTCTGGATGTGTCCGTGTGGTCTGGGATAAAAAACACCAGACAGCGACTAGTCGTTGGAGAGTGAGAAATAGAGACAATCTGCTATGTACTGGGTCACAGGCATCGTGGTTTTCAGGGGATTATCACGAAGAATTACTTAAGAAAATGAAGGGAGCACAACCCCAGCATTTTGACTGCTTTATATCTGGATACCCTGGAATTAATGAACTCCAACTAGAGAAATCTTACGGCAGACAACTAGAACATTATTCACGAATAATTGGCAAAATTAGAAAAGGAGTGAAGAAATAATCTATTATTATATTATCTATAAATGTCTAACACAATATATATTGACGCTAGTACAACAAATGCGATAAAAATAAATGAGACCAATAACCGCTTCACATATCGCCTTCCCAATGCGATTGAGTTGCCGACTGGGACTGAAATCGCACTACAAAATTCTATTATTAATCTTAAGGGAATTACAGGTGCTTCTATAGAGATAGAGCAGGATATAGAAGAGAGAATGATATATCAATACTACAGCATGGATACTAGTTATATGGTGCCCACTTATTTAGTGACCACGGAGACAGCATCAGCAAATAACTACCAAATTCTCATAGACCACGGAAAAAACTTCAATCGCAACAGAGAGTTCCAGAATGTCATCCCGGACAATGACCTGTTAGGTGTGCCATATATAGACCAAACTAACAACGCCCTCGCGGGATATTGTGAGGTGCCGATGCCTCTGTTGTCATCATACACGCACGGCGATGGACAACAGACAGCGATACCGGCACTCGGTATCTCTACTATAAAGATACCCAAGGGCATTTATTCTATAGACAAACTCTCACAATTGATATCAGACCAAATCAATAATATAGACGCGACCAACGCCGAAACTCCAATAGCAAACAATAGTGAAAATTTCTATTATAACCAAAATTATTTGAACCAATATGCGGGATATATTGCCAATAATTCTACCGTCCGTAATTTTACTGTAGAACAGTCAGGATTATGGGCAGAAATCAACGCAAAAAACTACGCAAAATATAGCGATATAAAACAATTAACACCAATCGCCATACAAACGCCAAAACTCGTCCCTGATGGAAATACTATTCCAGGTGCCCTGCCTCCAAATTATATAGTTCAAAGTCATATAGGATACGCAACTAATAATTTCATGAACGCCAATAAAGGGATGTGCTCTGTGATTGGTGTGTCCGGGAGGACTAGCGAGAGATGCCGATTTAACGCGATGAGAGGTGGGTTCGGGACCGGGAATGTGCCTGGGACCACAGAACCTCGTGTGAGAAGTGGATGTAATTTCTTTGATATTACTAGAAATGATGGAGATATTACTGAGGGATTAGGGGTGTATTTTCGTGGATGGGAGCAAGTGAATAACCTTGGTGGAGGTAATGGAAAGGAACTAGTATATATTCCAGGAGGATTTGATATATTTGATAGAGGCATCGCATTCGGCACAGACAATTTTTCTATGTCCTACGAACCCAAGGGAGGATTTGCTTTCAATTACCTTCACCAACCACAGAAAATTCCAACCTGTAGTAAGAATGGTATTAGTAATGCGAACCCAGGACAAGAATGTATTTTTAAAAAAGACCCAGTCACCCAACTGGAGTTCAAATTAGCAACCGTGAATACTGGGGTGGATGTGACACCAGGGATGGAGTCGCTTACTAATTTGATGACGAAATTAGGTGGAGTGGCGGTGACGAACTTCGCATTTGATACCGCACGACGACTGGGCGACTTGTCCCCGGAGCAACCGACCAAATTACCAACCATAGACCAATCCGATGGAAACCTCATCGCCTGCCAGCAATACGCATTCTTCAGCGAGTTCTTTTCTACAGAAGAAAAAGCGAAGGCAGCGTGGGACACAACCCTGTGGTCTCGCCTGGGGTTCACTTATGATGACCTCGTCAATCCTAATATCAATCTTGCTGGATCGGGAAAATATAGCATGTATAACCAATCAATAGATGTGGGGGGATTCACTACATTCCAAGATGTAGACTCCTCAGTTCTTTCTACAATGTCCGGGTTATATAACCCCATTAACAAGGGAGATACCGCAGCGACAACTGGATCCCCTGGTGCCCCAGGTGAGGGGGACATCCCAGCAATCAATAACGTACAGGTCTTCAATCTGACTAATACAAATCAACCAAACGCGCAATTCTCAAATGCTATTGTAGATACCAGCGGTCCTGTGAATGCCGCTCCATTCAATAGTTCATTCTACGACTTTGCGACGATGGTTCCCGTGATTACTAAGGGAAGACCTTACACCGCTAATAAACTGCCAACACTTTCTAAGAACGGTTATATATTAGTCACTAGCGACATAGTAGAGAGCACCGATATTATGAAGAACCAGCAGAATGATGGCATCTTAGATTTGATACCGAAGTCCAATCTTTCTAACCAGGATTATATGTCCGACAGAAATATTCTCACGCACACACTATCAAATCCAAAGAGCATCAATGAGGTCACCATAAATATATTGAACCCTGACTTAACTGATATATCCCTTGAACCAAACACAACCTGCCTCTTAAGAATTACTACACCGATACCAAAACCCACACAATATATGGCGAAGGTCGCCGAGAGTGTGGCGGAACAGCAGGTCGCGAATGTAATAGCACAGGATATAGAACAACTCACCGACCCGAATGTAGCAAATGTGAATGGAAGAATAGACCTCAGTAATATTATTGGAGAGCAAGGACGGGGTGACGGTGTGGACCCATCGGATGTGGATAGAGCACGCGATGAGGTGGAAGTAGAACAGGCGCTACAGGGTGCCCCAGGACCTCTGCCTGAAGCACCGCCAGAAGACGCAGGGGACGCACCGATAGTAATGCCCGACATGCCCGCACAACCCGACGAACCTGACCCGCCGCCAATTCCTCCTGTGGATTATTCTACAGATAGACCACTCCCTAGTAGATTTGATGACCCACAATTTACTGGCAGAGCAGACCCAAATGTCCCTGACGTGGGAAGCGAACCTGATAGACCTGACGCTCCACCACGCACGGATGAACCGAGACTACAGCGTGGCGAGGAACCAAGACCGAACCCAGAGGACCCACCGCAACGCGAAGAGGAAGTCCGCGAAGGCAGAAGACAATTAGAAGGACAAAAATTAGCACTCACCGAGAGATTGTCCCGTTTGGAGAGCGAACACAGAGCAGAACAGGCAGCACGCGGTGTGGCGGTGGGAAGAGGAAGAAAACCAAAGGCACAGAAGAATACATTATTAGAAATCAAGAATGCGCAATCTGCGCTGGATCGTGTGGAAGAACGCCTCAGGGGATTTGATGTGACCCGGGGCAACCAGAGGGAAGGATTACAAGCAAGAGAGAATGTGAGAAGGGCACGAGAAAGAGCACGTGAAGGCGGTGGGGATATGGGAAGATTTCTTCCAATGGGACAAAGAAGAGAAAGGGCAGCGAATAAAGCGTTAGAAGCGGAAGGAAGAAATGTGCCGATTGGCGGATTTCAAAGGAAAGGTGCTAAGAAAGTCCGCAGACTCCAACCAATAGCAGGACAGAGACAACGCGAAGAACCTGCGAGAGGACCGCCTTCGGCGGTGGTGCCTGATAGTGGATTTGAAATGACACCAAGGTCAGCGGCGGCAGGAGGCGCCAGAGGCGCCAGGAGCACTACGACAAAATCAGCAGGAATACCTGACTCTGGATTTGAGACTACACCGGCGAGTGCTGGACCATTCCAGTTCCCTCCTCAGGGTCCTGAATAATTTTCTCATATATTTGAGAATTTTTAAAAAAGACTAGCGAATAACGCTTACCGGTGAAGGGCAGAACCCAGTGTGCCCACTTACTTCCATCAAATTTCATAGATTTATATTTTATACTGAATGACTGTGCTACTTGCTTCGCTCCTTCTATAACTAAATCACCCCCAGAATAGTCGCCCAGTCCAATTATAATACTCTCGCCAATGTTCTTACTATCCTTGTGCTTCGGGCAGGGGAAATTTTTATTTAATTGAATATTACACCACGCAAACTGTGGGAAGTAGGCATCCATAAATTCCTTAGCAACTTCGGCGAATTCAGGATGCTGGTCCATAATTTTTGTCTTGAATAATCCCGGGTAGGGTGACAGAGTTCTTTTTTTTGTAGGTGATAGATAACCCTTCCAGGTATAACCGTAGAGCATTGAACCTCCATCGTAGGTGTGGTTAGAATGATGCCACATTCTCAATCGCTCACTTCCACTATAAAACTTCATTTCATCCAAGTGACTTTCTAAAATTACACAATCTCCAAACCAGTCATTTCCATTAATATATTTCATTGTTAGAATAACACTAGATATTTATTTTAATATTTTCTTAAAATTTTTTTATATGACAATATATTACTTACAAAATGCCCGTCCAAAAGATTTATTTTTCAGTTCCTCCAATTAACGACCAAGCAACACAATCCGCCGCGAATGTGATGACCGGTGGGTTTTCTCTTAATAAAGGCAACGGTAATATTAAGTTCGCAATCTCTGCCCAGGATAGACTTTTAGATACAAGCGATATGTATTTGACTGGACGCATCGTCCACGTCACATCTACAGGTGCCCCACTCACTTTAAAACCCCTTGCCGCCACAACTCTCGCTGAATTCAACGCCAATCAGGGCAACACACTCCAGCAATACACAAACCAGAATATCTCTAACTGGGGTGGAGTTAGTAATATGATTAAAAGAATTTTCGTTCAGTCTAAGAAGTCTGCTGTTAGTATTAGCGAACACCGTAATTATCCCATGTACACCAATCTTAGAACTGGATGGACTAACAGCACGAAAGACTTTTTAGTCAGTCCTCTCACACGCACAGATGCTTCAGGTTCTAACGCCGACTCCTGTAATAGACACGCCTCACTAATGGATAACGCCACTACAGGAGCAGCAGGTCAAATTCCAAACATCTCAGGACAGAGCGACCCGAATTTCGGCAAACCATTCTCCTTCAAAATTGATACAGCACTTTTAAATAACCCTGGAGCAATCCATCTTGGAAATAATTATCTCGGTGGTCTCTTAGTCAATCTTGAATTGAATAATGAGAACGGATTTTATTACAATAAATATCAAGACCAGTCTAACGGTGGCGACTTAAATGTAGATGGGAGTTATTATATTATTAAAGACCTCAGACTTAATGGACGCCTCTCAGTTCCAACACCACGCGACCTCGCATCCTACAATCCAAACATGCTCTTACCTGACCGCTTCAATCTCATTAATGACGTCAATTCATCAGTCAATAGTTCCAAATACACACCCAATGCTGCTTCAGTTCGCTCAATCGTCAATCTCTACTTAGACCAGGACCAGGAAAATAACCGGGCGAAAAATCAAAGCACATTCAGGGTTCCACTCGGTCTTAGAAACTACCAGCAGAATAAAAATAATGTTAGACAACCACAGGACTTTGTAATTGAAGTCAAACCAAACTTACTCACAAAGACCAAGCAGAGTGGTGTCGGTGCCTTAAATGCGTCTACTGTAAATCCAAAGGCAGGTATGGAGGGTGACGCTGAGGTTCGTGCTTTATTCCAGCGGTCAGTTCTTAATGGAGAACTCGCTGATAAATGCTCTGCCACTCTTGAGGTAGAGAACCTTTCAATACAAGAAGATTATAACGCCACACGCGGGGGTGGCGGTCCGGCGCTGACGGAGGGATGTGGTAATAACTGTAGGGCGAACCTTATGGGGGTCGGTATTGATTACACATTCCATATGGGAGAGACAACCGACTACAGACAGAGAGATTATGATATAATCACAAACTCAGGCGTCAATTCAGGCGACGCGGTTCTTCCTTCCACCAGAAGTAGTATTCCTGAGATTACACAATCCTACATTAAGAATGTCGCATCCTTTAATAGTGAAACACTTGTTAAAGGTGTCTAATTTTATTTTCTTTTTCTAATATATATAAAAAATATGGCGTATGGAAAATCACCGATGAAAGCATCAGCGAAAGGCACCCACAAAATGCCGGACGGAACTGTAATGACTGGATCAACACACACCGCAAAATCTAGACCAGTAGCGAAGCGCGCAAAGCAATCTAAGAGCGAGTCCAAAGATACTGATGGAGGTATACCTTTTGGAAAACTTAAGGAAGGTGCGATGCGACGCATGCTGAAAATTCCAAGAGATGGAAAACCTCTCACGAAAACTGAGGTACGTAGAGTAGCGAATGTGGCGGATGGGGAAAAATTCTCTTTTCGCGATAATGAATTTAAGATGACCCCACTCTTGAAGAAGAGAGCAAATCTCGCCGAGACGATGATGGGTTTTAAGAAGAAGAAATAAAAACGCCAGTGACCTACTGGTTTGCCAGTGACTAGGAGCACCACACAAAAAATTGAGTTTTTCTACAGAAATATGTGTTAGGCAGTTCTACGCAACAAAAGCGACCAACAAACCTACCAACTACCCAGTGACTAACGACTAGACCAGTGACTAGCAACAAAAAGCAAAAAATTGATTTTTTCCAGAAGAATATATATTAGAGAACAAAAGCAAGCAATTAGCAACAAAAACATTATGGAACTTTCACTTCTCCCCCCTCCCCCCGCCGCGATGCTCCAGGAAGCGGAGAACGCTGAGGCGGACTACCTCCAGGAACTCTTTGAGCGGGTTATGACCATCAAAGAATTTCGGGTCCTGATGCTCCCGCTTCTCTGGAACGCCCGCGCCCACTGGACGGGTTCCCAGAGTTCGCTGATAATGAACCGGTTTGACGAGTGGGACATCTCTCGGCAGGAACAGAAGATGGCGGAACTCGCCCTCATTCTTCGCCCGGGCAACCACCGGTTTCGCCAGGCAAGCATCCTCAAGAATCAGATTACCAAGATGATTGAGAACCCGCAGAACCATCGCGACAAGTCCAACTTCATTCGCAGCGTTCTCTACAAGAACAAGATGGGGATGAAGGCGAAGCAAATTCTCAAGGACAAGGTCGCCGCGAAACTCGCCTTCAAGAACGGCAAAATTCCAGCGACCAGGCACGCGAAGGCGTGGTCCCTCGTCAGGATGTGGGAACCGGAGACCTGGAAACCGTTTTGGGAGTGCGTGGAAATTCTTCGCCTCAAACCCGGAACGATTATGGAATACGGGGGCGAACAACCGGACCCCAACAAGGACTACCGGATAATGTGCCGCCCGAACCACCTTCGCTACAACTACAACCAGTAATTATCTAAAAAAAAAACTACAAAAACATTCCCCCTGCTCCCCTTTTTCTATTACTAGTGACTAGTGCCAGTGACTAGCACAATACCTAGTGACTAGCAACAAAAAGCAAAAAATTGATTTTTTCTACAGGAATAAGTGTTAGATAATTCTCGCAACACAAACACTCTCAAACACAATATGGAACTCGCACACAATTTCGCTCAGGAAAAACCGGTCGGCGTGGATGGGCATTACCGGCGCAATACCGGAACTACCGGGGCAACCGAAGATGAATGGACCTGGGTTAGGAGTTATCCCCGCAAACTCTCTAACCACAAGTTCTGGATATGGATTGCCTCCTTGAACCTCACATTTGAAGACCTACAGGATGAGAACGGCAAGTTGGGCAGGAAATATAATAACAAGATGGGGTTATTCACTTACTACTGGGGCAAGGGGAAGAGCAAGCACACTGTGAAACCCCGCCCGCTCCCCCGCCTCTCCAAACTTACTACCCGCCCGGCGTATTTCCCCGTTCCCGCGGAACGCCCCGCTCACACTTTTAAGAACTAAAAAAATATAAAAAAAAACTAAAAAATTCTGGAATTCAATTTCCTTTTTTTTTACTAGTAATTGTGCTAGTGACTAGTGACTAGTGCTAGTGACTAGGGCAAAACGCAAAAAATTGATTTTATTCACAGGAATAACTGTTAGATAACTCACGCACACAAGCACACTCACTCACAAATAATGAACTCTCAAACCCGCAACGTCCGCCGCGAGATCGTGTCCTCCTGCCAGGATGAGGTCTTCGCCGCTCACTATCAGGAATGCGTCCCGGACTATATCGCTTTTAACACGCAAATGCTCGCCCGCGAGGATTGCCTCCTCTGTATTCGCAACGAACTCCCGCGGTACACTGTCCCGCCGCTCACCCCCGTGTTAATTATGGAGGCGGTGCTAGAGGATATGATTGCCAACCACCCGGAAGCGCAACACTAAACACAATACTTAAAAACAAAATAAAAATTAATTACCTTGGAGAAATTCTCCTTTTTCTATTGACTAGCACAATACCCAGTGACTAGTGACTAGTGCTAGTGACTAGAGCACAAACGCAAAAAATTGATTTTTTCTACAGGAATAAGTGTTAGATAATTCTCGCAACAAACAGACTAGCAACAAAACAGAAAGAAACAAAATGCCCCGCGGAGGAAAACCCATTCTCTCACGATGCCGCCCCACCTGGAGTTGGGAATGTACCTGCGGGTTCTCGCTTGAGGCGCCGAACCGCAAAACTCTGGAACTTCGCAAGAAACTCCACTGGCGGAAATGTGAGGAACCGGATGAAATTACTACGGGGGACCGCTTCGCTTACCTTGAGGAATCCGCCAGGAGGGCGTGGGCAAACCGCCGGCAGGGGTTCGCTCCCATCCCAACCGCCGCCTCGGTCGGTCGCAACGCAAACTACGAACACGTGGACGAAATGTTCCACCCGCGGAACGCCCCGCTCATTCTTCGCCTCGGCAGGGAGATGGCAACCCGCAACATGTCCGCCCTGGAAATTCTTCGCGAGGATAACTACTTCGCTCACATCTTCCCCCTCTCAGACGCTCTTGGACCCGCCGCCCACGCCCTCACTGAGTAATTAAAAAAAATTAAAAAAAAAATTTCCCTTAAGTGCCCAATATAATTATTATAATTCCCTTTTTCTATTATATACGG
>Ga0181405_1000687_pt1 | contig 11548 bp, 15 predicted proteins | sample 28SPOviralmetaG_FD_130134 | JGI IMG/M metagenome (GOLD analysis project Ga0181405, IMG submission 130134) | Marine viral communities from the oligotrophic San Pedro Time Series (SPOT) site, San Pedro Channel, CA, USA - 28 SPOT_SRF_2011-11-29 | ecosystem: Environmental > Aquatic > Marine > Strait...
CGCGTTCGCTATACCACACGATCCCACACAAAGCTGTTTTGTTACCTTTTCCCAAAACATTTGGTAACAAATGGGTAACATTAGGGTTACATTGGTAACATTACAAAGTAACATTTGCTCGACACTATACAATCTACTGGTATCACGTACGAACGCGTAACTATTTGCTCGACACGATTTAATTAACTGGTATCAGTAGGACGAAAAAAAAGTTCTACAGTGTAGAACTTTGAGGCAAAAAAAAGCCACCCCGAAGGGTGGCTCTGTTGATGGGTGGGTTTACTTGGTGCATCTTACTGATAAGATGCGTTGAGCATCGTTGAGGCATTTTGTTAGTGCTTCGAGATTGTAGGTCGGAGTTTCGTCCTTTTCCGCAATCTTTAATGCCTTGTTGATAGCTTCGCGCATTTTGACAATATCGCTAACTGGTGGCGTTGGTGCCTTTTCCTTGTTAGGATTCTCTAAGCTATCTAGCTTGTTAGCTATGCGATCTATATATGTGCCAACATCTTGTTGGATAGCTTTACGCTTAGCTTTCTTGGTATCGTCCCAATCTTTGACGATTGATTTTGGCGCGCTATAAATCTTGTAAGCCTCTGCGCCTAGTCCAAATGCAAGCGCATCTTTGCGCTCGACGTATTGCTCGGGAGTCGCGGTGCTAGTGTATTGCTTAGACTTCGGTGATCTGTAGTCTGTAGCACGCTTACCCGATTGATGAATTTCAAGAATGATATTGGCTAACGTGCGGTTGCACTTGCTGTCAGTCTTGGCGTAGTTTGACAAGGCAGTTTTCTCTGCGCTAGTGATTAAAGTATTCATAACATTAATTAACCTTTGGTTTAGTCGGTGCACCAATTGCCCCGATCTGTTTATATAATAACAAATTAGGACGCAATGTCAACCACAATCGCACGCGATCCTACAGGCAATTACAAAGTTCTACACTGTAGAACTAAAAGACCCCCACCCCCCAATCGTGTCATTTAGGAGTCCCATCTATCTAGTAATACCAATTTACTCAAATAAATCGTATTTTTCTGAAACCCCCCACCTTGTTTTAAAAAGGCTAGTCAAAAAAAATTTTGTGTGTTACTTTTGAAACCCATTTAATAATGGATAATTTGATATGGGCCGGTTACTAGTAGAGGGAGACACGAGTCACATTGGGCGGGTTGGGGAGTTCTTTGCGATATATAAGTTAGAGAAGTATGGTATTGAGTGCCACCATGTAGACCGTTCCGGCATAGACTTGTGGTGCCAATCGTTAGACAATTCGTTATTCACAGTGCAAGTCAAAGCCTCAAACATCTGCCATTTCAATCAAAACAACAAAAGACCAAACTTTTCGGGCTACGCTTATAACCTAAGATCAGAGCACATAGCAGATTTTTATGTGTTTGTGGCGTTAGATATAGAACGTATGATTGTAAAACCCGTTGAGGAACTAAAAGGAAAGACACAGCTACAGTTAACCGCCTCGGATTTTACAAGGGAAGAAGAATTAGAAGGCATGAGTCTACTTAGATCCTTTAAAAGGGAAGATCATCTTCAAAATAAATACAAACAAGTCCTAAACTAGTTACTAAACAAGCAGACAATAGGAACATATCCGGATACATAATATCTCCAGTTGGTAGTGGGTTTTTGGATATGCGCATTATAATATATATTGCAGTATATACTCTAATACATATTGTTTATTTTTATTATGATTTTTGGTAATGACTTGTACTTCTTATAACTTTTTGGTATATATACACCTACGGTTAATAACCTGCGACTAAAATATGACAATAAAGCTCGAGCCAGAGAATGGCGTACCAGTGTATGACGATGATCCAGCGGTGGATTTATCTGTGCGTGCGCGGGCTGCTACCGTAACGGCAAAAGAATTAGAGAAAGAAGGCTTAGATTTAACTCCGACTGCTGAAGATGAGGCTGTTGCGAGCATGTTGACCATGTCATACGCAGAAGATCCCGAAAAAACATCTAAAAAAGCCACAAAAGCGCGTGTTGCAGAGCTGACACCAGCATCTTTGGTACTTACAAGTAACATTTTGAGTGAATTTGGACGTTCTGTTGTCGAATCTGCTACCTCAGTGCGTCACATGATAACAAATAAGTTGATTTTAGAGACAGAAAACCCTGATGCTAAGATAAGGCTACGTGCGTTGGAGTTATTGGGTAAAATTTCTGATGTAGGACTGTTCGCTGAGAAGTCAGAAGTGACAGTTACACACCAATCAACAGATGATTTGAAGAAAAACCTCCGAAAAAAGCTAGAAAAACTCGTAAATCCGCCTGAAGTTGATGACGACGTAGTCGTAATCGACGCGGAGACGGTAGATGAGTGATTTCACACAAGAAGACGTCCAACAAATGTTGGACAATCTAGACGAATTTACCGAAGAAGAGGTCACTGAGATCAATAAAATGGTAGATGAGCTAGATGCACGGCGTAAAAACAAGGCTGCGCACGATGATTTGATAGAATTTTGCAAAAGAATGATGCCTGACTTCATTGTAGGTAAGCATCACCGCATTTTGGCGGACATGTTGATGGGTTTAGAGGATGGAAGCAAGGATCGGGCATGTGTAAACATCCCTCCTAGGCACGGAAAGTCGCAATTAGTGTCAATTTTCTTCCCAGCATGGTTTTTAGGGCGAAATCCAGACAAAAAAGTGATGATGGTGTCGCATACAACCGATTTAGCGGTAGATTTTGGTCGAAAAGTGCGTAATTTGCTTGGTTTACAGGACTATAAGGACATATTCCCTACTGTACAACTAGCTACGGATTCTAAGTCTGCAGGGCGTTGGAACACCAATATGGGCGGTGAATACTACGCATGTGGTGTAGGATCGGCACTAGCTGGTCGTGGTGCACACCTATTATTGGTAGATGACCCACATTCTGAGCAAGATGTTATTAATGGTAACTTTAGTGTGTTTGAAGAAGCGTACGAATGGTTTACGTTTGGTGCTCGTATACGTTTGATGCCCGGTGGTAGGGTAGCAATTATTCAGACTAGATGGCACATGGATGATCTAACAGGTCGTGTAGTTAAGGACATGAGTCAGAATGATAAATCTGACCAGTATGAAGTTGTGGAGTTTCCTGCAATTATTGAAGTAAAAGATAAGGAAAGTGAAGAACTTGTAGAGAAACCGTTGTGGCCTGAGTTTTTTGATTTAGCTGCGTTGGAACGTACAAAAGCGTCAATGCCGTTGTTTCAGTGGAATGCACAGTATCAGCAACAGCCAACAGCAGAAGAAGCGGCTATTGTAAAAAGAGAGTGGTGGCAGATATGGGAGAAAGAAAGTCCTCCTATGTGTGAGTATATTATTATGTCACTTGACTCCGCAGCAGAAAAACATAATAGAGCTGACTTTACTGCGCTAACTACTTGGGGTGTATTTTTTAATGAAGAGGCAAATGCACATAACATCATACTGTTAAATAGTATAAAGGAACGTTTAGAGTTTCCTGAGTTAAAAGAGTTAGCTATGGAACAGTATAGTATGTGGGAGCCTGATGCGTTTATTGTAGAGAAAAAGAGTTCAGGTGTTGCATTGTATCAAGAAATGCGGAGAATGGGACTTGTTATACAAGAATATACCCCTCATAGGGGATCTGGTGATAAACTAGCGAGATTAAATTCTGTATCTGATATTATTGCATCTGAACTTGTTTGGGTACCACAGACGCGATGGGCAGAAGAAGTTATAGAAGAAATAGCGGGATTCCCATTTATGAGTAATGATGATTTGGTGGATTCTACAATTATGGCGCTTATGCGGTTTAGGCAGGGCGGATTTATACGGCTACCTTCAGATGAGCCAGATGAAATAAAATACTTCTCTAGAAGAAGTGTCGGATATTATTAGAGGTTAAGAGATGGCTATTGAGAAAAGTTTACAGGCTGAGGCCCCTGAAGGCGAAGATCTAAACAAAGAAGAAGGTTTAGAGATTGAAATTGTAAATCCTGATGCAGTTATATTAGATGATGGCAGCGCAGAGATCATATTGATGCCGGGCGATGAAGCTGATGAAATGATGGATTTTGATGCTAACTTGATAGATAAGTTAGATGACAGAGAGCAACATATATTAACTGAGGAGTTAATAGGACTAGTAGAATCCGACATACAGAGCCGAAAGGACTGGGCTGATACTTACGTAAAAGGACTCGACATCCTTGGATTTAAGTATGAGGAGCGTACCGCACCGTGGGAAGGAGCTTGCGGGGTACACTCTACTGTATTAGCAGAAGCTGCAATTAGGTTCCAAGCAGAAGCTATGTCAGAGACGTTTCCTGCACAGGGCCCTGTTAAGATAAAAATCTTAGGTAAAGAGACTCGTGAGAAAGAAGAAGCGGGTGAACGCGTACGTGCGGACATGAACTACGAGCTAACAGATCGTATGGTGGAGTATCGTCCTGAACATGAAAGAATGTTATATAGCCTAGGGCTTGCAGGATCTGCGTTTAAGAAGGTTTATTTTGACCCTACCCTAGACCGTCAGTGCGCTATCTATATTCCAGCAGAAGACGTTATAGTGCCTTATGGAGCCTCTAATATAGAAGAAGCAGAGCGTGTTACTCACGTAATGCGTAAGACTAAGAACGAATTACGTAGGCTACAAGCTAATGGGTTTTACGCTGATGTAGACATGGACGACCCAGCACCATATCAAACTGATATTGAAGAGCGTAAAGCTGAAGAAGCTGGATTCCAACTAAATGGCGATGACCGTTATACCCTATATGAAATTCATGCAAGCCTAGTTATTGATGGTATTGATGACGAAGATGATCTAGCTAAACCATACGTAGTAACTCTAGAACGTAGTACAGGTCAATTACTATCTATTAGACGCAATTATGATGAAGATGATGAGCTAGAACGTAAGCGTCAGCACTTCGTACATTACGTATATGTGCCCGGTTTTGGCTTTTATGGGCTCGGTTTGATCCACATAATAGGGGGGTACGCTAAAGCTGGAACCTCTCTTATACGTCAATTGGTGGACGCTGGTACACTATCTAACCTTCCGGGGGGTCTAAAATCACGTGGTTTACGCATAAAAGGTGACGATGAGCCTATAGAACCGGGTGAGTTTAAAGACGTAGATGTACCATCAGGTAGCATACGTGACAACATTATGCCGCTACCATATAAAGAACCTAGTCAAACTCTACTAGCGTTGCTTAATCAGATTACTACAGAAGGTCGTAGACTAGGCGCAGTGGCTGATATGGACATCTCTGATATGTCTGCGAATGCGCCAGTTGGTACTACACTAGCTTTATTAGAGCGTACATTGAAGCCTATGGCTGCTGTACAGGCTCGTGTGCATTATGCGATGAAGTTAGAGTTCCGTATGTTAAAAGACATCATGGCAGAGAACGCGCCAGAAGAATACGGATATGAGCCACACAGAGGTGAAATGACTGCTCGTAGACAGGATTACGAGACGGTTGAAGTGATACCAGTAAGTGATCCTAATAGTACGACTATGGCACAGCGTGTAGTTCAGTATCAGACTGTATTACAAATGTCACAGCAAGCCCCACAGATTTATAACCTACCCCAGTTACACCGTCAGATGATTGAGGTGTTGGGTGTGAAAAACGCGGACAAGTTGGTACCTACGAAAGACGATGTAAAACCAACAGATCCGATCAGCGAGAACATGAACGCGCTAACGGGTACTCCTATAAAAGCGTTCTTGAACCAAGACCACGAAGCCCACATTGCTACGCATACTTCGTTCTTACAAGATCCTATGGTCGGTGGCACATTGGGTAAAAACCCTGCAGCGCAGCAGATGATGCAAGCGTTACAGGCGCATATAGCAGAACACGTTGGATTCCGCTACAGAGCACAACTAGAGAAGAAACTAGGTGCACCGTTGCCACTACCAAACGAAGAGCTAGTACCAGAGATAGAAGTAGAACTATCGCGTCTGGCTATGGAAGCAGGTCAACAGCAATCAGCGCAGAACCAACAGCAAGCAGCAGCGCAGCAAGCGCAAGCTAAAGCACAAGATCCTATTATCCAACTCAAGCAACAAGAGATGCAAATCAAGCAACAAGAAGTGCAACTCAAAGCGCAGAAAGACCAGCTTGAGGCTCAGATCAAACAAGCTGAGGTACAACGTAAAGCTCAAAAAGATCAGATGGATAACCAAATCGACCAACAACAACTGGAGATTGAACGTCAGGAGTTGGAGATTGATGCCCAGAAAGCGGGCGCAAAAATGGCGGCAGACAGACGTGCCTCCAACAATAAACTTGACCTAGAGATTATGAAGACTAGAGTCAACGCTACTAACCAAAAACGTAAGGAATAACTTATGGCTACTACCGTCTTAGACGTGCTGATAGAAAAGATAGATGATGGTGTTAAAAACACTGAATACTATCTTGCTGCAGGTAATGCCAAAGACTACGCCCAATACAAAGAAACTGTGGGTGTAATCCGAGGTCTAAAATCTGCAAAAGACTTTATTGCAGAAATGCAAACACATTTGGAGGATGACGATGAGTGATTTAAAGATTGTTCAGAAAGATCCCGAAAATGAGAAAGAGCTTGAAGAAGGATTACCTAGACCTGTTGGGTATAGAATACTTGTTGCTTTACCTAAAGTAGAAGAAACTTTTGGTGACTCTCGTATTATTAAATCTAGCAAAGAGCAACACTTAGATCATGTTCTATCTACTATTGGTTTAGTGATAGATATGGGTACTGAAGCATATTCTGACAAAGAACGCTTTGATACTCCTTGGTGTAAGGAAGGTGACTACGTAATGTTCCGTGCTAATACTGGCACGCGTTTTAAAATTGGTGACACAGAGTTCCGTTTGATGAATGATGATTCAGTAGAAGCTGTAGTCCCAGATCCCCGTGCAGTAGCACGAGCGTCATAAGGAGAATAAGATGGGTTTTCAAAAAGTTGAGTTTGAGTTTCCTGATGAGCAGGAAGAAAAAGGCCTAGAGATCGAGGACACTAGTGCAGTAGAAATTGATCTGTCGGGTAAGAAAGAGGCTGATGATTATAAAGAGCCAGAGCCAGAAGTAGAGGTTGAAGCTAAGGAAGAAGTCGAAATAGAAGTAGTCGATGACACTCCTAAGAAAGACCGTAAACGCAAGGCTTCTGAGGCTCCAGAAGATGTTACGGACGAAGAGTTAGAAAACTACTCTGAAAAAGTCCGCAAACGTATTCAGCATTTTAGTAAAGGCTACCACGACGAACGCAGGGCAAAAGAAACTGCAGAACGTGAACGCAAAGAGTTAGAGCGCTATGCTAAACAGCTAGCGGATGAGAACAAAGAGCTGCAAAATGCAAAAACTAAGACTCAACAAGCGTTACTTGAACAGTCTAAAAAACAGGCTGAAAAAGACGTTAATGTGGCTAAATATGCGTACAAAAGAGCGTATGACGCTGGTGACTCTGACAAAGTATTAGACGCACAGGATAAGTTGACTGACGCTAAGATGAAACTTAGCAAGTTACAAGAAGTCGATATACCTTTACAAGAGGAACAAACTCCTGTACAAAGTCAACAAGAGGCAGCACAACCTGACGAAAAAGCATCAAACTGGGCAAAAGAGAACACTTGGTTTGGTTCCGACGAGGAAATGACTGCATACGCTATGGGCGTACACAATAAGATTGTTAAACAAGGTGTAGACCCTAGCAGTGATGAATACTACGAGACTATTAACTCTCGTATGCACTCCACCTTCGCTGATTATTTCGGGGAAGATGGACAAACAGAGCAAGAAACTAAGAAGCGAAAATCTAATGTGGTCGCTCCCGCATCGCGGAGCACGTCGCCCAAGAAGGTGACATTAACGCGGACACAAGTAGCTATCGCTAAGAAATTAGGAGTACCGCTTGAACTATACGCCAAAAAGGTTGCTGAAGAGATGAGGAATAGATAATGGCTGATAACAGAATAGACCGTGAATTAGAGACTCGTGAGAAAACTGCTCGTAAAACTGCATGGAAACGTCCAGAAGTTTTACCGTCCCCCACTCCAGAAGAGGGGTATGTATATCGTTGGATTCGAGTTGCAAATCAGGGACAAGTGGATGCCACTAATGTCTCATCTAAGTTAAGAGAAGGTTGGACTGCTGTAAAAGCGTCAGATCATCCTGAGATTACACTTGTTACTATCGAGAATGATAGATTTAAAGACAATGTAGTTATTGGTGGTTTGATGTTGTGTAAAGCGCCTATTGAGTTAGCTAATGAACGTAATGAACATTACGCTGAACAAACCGCTTCGCAAATGAATGCAGTCGATAACAACCTAATGAGGGAAAATGACGCTAGAATGCCTCTGTTTAACGACAGAAAGTCTAAGGTCACTTTCGGTAAAGGTTAAATTTTTTAATTAGGAGTCTAAAATGGCTTATCCAACTCTTGATTCTGCGTACGGGTTCAAACCAATCAACTTGACTGGTGGTACTTCTTACGCTGGATCTACTCGTAGAATTCCTATTGACGGCAGCTATGCTACTGCTATGTTCAATGGAGATCTAGTTACAGTTGCAGCTAATGGTACAGCTACACGTATCACTATTGAGACTGGTGTAAAAATCGCAGGTGTATTCCTTGGTTGTGAGTACACAAATGCAAATGACCAACTAGAGTTTTCCCAGTCTTATCCGGGAACTAGTGTGTCTAACGCTTTCGCTGTTGTCATGGACAACCCTTCTGTACTTTGTAAAGTTGCTATTGTTACTACTGCTGGTGCAGTAGATGATACTCTTACTCGTGCAGCAGTTGGTGCAAATGCAAGCATCGAGCAAGCATTAGGTGGTGTAACTGCAACTGGTAATTCTCGACTAGGAATGACTAAAGCTGTAGCTGCTACTGCTACTCTACCACTTCGTATTATTGATCTTGTTGAAGATACAAAAACTAGCAACGGCTACGTAGAAGCTATTGTTAAGTTCAACACGCATCAGTATAACGACACTACTGGCGTTTAAGGAGAAATAACTAATGGCTATTTCAAGATCACAACTGCTTAAAGAGTTACTTCCCGGATTAAACGCTTTGTTTGGTTTGGAGTATTCTAAATATGGTGAAGAGCACAAAGAGATTTTCGAGACTGAAACCTCTGACCGTTCTTTTGAAGAAGAAACTAAATTGTCTGGCTTTGGTGCTGCTCCTGTTAAACAGGAAGGTGGCGCTATTGAGTATGACAATGCGCAAGAAGCGTTCACTGCACGCTACACGCACGAAACTGTTGCTATGGGTTTTGCAATCACTGAAGAAGCGATTGAAGATAACTTGTATGACTCTTTGTCTGCTCGTTATACCAAAGCATTGGCTCGCGCTATGGCGTACACGAAGCAAGTTAAAGCTGCTTCTGTATTGAACAACGCTTTCTCTGGCACTACTTACGGTGATGGTTCAACTTTATGTGCAACCGATCACGCGTTAGTATCTGGTGGATCTAACTCAAACCGTCCTGCTGTTGCGGCTGACCTTAACGAAACTTCTTTAGAAGCGGCTGTTATTCAGATTGCCCAGTGGACTGATGAGCGTGGTCTTCTTATTGCTGCACAGCCTAAGAAGCTCATTATTCCATCTAACCTACAGTTCGTAGCGACTCGTTTGCTTGAGACTGAAGGTCGTGTTGGTACTGCTGACAATGACGTTAATGCTCTATCGAACAATGGTTCGATTCCGGGCGGCTACGCAATCAATCACTATCTAACAGATACTGATGCGTGGTTCTTAACTACTGATATTCCTAACGGATTGAAGCACTTTGTTCGTGCGAAAATGGCTACCTCTATGGACGCTGATTTCGATACTGGCAACAGCCGCTACAAGGCGCGTGAGCGTTACTCGTTCGGTGTATCTGACCCATTGGCGATCTTCGGATCTCCGGGCGCATAATCTGCGTTGGGTTACTAAGGGAGCTTCGGCTCCCTTTTTTATTGTCTTTTATATTTTACTGTGATAAGTTAACACAAACCGGGAACATTTCGGTGGACTTGACAGCCCCGGCTGACGACATGTAGACAAGTTCACTTTAACTCACATGTGAGAACTATATTATGGCTAATACTACATTTTCTGGGCCGGTCAATGCCACTAACGGTTTTGTCGGTACTATCAAAGTTACAACTTACACAGTTGCTTCAGCTCCATCTGCAGCTACCGCAGGCGCGGGTTCGCTAGTTTTCGTTTCTAATGGTGCTGCGGGTTCTGCTATCTTGGCTTTCTCTGACGGAACAAACTGGAAACGTTCTGACACTGGCGCCACAATTTCTGCATCTTAATAGGAGGCTGATATGTCTAGTGACGTAAAAGCTGTATATTGGACATCTAGCAACGGTTCTTCTGGTGTAGGTACTGTTATAGGTGGCAGAAACAGAATCAAAGGCATTCACGTGCATACTGCAGGTTCTAACAACTCGGTTTTAGAAATCAAAGACGGTTCTGGTGGTAGCCAAGTAATTAAGGCAGACTTCCAAAAAACTGACAACGATTCTATCTATGTTCCGGGCGATGGGCTTCTTTGTGTAAATGAGGCTTACGTTTCTGTGTTCACCAACATAGATTCTATAACGGTGTTCTATGCGTAACGATTACGGAGTCTGCTACAAGTTCAAGAAAGGCGGCAAAGTTGGTACCGGCATGAAAGGTATGAGCCAGAAAAGTGGGGACAAGCGCCCCACTAAATCTGGTGCTGGTATGACTGCTAAAGGTGTAGCTAAGTACAGACGAAACAATCCGGGTAGTAAATTAAAGACGGCAGTTACAGGGAAAAATCCTAAAGGTAAAGATGCAGCAAGACGTAAGTCATACTGCGCTAGATCAGCAGGACAAATGAAACAGTTCCCTAAAGCTGCTAAAGATCCTAATTCAAGATTAAGACAAGCGCGGAAGCGCTGGAGGTGTTAGAAAATGCCAAATGTAGGCGGAAAAAAATTCCCTTATACCAAACAAGGTATGAAAGACGCTGAAGAAGCGAAAAACAAGATGGGCTACAAAAAAGGTGGCGATGTCAAAAAGAAAACTGCTAAGAAAAAGAGTAAAAAGGATACAGCGGATAAAATGGTAAAAGATACCATGAAAAAAGCTGTTATGAACAATACTAGTGCTCCTAAACCACCAACTCCACCACAAGTTGCTATGGGTGGTGCTGCGGGTGCTGCTGCGGGTGCTGCTGCGGGCGGCGCTATGGGTGCTTCTAAGCCTCCAATGGGTGGTATGGGCGGTGCTCCTAAGCCTCCAATGGGTGCTCCTGCTGGTGGTATGGGTATGCCTCCTAAGAAGCCTATGGGTATGCCGGGCATGAAGAAAGGCGGTAAGGTTAAGAAGTACAAGTCTGGTGGTAAGGTTCGCGGTGCGGGCATTGCCAAGAAAGGCGTTAAAAAGTGTAAGATGCGATAATGCGTAGGTACTACAAAAAAGGTGGTACCGTAAAGGACTCATGCTATAAGAAGGTGAAGGCCAGCTACAAGGTCTTCCCTTCTGCGTATGCGTCTGGAGCTATAGCCAAATGCCGGAAGA
>Ga0181405_1000690_pt1 | contig 11519 bp, 9 predicted proteins | sample 28SPOviralmetaG_FD_130134 | JGI IMG/M metagenome (GOLD analysis project Ga0181405, IMG submission 130134) | Marine viral communities from the oligotrophic San Pedro Time Series (SPOT) site, San Pedro Channel, CA, USA - 28 SPOT_SRF_2011-11-29 | ecosystem: Environmental > Aquatic > Marine > Strait...
GATAAATCAGGTAGGTATGTTTGATGCAATGGTGGGAAGCTTGGCTAGTTGTTGCCATCACCATAAACACCACTATCAATACAATTGTTTTCTTCAGAGGTCGTAAGATAATGAGAAAAAGGGATAAACCTACTTCTTCTTCCTCATCATAGCAAAGTCTTTGCCTGATATTTTGCCATCTTTGTTTTTGTCTAGCTTGGCTTGACCCCCGTACATCATGCCCATGTTGAACTTCTTCTCATCAGTCATCATGCTTCCCCCTTTAGGACTCATCATCGCACCTGATTGATTAGACTTTCTGTTTTGTTCAGCAAGTCCACCCATCTGCATTTTTTTCTTCTTAGCCATGCCACCATACATCATAGGCTTTCTCATGGTAGCACCACCACCATACATCATGCCTTTACGTGGTCCGTTGTAGTAAGTTTTCATTAGTCTTTCTCCTTAGTTAAATTATCTAACTACTCTACCGAATAGTTTTTCTGCACCTGTTAAAGTTTCAGGATCTGTGTCAGGTGAGCCACCTAAAAATTCAGGCTTCTTTCGTACGTCGAACTTTTCACCTACAGAAGCTCCCGGAGTTATTACTTTTAGTAAGTTAGGTGTTAAGTATTCTCCCTCGCTCGGTACTTTCATAGCTTCTTTGCTTATACCACCTATCAAGAAACCTTCTTCTTCTCCTCGCTTGACGTAGTTGTTATAGTTATTTATTACGCCTTCCCCTGTTGAAGAAAAGAATCCTTCCCCTGCATTTGGATTATACCTAGAACCTTCAGCACTCTCGTACCTGACGACTTGTTTTGCAACAGCATTAGTCATAAGCTGTAAGAACTCAGTTTCTAATCTCTGCTCTAGTGGCTTTCCAGTTTTAATAATCTTAACAACGTATTCGGCTATCTCTGGATCATCAATCATAGCTTCAAAAGCGTTAAACTTTTTCATTCTCATGGTTTGTAAAATTGCTTCAGTTGCTACATATTTAAATGAAACAACTTCTCTAGCCATAGAATACACCCTACTTATGTAAGACTCCACAGACAGTCCACGTGGTATCCCTGCAAAGTTTACACCTGAACTTGCTCCGGGAACTCTTGTATTCATTAAACCTGCTATTGCTTGTAGGTTTTCAAATAACTTATCGTCTCCTGTAGCTCTATTAAGAATAGTTTTTATGGCTGCAGTCTGTTGTGTAGATGCTTCTCCGCCTAAGTTTTTCCACATAGCAGCAGGATCAATCATAGTTGGTATAGGTCTAGCTGTAGTTCCTACTGTGCCTTGTACAGGTTTTACAGATCCTGTTTGTATGTGTTCTAAAGCTTGCTTGGCTATTATTTTATCATAACGTCTTATGTTATCGTCAAAAGCTTTTCCCGTCATACCCCTTTGTTTTAAGGTACGTATGTAACCTCTTCTTACAGAGTCTAAGTTATTTAACCCAATAGTTCCTTCACTAAGAGCTTTTGATACAACTTGAGGATTTAGATTGCTACCATACTTTGCCATCAAATCAGTTTCAGCTTTTAAGTCTTTAGCGAAGTCACTTTCAGGTTTACGTATATTCTCTACAATATTTCTGGTATCATCTAATGCCTTGTTAACATGTAACTTTGCGTTTTTACTAACTCGTACAAGCTCGTCTATTCCACCTACATCATATATGGAATCTATGTCAGCTTGATTAAACAAAGGTACGACTGTGCCATCCTGTCTTACCATAGTAGCATTCTTCATCTGTGACATTACGGCCGCAAAGGTATCTTTGTTTCCTTCGCCTATTAGTTCTCTACCTTCAGTAATTTCTTTACTAGTTAGAAACTTACCTCTGAAAATAGGATCGTCACGTAACTTTTGGACTAATTTACCACCAGAACTTGCATTGAGTGCCATCAATTTAAGATTGTTTTTCATCAAGCTTTTGAATGACCTAGTTCCTCTTTGACCCTCTACAAACTGATAAGTTACAGGTACATTTTTACCACCTGCTACCTTTACGCCGTTAAATACAGATGCCATATCTGACATAAAATCTGTAGTTAAAGCTTCTATCTTTCCACCGTTAACGTAAGAGTTTATCTCATTGGCTATCCAATTAGCAGGACCTTGTTTTGTTTTGTATATTACGCCACTATCGCTTTTACTGACTACTGTATTTAACCAGTTTCCACCTACAGTGCCACTGTCATATCTCTCAGCATAATCCATGTAATTGTTTTTGACTTGTCTGTAGTCGTTCATAACTTTGTCGCTTACAGGAATGCCACCTGATTGATCGAAGAATCCCACTTTGAATCCTGTAGTTGAATCTTCTGCTGCATCAAATAAAGAATTTCGTATATCTTTTACAGGTAGTACTTTTCTTTTTCCTCTATCTTTGTACACAACACTTGAAAGACCTGATGCTACCAGTTCAAAATCCACAAAGTTAAGAGGTAGTTTCATTACATCTTGACCTTTGTCAATACCTTGCTGTCTTAAAGCAGACCATATTTCTAAAGATGAAGCATTAGGGTATTCTTCTTTGATTGCATTGACTGCGTCTGTTAATTCAGGTTTGGAATTAAAAAACTTATCGGCAGCATCATTCAGAACTGAACCCATGTTTGAGTCGAGGATTGCTGACATTTTAATTCCTGCAATCTTTTTAGCTCCTTCTGATGCAACGTCATCTTTTACCATAGTATCAAAGACACTAGACACGTCCATAAAAGCATCTTTATTCTGTTCTCTTAATATGTTGAAACCGTTAGATACTCTTTGATATTTTCCTTCTTTGATATAATTAAAAGCTAAACTAGTCATCTTGGTCATATCTGAAGTTACTGTTTTTTTAGAGTTTTCTGCTTTCCTTGTGAAATCCATAATAGCTTGTTCAAACACTTCAAGTCTTTGGTTCATCTCTTGTGTTATCTGTGCAGATGTTTTACCTAATGCTTCATCCATTTTTCTACGTGACATGTTCAAAGTATTAAGTAGCTCGCCTGTATCTTCTAGCTTACCCCCACCTATGTTTGCACCTGATGCTCTTAGCATAAGTATTGCAGTAGAATCATCTATATTTGTGTAATAGTCATCTATCTCTTTTTGTAAAGAAGATTGACTGTCCCTTGCGTAGCGTTTGAGTCCCTCTATAAATTTTAAATCTGCTTCTGTAATGTTAGGTGAAGTTGCTGCAACATTAAGTTTGTTAACTGCATCAGCTAATTGTTCATTCAAAACTTTTTGATCTATAAGTTTTGTCTGTAAGTCTACAAACTTTTTTGAAAAGTTCATAGCATCACCTGCTTTTATAGAATTATTTACAGAAGTTGAGGTTTGCTTTAGTATGTTCAGCACACCTATAGTTTCTATTGTATTTGATATGAGATCAGGACTAGTTATGATAGGCTTTCCTTGAGCATCCCTAAGAGATAACATTCTATTCTGAAGAGCAATAGTTGCATTTGCACCGTCTTCAAAAGTTTTAGCCAAGTCTGGGGATCGTGCATACAAATTACCTACAAACTCTTCTGATATCTTTTTTTTACCTGATGCTATGTCTGTCGTGAACATTCCTTTAAGAATACTTCTCATACTTCCTGTACGTCCTAGCATAATCTTTTCACCATACAGACCTAAAGCAACACCGCCAAACTCAAACATGGTTTCGTTTTGATCTTCAAAATACTCTTGATGTGTGTGTTTGGATAGACCAACACCGATTGCAGGAAATCCTTCTGTTTTTATGGCATTTAATAATTTTTTCGGAACTCTAGCCATTAAGAACATATTACTTTTTCTGCCTTGAAGTTCTCTTAAAGTATTTGATTCTTTTTCCCACGCCGCATTCCATTTAGGATCTTTAAGTCTTCTTTCATTAAGCTCTGATACTCTTTGCCCTTGTTGCTTAATCATACTATCTAAGTCTTTAGTATCCACTCTTCTAGCGTAGTTTTTTAATACAGACACAGAATTAATAGAATCTATAGTAGATGATTTTTTCCAACTATTTAAGAAAGGTGAGTTGAATAAACCAGTTTCGGCATACCCAGTTAGCATGGAGTCGTAGTTTTCTCCTTGTTTAATACCATTTTCAACAGCTTCTTCAAAAGTCTTACCACCAAATTTACTCTTGATGTGGTTTCTAAAGCCTGAACTTTGTAGCATTACTTTACCAAATCTACCTAGACTTAGCATACCTGCTATTGGTAAGCCTGATACAAACTCTCTTTTGATTGGGGCTGCCCAATCAGGACTCCAATCAAGTATCTTCTCTGCTGTTTCTACATCTATATCTGTTCTTTGAGCAAATATCTCAGCACCATAGTCTATATGACTATCGGGTAGTCTCATAGTCTTGAGCCAATCAGGAGTTTCCTCGTCATCAGCACCCTTGAGTAGATCACCCATAGTGTTTACGCCTTGCTCAATTATAAACAAGCTAGCATTTCCTAGCATTCTGACCATATCTTTAGTGTAATTCACTGTCCTAAATGACTCTAGAGACTTGTCTGGCTCTAAAAATCCTTCAGTAGCTTGTGCTTTTATGAGCATTGACTTTTGGTATTCATTTAAGTTTGTCTTTTTGTCAAGAAAGTTTTTGAATAGCAAGGCAGGGTTTTCATAGTCTAACACAATCTTACCCTCTTCGCCTACATTACCAAACAGAGGACGCTCCTTAAGTTCGACTTTATTTCCTTCTACATCAGTATAGAACGGCTTCCCTTTAGGTAGGCGAACAGGTTCTTTCTTATCTCTGACAGGCTCTGCAAATTGAGTGAGAAGACGATTAACAGGTAAGTCAGCGATGGAATCAACAGTTTCTATCTGTTTAGCTCTGTTATTAGCCATTACCTTTATCTTGTCTTCGTAAGTCATACCTTCTGCAAAAGGTACAAGAGGAGAGTCTTCTACGTTAGTGATGATATTTCCATCTCCATCTTTTATTAATCCTCGATCAGCTTCTTCTTGAAAATCTGACCTGTTTTTAATTATGGCATTAGGGTTGAATTTTTTCATATCTTCAACATACTTATCATAGTAAGTTTGAAAAGTTTTGTATCCTATTGCGTTGTTTATCTCTGTACGTAATTCATCAGGTCGATCGGTAGCACCACTAAAAAACCTCCTGTCAAGGCTCAAGGCATCACTACCTTCTATCTTTATGTCCTCTAAAAAATTACCAGACTCTGTTTTATCTTTGTCTTGGTCTTTTATAACGCCACTTTGAATCTCTTGAACAGTTGCCATTAAAATACCTTCTTTATTTTTTTAGGTTGAGTATTAGTTAGTGTGCCTGTGCCTGCTATTTGATTTTCTTCTTCTGCTGTATCTTGTGCTTCTGTCTTTCTAAATGTGTAACCTTCTTGTTTGTTAACACCTTCAATATCCCCCACTAAAGAACGACCTTTATCGTTTTGATCTTTAATTGTACTAATTATTGCCCCTAATTCTCCTCTGTAAGCGTCTAGCATAACGAGAGCAGCTCCTGCTTCCGCCACATCTCCTCTAGCAATCATTTCAAATATTACTTTTTCTTTTTCCGCTAATTCGGCAACTTGCATGGCAACTATTTTTAAAGCTCTAGGGTTTTCGTTTAAAGTTTGTTGTAAAGCTGTGGAAGATAACCTTACGTCACCATCAGATAATCTTACTGCGGCTCCACCTGCAGTTAAACCCCCCTGTGCATCTTGTGCCATAGTTGCAATATCAAATACCATAAGAGTTGTTGTGTATTTTAATAAAGCATCGTTTGCTATTTGATCTTTTGTTTTTATTCCTCTGCTAGCTTGTTCCGCAGTTACAGTATCAGGTGCATTAGCAATATCTCTGCTTAAATTATTTACAGTATTGCTTAATTCTTCTGCTGTTTCTCCTAATTCATTGTTTCCACCTTTGTATCCTGTCATTCTTTTGATTAAACTTTTTGCTTGCTCAACAAAACCCGTTGTTCCTGATTGGATACGTGCGGCATAACCAGTTCCCGCTCCTGCATTTACAAGTGCTATAACTTCATTCGCTCTAGTAAATCTTTGCCCTGATTGTTGAGCTTTACCAAATGAGTTTATAATCACTTTACCTTTGTCAGAACCAAATACTCTAGTTAAAAACATTTCTTTATTAGCTTCGACTTGTTGGTTATTTACTTGTCTGATAGGAGGATTTGTTTTTCTAGGTAATGAGTTCTTAATTATTCTATGAAAAATTTCAGGATCATTTACTAAAGTTTCTCCTAACTCTGGCATTTGTTCTTTAAGAGCATCTCGTATAGTCTGTCCAATTTCGGGACTTAAATTACTTATCTGACTAGGTTCTAATCTAGAATCAATAGCTTTTTTTGCTATACCTATAGCCTTTATAAGGTCACTACCTGTATATGTAGGACCTGCCGCACCAAATCTTTGTTGATGCTGTACCTTTTGTTCCTCCATAAATTTTTGTTGATTATTCATCCAATTGATTACTTCAAAATTAGATCCCGTCCTTAATATAGACCTTTGAGCAATTAATATATCTTCTTTTTTAAAAGTACCTCGTTTATCTGCTCCGTAGAATCCCGGAATAGACATAGTTACCATACCATTAGATTCTTTTATTTGAGCATTTGAATCGAGGAAAGCATTTGGATTTGTGTTCTTAATATATTCTTGCAGATAAGTCTTATCCTTTTGAATTTGTTGAGCGAATACACCTGCAAGATCAGAGTTAGATAGCATAGATTTATAATATGTAGGATTATATACTATCTCTACATCTTGACCTTCAACCTTACCGTCCTTAACTGTTGACATACCTGCATAGTTCATCATAATATCACTTAATAGATTTTGGTATCCTTGATCAGTTAGTTCTCTTTTTAATTTTGGTAGATTTTTTATTTGTTCCGCATATATACCTGTTGCCGTTGTGTATTTTGATTTTACGTCTGGTAGACTAGCATACCCATCTGGCATATAAATATTGAATGAGCCTAAGTTAGGATTTTTGTATTCGTATTGACCGAGAAACTTTTTCTTATTTTGACTCTTTGCTTTTTCAATGTTTACTTTACCTGTTAACTCCATCTCTTTGAGTCTTTTTTCAAATCCAAACTGTCTCTCTTCTTTTTTCTTTTGCTTCTCTTCTTCTACCTTTTGTTGCTCTAGATATGCAACATTAGTGTTGTACTGTTGAGCTGCACCTTTTACAAAGTTTTTAAAGAAACCACCTGCACTAAGCCTTGCCATTATCTATATCCCCTTCTATAACTTCTTCTGGAGCTATTGCTATAAAACCTCTTACTGTAGTAGGTTCAGGTTCTTCGTCAATCTCATCTGCTTTTGATTGGATGAACTGATACAGATCAGGATTCCTGTCTTTCATCACTGCAAGCATGTCATCGTCGCTCATACCCTCATCCATTTCGTACAAACCATCTCTTGTGTTGTACACTTTTACAGGTATCTCTTCCTCTGCTGCTACTCCCATAAGGTAAGCCGCAAGAGGTCCTTTAATTATCTCAGCCACATCAGGGGTAAACTGACCTTGACTAAAACCACCTACTGCAATTGTATTGACTATTTCTTGGATAGACACACCTGCAACCATAAGCTTTTCCATTTGGGTACGAACTTCAGGAGCTTCTAATCTATCAATAACAGAATCAACAGCACTGGCGGGATTAGCGTGTACAGGAGGTTTCTCCCATGCCCACTTACCTTTAGGTTCAGTCAGAGACCATCCCGGAGGAGCTTTATTAAAACGATTGTTTTCAACGTTTGATCTTTCTTTCAAGTTTATTGGAGGTCTAATTTGTGTCATATTTATTATCCATAGTATTTAGGAGCAAATGATGGCAATTTGGTGCGAGCTTTAACGCTAGGCATCTTAGCACCTTGTAGCCTTATAGTTGCACCACTTGACTTATTGTAGTTCATCATCTGTGCTACTGCCATTTGTATTGAGGGAACTTTACTTGCGTTTGCTTTTATTATAGCATCATTTACTCTCGGTGTATAGCCAAATTCCATATTTGCTAAATTACTTTTGCTTACATTAAATTGACCTGCTCCTGCTGTGCTTCTTGGTGCAGATACTCTTCTTCTCTTGGATGAGGGCATTCCAGTTTCTGAGGGAGCTGCTATTCCCATAAATCCTTCTGCAAAATCTAATGCAGTTTTAAGACCTGATGCTGTACTACTGTAATTAAAGTTATCAAAATCAGAATCTTTGAATGTACCGTAAGATTCGTTTCCTGTTACAAAATCATAGGCAGTCTCAATTCCTTGACCTACGTAACTATCAGCTACATAATCATATACATCTCCAACTGTCTGCCCGACTACACTGTCACTTATACCTGTCCAAATATTACTTAACCAATCCCACATAGTTTTTAACCTTTCTACGATCTTACGTAGGCTGTACCCACTTTAAATATACCATTCAAGACAGCCTTACCAAGTTCTGTACTGAAGGTAGCATCACTTTCCATTTCGTACAGATCAACATTTGAATCTATCTCCATACCAAGTAGTCCTATCTCGTGGAAACGTTGCTGTTGACTCTCTGCTATTTTCAACGCCCAACCTGCTTCATCTCTATATCTCTGCCACAAAGCATCTAAAGAAGATTGAGTTATACCCAGTAAATTCTGTACATTCATTTGGTTGGCTGCATTTTGGTTAGCAGTCTCTGCTGTATTTATTTCCCTACGCCACACAGCATTTGATTGAGCTATTTGTGTAGCCATTTGTGTGTTGAATCTTTCACGAGCATCGGCTAGAGATGCGTTGTACTGAGCTATTGCATTCTTTTCATTCACGTTGAACTGCTCTTGAGCCGCCATACGGTTCATGTTTCCTGTTTCAACTTGACTACCTAGCTCCGCAAAGAACTCATCTATCTGATTTTGTGATTGAGCATTGAATTGAGCTGCTGAGTTTTGTGCAGCTTGATTAGATGTTAAAGATTGTAGCTGTCCAGCATAATCTATTTCTTTCATCTTTTGGTCATTGCTCAAGTTTTGCATGTCCATAGATAGGAATGACTTAGCATTGTTGATGGCAACTTGGGTACGAACATCAAGGTTAGCTTTGTCCATTGCCGCATAAGTCATGGCATTTTGCATAACTGCTTGTTGTTGATTGTTCAGATTAGCCATATCCATCTGTGCATATCTATCTGCATCGGCTTTGGCTATTGGTATACCTGATTCCATTATAGCTTGAGTTACAGCCGCCGCAGCCATACTAGATGCTCCAAGTCCTCTTGCTTGCATCATTGCACCTACGTTTCTTACGGCAGGAGCTGCCCAAGCAGGTAGTGGCTTGCCTTCTTCAAATGATGAGAATAGTTGTTCTAGTTGGTACTTGACAGTTGACTGTTCAGATACTTCTCCTTTTGCTGCTTGAGCTAGGGATTCTTTGCTGACTGCCCCTTGTACGTCGCCTATCACAGATTCCGACGATAGCTTGCCTTGTGCGGCTACGGCTTCAGGAGTTCCCTCTATTGTCTGTGCTGTATATTTCTCTGCATTTTGTTGAGAAGGCATGGTAACATCTAAGTTTTCTGTTGATACAAGACTAGGAGTTACTGCGTCAGTTGTTTCTAAGGGAGTGGGGGCTGTAAGTAATTCTTCTTGTTGTACTTGTTGTACTTCAGGAACAAACTTAGTCCCAGTAGGTAGCGTGGTCGCACCCGCTCTTTCTTCAACTGTCTTTTGAACGTCTGTAACTGGGGTTGTCTCTAAAGTTGTATCAGTCTCTGCCATGTTTTGATTTCCTGTATCATACGTTGCAGTTCTGTAGTCCTGCATTACATTGGTTGCACCTTCTGTATATTTTGGGTTAACTTCTCTCATGTATTCTCCCGGAGGATTCGTTCCGGGAAGAAAATAGTCAAAAGGAACAGCCATACTCTATAATCCCTACTTCATCACTATCGCAACAACCAAAGCTACCACACCAAGCGTACCCACCATAGACATAGCTTCTATTCGCCACATTCTTTTGTCTAAGGTTTCTAGCTTGTCATTAACTGTTTGGTATCGGATAGCACACTCTTTTTCATGGGCGTCTAGTTCCATCTGTACTTTTAACTCAGGCTGCAATTTCATCTGCATTGTCTGTAGATTCCTCTTCTTCACCTTTAACTGATTGTATTAGTGAATTAGTAAAGGCATTTTGTGCTACAGTTACTTGGTCTAGTTGAAACCTTAAACTTGCAGCTTTAGCCTGTAAGTCTTTTATCTGATTGATAAAATAGTTCTGGTCTTGAGATAAGTCCTCTTGATTATACTCTTTACCATCAATAGTAATTACATTGCTCTGTTCAGTCATTACCAAGATACTCCACTTGCTGTTGTTGGATTAGCCATTGCATCTATCTGAGCAGCTATTCCTGCTTCTATTGATGCCACTTCGTCTGCACCAAGTGCATCTTTAGCCCATCCAATAGCTTGTGTCTCTGTGATATCTGCGTATGGTGTTGGTGTACCTACAAGTGTTACACCGACTGTGCCATAAGCTGACCCTGTGTTACCATCTGCGTCTTCATCAGATGCTCTCCAGTGCAAGATAGTCACAATATCTGTGTTATCTCCCTGCACTAAGTCTCTTTCCATTGTTCCTATTGTCCAAGTTACTGCCATTTTATTCTCCTTTTGGTTAGGCTGTTTCTAATGCTACTATTCTAGCTTCTAGTTCTTGTATTGTCTTCACGAGTAAAGGCACAAGTTTGCTTTGGTCTATACCTTGATAGACAGGGTTACCATCATCATCTACTTCATTGTGTGTGCCAGTAATTGCTTCAGGTACAACTGACTGAACCTCATGTGCAATAAAGCCATCTACTGTTGTGTCTGCATCTGCTATGAAGTTAAAACGAACTGGATTAAGTTGCTTTAGTCTAGTTGTAGCATCCCAATCTGCTGTTACATTTTCTTTTAGTCTGTGGTCTGATGTCGTGTTAAAACTTGCATTAGTAGTGCTAACTGTAATACTACCAACTTGTGTTCCACCACCATTACTTGTAAATAATCTTACACGATTACCTTGATTACCATATAGTTCAAGATTCCAATCTACATCACACCTATTTACAATTCTACCATTCTGATTAAAAGCAGTACCATCAGCACTGTTGGGTATATTTGCTAGGTTGTCTGTTATACTAACCCAACCATCTGAACGGATACGCATACGTTCTGAGCCTGCTGTTTTAAAAGACATGGCTCTATCACCATTTCTATATTGTAAAGCACCGTCATCAGAATAAGTACTATTTTGAAAAGTTATTGTTGCAGAATTAGAAGCTCCACAGTTAAAAGTCATTCCACCATTTGTACTGTTTTCTATAATTAATTCGTCTGCATGACTTGGAGAAGATGTAACTCCACTATCAGAGCCTTTTATATGTAAGTTGCCTTGAGGAGATGTTTCACCAATACCTACGTTGCCACCACTAGTAATACGAACACGTTCTGTTCCAGAACTAGTCTTGAATATAAGCTCTCCCGGTCCAGAGTTACCACCAAATATCAAACCACCATTAGCATCAGTAGA
>Ga0181405_1000693_pt1 | contig 11501 bp, 16 predicted proteins | sample 28SPOviralmetaG_FD_130134 | JGI IMG/M metagenome (GOLD analysis project Ga0181405, IMG submission 130134) | Marine viral communities from the oligotrophic San Pedro Time Series (SPOT) site, San Pedro Channel, CA, USA - 28 SPOT_SRF_2011-11-29 | ecosystem: Environmental > Aquatic > Marine > Strait...
TGACAAAATCATTGAAAGACACAATTGTCGAAATGTGGAGTGAAGCAGTTTCCCCAGCACAACAAGCTGCAATTGCAATCTCCAAGAAAGAAAAAGAACAAGATGAAGGTAACGCCTTTGGTGCCGCTCTACAAGCTGCAAAAGAAAAGGGTGAAGATACCTTTGTAGTTGCTGGTAAGAAGTATGATGTAAAAACTGAACAAGAAGTAAAAGAATTTGTTCAATCAGATGGAATTAAAAGAAGAGTTAAAGAAGGTGATAATCGTTTAAAGTCGAATAAAACTGAAACTAACAAGAATAATAAATCTGATGATGGTGATGGTATGGATGCAGTTCAACCAAAAGCAGTCAAGAAGAAGTTTAAGGACAGAAAAGATAAAGACATTGACAATGATGGAGATGTAGATGATTCTGATAAGTTCCTACACAAAAGACGTAAAGCAGTATCAAAAGCAATCAATAGTCAAAAAGAATCAATTGAAAGATATCATGAGACTAAGAGAGGTTCTTTAAGAGATACAGTTCTTCAGATGTGGGGTGAAGGTATTACTGAAAAAAAGTCCTTGACAAAAGAGAAAAAAGATGGTATAAAGAATAATATGACTGATACTGGAAAAGAGATGAGTACAGTAGAGGTAGATGCGAAAATGCCAAAAATTAAAGAAACTAAAAACAAGGTGTAAATGTGAAAAATCTATATGATGTATTAAACGAAGTTACAGAATCAGTTGAAGACTTACCAACTATATACTGTGACATGGATATGGTACTCTGTGACTTTCTAAAAGGTGCAGAGGAAATATTGGGTGTTCCTTTTCCAAAAGCGGAGAAGGGAACAAAATGGCCTAAGATATCTGCAAAGAAAGATTTCTGGGAAACTTTAGAATGGATGCCTGGTGCAAAGAGAATGTGGTCTTTTATTGACAAATATGAATCACATATTCTATCTGCATACTCTACCAAAGATGCAAACTCTAGAAAGGGTAAGATGATTTGGTTGAGAAAGAACGCAAAGTTGACAAAGAAAAGTAGAATTCATTTGGTTATGCGTGAGGATAAACAAAAATACGCAATGACAACTGATGGTAAACCTAACTTATTAATAGACGATTATATCAAAAATGTGAATGAATGGAAAGCAAAAGGTGGAATTGGAGTTCATCATACATCTCCAACTAATACTATTGCAGAATTGAAAAGACTAGGTTTCAAATAACATAAATAGAGATAGTATATACTATAATTAAGGGAGAAATCTAATGAGCTCATGGAGTATGAATGACGGTTCTGCACTTACTGGAACTTTCACCTTTACAAATGCAAGTGCAATTGTACAAGGTAATTCAAGTGCTGATACTGGAGAAATAAAAGTGGGTGATATTGTCATTGATGACAACGGAGATAAGGTAAGGGTAAAGAATATCCAACCTAATAGAACTGTTGCAACATCTGCTGTCGATACCACTGCTAATACAATTACAATTACAGACCACGGTTTTGTTGCAAATCAAGAAGTGGTTTATCAAGCAAACGGTGGTACTGCAATCGCTGGTCTAACAGATGCTACAATCTTTTTTGTAAAGGCTGTATCTAGTGCAAACGCTGTTACATTATCTGCAACCGCTGGTGGTTCAGTTATTTCATTAACTGGAACTGGAAATAATGCACAGTCATTTTCTGGTACATCAACAAAAGCATTTACTGCTACTGAAAACTTTACACCATCTACAAATAGTGGTTCTTCTTGTACAGTAACAAGACCACCAGTTAGTGGTGATGGAAGTTCTATTGATGCAACTATTTTCGGTATCACTGGTGCAGAAGCAGTTGCTGGTGTAGACAATGTTACTGATATTGCAGTCAATGTTGCTGGTGCAAGATATGTACAAGCACCAACTGTTACTATTCCAGTACCAACTGTAAGAACTATTGCAACTGCAAAAGTTACTACTGGAACAGATTCAATTGAAATTACTGGTCACAATATGAGAACTGGTACAGAAGTTAAATATCAAGATGGTGGTGGAACTGCACTTGCTGGTCTTGCTGATAATACTTCTTACTTTGTTATCAGAACAGACGAAGACAATATCAAACTTGGTTCTTCACTTTCAAATGCAAACGCTGGTACTGCAATTACTTTAACTGGAACTGGTAACAATGCACAGACACTTGAAGGTATTCAAGCTGTTGCAACTGCAACTGTTTCTGGTGGAGAAGTAACTGGTATCACAGTTTCTAATGGTGGTTCTGATTATCAAGCACTTCCTGCTATCACAGTTGAAGTACCTAAAATGACTATTCTTACAAGTGCAGTCAACGCTGGTACAAATGTTATTACATTTACTGGACACGGTTTATCTGATACAGACCAAATTACTTACAACCAAGTTGGTGGTGGTACTTTGATGACTAACGTAACAAATGCACAAACTGTATTCGTAAGAGACAAAACTGCAAATACCTTTAAGATTGCTGCTACTTCTGGTGGAACTGCAATTAATATCGGTACTGGACATAATGCTCAAACCTTTACAATTGTAACTGGTGCTACTCAAGCAACTGCTGTTGCATCTCAAGGACTTGGTTCTGATGGAGATACAAACGCAAGTGAGGTTTCTCACATTGGTTGGGTTAAGAAAACTGTAGGTACTGGTGGTCGTGCTGGTAGAGTTCATTATGAAACTCTAGTTGCCGCTTCAAGTATTTCTGGTGATGCAGAGGATGTTGCAACTCCAGATAGTTAATATATATAATAGATGATTTTAAATAATGGAGATAAATTATGCCTCAATTGACTGAGACTGAAATTAACATTCGTAGACAAACTCTTGAAAAAGATTTAGAAACGGTGAAAGACGGTTTAAATAAAATAGATGCAGAAAGAACAAATCTAGTTGCACAACACCATGCAATTAGTGGTGCAATTCAACAATGTGATTTGTTTCTTTCTGATTTAAAAACTGTGGTATCGGAAACTACCGATAGTAGCATTCCCTCTAAGAAAAAGGGTTAATAGGAGAAAATAAATGGCTGATAAGAAAATTACTGCGTTAACAGATTTAGGTAATGCAATCGCTGGTGAAGATTTACTTCATGTGATTGATGACCCATCTGGTACACCAGTTAACAAAAAGATTAGTGTTGCAAACATTTTTAATAATATTCCAACTTATCTTGGATTAGATGGAACTGCACAATCAATTACTGGTTCTACTGCACCCAATGTAACTACATCAATTACATTGTTAGATGGTGCGAGTTTCAGTTCAAACGCAACTGGTACTCTTGCAGACGGTACAAATGGACAGATTAAAATTCTTGTCATGACTACTGCACCAACAAGTTCTAGAAAATATACCATGACAGTTACTAGTTGGGGTTCAACTGCAAGTAACACTAACCAAGTTGTTTTTGATGCACTTGGTGAAGCAGTTGTTTGTATCTTTACAAATAACAAGTGGTATCTTGTTTCTAACTTTAACGCAACAATTGCTTAGGAGATAGATTATGGTTGAACCAATTAGATACGGTGCTGGTGGAATTCCAATGGTAAATCAAGAACCTCCAAAGGTTGAACCAGTTGAGAAAATCAGCAAAGATAAAAAACAAAAACAACCTCTTCAAGAAATCTATGGAGATGATGGTTTTGATGAAGAACATGGAGATAAAGAATGAAGACGTTTTTAGAATACTCATCTGTCAAAGCAACTGATGGTTCGCACATTGATGAAGATGGAAACTTAATGGATTTGTCTGATGATTCTATTATTGAAAAACTTAATGCATTTGTAGGTTCTATTGGAATTAAAGAATACTTAGTTCCAGAGAAAGCTGTAGATGAATTACGAAATAAACTTATGCGAGTTGGAATAAATTTTGGTGATGTTCAATTTACTGGAGAACAAGGAGAAATTTCTGTACCTTTAGTGAAACACGGTGGAGTTTATGGAAAAGATACTGATAGTGCCCCAGAAGAGATAGTTAACGAAACTGAAAGTGGTAGAAGTATTAATTTTGTATACGAAAAACTTCCCACTGGTACTCACAAGGTGTTTGCACAAATTTCTTAAATGTTTGAAAAGATAACGAATGATAATGTATTACTGTTTGCACTAAAACATTATGATAATCCACAGTGTGAAGGTGAAAAAGAGTTTTATGATGATATGAAACGATTTAAGTATATCAAGAGATTACTTAAAAAGTATAAGGTTGACGGTATCGTAAAAGAACGATTACTACTTAATCATATTATCATACTGAACAATGTGTTCGGGCCTGATGCTGCTTCTACTTTATTATTGTTTAAAATAGAACCAGAACATTGGTCACAATTGAAATCTTTCTTGGTGTATCTGAATATGTTACCACCATCTGAAATGAAAGAAATTAATGATGATTTGAAGATTACAGAAGTTTTAAGGGAACTATAATGGGAAGAGCGATAGATTTATTTGTTACCTATAGGTTTATAAAGATATTGGTAACACCTTTTGAAAAACAAGAGGCATATAAACTTGGAGTAATTGATAAGGTAGGTAACCGTATCTTAATTCCAGGCACGAATAAACCTACCATTCTCAATACAATTGCAGAAAAAAATTCATACACAGTTCTTCATAAATTAGTTTTTAACATTAAAAAGATTTTTGGTAAAGTGCCTGGTCTGAGAACAAAACTAGGTAGTTATGCAGCCGCACTATTTTTACTAAAGGATACATTCAAAGAAGATGTTGACCCAAAGATGTGGGAACAAGAGTTTATGAAGTATCTGAAAGAAAACAACATTGAACTAGATAATACAATATCAGAAGAAGTTACACTAGATGACGGTAAACTACCAAAGGGTATCTACAAACTTATAAATGATATTACATTTGATGTAGAAGATGCAGAAAGTCCAGATGCGTTAGAAGGTGATGAAGTTCAAGCGTTTGAACCAGTTCCACCATCTGATACAGTGTTGGGAGTAGAAATATTTCCAGTTATACATATACCAACACAAACTAAAATCTTTGTTAGTGCAGAGGACATTAAAGAAATTGGAATCGAGGATTTAGAACTATGACACAAAAATTTAATGACATAATGAAAAAGTTTTACGAAGATGAGATGTTGGGTATCAAGACAGAAGATGCACCAGCAAACTCAATTGCAAGTGGTGGAGTAGACATGGCACCAAATGCAGTAAGTAAAAAGAAACAAAAAGAAATACAAAAGTATGATGGTCGTACTAAAGAATCAAAAGCATTTATTAGAAGAATGGGTGAATTACGAGCAAAGAGAGAACAAGCATTTAGGAAATCTGTAAAAGAAAATATGGATAACTTTGGTGAAGAGTATCTTAATGAAGCAAACGTAGATGTTCTTCAAAAAATTGTTAAAGATAAACAAAACAATAAGATTAAATTAAAAGATGGAACATTGCGAGTTGACCTATTTACTGCATCTGCATTAACTCAAGCTCTTGGAAAAGTAAAACCAGATACTAAAAAGAAAATGGAAGATATTATCAACAAGGGTGGGAAAGCACAATTTATGAAACTTGTTGGAGTTGTCTTTAAGTGATGCATGATACACGCATTTCTTTTGGTATTCCTTTTAGCAGATAAAGTACAAGGTGGTCAACCTATGTATTTTCGTAGTATAGAAACTTGCAATTGGTATGCAAGTCGTATCGTGAAAAGATATGGTAATTACAGTTATTCATCTCTAGTTCCCCCAGAACACAAAGCAACTGCTTATTGTAAACCAGTTTACATAAATAGTACTACCAAAGGTCTTTATGACCACTAGGGGATATTGATGAGTTTAGTAACATACACTAACTACACAAACGTAAGACCAGTTGCAAATCTAAATGCAAAGGTCAAACGAATTGTTAAGAGAACAAAAAAAGTTGAGGAAAACCCACAATACAAGTTTTTCCCAATGAACGCACACAAGCGTATTAAACTTCCCCCACCGACATTTAATATGAAAAAAGAAATTATAATATTGAAAGATATTATTGCGAGAAGAACACCAGAAGATGAAACATCTATTCGTCTTCATGATGAACACTCTTTTTATGCAATTGAACAATATTGTAAAGAGAATGGTCTAGAGTTTCACTATGATGAAATGAAACAAATAGTAGACCAAGCTAGACCAACGATAAAGTATTTTAAAGATACATTTGATGTTCCAAGACCACACATAGTTGATAGGTCTATTCGTCCAATGTTTAGTACAACTAATAAGACCAAAAGTTATCCATCTGGTCATGCAACTCAATCAATGTTGATTGCACTATATGTTTCGGAAAAGTTTCCAAAACATGAAAAAGGAATTAAAGAGGCTGCAAAAGAATGTGGTCTTGGAAGAGTTAAAGCAGGATTTCATTATCTTGCAGATTATGTTGCTGGTAACTTACTTGCAGAAAAAATGTTTATGATTATGAACAGAGAAAACTATGGTAAGTATGTTAACGAATCACCTAGAGTACCCAGAAAGAAAGGTCAACCAGCAGGGAGTGATAAACACTCTGATTTATACACAGATGAGAATCCGAAGGGAACTATTCACGGTCTTGGTTTTAAAGATGTTGAAACTGCAAAATCAAGTGTGAAGAAAATAGAATCTTCTGGTAAATCTCATGCACATAAGATACAAGCCGCAATCGCTATGGAACAAAGAGCGAGAGTAATGGGTAAGACGGCAGAAGCAAATATCTATCGTGCATATATCGAAAAGATGAAAAAGATTACCAAACAAAAGAATGAAGATTTTACACAGAAGGACGTTAATGATTTGGAAAAATTCGCAGACAGAATACTAAAAAAATATAGTATTGATGTTGAGTTTACTAGACATTTCGTAGATAGGTTAAATGACCCACGAAATAGTCCAGAAATAAAAGTATCAGAATTACAAAGATTTTTTAAAAAGATACAAAAGAATAAAGGTAAGAATATTAGAAGTAATCCAGATGTTGAAGCGGTTCTCAAGGATATGTCAACGAATTTGAATTTACCAGTTGTTATTAAAACAAAAAGTGATGATAGTTTTGAAGTAACAAACAAAACAATAATGCGAAAGAAAGATTTTAAAACAACTAGTAAAGTTATTAATTATGCATAACTTCAATTAAGGAGAAAAAAAATGATTAATTGGATTAAAAACAGAATAGGTGAAAGAACATCTTGGGATGGTGCAGTATGTATCGGACTAGGACTTATGATTCTATTCATGGCACCTCTTGCAAAAATTGCTGCTGGTATAGCGATTGCATGGGGTATCTGGACTATTTGGAAAAGTGAGTAGTATATATGTTTAGAGTCTACATACTAATTGTAGTTCTAGGTTTACTTGGCGGTGCAGTTTATGCCGCCAAGTATTACTACGATACTACACAAGCAACCATTGCACAACTGCGTGAGAACAACGCAAAGTTAGAAGTTGCAAATGAAGAAAACCAACTGACTATTTCAAAAATGGAAGAGAACAGTGTTAGGTTAAATGCACTCACTGACCAACTAAATCAAGATTTAAGAAAATCAGAAGAGTATGGTAATGAATTAAGGAATACTCTAAATAAACATAATTTAACCCACCTTGCAAATAAGAAGCCTGGGTTGATTGAAAAGAGGATGCAAAATGCGACAGATAAACTTTGGGGTGACCTTGAGTCTGTTACTAGTGACAACACTACTGATTAGTGGTTGTTCTAGTTTCTATAAACCAGAAAAACAGATTGTTACGGTAACAAAACTTGTAGAGAAACAAATACCAATTGTTCCTCACCCAAGAAAAGTGCAAATGAACGAGATTAAAATCTACGTTGTATCACCAGAGGAAAACTTTGAAGAATTTAAGAAAGAGTTTGAATCAAAGAATGGTGCAGATTCGTATGTTGCAATATCTATAAAAGATTACGAAAATCTTGGAAAGAACTTTGCAGAACTGAGAAGATATATTGAACAACAGAAACAGATTATCGTTTACTACGAGGAGGCGACAAGACCTTCAGAAAGTGAGACAGATGACGGAGATAAAGAATAAACCATATTTAATGGCTCTTCTTTCTGGTGTTGCTTATAAAGACCCAGAAGATGCTAACAAAACTTTTGAGAAGTATGGTTTCAACAATCATAGATTCATAGAGAAAGAAGGCGCACAGTGTTATGTCATATGGAATGATACTGATGCAATTATTGCTTTTAGAGGAACAGAACCAAAAGAAATGTCTGATGTTAAAGCAGACTTAAATGCAATACAAAGACAAGGTATGCATAATACTGGTGATGTTCATAGTGGTTTCCAAGGTGAGATAAAGAAAGTCTGGGATGACTTAAACTTTACAATTGCAGATATTCAAGATAGAAAAATTCATATCACTGGACATTCGTTAGGTGGTGCAATGGCAACTATTTGTGCAAAAAGATTACAAGAAGAGGGTATTCACCCACATTGTTTATACACATACGGTTCACCAAGAGTTGGTGATAAAAGGTGGGTAAGTTCATTGAACGTAGACCATTATCGTTTTCAGAACAACAATGATGTAGTATGTAAAGTTCCATTTTGGATGATGGGTTATAGGCATCATGGAAAGAATATATACATTGGTTTTGATGGTACAATATGTAAGATGAATATATGGAAAAGATTTTTAGATAGTATGCGTGGTAGATTTAGAGCATGGTCGAAGTTTCAATTCTTTGATGGTGTTTATGACCATAATATTTCTACATACGCTAAAAGAGTTAAAGGATATGACGTATAATGTTAGAGATGATTGAAAGAATGATAAGTGATAGATTGTGGATTTACACTGGTATTGTTGGTGCATTATTTGGTGCAGCTTTTTTAGCATATTTTAAGGGTACAACAGCAGGACTTTGGTGTTATGCAAAGTTCGATATGTTTCTAGATTATCTTGTCGAAAGATGGGGTTGGACTTGGTTCAAACAACCAGAAGATGCATGGAGAAAAAAATATCCCTATGTAACTAAAAAGATTGATGAGTTGGAACAAAGATTGCATGAGTTAGAAACTAATGCAGAACGTCAGATGGGTGACGGTAAGTAACGTCAAATTATTATACTGTCAAATTCTTGACAAAGAACATCTGCATTATAAATAAGACTGTATGCGATTGTATACTAAAATACTGATTCGAGAGAGAAACACATATGAGCAAAAACTTTTTGATTGTTGCACTATTTCTTATAGCCACAACTTCTACATCTATAGCACAAACAGTTGTTAACACTACTACAGATAGTAAATCTGATGTTAAAAGTGAGGGAAAGACGATTGTTATTTCCCCACCACCATCTGCGATTTCTCCTTCAATTGGAAGTTCATCTTCTGATTTGTGTACCACTGGTATTTCTGGTGCAGTACAAACACAAATCTTAGGTATCTCAACTGGTGAGATGATTCGTGATGCAAATTGTGAAAGACTAAAAATTTCAAAAACATTATACGATATGGGCATGAAAGTAGCTGCCGTGTCTGTACTCTGTCAAGATAGAAGAGTATATGATGCAATGGAAATGGCCGGCACACCTTGCCCATTTATGGGAAAAATTGGAGAACAAGCATCTGATGATTGGAAAGTTAATCCAGATAAAATTCCAGACCCAGTAATATTGGAGACAAAATCAGATGTTCAAAAAAGGAATGGTGCTATCGCTGGTGGCGTCAGTGTTCTTGCTCTGCTGTTACTCCTCCTCTAGCGCACAACAACTAGGCATAACTGATTGTTCTACAGATGGAAGTGTAAACTTCATCACTGGTACAACTTGTGCAGAAGACCCATCTACACATTTACAACAAAGTCAACCACTATTTGATTCTACGCAGAATGTATTACCCAACTTTCAATCTGGTACTTTGAATAGTAATGCTACTGCAAACATTGTAACTTGGAACGGTAATGATGAATTATGGTTTCAACACACTCAAGATACTTGGGAACTCTCAATTGCAATTAATCAAGCACTTAGAAGTGCTGGTATAAAAATTGATGGTTATCATATGCAAATGGAAATCTTCAATAAAAACCACAATACAATTGGTGGTAATTGTCTAGTCGCAAAAACAAACGGTAAATGTCTTGATGTATTAGAATTAAAGGTTGTTGGATATGATGCTGCTGGTAATGTTATATCTACAGAGACATATGATTATAGTGGATTAGATACTCATAATATTAATCCTAACCTTGCAGACCCAAACTGGTCACAACAAAATATATTAGCATGGGCACCCACCCAACTTGAAGTTGCAAATGTACAAGTAGAAATATTTGGATATGATGCTGGTTACTGGGCAGGGAACTACGGCCCTAGAGTAAAGAATATGGTTGGTAGTGTAATCTATTCAGCAGATATATGTGCATCAAATCCCTTACATGATGCAACTTGTTCAGGCTATGGAAATGCGTTGTTTACTCAAGCGTGTACTGCAAATCCATTATTTGACCCTGCTTGTCCAGGCTATGCAAATGCACTTCTAACTCAACAATGCACTGCGAATCCTTTAACTGACCCTGCTTGTCCAGGCTATGCAAATGCATATTATAACCAACAATGTAAACTAGACCCACTTTACGATAGTGGTTGTACTGGATACCAAACTGCATACTTGAATCAACAATGTTCTCTAGACCCTTTATATGACCCACAATGCACTGGTTATGACGCAGCTTATCAATTACAACAATGTGATTTGGATGCACTATATGACATAACTTGTATAGGATATCAACAAGCATATATAGAACAGCAGTGTCAATCAGACCCATTATATGATGTAACTTGCATAGGATACAATGAAGCGATTGCACTTCAAGATGCAACTGAAGAATATGTAGATGATGGTATTGTAGATACAGATATAGATATTGTAGGTATAACTATTGTTGAGGGTGTACCAAATGTTATGACGTTACCAGAAATACCACCAGTACAAATTATTGAACTGGAAAGTACAATTATAGAAGAAGAGTATAATATGGTAGAAGGTGATGCACTTGCAATGGAAGATGATATTGAAAGAGAAATTGCAGAACTAGAAAGAGTTGAGGAAGAACCAGTTGAAGAAGAAATTGTTGTGATAACAGAAAATGGTTCAGATGAAGAAACGCCTGGAGACAAAGATGGTTCTGTGGGTGGTCAAGGAGAAACAACTTCTGAAGATGATATTGAGAAAGAAATAGCTGAACTTGAAGAAATTGAAATTACAGAAGACGGTTCAGATGAAGAACTTGCAGACGGTGATATAGTTCCTTCTGAAGAAATAGATGAACCAGAGAAGAAAAAAGTAGTAAAAAAGAAAACGTCTAAAGATGAAAAAATAAAAATGTTACTTGCAAAGAAAGCGATTGAGTTAACAAAAAGAGTTGAGGAATCAGTATCTATAGAACAACAGATGTTAGTGCAGAGACAATTACTTGCATTGATTTCATATGTGCCTGGATTTGATTATAGTGAAAAGAAATTACCACA
>Ga0181405_1000696_pt1 | contig 11470 bp, 10 predicted proteins | sample 28SPOviralmetaG_FD_130134 | JGI IMG/M metagenome (GOLD analysis project Ga0181405, IMG submission 130134) | Marine viral communities from the oligotrophic San Pedro Time Series (SPOT) site, San Pedro Channel, CA, USA - 28 SPOT_SRF_2011-11-29 | ecosystem: Environmental > Aquatic > Marine > Strait...
CAGAACTAAGGTATTTGTAACCCATGTAACTTGCACCTAAAGTGCTGGTTATGAGAACGAATGAAGCTATACTTAAAATGTTAGCTATTTTTTGAAACATGATTCAACAGGCAATAATTAGAGCAATTAGTCATGGACTTATTATATCAATGTTGATAATAATTCCCACCCTTGGGCCTTTATACATTTTAGGTGGAATTATGACTAGGCAAATGGAAAAGGTTAATTAATTACCAAGGTACACCAGAAGCAGTAGTTGGTGTAAGCACTTCATTTACTTGTGCTTCTAAAGTTGTTTCCATTGCAGCTACGTTATAATCCGTTGCATTAATAGCAGTTTGAACCCAACCCAAAACAGTAGAAGCATCTAAACTTGCAAAAGCTACAAAATCACTAGGTAAAGAATCAGGTTTTGTAAAAGTAACCTCTCCTGTCAATCTTGATTTTTCTACAGAATCAGATAAACCTTTTACACGATAAATTACTTTAGTTACAAAACCATCTGAAACATCACGTTCCAAAGTATTTATTTCCCAAGTTTTAGTGATTGCCATGACTTCTTAAATTCTTTATTTAGATTCTACTTTATTATTAGCATTAATCAATTTTTCTAACTTCTCTAAACCACCTTGATCTTTAATAATTTGACCAACGATTTGATTTCTGTCTTGTTGTAATTTATTTATTTTTTCAGTAGCTTCATTTTTTATTTTTTCAATATCTTTATCTAATACTTCAACTTTTTTAGTATTAAATTCTAAAGTTTCTTTTGTTTCTTGAATTAAGTCTTCAGGGGTCATAATAAAATTTATTTGTTTTCCTATATTACTAAGCAGCTTCTAACGCTGCAACTTTAGCTTCTAGTTCCTGTATTGCTTTCATTAAATACACAACCATTCCAGATGCATTAAACATATACTTATCATCATCATTATCTTTTTGATATGCCTCTGGAAAACTAGCAACCATATCTTGTGCAATAAAACCTTTTTCTTTATCAGTTCCATCTTCTTGATCTAAAAAATTAAATTTTTGTGGATTAATATTTTTAAACAAATTTAATGTATTCTCTGTCCAATTTTCAAAATTCTTCTTCATTGATCTATCTGAGGCAGAAGTATTAAATGCAACGGTTGATCCGTTAGATGAAATACTGCCTCTTGTTGTCCCTGTTGTATTAAATACAATTTGATCGCCTGTTGATTCTTTGTTAAAGCTGTTAATTGAAGTACCTAATTGAGTATGGATTTTACCGGTAATACTACAGCCTGCTGTATTTGTCTCAAACTTTTGACTGTTATCAAAATATAGCTCTACTTCTGCATCAGGCTTGCAAACAATAAATTTTTCGCCACCAGCTTTATCAAGATTTAAGTTTCCAGCTTCGGCTCTTATAAACCCATCTGTTCCATTAAAGAACATTCTTAGGTCAGCACCATCACCACAATAATAATTTTGACTATCAGGAATTATCACACCATCAGAACGTGTTTCAAATTTCTTTTGATTATTATTATATAGCTCTACGGCTCCGTCATCTACGCATTTTATGTGTACTTCTGATTGATGTCTTATTTCTATTGGATGAAATTGACCATCAATTATGTTTGTAGATCCATCGTGAGAAATTTGTAGGTCTCCACTATTACCAACATTTAAAAAATTACCATCATTTATTTGCATATTGCCTGTGGCAACCACATTTCCAGCAACAGACACTCCCGAACTTGTAGTCTCAAAACGCTTTGTGTTATCGAAAAATAGTTTTACACCAGCATTAAGATCACATTCTACAGAAGGATGCACACCGCCAGCATTATCACCAGCCCTTAAAAAAACATCACCCCCTATAGAATCAAGAAATAAATCTCCTGTTCCACTGTGTATTAGTTGACTATTAGATCCTGTGTGTTTGATTTGAAAATCTGAACCAGTTCCAAATACAGCTTTAGCATTATCATTGAATATAAAACTATTTGCGGATTTATCAAAAGTTACACTGTGTGATGCACCTGTGAAAACGACATCTTCATTGAAATTACTTGCAGCATCTACATCAACACCGCCAGCAGTGGTAAATAAATTAATCCATGCGTTATTTGCTGAGTTTCTTATTTTTACAATATTTGCAGTTGTATCTACCCACAACATATAAGCAGCAGTTGTACTTGGCGATGAAGAATTGCTGTTATTTGTTAATACTGCTTGTAATACACTATTTATGTCTGCTCTCACGTTGGCTCCTGTGGAGTTGTCTATAACGTAGTCATGAACTGGAGGCATCTTAGTTATACCAAAGGATTTAAGAGTTATTTAATTATATTTTTATAAGCTAATTACAGATAAAAAGTAATAACAAATAAAAAATAATAAATATTTAAACACATTCTACCCATTTTTAAGATTTTTTCCAAGCTAAACAGTATTTCTTAACTACCTCGCCCGAATCCTGTAGCGGCATATTTGAAATTTCTATTAACAAAACTAGAGCCATTCTTTACATCTATAACAAAACCTGTAGAACTGATAGATGACAAGGTAAAGAAATCACCTGACTGTGCATTTTCTATTGTTATACCTATTGATGGTAAAACTGAATTTGCTGCAATGCTAGTACCTGACTGCCCTGTGAAGAAACTCTTAGTAAATGTAACTGTTTTGCTTGAAGTACCAGAAGCAATCAAACCATTTGTTGCCCCTGAATTACCAAGACTTGTTTCTGTTCTGCTATTTAATTCTGCTGTATATCCTAACTGGTCTATTTCTATAGATTGTGCTGGGTCATTACTATCCATTTCGCATCTAAATTTAAACCCTCTTGCAATATATGTACCATTTACAAAAGGATTGTACTGACTAAATTCAGCACTAAAATTACAGTTACCGCTAGTAGATAAAGACGTTGCAGAAGTAAGAGTAAAGTTATTTGTGGTCACTGCTGATATTTGATAATCACCATCAACACCTGTACCAGAAGTAAAATCAAGAGTTACAAAACTGCCGACAGAATAACCATGAGAGGATTTTGTAATTGTAATTATAGTGCCAGCACTTCCTGATCCATTATTAATCGTATAAGTTCCAGCAGTAGAGGTATCAGGATCAGAGTCGCTGGTGGCGACTAGCAAGGAAGCTCCAACATCAAATGCGGTGGCCGCATCAAAGTCAGTCCATGTATCAATATTTGCACTTCTTTTATCAATTAGATCATTTGGATAATAACCCTGCGAAACAATATGCCTTCTTAAATGTAAAGGTTGTTTGCCACCTAAATCTAAAGTATTAGCAAAGTCGTAATGACCGCCAGTTATATCAACAGCACCTAAGAAATCAAAGTCTGCAATCGAATCAAAATCTGTAACCCCATCTAAAAGTTCAAGAGATCCAAGGACTAGACCATTGACTTCATCAGAAAAGAAACAATCAACTTTAGCACCAGCAAAAGGTGGGCTGTCCGAGTCTTCCCTGTCTTCTAATACTGTTAATTTAGGAAATACATCAGGACTTGTTGAAACAACAACAACAGAAGCATCACCAGAACTAAGCCTACCGCCATCATCTTGAAACTTAAGAACGTATGTGCCATTTACAATATTCGGTACGATTGTTTCATTTACGTTTCCACTCAAGGCTGGTAATACATCGACAGCATTTGTAAAAGTAACTCCACTTGTAAGGTTAGAACTACGAATTACCACGTTTCCACCATGTAAAACGTCAACATCTGAAGATTTATCAAAACGTAATCTCACAAATTCATCTGATAAAGGTTCTATCCGCAAATTTTGAATATCTGATGGTACTGCTGTTTTACCTTCAGTAATAAAAGATGTAGTAGATGGTTGTGAGCTTGGTTTTCCAAGTGCGTTATAACTAAAAACTCTTACTTCATAAGTACCATTTTTTGTTTCAAAAATTGTAAAGTCTGGTCTTGTAATTCTTTCAGAAATGAAGTTTTCATTTTTAAATCTATATTGCACCATGTATTCTGTAACGCCTGCCACTGGTTGCCATTGAATAAACAGCTTTGACACAGCACGATTATTTAAAACAACGATCTGTTCTGAACCCTGCAAGTTACTTGGTGAAGATTTTAAAGCAGTAAGTGTAGATATTGTTCTTGTGGCTAATGTTGACCCATCTTCAACATTTGAATATTTTGATGAATTATGAGCCACAGCAGTAACTTGATATGCAAGTTTTTCTATTTCAGTTACACCTATAACTCTAAATACCTGTAGCTCAATAGTTGTATTTTCTATAACCCACACACTGTTAACTGGTGGAGTAGAAGAAAAAGCAGAAGAAACAGTAATAGTTGTCCCAGAAATTGTAGATATTGTTTTTGTTTCTAATGCTCCATCTGCCAAAATTACAGATAAGGTTGCTGATCCATCTGTGGTTAAATCAGTATTGTTTTCATCATCAACAACAATCTGTGTAGTAGATACTCCTGTTTTTATTCTGCCTCCTCTTCTAACCCCAGCCCTCATGGGGTCTTGAATATTTATAATTTGACCACACCTGACAAGAGTTCCAGCTTCTAAGGTAGTTATAAATGAAACCAATTCTGCCTCATTTGATTGAGTATATAAAAACCACTTTGCAAGTCTGGCAGCTTGTCCTCTGGAAGTCGTAGCAAACCCACGCAAATTTTTAGTAACTACTCCATATTTTGCCTGTAATGCAGTATCTTCAACAGTTTCATAATCTATTTCTTGAGTGTCATTATTAAAATATGCAACATTTACAAGAGTTGTTTTTGTCGTTTTAGCTGCGTTGCTATAAGAAAAACCTTGAGCAGTAACATTGGATAAATTAAATAAATAACTTGCATCTGTTGGCCTGTCTTGTGAAATTGATATTGTTCCAGCAGAATAAAAAGGCATTACACGCATTACAGAACAAAGATCATTTATTAAGTTGTAAGCATCTTTTTGGTTTTGGATGACAACATTGCAAGTAAATCTTGGCTCAGTATTACCTGTACCTGTCATATCATCTACTTGAGCCGAACAATAAACAGAAGCGGAATAAAAACTAAATACATCTAATTGAGTTGTATCTATTTGATCACCAAAGCCTTTAGAAGTTGTTAACAAATCATATAAAATCCACGCTGGATCGTTTGTAAATTCCTTATCTGTTTTAAATGTTCCATTAAAAGTACCAGAGTAAGATATTGAACCATCTGTTTGTACTGTTCCGTTATGTGGGATTTTTATTTTTGTACCCTTGACCCTATACATCCTTCTCGGAACTGAAGGGAAAGTCTGAGCATCAATTCTAATTGCGACATAAGCAGAGTTAGCATATGCTCTTTGCTCGTTTATTATTTCTGTAAAAGATGACCAAACAGAACTGTTTTGTAAAGTTGATTCAGTGCTGTCATCTGTAGTTCTATTAACTCTGATTGTTACAGGAAAAGAAGTTCCAGAAGGTAAATTAATTTTATAATCTCTAAAATAAGTGCTGGCAGTTCTTCCTTTTACAGTGTCGGTTATAACTGTTGTTGTAGTGCCATCATTTTCAATAGTTTGAATATTTAAAGAAACTTCAGCACCATCAATATCACCATCATCTGTAAATTCTTGAAGTTGAGGAAAACCAATAGTTACTCTTACAGCATTAATAGACGTGTTTGTTATTGATCTTGAGACAGGTGTGGCTTTTGTGACCGCTACACCAACAGCATTTTCTGTTTCACTTGCAGCTATACCTTGAATTGCAGCCTGATCAGAAGTTCCAAATCTAGGCTCAAATGATACATTAGGAAAATTAAAATCTGCACTAGATGGACTTGTACCAGCCGATTGTTGTAGAACCTGAGTTCCATTTAAAAAAACATCCTTAAGAGCAGAGGTATTATATTCTGTTGAACCTTGTGATCCTGTCGCAGATGGAAAACCAGATATAATCCCCTCTCCCAGCAATTCCATTATTGTTAAAAATTGCTTTGAAGCTAGTACATCATCCGTTACGGCTGGATCAGTAAGTCTAGTATTCTCGTCAAAAGCTGGAATTGTCATGTAACTGTACCTTCAACTTGAACTGTATCGACTCCAGAACTAATGACAATAGATCCTGTAAAAACTTCTCCATATATAATCGGAACGCTAACTCCACTAATACTGACGTTTTGAATCCCAGAAAAAGAATATGAACCAGCCATCTGAGGGTCAGTATCTCCAACAGGTGATGGGCCTTCCATTACTGCTGGAGTAGGAGCGATCAAAGAAGTTATTCCATCTATTGCTAATGAGTTGACTGTAGCTGTTGTAATAGCACCAAGAATCCCTGTTGTTCCATATTCTGCAGCAATGGCTCCTCCTACTGCAAGAGCCGCACTTCCTACAGCAGATGCACCAGCAACAACAGCACCACCTACAGCAGCAGCAGTGCTTATGGCAGCCCCAGCAACAGCAGTTACAGCAGTAGCAGCAGTAGAAACCACAGCAGCCCCAGCACTAAAAAGACCAACAACGGCTGGTATTGAACCAGTAGCAACAGGGATAATTTGAATATCTCCCTTGCCTTTCATAAGTAAATAATCAAGAGAAACGTCTAAATTATTCATTTTTATTTTGTATGATTGATTGCTCATATGATTCTCTACTTCTGGAAAATTACATAACAAAAATCTTATAGCCTCTGCTGGGCTTGAAACAGCCGCTTCAAAATATGAAGAACCAAGAAATTTTCTTAATCTTCCATAGACTCTTATAGTTTTAAGTTTCATATCTATAAACTCCTCGCAATGCTTTTTGATAGTTTAAATCAAAAGGTTCTCTGCAACTTAATTTTTTTATATTATGATTCAAAATCATATTATCACCAATATAAACAGCTACATGATCTAAGTTTTTTGTGATTGATTGAAAAAGTAAAACATCCCCTACTTCTATTTGATCATAGTTTGTTTGTTTTAAAAAATTTAGTTTTGGTAAAGCATTTTCAAATTCTGGATTTGCTAAAAAATCTTTTATTTTTTTAGGTCGATTCCAATACGGAATATTTATATTTTTAGTTTCTTTATACCAATCTGTAACAACACTCCAACAATCGTGAACTCCCCAAACAAAAGTCCTACCAATCAAAGAAGGTGATTTAAATCCACTAGGTTCAAAAGAGGACCATTCTTTCATATGTGGACTGTATATAAACCAAGGTAATCCCAAATGCTCACAGCTTGCTTTGTCATTATCAGATGGTGTTAAAGGGCCAGTAGGATGACTATGAACTATTGCAGTAATTTCTCCAGTATCTTCACATTCTGCCCAATCATCAGGATCAATAATGAAATATTCAAACCCACTTTCTGCAATATTTTTACAAGGCCAGTAAGTTTCTTTTCCTTTTATAATTGCTAACAAACCACATGATTCCTGTGGCATACATTCTTCAGCGTGTTTTGCAGCTTCAGTTTTCCAAGTCATGCGTTAACAAAAGTACCAACAGAAGGGAAATCTTTTCTTGTAACCTGACGTTTTGGCGCACGAACTTCTTGTAGATCAAGAGCAGAAACAAGTTCAAATTGTACAATATCTCTAGTCTCTACAGTCTTCCTATTAATAAAATAAATCTCTTGAGGCAGTTCTGCTGTGTTATCAGGTGTTCCGTATGGATTTTTACTAGAAGGAAAGTTTGCAGCGTCTAGAAATTGAGCAAGGGTTCTTAGTCTTACAAATTTTGCTCCCTGTAGATCGTTAAATGGGGTTGTAGCGTTCACTGTTGCCATTAATGCTGTAATTGTTCCAAGAATATTAGAGACAGTTAAAGTAGGTCTTGGTAAAGTTCCCCTGCCACTGTATTCAAAGCCTGTTACTTCAAGTGGAAACTTATCATAAGTATTACCTTGCCAAATTATTGAAGCGTTACTATTCATTCCAACACCAGAATGAAATCTTGTGACATTAGTAGAGCCATGTAAAGCTGATACTAAAGTCAATGTATAAAGTTCAATAACTGATTTATTTGAAAGTGCCTGTAGTTCTGCTGTAGGTAATCCCATTTATGGTTCAAATACCTCCCTAAAAGTGCAGTTTAAAATTGCTCTATTGTTATAACTTATAGTTTTTGTCCAAGATTGACAAACATATTGTCCAGCACCAGACAATGTGACCGATACATTACCGCTATTTGTGGCACTATTAGCGGCTGTAACTGTAAAAGTATTTTGATCGGCTGCCGTTGCTATCGCAAAAGTACCATCCGTTGCAGATCCAGAAGTATAATCAATGGTTACAACATCACCGATAGCAAGACCATGATTTGTGATAGAAATTGTAGAAGTACTGGTTGACTGACTGTAAGTACCTGTTTTTGTGCCGCCTTCTGCTGGTGGTGTAAATGTAAAACTTGCCTGATCGTTCACTCTACTTCTTAAAAAGCCTTCAATGACATCTGATTCAGTCTCAGAGACTATAAAAGTAAGATCATATACTTTGGGGTCTTGAGTTAGTGGAAGCCCAAATAAAGCCCTAAACTCATAACCATCCCCTAGCTGTGTTGTTCTTATTCTAGGTGAGCTTGTTTTTCTCATCCCATAAGTCGGAGAGATACTTGGAAAAGTTGCCATGTTACCTCGCTAAAATACCGCCAGCCCTTTTTTGTTTTACAAGTTCTGCCTGTACAGCAGAAGCAATAGCTTGTCCTAATTGGTTTGCTGAAGGCTGATTCCCAGAAACCGAAGAACCCTGTGCGTCTACGCTCACGTTAACAATATTAGTAGTACCACCGCCAATCTTGTCGTTAGCTGTAATTGTTCCTGATCTGCTAGGGCTAAATAGTTCTGGCCCTTTTTCTCCTACTATGTAAGATTGCCCAGAGCTTACAGGGCCACCTCTTTCTCTTTTTTTAAATAACCCACCCAAGAAACCGCCTATACTTCTACCAACACCAGAAACAGCAGATTGAATTTGAGTTTGTATAAGTTGTCTTTTTAAATCCTGTAAAACATTTGTTGCGGCCTGTGCTAAAGATTGTGTACCCATAACAGCATCAGTCAAGTTTGATACTATTCCTTTTTCAACACTTTCTCCAATTTCTATAAATTTATCTTTTAACTTATCTGCTTCTCTTGCGGTCTTTGTAACTTCTTCTGTTTGTTTTTTTTGTAGATCAGTATTCTTATTAATGATTTTGCCATTTTCTACGTTAATTTTTCTTATATTGTTTGTTGCTTCTCCTGTACTTTCAACACCTTCTTTTAATTGATTGACAGATTCAAGATTAGTATCAATTTCTACTTTAAGTTTTGGAAGTTTTACTCTGCCAAAAATAAACTTAAGGACAGGATTTTTATTTACAAAATCAACAACTTTTTTAAATTGTTTAACAATAAAACCAACCATCCCTCCTATTATTCTGCCTACATCTGCTCCTAGCTTGATTACGCTATCAGAAAATGCGGTAACTCCTTCTTTGACTCCTATCCAAGACTGTTCAAGATCAAATACAAAACTTGTAGCATCAACTCCAATAGCTTTTGCAATAGCTTTACCTACTTCATTAACAGCAGCAAAGATAGCTCTTACTGGTGTAAGAACAAGTTTAAAAGCAACCCCTAAAGCTTCAACAGTGACAGCCGCAACTTTTAAAGATTCTCTGATGATTACACCAAACTCAGAACCCTCTCCAGCTAAGTTTGTAAATGCAGTGCCTAATCTTGTAAGTTGTCCTTGAATTGTATTTGATGCTGTAAATGCAGCTTTCGCAGCAACGTCTTGAGCATTTGCTTGGTTTATAAGATTTTTATTAAAAGATACTAGCTGATCATTTAACAAGGGTAATACTGCTGTCCTTGCTTCAACAGATCCAAATAATAAAGCAAGTGTTTCTTCACTAGCACCACCCTTGTCAACAATTTCCTGTAATACACCGCCTAAACCTTTTGATTTAAGTGCAGCCGCACTAAAGTCTATACCAAGTTTCTCCGCAGCTTTAGCCGCTTCACCTGTTGGCTTTTGTATCGCAGCAATAACTTGTCGTAATCCAGCAAAGGTAGATTCAACAGGAACACCAGTTGCAGTGACACTAGATATTGCCGCATTAAGTTCATCTATTCCAACACCAGCACCAGCCGCTATAGGTGCAAGACGACCTATCTGTTGTGCATATTGTTCAACAATAATTTTACCATCATTCTGTGTTTGTACGAATCCATCAACTATCTTTGCCGCATCAGCAGAAGATTTGCCATAAGCATTTAAAACAGAGGTAGTTGCATCAGCAACAGTAGCTAAATCAGAAAATCCACCAGTAGCACCTAACTGTGATGCCTTTAATACTTCTGTAAGTTCTGCGACCTCACCAAAGCCAGCAGACGCTACATCATAAGACGCTGATAACAAATCAAGTTGGGATACTTGACCACTTAATTCATTTGATAAACTTGCAAGTTTTGGTTGTAATGTATCAACATCAACTCCAAGTGTTTTAACTTTCGCAGAAGCAAAATCTTGTTGAGCTAAAACCCCAAAAGCTTTAGTAAATAAACTTATGGCTGTAATTCCAAGAGTTATAGGGCCAAGAAATGCACCTAAAGCCGCAGCCGCACTTTTAAAAGACAAAGATGCCGCATTTGCTCCTTTAGAAGCACCAAAAAAACCTTTCGGTAATACTCTTAATCCATGATTTGCATCTTTTAATTTACTACTTGTACCACCTACAGTTTGATTAAATTTCTTTGCCTGTACATCAACATTCTTTAACGCTGTAACAGCTTGCGTAGCATTTACTCTTAGTTCTACATTAGAGACTGCCACGACTAAACAATAACTCCTTTAACTATACTTGGCTTTGCGTTGTGCCGCATCTGCCTGTTTCTTTTCTCTATCATACTTTAATTCATAGTAACCAGCAAAATATATCAACTCTTCATCTGTAAGTTGTGTTCTTAGTTCACTTACTGTCTTACCTAATTCTGTTGCAAGGAAAAACTCAAAATTTAACCAGTTATCCCCCTTTAATCTTCCTTTACTTTTGTAACTGTAACGTCAGCATTTACCCCAAATAAAAATAACTCAATCTCATTCAATACATTCTCTGGTAAATCCGTTTGTAAATTACCGAAGTCTGTAGGATGAAAAGCCTTTGTTCCATCTTCCAACTCAGCTAATTGACAAAGCATATGGGTTGATACAACTAAAGGGTCATCACTTCCAGCCCTATGTGTAGCTCTTGCCCTATCTGCTCTTGTTATGGCTTTAAAGTACAGAGAGACAACTACATTTCCACTGTCATCCTTTACATCAAACTTTCGCCTCTGGTTTAAATCAAAAGCGGCTTTTAATGTATCAAGTGTTCTTTGTGCTGGCATAAATTAAAGTGCGAAGTATTTTTAATTTACTATATAGCTGAAGTTATTGCACCATTTGTGATAAATGAAATATTCACTACTTGTATCTCACCAAGCGTTGCACCATATTCAGCACCTGTAATTATTCCAGCGAATCCTATCTTTTTGGAA
>Ga0181405_1000701_pt1 | contig 11437 bp, 8 predicted proteins | sample 28SPOviralmetaG_FD_130134 | JGI IMG/M metagenome (GOLD analysis project Ga0181405, IMG submission 130134) | Marine viral communities from the oligotrophic San Pedro Time Series (SPOT) site, San Pedro Channel, CA, USA - 28 SPOT_SRF_2011-11-29 | ecosystem: Environmental > Aquatic > Marine > Strait...
AGAAGCATCTTCTGCAGCGATACCATCAACGTACCATTGATATTTTATTTCCCCAGTGTTTGTGACTCTTTCTCCTGGAATAGTTGATGGATTATGCTTAAATTCAGCAACGGCAGTGCCACTTATAGTAACACTACCACCATCATTTGCTGTTGCTGCCGCTGGTTCATCAGTGAACCTTAGGAAAGGCCCATTAATGTCCAGAGTTGTATTGTGTGCGTTATAGAAACCTAATCCTATCATGCGAAGTTTTGTCCTCCAACTACACCGAAGAGTGTTGATCCGCCATCAAATGTCTTGAATGAATAGATATCTGATTTAGCAGCGGTGGTTGTAACGATGGGCAAGACACCACCTGCGGGGAACTTAACAGGAATTGCAGATCCTCCAATATCCTTAAATGTGGCGATTCCAACAGAATATCCAGTGCTATCCTGAGTTATAAGAATTGAGAATGCTGTAGCACCTGAGGGAGAATTCAGAAGTGTAAACTGTGTTACTTCTTCATCAACTGTCAATGTAAATGATTGAGCGATTGACAGATCAACATTTACATTACCGCCAGAGATGTCAAGTTCTTCAACATATTCTGAATATGTTTTAAACTTAGCAGATCCTTCAATATCAACTTTTGCTCTTGGTATTGCCGTACCAAATCCAGTTTGATTACTTGTTGTTGAGAGTGCAGTTCCAACTACAATGTTATTGGCAGTAATAATACCAACACGAATCTCACCGGTTGTACTATCTAGTTTGTAAGATGTAGCAGTTAATATACCAGTAACATTTACATTGTTTACATCAATTCTTCCATCAAAGATGGCATCATTTCTAACCTTCAGATCTGTTGTTCCCGTTCCAGTTGTTCCCACATCAAGTGGGAAGTGAGGTACAGAAGTTCCGACACCCACGCGAACAAGATTGTTTGGGAAGATACCAGTTCCAAGTCCAACAGCAGTGCCGCTAAACAAACTATCATTCTGAAGATTAGTTAATCCAGAACCATCACCGATGAATTGAGCGGCAGTTATTATACCAGCGGAGTTTACATTACCAGAGAGGTAAGAATCACCCTCTACTCTGAACTGGAAGACATTTGCATCCGTACCAACACCCACTCTACCAGAGGTATCAACACTAAATTGAGTTCCGCCACTACCAACTTTCAGGACATTTGTACCTGGAGTTGTGGTAGCAATACCAACAGAATCAAAGATTCCAACACTCAAAGTCTTCTCAAGACTTACATTACCGAAACGATACCAGTCATTCTCGGTTGTGTAAATCCAACCAACATAACCACTCTTTGTTGGGTTTGCATTATATACTAAATCACCGGGGTTTCCGGAAAGTGATGGGGTAGCGATACCAACTGTATATTTTCTTGAAACGGTTGTATCACCTTGCAAGAATAAGGAGTTAGACTCGATGCCTTTACTTGAAGTTGAAGTAATCTTTTCGTTAAAGATTACTGGGCCGTCAAACTCAGAAACGATGTTTCCATCTGGGCCACCTTCAACTCTTAGAGAACGACTGATAGATGCTTCAAGAGGCGTGAGAACGTCAAATCCGACACTAATACCGCTAGTTGATACATCTTCACCTGTTACTGTTGGGATCGGTGCATCAAATACTTCTTCTTGTCCAGTAGCAGAACTTACTTTTTTGTTTCCAACATAGAAGTCGCCAGCATCATTCATACCGGTGTAGACATTTACACCACCATCAAACTTCAGTGATTGAGAGATAAGTTCTTCTTTGGTGCTTAAATCTCTGTCTTGCTTTTCAGGTAATGCAGTAGAATAGTTTCCAGGGCCGTAACCAACATACTCAAATGTGTGTCCAGATGCACGAATAATTGAGTTTCTTCTAAATTCAACTGGGCGGCAATCGATTCTCTTAATAACAGAATTGATATCATGGGGAACTGCCTTTGTTCCAAGAACTCCTCTGAATACTTTGACTGGATTTCCGGTTACGGTAGTCTTAACTCTAACGATTTCTTCATCAATCATCAGATAGTCGCCAATATTGATATCAGTATCAGTGATATTCAAAATATCAACATCAGATGTTGTTGCAGTGAGAATAGATGAAGAAATTGTAGTTGTAATACCAGCATATGTTGATTGTTGTCTTCCACTCAGATTTTCATTTTCTATGACAACATTACCGCCTGCAGATGCATATCCAAAAGGAAATACTCTAATAGTTCCAGTGGCGGTAGGAGCAATGGTTCCAACACCTACATTTATTTCAAAAGTGTTAAGTGCATTAGTCTTTTTAACAATAAAATCACCACGGTACAGTGATTGTTCAGCTCCTGCAATTTTTACTTTATTATTAACTCTCAATCCATGATTTTGAGTTGTTGTAACAACAGCAATACCAGTGTCTTTGTCATAATTGAAAGAACTTACATTATGAGTTCTACCAAGATTTTGGATAGTGGCAGTTGAAAGATCTGTTACTCCAACTCCTGAAACTCCACTTACAGTAGAAGCAGACGAAACAAGAACTTGTTTAGAGGATCCTGCTGTAACCCCAGTGATTCTATAAAGAGTATTGTATGGATTATTTACTTCAGGTTTGACATTTCTCAAATCAATTGTATCGTCAGTATTATCATGAATCTTCGTTACTTCAAGAATACCAACAGAATATCCAGAGGTGGTTCCAACTCCAACAACTTGAAGCGAATCTCCAACAGTATAAGCACTTCCTCCATCCATTATCTTTGCAGCGATAATACCACCAGAGGCATCAACCTGAAGTCTAGCAGTGGCATTTTGTCCTTGAGTGCTTGCCGCACCGGCAGAAGATAATTTTGCATTGTATATAAATCCAGCACTTCCATTTCCATATCCAGCACCACTATTAGCGATACTGACGTTAACTACACGATTAAATCCGTGATCAATAGTAGTAAAGATCGTATGAGCAGTGCCTACACTATTTGATTGAATCTCAGTTATGCCAATACCAATGTTGTAATCTCTAATCTGAGCACATAAAGTTTCGCTAGTTACACTATTTTGTGGATCATTAATTACAGTCTCACCAATCAGTGAAGGAAGTGCAAAAGATACAGAGTGTTTGGGATCGCTCTTCGGATTATCTCTATTAGTTTGTGGGTATAACTGTTGAATAGATTGAGAGAATCTTTCTGTAGAAAATGGTGATACTGATGGAGAATTAGAACTGTTAATAATTAACAGATGGTAGATTCCATCTTGCTCGCCGGGAACATACTTTTGAATCTGTTGTGAACGATATACTTGATATGTTCCCTTTGTTCTTGTCTGAGTGAATGTAGGCAGACTTGTTGTTCTACTAGATGTATCATTAGTGAACGAGCCGGGGCTAGCAGAACTAACAAGTGAAACAGTGAATTCTCTCGCGCTAGTAATTCCTGTAACGTTAAACTTGCCATTAAATCCAGAATTAGCAGTGCCAACAGGATTGTTTGCACTAGTAATATTTTTGAGTTCTACTTCTGATCCTACCTTGAGATCATGAGGAAGTTCCGTTAAAATATTCGCAACATTACTACCCCAACTTGCATTAGCAATAAATCTAAAGTTTCTTTGCTCACTTACGTTACTAATTGAGACAGTAGTAGGACTGAAATATGATGCAACCTCAGTATCAGTTGAACCTGTTGTCTTTGAAGAATCCTGAAGAACATATCCATCAACAGGAGGACGAGCAGATGTAATTCCAGAACCAGCAGGAATTACATAACGTGCTCTATAAATCGTATCAATGACATTTCTTGTGTCAGGTTGACGATTGATAAAGGTTCTTGGAGTGGCAGATCCAAGTGATGCAGTTCCAAGTCCCGAAATTGTGGAATAGATATTATTATCTGTGGATGCAGTTCCTACGGTAACATACCATTGAGATTCGTCAGTATCAAACTGAATTGGATGTCCAATATCGCCAGCAACTTTATCAGATACTCTACTTTGAACTCTTAAAATGCCGCCTTTATTATTGATAGTGATAGCATCACCAGTGATAGAGTCATTAAGAGTTTTAGCAATCTTAATCTGATCTGCTCCTACTCCAGATGTAATAGCAAAATATATTACATTGGTTTCTAAACCATCAGGAAGATGCCCATCTTCTGCTATGACACGTATACTCTCACCAGAAAGAATATTATGATCTGCATCAAGTGTAATTGTATTTGATGTAATACTGTTAATACCAGCAGTTCTGCCAACCTTATGAACTTTCTGAAACGAATTCTGAGTTGATGATAACTCAGTATCTGGCATTACAATACGAGCTGAATAGTTCGTGGGAGTGCCATTACTATCAGGAATTAAAACATTTAAGGAATCATTCTCTTTAGCGCCAATTCTGTAACCCTCAACAACACTATCGGGAGGAACACTTGAATTTGTTTGATTATAAAGATAGAGTCTACTAGTTGAAGCAACACCAACCACAGATTTGTGAACATCAATTGCATTAAACTCAATTGCACCAGTTGTAGTCTCAAGTTCTTTTGGAGGAATAATGTGAGTAATATATCCAACATCATCTCTTGAGAATGATGTATTCTTGAATCCTTTAGATACAAGTGCCTTTGCACCAAAGTTTGAGTTAGAGTTAGTTACTGATAAATCACCACCACTTTCGGTTACAAAGTGTTGAGCATAACCAATCGCAAAACACGAAACGATCTGAATTACAGAATCATTTGATGCCTTAATATGGAAATTTTCATAATCTGGTTTGAATACAGCACGACTATCTTCATTAATGTTTGTATTACCAGCAAAGGTTGAATCCTTATACTCACCACTGGTAGGATTATATTTAACAAAAGCATTCTTATCTTTTTGAAGTCCAATACCCGTGAACTGGGCAACTACCATGGACTTAAATCCAAGTGCTTTGCTTCCATCAGCGTGCATTCCGCACATACCGAAGACGGAACGCAGAGAGATGTTAAAGATATAAGGTGATGCAGAAGTTACACTATCAGACTGAAGATCTACTTTTGATCCAGTAATAGTAGGAAGTGCATCAGAAGGAGGATTGGATACACTATACTTAAACTGTGTTGTTCCCTCAGTTGTTGATGCTAATACATCACTAACAACAAACTGTCCGTTATATGCATCTGTAGAAACATCAGATACCTTGATTGGCGTATCAACATCTAAACCAAACAATGCACTCTCAAGAGTGACGGTAATATCTGTAGTAGCAGTTACGCCATCACCTGCCTTGATACTTGAAATACCAATTGCGCCACTCTTAGGGCCTACAATACGAAACTCATCAATTTTGGGTTGAATATCAACTCCAGAATTAGGATAGTTTGGTGTGATTTGTCTTCCAGATGAAACACCATATGCTAAACCAACCTTTTCATAATACATGTCAAGATCAGTTCTTCCGCCATCATAATTGCTAATGAAAGCATCATTAATTTTTACATTATTCTTTCCGTCTGCATACTCAAAGCAAGTAAGTTTATGGTGAGAGAAGTTGGGAACAAAAATATTTGAAGAGTAATCTTTAAAAACCGTTCCATTAGGATCACCATCAAAGATGGAGAACTGCCATGTATAACATGTACCGGTTACTCTGAATAATGCAGATCTTTCGATATTTACATTTTCAGGATCAGGAACATACTTAGGACGAATCTTTGTCTTACGAAGATCTAAACCTACCAGAGAAGTTCCTCTAGGTAAAATAACTCCACCATGAATACTGTTAAGTTTATATAATGCGTTGTTGTCAGATGTGAGATCAAAATTAGTGCTCAGTGAAAAATCGGGAAAATCTGTAGATGTAGATCCGTCTCTTAATTTAAAAGTACCTGCTCCGTCAGGAATCCAACCAGGACGATTATCAACTACGTGCTCACCGGGATATAAAAGTATAGTTGTCTTACTAAATCTATCGTTATCTAATCCAGTTTGATATGAAAATCTAGATGCTTCAATAAGTGCTCTTTGAATCGTCTTGAATGGACGTGCTAGAGAATTCCCTTGATTCTCAATAGAGTCTGTGGCATCTAAATCGTTTGGGTTTACGTAGAGAATGTTGCCACGCGCATTCTTTAGAAAATTATCTAGACGACTGAGAGGCATCTTACTAACACACTATTCTGTATGAGTTATTTATTACCGCTGTCTTCTCGTTAAGCCCCCGATCCGATTTGAACGGACAACCTACGCTTTACAAAAGCGTTGCTCTACCATTGAGCTACAGGGGCATTAGTAGTATTTAATGTTTGATTTAACTTTAACATCAAAAGGGATAACGATTCTTCTTTTTGAAGAAACTATTCCTTCATATCCATGCCAGATATCTGCAGGATAAATTAGTAAATCATCTTCGTCACAATTGGGGGTTAATGATTCACTCAAACTTTCATCATTATAAAAAGTGGTTGCCTGATGTTCATTACTATCAAAACTTAAATAATATATTCCAGAAAAGCAATAATTTTTATCATTACTATGTCTATGTGGAACACATTTTTCAGTGTCTTTATAACTGACACACCATAAATTACTAATTTCTAATTCTTTATTTAAATTTATTTGTTTTGAAAACAAATGTAATTTATTCTCTATTAGATAACAAAGATCGTTAATAAAATTGATATTATCTTTTTTGAATCTAATATCATCATATATGATATCTAGAATTTTTCCATTAGTGGTTGTCGAATTTGCACCCTCCAAAACTTTATCGCATGGAAGATTTTCAATTATGTTTATGAATTTTTCTCTATATAAAAAATTTAAATTAGTTTTAAAAATTTTATAAGAAAAACAATCGATTAACATTATGAACTCCAGATCAATTATATATGAACGGAGAATAGGAATGGGGAGACTTGAACTCCCACGGGCATAATGCCCAACTGATTTTAAGTCAGGTGCGTCTACCGATTCCGCCACACTCCCGAAAAAAATCACTCCTCCCAGGTAGGAGGGTGAAATCTACAATATTCGTTGAATGTAATCTTCATCTCTTTATTTGTTAACCCGCAATTTTCTGCTGCTTTCGGCAGATTCCATTTTGACACGAATAACATTTCCATAGATTGACGGGTTTCTGCTCTCATACTCGTGACACTTAAGGATTTCTTGATACAGGGATTCAGAGTGGGTTAGCATATGCAATAACTTCGTCAGAAGCAGTTGAACGAATAAAAGACATCACACTCAGGAACTCATCAACGGTTTCGCATCCTACAACTTTCTCATCTCCCTCATTGGAGTAGAGATAAAAGTTGCGAGTGGAAGGATCGATGACGACTCGGGAGAGATACTCGTCTTGCATTGGGGTGTTCCCTTGATTACCCACATATTATAAAGGACTCAGGCGTCCTTGTCAAGCAATTCGCCCACGATCATGTAGTAGCAGTCTACTGGTAACCCATTAGTTGAGAGGTGGATTTCTGTACCCTGGTGACGCTTCACACGCAAGTCCTGGTTAGAACCCACCTGAGTGAGATGAATCGTCACTGTACTCATATCTACATCTTCTTCCCATGACTTGGGAAGTTCGATCATGTTCTTAGTTGTTCTGCCGTGCAGAAATTCAAAATTAGGTTCAATCATTCTACTACATCTGATACGTTTTTCTTTTTGAGTTGTTTCTGTAACTTTTTAAATCTATCTAATTCTTCATTAAGAGTATATAAAACTCTTCTCATTCCATGAATTCCGAGTTGAATCCCATTTCTTTCTGTTCTAAGAGCATTTGACGCTTCAAGCAATATAAGGTTATCACTATTTTTGCCATTTAATTCAGCTTCTGCTGCATCAGCTGCTGCTATGGCATCATCAATTGCATCATTTACCGCAGTTGAACAACTACTTAATTCTTCATACAGCGTGATAGGCGTATTAGCATATGTTGGACTACTCAAATCTGTACCGAATCCAGAATTTACTTGAACAGTCAATGTATCACCCTCCTGCGCTCTATCTCCCCCAAAACCAATAGGAGCATGATCAAATCCATCTCTATAAAGTGCCTTTCCAGCACCAACTTTAGGTTCCTTTTGTCCACCAAATTCGACAGGAAAATCCTTCATCATTCTATCCCAAGATTGTGCGCTAGTAGGATGTCCAGAATTATCAATATAAACAGAAATTCCTGTTCCAATTGTACTAGTGGTTGCAATACTTATGGTTTGTGGAGTGAAAGGATCTTGATCAAAAGATAGATCATATCTTTTTCTACCATCATCAAAATTTACATCTGGTGGATCATTCAAAATTCTAAAATCGACAAAATTTCCATCATCATCATCAGGTGCGCTAACACCAACACCACAAGCTACACTGATTGATACAATACCAACAGTAGTAGCATTGGTGGAGGTTGAGATACCTGGAATATTAAACTTACGAAGATTAAAAACAGTGGTTCCGATTCCTACCACTTTAGTGCCAGGAAATATAACCCCAGGTTTATCACAAACTATTAATTGTCCTGCACCAATTGTATTGCCTATACTGATGAAGTCTTCCATTACAATAACTTCTTTAAACCCAGCAGTGCATATTCCAATAAATTCACTGACTAAAGTATCACCAATATCTTTATCATATGGTTCTGAGTAGATTTTCAATCCAAACTTATTTTTTGTAGAAAATCCAAATTTATGATCATTGATGAAATTAACATTCGCAGTAAGATAATTTTCATCTACTAGTTCATTACCATAAGATTTATTTACTGGATAGTATGTGACTATACCAGTTGATCCTACAAATGCTATGGTGCTGCCAATACCAACTCCAACTCTACCGCCACTTCCTCTATATGCAGATCCAGAACCTTCAATCACAGTGTCAAATACATCATAATTCAATTTAAGTCGGGTACATTCTAAAGTTACTTTATCCATACCACCTGTTCCTGCTCCAAGATCTACCTCTGCTACTCTCCAAAACAAATCACTTTTGCAATCATCTTCTATTCGTGCTTTATAAGCCTTGACAACCTTTTGAATTTTTTTATTGACAACTTCAATTTGTTCTAAAACTGCAGTCTCAAGTGCAGTAATACCTCTGTCATATAATAGTTTCTGCCCATCTGCAAGAATGAGTTCGTCTATCAGATGATTTACATTATCTTTTTTAAACTTAAAATCATCCTCCAATCTTCCAATAAGATCTGCTGTTAAATGTGTACCAATCATTTTTTTAACTCCTTACATCATAATCATATCCGGCTATAGAGTAAGATGAACTATCGCCAGGATATTCTGCCGGAGATTGTCCCTCATATTCAACGATGAGAGGTTCTCCAGATCTATCTGCCCAAACCTGATAGAAACATTTGACATCAGTAAGATGATCTCCTGATATGATAATCCTATCCTCCTGTATGTCTTTAACATATAAACTATCCTTTCTCCCAAATGGAGTTAGGTTTACAGATATTGTATCATAATTTATTAATCCTTTCCAGTATTCAGGGAGTTTAATTGTATTTTCGCCATTTAGTTTACCTCTTATATAAACTGCATTTTCAGGGCCTTCTACACAAACATGTCTTAATCTATAATTTTCTTTTGTTGGATGCGGAATATCAAATCCTTTATTTCCAAGTGCTCTACCAGTAAATATTTTACCTAAAGTAAATGGTGTTTTAGTTCCACCTGCAATTGCTGCAGCTCCTGCATATGCTTTAGCACCTGCTCTTGCTTCTGCACCTGCTTGGGTTTCCGCCCCAGTTGAAAGTTTTGCGCCAGTATCTGCTTTAACACCAGTATTTTTCTTTAGTCCGATTACTGATTTTTTGAGTTTTCCAATGTCAAGTTCAACACCATATGTTATCATAATTTCACCCAAAACACATGTCAAACCAACAGGGCCCGCCACATCACCAATCAAAACATCTGTTGGCAATGGTGGTGTAAGTGGAGAATTTCTAACATGAAGAATTGATGGAGCAATAGCTAATGGATTTTCGTCAGGAGATGAACGGGTTACCATCAATGATGCCGTTGGATGAATGGGAGGGAAAAATTTACCACTTCCAACTAACACACCGCCATTAAAATGTCCTGTTCCACAAACAGCTTTTTCACCAGTGCCGAATGGATTAATTGCTGTAGTTGGATTTAGTCCCTGTGGTGTGTAAACGCAAGAAAGTTGTTTTCCTACGTGAATGTCTCCTACTTCCATGTTATCCTAATAGACTTTTAATAAGTTTTTTAACGCCTTCAATTGTCTGAAAAACAGTATTAGATCCAGTGCCTAGCAATGATGCAACATCAGCGGTTTCAACTACTTTAATGTTTGCTGCATTTAATCCTATTTTTTGCATACTATTAATATTTACACCCCTTTCTGCAGCGATACCAACAGAATCATCTGCCTGCAAACTCATTTCAGCAGTGTCCATATCAATGGCAGCATTTGAATGAATGTTGATAAACCCAGTAGTGTTACCATTACCTTCAGCGATAAGATCAATATCTTGCGCTACGATTCTTATTCTTCCTCTAGGGGCAAACAAAATTAAATCACCATTTTCAGCATATGTTACGCCAGCGATGCCATCTACTGGTTTTTCGCCACAACGCACATTATAACATGCTGGTGCTGATACATTAATAGATCCATTTAGTTCTCCACTCATTTGAAGTCCAATATATTGACTTCTTCTAAATCCGGGATTAGGAAAAATACGGCGTATCATCACCGCTTGTTTATTATTTTGACTATCTACCTGATCAAATAAAACCTCACCAGTGGTATTACCGATTCTTTTGAAATCGACTGACTTATCTGCTGCCATTATACCTTACCTACACAATCGATAACTTGCAGAGTTGGAGTTCCAAGAGGAACAACAAATCCAGAATCATTTACATCAATAAATCTCAGCACAGGTTTCAGATCAGCATTAAATCCAGTCTTAGTATTTATTCTGATTTCAGGAAGAGTTGTAAATCCGATGCCTGGATTAGTGATTTTGACACCTGCGATTGCACCATTCTGAATGATTAATTCTCCTTCAGCACCCGGAATAATCAGTTTATCATCGGGATCATATCCAAATCCAGGATCTTTTATAAGAATACCACCTAATGTAGAAGTTATTTCTTTATCTCCAAGTCCACCAGTTGGAGGTTCATTTGGATCTTCAGGTGTTCCTGGAGGACATCCAGGAGCAGTAAATGTAACACTATATTCAGAAATTTTACCCCATTCAGGATCATCTAATAAATCTCTCATTTTGGGGCCAACTCTTAAGAAAAACTTGTTTGTTAAGAAAAATCTTACATCTTGATCAGAAAATCCTTGTTCATTTGCAAGTCGAAGATCACGGAAAGCTCCAAATTGATGTTTGATCCCAGTCTCATAAGTTTTTCCTTGAGTATAATCAAAGTTACTCATATCCTTAATTTTCGGATTAGTCCCCTTGATTA
>Ga0181405_1000703_pt1 | contig 11414 bp, 6 predicted proteins | sample 28SPOviralmetaG_FD_130134 | JGI IMG/M metagenome (GOLD analysis project Ga0181405, IMG submission 130134) | Marine viral communities from the oligotrophic San Pedro Time Series (SPOT) site, San Pedro Channel, CA, USA - 28 SPOT_SRF_2011-11-29 | ecosystem: Environmental > Aquatic > Marine > Strait...
TATAGCAAACACTGATGTTAGTGCTATGATTCTTCTTGTCCATTGGAATCCTTTATCTTTAACATCTCTTGCAGCTTTACGAGCTTTCATTTCAAACTCGCCACGTGTTATAAGTAACTTCTGATTGTCTTGTTTAGCCTTACGACTCTCTGCCCAGACACTCATAACTCCACCAAGTACAGTAGAGCCAAGCATAGTTATTATTTCAAATGGAAAACCCATTACACTACATCTACCAGTAAGTCTTCGTATAACACTCTAAAGTCTTCTAACTGCATAAAGCCTAAGTCCTGTTGTATCTGATGTATCCTGTAGACTTTATAAGCTTTTTCAAGTTGTTTCTCTGTGTAAAGTGTCATTAGTCTAGTTCTAGTTTTCTAATATAGTTTCTAGTTTCTTTAGGAAGTTTATCTAAATCAGCTCCTTCTTTTAACCATTTTTTAGCGTTACCATATCCCCAATTATAAGCAACTGCTGCGTCTCTTTTACTACCTAATTTTTTTTCAAGAGCATAAATATAATCTGTTCCGAATCTTACGTTTTCTTTAGGGTCAAGTAAATTATCTCCTTGAAAAGGTTTAACTCCAAAACCCGGCTGTTTTGCAGTATTTTTCATAATCTGCATTAGACCTTCAGCACCTACATTACTTTTAGCATTAGGGTTTCCAGAACTTTCTACTCCAATTATTTTTGCAATAAAAGGGTCTTTAGTGTATTTCATTCCTAAACTTTCATAATTAGTCGGTCCACCTTCAGACAACCCTAACCTAACCATCTGGTCAGAGTAAGGTTTACCTGTAAAATAATCTACTCTATCTTCAGGTTCATCTTTTGTGTAAGGTACGTCTACTTCACCACCTTCAAACTTGTTAAGTCTTTCTTCTTCTATTCTAGTAATACGTTTAGCTCTTGCTTCGTTATATATTTTTGTATACGCTTCCCATTCAGCTAATACTTGTACACGTCTTAGCTCTGCTTTCTTAATAAGCTTTTCTCTTTCTTTATAAGTTATGTTACCTTTTTCAAAATCTTTTCTAGCTTCTCTAACTATTTGGTCAGCAGCTTTTAAATCTTGATTAAGTTGAAACTCTTTTGATTTTTGATTTACATCAGGGTCTTGAGGTCTTAATTTTATACCTAAAGAATAAGCTACAGACTCACCAAAACTATAAGGAGCTGTATACCCAGAACCCGATACTAATTCTCCTTTCTCATAACCCTTACCTTCTCTAAGAGAACGTGCTATTTTATCATATGAATATGAACCCGGTATAATAGGAAGGTTGGGAGTTAATCTTTTTACTAATGCTTTAGCTATTGCTTTCCCATCTTCATCTACTCCAAGACCATCAATTTCTTGTCCTGTAAAAGGGTCTGTTCTAGCTACAGCTACGTTATATATATCTCCATACAAACCAAAGCTAGGTTGTAAAGGTGCTGGTACTCCCGGTACTCCTGTTTCTCTTTCTTCAAATATATCTCCACCCGGAATCCATCTACTAACATCTAAGTATTGAGAGTCTCCATCATTTGAGTTCCAAGGTACTCTAAGAACTGTAGGTGGCATGTAAGGAACACCCCATAAAGTTTTAGAGTATTCATCTCTCATAGTTACTCTTTCTAAATCAGGGTCTCCACCAGCAACCTGCTTACCTACTTCATTTAAACCATAACCAATACCTGCCCACTTTGCAAACTTGTGAGGTCTTAAAGTAGCTGTTTCTGCTAGTAACGGAACTATTCTATATGTATAAGATAAGAAAGGAGTAGCTGTGTTTCTAAGCTTGTTAATAACAGGAGCATTAATATCATAATCAATAAACCATTTACGAGCATTCATAGCAGCTTCTGTAACATTCATCTTCTTATCCATTCTATCCATGAATACAGCCATTCTAAATACTTGGTCTTCTTGTTGATATAAGTTTTCTAATTTAGTAAGACTCAAATCTTTAGCTTTTTTAAAGTGTTTGAACATGTCTGTAGAATAACCATAAAACTGTGAAGGTTCATCAGCAGCAGTTATTTTATTAAAAGCTTGACCCATTGCACCGCTAGTGTCTCTTAATTCTTTAGTAACCATATCTACATCAAATACACCTTGTTCTCTAGCAAGTCTATATAGTTCAGACTTTTCACCCTTCATAAGTTCTTTAAGAGCTTTAGGTAAATAAGTATAAGAAGTATCTGAAAAGTCTAGAAGTACAAAGTTAGACATAATGTTGTTAGTATGTACTGCAGGATTCCAAGCTGTTTTAGATTTTTTCCATACAGCTTGTGCTTTATTAAAAGCCCTGTAAACTTCTTCCATTGTTTCTTTTTCTTTGGTAAGCTGAACCATTCTTTTAATATCATTCATTACATCTTTATGAACGTACATAGCATCTCTTACTTCTTTAGTTCCATCAGCTTTTATAGTTATTTTTTCAGCTAGTTCTCCGTAAGATTTAGCAGTTGTTCCTTTTAAAGTTGTATTAGGAACTAAAACAAAATCACTAGGTTCTCCTTTAGCTAACCAATCTTCTTTTTTTAATGCAAATCTTGAATCGTTTGATAGGTTTCTAAAAAATTGTGCAGTTGCAATATCATTAGACATTAATCTACCTGTCTCAGCTATAGCAAAAGCAGCATCCTCTATTTCACCCATTTGAGTTCTTTCATCTTTTGTAAAGTCTTTTCTTATTTTAACTTTACCTCCTTTTGTAGGCTCTCCTATTATTTCCCAACCTTCTGCTTTCCACTTAGAACCTGCTTTATAAAATGAAGTTTCTGGAATTGTTTTAGTTATTCCTCTTTCTCTTAAGTTGTTACCTATAAGACTGACTTGCCTCATAGCTGTATACATTTTAGAACTTTGACCAGCTTTTAAATTTCTAGTATAACTTCTGTGTAAATATGTATTAATGTTTTGTAAAAAAGTTTCGTTATCTAATAAACCTAAGTCTACATATTTTTGACCCATATCTCCAATAACTTTTCTAGTTTTTAAATTAAGCTCAATACCTTCTTCTGCTAAATCATCTATAGCGTCTAAGTTACCAGTCATTAAATTATATAATAGTTTCCTTTGAGGACCATCTAGTTTTTCTTTTGATTCTAAAGCTAAGTCTAAAAATTGTTGAGCTATTTGATTTTTATTTACCTGTGCTTCTCTTCTTAATAATTTATAATCAGAACTTAAACCATAATCATCAATTAAAAATCTACCCATGTGTTCAGCTAAAGCATCATCACCAACTTTTAACTTACCTAAAGTTTTTGTAAGACCTGCTCCAGCCATACCAGCTAAGAAACCTGCTCCAAACTTTTGAAGTGCTGTAGCATCTGGGTCATCTACAGAATTATAACCTGCTATACCAGAAGCTGTTCCTGTTAAAGCAGAACCCCAGTTATCAAACACTTTATTTTTTAAAGCTATACCAAAGTTATCTTGATAAAATTTTAATACTCCAGTATTTAATTTAATTTTATTATCGGCTTGTTCACCAAAAACTTCTTGTACTTTATCTTCAATAACTTTTTGTTCTGTCTCTTTTGGTACAGGTTGATTGTTTACAGGTTTTAAAGTCTCAGCTACATCTTTTTGTTTCTGAACTTGAACAGGCTGTATTTGATTCTTTACAAACTTTTTAGAGTCTTGCAAACTTCCAAATACATTTCTTTGTACTAATTCTTTTTTTCTTCTGTTAAAATCAGCTATGCTTTCTCCTTTCTTTCTACCTCTTAACAAAGGTGTACTAATGACTTCCCATTGTTTAGGAATAACATTACCGTTTTCATCTATTGCTTTTTGTATAACGTAAGAAGTTTTAGTAGTAGGATTCTTAGCTTTGTATAACCATGATAAAGGATTAGATTTTGTATCTATTGCAAACTCTACTTCAGAGCTTCTTATAGTTGGTCCAGCTTCAGCACCTTCAGGGCTTTTTAAAGCTTCTCCTTTCTTAGGAGGTTGTAGTTTATCTAAAGGAAATTTCTTAGTTGCTTTAGCTCCATCTTTACTAACAAACTGTACAACAGCAAATCCTTCTTTATCTATCTGTATAATAGTTCCTCTGTTTTTTCTATCAGGAGCTATTATTTTAGAGCCTACTTTTAAAGGAGCAGTAGGGTCAATAGTTTCTTCAGTATCATCAGCACTTTTTCTAGGTGCTTCAAACTCATCAGACTTTGCAAAGTATCCTTCTTTACCACGAACTTTAGCTAAAGCTTCTAAAGTTGCTCCACCCAATGCACCTAAAGCACTACCTGCTGTTGCACCAATAGCTATGTTTTCTAAACGACTTTGTTTTTCACCAATAAGACCCGGAGACTCTTCACTAACATATCCCATACCTGCATGAAATCCACCAGCCATTCCTCCATACTTAGTTAGTTCCCAAAGGCTTTTAGCTTTTTTACCTTTTGAAACCCACCCTGCAATAGGCACATAACCTAAAGGGTCTGCAACTACTGCTGAACCAAGAAAAGCTGCCATAGCTTGACTACCATATTCTTCGTTATCTAATATTTGTTGTAATGTTCTATCTTTCTTTTTTAACTCTTCGGTAGCTTCATCCATTCCTAATACTCTAGCACCGAATTGTTTTATTCCTCTAAAAGAATCACTAGCTCCCATTTTAGCAGCATACTTAAGTGCTTCAGATTTTGAAAGTTTATAAGTTGGGTCTATAGTAGAACGAATATATTCTATATGTTCTTTTTCTTTTTGGTCATATGATTTATAAGACATGTAAATCCTTTATGATATTATCTGTTTTGTAAAAAATTATTTATAGTATCTGTAATTTCTTGGGCTTCTGTTGGGTTTTGCATTGCCCATGTTTGTCCTTCTATAAATGCTCTAGGATATTTCTTTTGTAAATCTTTGTAAATATTTTTAAAGTCTTCTTTAGTTTGAGCAGTAGCCTCTGTTTCTTTAAAGTATCTTTTTAACATTCCTGAAGGTTTAACTTTTTCAAGAGCTACAATGTAATCTCTAGCTATAATTTGTGTGTCTTTACTTTCTTTTAACATTGTTTGGAAAGGTGTTAAAGTTTTATCAGGAGTTACGTCTACAACCTTAAACCCACCTTTTCCTTCTTCTTTAGTTTCTTTATAATAATATTTACCACTATCTATATCATAAGAAACATTTGCCATTCCTTTTAGTCCTGAATCAGGGAAAAATTTATCTAAATCAATAGGGTTTCCATTTCCTAAATCTACAATACCAGATGTTTTATTACCTACTAAAGACATTGTAGCTTTAGAAATAAGGCTATCAGGATTACTTGCTAACTCTTTAAAAGTATCGTTTGTTATTTCATCAAAATTATTTAGTTCTTTAGAAACTCCATTTTTAGTTTTTACTATTTCATTTTTTTCTTTTTGATTAATTCCTAATCTTATTAATTCATTTTTTCTAAAAGTTTGAGCATCCCATCCTTCTGCTTTAGCTTGTGGTAAAAAGTCTGCACTAACTCTAAAATCTTTAGTAATAGGGTCTTGATAAAACATAGCCTTACCTTCTTTTGTAAATTTAGATTTTAATACATCTTCATAGTTTGTATTAATAATATCATTAGCCTTTTTTAAATCATCTAAATTTTCTTTATAAGCATCATTTTCTAAAGCCCAAGCATTTGCAACGGAAGCATTTGCTTTTAAAGCAACATTACCATCTCCTTTTAACAACCTAATAAACTCTGGAACATGTTCTGCTCTAACTCTACTAACCAACGTCATTTCACCAACTTCTGACATTAATAAACTATCATTAGGTGTTTCACTTTCAAGAAGTGTCTTAGGAGTAGCAACTGAACCGTCTGTATATGTGACAAAACTAACTGCTTTTTCTTTAGTATATCCCGGTTTAGAATTGTTTTTCATAACTTTTATTTCAGTCTTTGCTATTTTTTTACCTAGTTCTCCACCTTTTCCTTCCACAAACTGTTCATTCATTTTAGTAAGGAGTTCAGGAGTGTTGTATCCTAATTTATCATATACATCTGCAAACTGTGCAAACTCATCAATCTCTTTAATAACGTCTGTGTTAAACAATTTATCTTTAGCTATTTGTTTTTTATATTCTAAAGTTTCAGAATTTTCCCTACCTAATATTCTTTTAATTCCTTTAGTAGCTGCACCAAATAAAGTTCTAGGAGCTTGTATATTTGTAAAGTTTTCATAATCGTTTATAAAGTCTGTTAAAGTAGGAACATCTTTTGCTTGGGTAGCTTTATTTTCTAATGCTGTATACAGCTCATTTGCTTTTTCAGTTGCTTGTTCATTTATCCAACCAGATATACTTTCAATATCTTTATAAGGATTTGTGTCTTTTGCAGCCGCTAAATAAGAATCAAATATTTGTTTTTGTAAATAAGACTTACCACCATTTTTTTGAACTTCGTTCCAATATGTAGTAGTAGCTTCAGCATTTTGTATATAACTTTTATACTTAGCTTTAGCAGGACCAAACGAAGATTCTAATTCATTAGCTCTTTGATTAAGTAAAACATTTGCACCTTTAACAACAGTATCAAAAGCAAGAAGTCTTTTAGAAAACTTCTCTTGTTTCTTAATTTGTTCTTCATTATATTGTTTTGCTTCAGCAAACTTTTGTTCTGCGTATTGCTGAGTACTTTCATAATCATATCTTGACATCTTATTGTCCTCTTTCTAATAAACTTTGTTGTGGTTCTTCTTCTTCAATCATAGGTTCTTCAGTTTTTGCTAATAAACTTTCTTTTGGCATATCTAAAGATTCTATTTTTTCTACTATGTCAGAAGGTAAAGCTCCTTTAGGCATCTTACCCATTTCTTTAGATTTTAAAGTTTCTGCAATGTTTTTTACTTTATCTTCTAGTATTGAATCTTCATCGTCTTCATCGTCTTCATCATCTATCCTATACTGAATATCTGCTTTTTCTGCTAGTGCCATTAATAAATACATTAAAGGTTCTATTAGCATCATCATTAAATCAGGATTCCATTTACCTTCTCTAAAACCTACATAGCCTATTTGCATTGCTAAATCTGTAACAGGTATACCATCACCCATAGCTAACACCATAGGAGTATAGTTTTCTTCTAATAATAATTCAGCAGCAGTATAATCTAAAGCTTCTTTAAAGTTTGTAAAATCTGGTGGTCCTTCAAAAGGTCTAGGCTCATCTGGATTAGATGTTAATGACTGCCCCGGTATAGGTCTACCAGCTTGAGCAAAAGCGTCTACAGCTTCTTGATTATATTCTTCCATACTATATTCCTATATTTTAAAAGGTTGATATTGTGAAGCTGCAAAGTTTGACATATATGAATCATATGCAGAGTTACCTTCACCTATTAAGTTATTTAAGTAATTAGAGTTTTGATAGTTTTGAACCATAAAATTATTACCAGATTTTTGCATTGAAAAGTCTACTTCTTTAAATACACTACCACTAGAAGCAGCAGAATCATATATATCAGGTATATCAATGTTATAATAATCAGCACCTTCAGGTTGTTCATAACCAAAAGCTTCAGCAGCTTTTTGAGTTAAACCTGCTTTAGCTCCTCCTATTAAAGATTCTTTAACTGTTTCTTTAGCGTAATCTTTACCGGCTTCATAAATATCATAACTTGCCATATCTTTTCTAATAGCTGAATCTTTATCAAATATATTAATTTTATCTAATAATCCTGTTTCTTTAGGTTTTAATAATGAAGCAGTGTCTACAGCTAAACCTTTTTCAACAGCTAACTTACCTGCGTCTACAGGCATTATAGCTTTTGTAAAGTCCTCAGTACCTAGGTCTAATAAGTTTTTAGATTCTGGAGGCAGTTTACCTAAAGCTTTTGTATTAAACCCATCTTTGTCAAAACCTGTGTCTATCTTTAGTTTACCTTCTTTATCAAATAAAAAATTTCCTCCTTCATCTTTAAGTATTGTTGACTGACTAGATTCAAGACCTTGTGCTAATATATCAGAACTAACAATAGGAGTTTTAACAAAACCTCTACCTTTTAAAAAATTACCTGTTCTATCTATAGCTCCGTTAATAGTATCTGTTACACTTGAATATACTTTACCTACAAAAGTACCAGCTTTATTTACTAAATTTAAAGTGTGTCCTAAAGCCTTAGAACCCATACCAGCTTTACCTAATAGCTTAGTAGACCAAGTAGCTAACTTTCCAGAAGCTCCAAAGAAACTTCCTAAAGCTTGTGTAGCATAAGGCATAAGAAACATCATTCCTATCTGACCTACTATGCCTAGTTTACCTATAGCTCCTGCAACTTTTTTAAAAGTTTTTTTAATTCCTTTACCTACTTTTTTAACAGCTTTTTTAATTCCTTTCCAAGCTTTACTTAATATTCCCATTATTTATTTCTCCTCTTATCCAAATATACTATCTATAGTACTTGAAGCGTTTCTAAAATTAGTTGACCAGTTTTTTGCAGCATCTCCTTCAGAACCTGCAGCAGCTACCATAGCTTGTAATTTTCTATTAGCGTCTCCTTCAGCAAATCTAAAATCATAATCTGCTTGGTCTCTAAGTTCTTGCCATAAAAATGATTGAGCTGATGAAGATAAACCAAAAGCATTCTGTGCATTCTGTTGATTAACAGCGTTCTGTGCTGCAGTGTCCGCCATGTTTGACTGTCTTCTCCAAGTAACATTAGAGTTCATTACTGCTTGTTCATTAGCAGCATTCCATTGTTGTCTATTAAAATCTAACTGTGCATTAAACTGACTTGTTTGATTTAATATAGAAGCATTAGCTTTATTAACATCTGCAGTTCTATTAGCATCTCTAGCATTTGCAGCATTTTGAGACTGAGTATTAAACTGAGTAGCAGCATTTAATTGAGCAGTATTAAACTGATTCATTTGTGATTCTAAACTAGCCATAAATTGATTAGTTTGGTTTTCACTAGCACTGTTAAATTGTCTTGCAGCATTTTCAGCAGATTGATTAGATAATAATCTTTGCTGTTCTTGTTGAGCAGATAACATATTAGCCTGTTGTTGATTATTAAGATTACTCATGTCCATTTGTAAAAAGTTTTGAGCATTGCTAATAGCTAGTTTAGTTCTTTGGTCTGCTGTAGCTAAATCCATTGATGCCATAGCTGTAGCATTTTGCATAATAGATTGTTGTTCAGCATTCATGTTTGTAATAGCTACTGTTTGCATAAACTTACTATTAGCTAATTCTACTTGTTGTTCAGTAGTAAACTTAGTCATGTCCATGTTAGCTTGAACACTAGCACGTTGCATAGCAGTTTGCTGGTCAACATTAAGTTGAGCTAATCCCATTTGATTTGCTAACTCACTATTACGTATATTAACTTGCATCTGCTTATTAAGATTTGCAAGTTCTGTTTGCTGTGCAGCACTAAGGTTTTCTGAACCAGCTTGATTAAGAGCTGACAAGTTTGCAAGTCTAGTTTGTTGGTCATTAGATAAATTAGCTAAGTCCATTTGCTGTTTAAATCCAGCATTCTTAGATAAGAAATCAGCAGCAGTTTGCATTTCTACCATGCGTTCCTGATTGACTGCAGCTTGATTAGCTCCTTCAACACTTGCTTCTATTTGAAGCTCTGCCATATTTAACTGTTGTTCATTACCAAGATTTTGCATGTTTTGCTGTTGCTGGTTTTGAACATTAGTTATTGCAGCTTGTTGTTGATTCTGCAAGTTTTGCATTCTTGTTTGTTGTTGCATTTGTGCAGAAGTCATTACAGCATCTTGTGTAAATTGACTTTGCATAGTCTTCATCTGTTGTGCCATTTGTGCAGTCTGGCTTTCAGAAGTTTGTCTATTAGATAAATTTTGCAATCTTAATTGTTGTTGTTGAGTAGCTTGTTGTAAGTTTGCTTGTTGCTCGTTACTTAAGTTTTGAGCTGCTCTAGCTTGAAGTGCTTGTGCATTGCTTTGAGCCATTGGCATAGCTGATTGTATAATAGAGTTAAATAAAGCATCTCTACCTACAGTAGAAACACTAAGACCTCTTTGAGCCATTTGAGCATTAATAGCATCTACAGCAGGTTTAGCCCATGTAGGAACTGTTCCATCTTCCATGCCACCTAATAAACTTTCCATTTGTGAAGATACTAAAGCTTCTGTAGGCAGTGCAGCAATAGCTGCATTAACTTCTACAGGATTAGTATCTACTTGAGCTGTAACAGTTGCAGGGTCTTCTACAATAGCTGCAGCTATGTCTTGAGGTATTTCTGCAGTTTGTGCAATCATAGAAGCAGCAGCACCTTTTGCAGCTTGTCCAGTTACTGCTCTTTGTTGTGCAGCTTCATAACCCGCTATCCCAACAATTTGTGCAGCTTGTCCAGAAGTAGCAGGTTGCCCTGTAATAGCTTCACGTGATTGTGCTTCAGCATCAGGACTTTCAGATATGTTAGCACCAACACCAACAACGTCTTTAGCAAATGCACCTGAAGATAATACACCTTCTACATTTGTAGCTTTAGCAGCATTTGCAATGCTTTCAGATATTCTTGCAGCTTCTGCAGGACTAGATAACTCTGATATTTCTTGTACTTTAGCAACTGCATCAGGAGATAAACTTCCTATAGCAGCTTGTACATCAGGTTCATTTGTAATTTTTGAAGCTACCATTTGTGCAGCTTGTATTTGTTCTGGAGTTTGTGCAGCTTTTGCTCTCATTTGAGCTACATCTTCTGGAGCTTCTTTTCTTAATGTAGTAGCTACGACCCTTTTTGTAGGGTCTAAAGTAACTGTAGCTGCTTTAGTACCTTCCATACCAATCTTTTCAACTTCTGCAGTTGGTACAACACCTTCTGGTATTTTACCAGCAGCTATTTGTTCTGCAGTTCTACCAGTCTGTATAACTCTTTTACCTCTTTCAGCTTCTAACTGTTCTGGTGTTCCTGTTATAATTGGTTGACCATCCACTATTACTTGTTCTGTACCTGTTCCTGTGCCGCCACCTACTTTTTGTCCTGTGTTTATATATCTATAACCATTCCATACATGAATAAACCCATTTATTACTTTTGTAGTTTCACCATTTGGAGGGTTTCTAGGCTCATCTTGATAGTTTTCACCTGTATTATTATTTTGTAGATTTATATTATTATTATTTTGTCGTTTACCTTTATCATTTAAATTAACATCTTCTTGCATAGTAATTGGACCACCACCTACATCTGGCTGGTCTACAGGAACACCCGGAGGTAATGAACCTAATCCACCTTTTTGAGAAATAGATTTTTTCTTATTGGTTTCTAATTCTCTAGTAGCTAAACCACCTCTTACATTTTGACCTTTAGCATAACCAACTCTGCCACCTTTAGAATAGTCTACTCTACCACCGGTAGTATACTTTTGTTTATACTTTTTTAATTTATTATTATTTTCTTTATCCATTTATAAATACCTTTATGTATATTTTACTTGACTTCAAAGA
>Ga0181405_1000706_pt1 | contig 11387 bp, 17 predicted proteins | sample 28SPOviralmetaG_FD_130134 | JGI IMG/M metagenome (GOLD analysis project Ga0181405, IMG submission 130134) | Marine viral communities from the oligotrophic San Pedro Time Series (SPOT) site, San Pedro Channel, CA, USA - 28 SPOT_SRF_2011-11-29 | ecosystem: Environmental > Aquatic > Marine > Strait...
AACGAGGGTGATGAACACAACTGTAGCGTAGACTTCATTCAATGAAGATGATGCATCCCGGTGACGTTGTTCGGATTGAAGCACGAACCGATGCTACGAAGCACGGTGTCGGTCTCTATCTTGGGAAAGGTCGTCGAGGGTCGGCGCAGGCTCGGTACTTTGCTTTTTTGTGGAAGGGCAGGGTCGCGACGTTCATCCCACGATATTGGAAGTTTGAGGTGATTCGATGAAGATCGGTGATATCGTCAGGTACAACACAGCTGTCACGCTCAATGTAACTGGTGTCATCATTGGATTCAACAAAAAAGGAGAGGGCGGAAAAGACTACGCTCATGTCCTTAGAGAAAACGGTGAGATAGAAATCCGGATGAGTCACATCCTAGAAGTGATAACCACTCCCACCTAAAAGGTGTCCCCCACCTAAAGGCAACAAAATGTCAACATATAGACCTCTACCAGAGTTCTTAGAAATCCAACGATCTATCATCGATGGACACGGCCTCTTTGCATCAACAGATATAAGAGCAGGAACAGAGCTCGGTATCACTCATGTCAAAGATGATAGGTTCACTAACGGTTACATAAGAACACCTCTTGGAGGATTCTTCAACCACTCCGATGATGGTAACTGCGAGGCCTACATGGAAGACAAGGATGGAGAGTTCATCATGCTAAGAACGATCAAGGATGTCGCTAAGGGCGATGAACTGACGGCGTACTACTGGCTCTACGATCTCGAAGACAAAAACGGCGCGGCTAAGAACAGAAAACGCTAAAGGAAGAGAGGGAAGCGCAATGGGGAGAGACGCAACAACTCCTATAAGAGCAAGTACCTCAGCACGCACTCACGATCACGCTATTACTATAGTCTGTATAAGGAGAACAGCACGTCTCTGTGTACCCTCTGTCTTTCAGCTCTCTGCCCTCTCTGGCTCAGTACACGGGTCTCTTATTTTTTGAATCGTTTAACTCGTGTTTCTCCCTCCTACTATCGCTGACAGGTGGCTATTTGACCATGTGTCTCTGCTACTGGGGGGTAGTTTTCTTGCGTTTCCACCCTACGTCACTCCACGTGGAATATTAGAAACAGTGCTTTTTCTGCTTCTGGCTAAATACAATAAGGAGCCGATGTACAGGCCTTTTTAGATTTACATGCTTTTTTTCCATTTTTTACCACCGTAACAACCAAAACTGTTTCATGTTTCACACCACTCCCCGTAACATGTGTATCATTGATGTTACACGCGTCTCTCATGTTAAATGTTACAGAAATGTATCAACTCAAAAACCTCCACGACAGTGCATCCCGAGTCTCGGCGCCGCGGGGGTTGAAGTGAAAAAAATAACACCTAAAGTCTGTAAACGTAGGGGTACGCAACTATAATAAGAATGTTGGAGGGAATAGTCGCCCTCAACGCATGCGAAACAAACGAAAAGGAGAATGCATGAATCAGGATAACAGCAGCTACAATAAGTCATACAAGACCAGTCGATTTGAATTCGGGGTCAATCGTAACTCAACGAGCAAGCAGGCGGGAAGTAACGTCGTAACAATTGCGACTCGCGCGGACGACGGCGGGTTTTACTCGACCCCCACCACGCAGCTCTCGATGACAGTGAAGGAAGCCCGTGCCCTGCAAGGCTTCTTGAACCAAACGCTGACGAACGACCAGTAGTCATCGATCCTTTAGGGTGAGTCTACGATCCCGACGGGCGGCAGCAATGCCGCCCGTTTTTTTGTCTTGAGCCCCGATCACGCGTTTCTTTTTATTTTATTCAACAAACTCTTGAAACTCGTGCAAATGTGAGCAGTCCTATGGTATAATATTATTATAGAGAGTGGGGAATGGTTCTTTACTCCCATTAGAAGCTAGGAGCTCACATGAAAGTATCATCGTTTAAAACACTGCAAATTAAAGACCCACGTACGGCGATGATCTTCGATCTCACGGAACGCTTCCCCCGCGGGCCGAAAGCTAAGCTTCGTTCAAAGCACTATAAGACTCACAATGAATGGGACCAACCCCTACACGTCCCAACAAGCGATGACCTGATTGGTGGCGATCTTGGTTACGGTCTCTTTGAGCTCTACGCTCTGTGTAAGGAGAACTGGTGGACTAGCGATCTTGAATCGCTGAGCGTTGACTTTGAGGGTTGCGGTATGGGTCGACAAGCTTATAACTACGAAACCCGTGAATACGAAAAGAGCTGGCGCGTCTTCAAGGCCGGTCCACAAATTACACGTCGACTTCGTCGTCTTGAAGCGCGCCTTCGTATCGTCCGTAAAATGGTCGAAGAAGCTAGCTCTGCGAATCTTTACGAAGTCCAAGTTGGCAGCATGCGGGAAACCATGACGATGTTTGGCGACAGTGAGACCCACGTTCAGCAAACATACGGGTTGCTACTTAAGGCCGGCTTCGAAGCTGCCGCTGACAAAAACCTGATTAGCCGAGGTGGTTGGAGATCGGACGAAGGTGAGTGTAGCCTTAACGTTCGATTCCGCGGACCAAGTCATGGACCCCACGAGATCATGGAATCTAACCAGAAGTTCGTAACTAAGCTTCGTGCTAGACAAGAAGAAATGCGAGCAAAGATTGCTGAACTTAAGGGAGCCATCGACGCTGCTGACGATCTTGCAATGATGGTCGATATGTTCACGCTTAACACATGTGCTCAGCAATTTGGCGCCGCTGAAGACGCAGAGTAGAAAAAAGCTAATAAAATCAACCACTTAGAAGACCGTGTAAATCCACAGCTTGGGAGCTATAATAGATATGAATGGATTTTTGGAAGTCATCAGGACCGCGCGCCTCACAATGTCAGAAGATGAGTTGGCCGAGGCGACAAGGTTGCTACAAGATGAAAGAAGTTTGCGCCGCGAGCGGGCATTCTCAAATAACAAAAAGACTATGAGCGCGGGTGACATTGTGTCATTCATCAACAATAACGGCGATCGAGTCTCTGGGGAGATCACTAAAGTAAAACAAAAGAAAGCACTGGTTAGAGTTGGGGATACGTCTTGGGACGTCCCTATTGGAATGCTCAGCACTGCGCGATAGCAGGCTAGCTAGAATCACCGATCAAATAAAGGAAGGAATGGTGATGAAAAAGTCTAATGAAATCAACAACTTACGTATTCCGTACCGTCAACGACGAAGTGCGCATCGAACTGATGAGATGAAAGAGTATGTTATGGACCTCTGGATGTCAGGAACTCGGCCACATGTGATCGAGCGTCTTGTCGAAAAGAAGCTTTATGAGATGCTGGGGGAGCGTACCACTCAAAAAAGTGCATAAGGTTTTGGACATTCGTGCAAATATAGTTAGAAATAGGGTATAATATTACTATAAAGAGGTTAAGGAATGGATATGACTGAAACAACCCAAAACAAAAAGAAAAAAGTTTCAGACAATCGTGCAATTCTTGACCAAACTATGGTATAATATTAATATAAAGAGGATGGGGAATGGTTCTTCACCTCGCAACCCAAAAGCCCTGGAGGCACAATGGACATCAAGACCATCAAAACTATCGTTCCTAATCTTCCCCCTCACATCGCTGTGCTTATGCGTGGACCAACTGGTGTTGGTAAGTCTCATGTAGCTCGCGCGTTTGCAGAAGAGCTCGGTCTTCCCTTCATTGATGTTCGTGGTTCAACCATGGACGAGGCAAAGGTCGGTGGTCTTCCAGATATGAAGGCTGTTGATGAAAAGAAGGTTGCGACCTTTGTGGTCCCTTCTTGGTTCAAGACTGCATGTGACCGTCCTTGCGTCATCATGTTGGACGAGCTCAACCGCTCAATGCCTACCGTCATGCAAGCCTTCTTCCAGATCGTTCTGGACCGTGAGCTTGGTAACGATGAAGACGGTGTTCCTTACCGACTCCACCCTGAGACTCGAGTGATTGCCGCTGTTAACGCTGGTAACGAATACGACGTTAATGAAATGGACCCCGCGCTTCTGCGTCGATTCTGGGTTACCGAAGTTGAGCCTACTGTGGCTGACTGGATTGAGTGGGCTGAAGGTGAGGGTATCGATAAGATCCTCATGGAGTTCATTAAGCAAGAGCCAGCTCACTGGCGTGTTGACCCTGCTAGCGTTGAGCCTGGTACCGTTGTTCCTACTCCGGCTTCTTGGCACCGTTTGAGCGAGTCCTTGGTACACATGGAGTTGGCTCCGGAAGGTCTGGCTGGCAATGATGTTCCAGCTCACTTCTACCCTATCCTTACTGGATTCATTGGTACTGAAGCTGCAATTGCTTTCCGCGACTTCGTAAAGAACTACGAGCTGCAGATCTCTGCAGAAGATATCCTTGATGGTAAGGTAAAAGCTAAGGACGTTGCCGATGCACCGGCAAGTCAGTTGGCTGGTCTTGTAGAAAAGATCACTAACCACGCTAAGGATAACAACTGGAAGAGTGCACAGACTAAGCGCGTTGCTAAGTTTGCCGAGGAAGTCGGTGGTGAGTTCCTCATTCAGGTATTCACTGGAGTTCAAAAGGCAGGTAACATGAAGAACCTGCTCCCCTTGAACCAAGCAATCGGAATGAAGGTTGTGGAGCTGGTTAACGCAGCTCGTGCAACACAAAGCTAATATGGAGTGGTCTTGACTCCTTGGGGTACCGAGTTTTTGGGTTAACTCGGTGCCCCTTTTTTTTAAAATAAACCCGGAGGTGAGGTATGGACAGAGTCAATCTCGAGGAAATCATTAGACAGATCCAAGCGTGGCATTCAGAAGCAGTTAACTTTAGGAACGACGGTTGGACACAACAAGCATATAAAGATCGGTTAGAGACTCTACACGCTAGAGTATCGGCAGTCATGGAGTCTATTAGGCCCTCAACTGACGAAGAACCGCAAGAAAGTGAAAAAGATTAGAGACAATCGTGCAATTATGTGTGAATCCATGGTATAATATTAATATAAAGAGGATGGGGAATGGCTCCCCTCCCAACCATAGGAGTACACATGGCGGACAAAACTACAGCAACGGACGCACCATTCAAGCACGCTGACGAGGCCACTGCTAAATTGTTCAACCTTCAGCCACACCTTGTTGGTATGATGTTGGAAGAACCGTTCTACACTCGGGTTATGCGTATTCTTTCTAAGACTAAGACTCGTGCTATCCCGACTGCCGGTGTTATTGCCAAGGATGGCGAGCTTCGAATGTACTGGAACGATAGGTTCATGGCTGCTCTACCGGGTAAGCAAATCCGTGGAGTCCTTAAGCATGAGTGCCTTCACCTTATCTTTGAGCACACCACAACTCGTAAGTACGAGCCACACAAGGTTTGGAACTACGCTACTGACTTGGCTATCAACAGTCACCTCATGAGCGAGCTTCCTGAGTTCGGTCTCTTCCCAGGTAAGCCTTTCACTGCGCTGACAGAAGAGCAGAAAGAAAAGATGGGTGAGGCTGCTGTTGCACAATACGAAGCAGTATCTGCTAAGATTGAAAGCTTTCCTAAGGGTCAGGCAGCCGAATGGTATTTCGCACGGCTTATGGAAGATGATGATGTCAAGGATGCCATCCAGAACCCCGCCGAACAACCTGGACAAGAAGGTGAAGACGGTGAAGGTGGTGGTCAAGGTGTCGGAATGCCCGGTACCTTGGATGACCATGATGGTTGGGGTGACATGTCTGATGAAGACCGTGAGTACATCAAGGCCAAGGTAAAACAAGCTGCATCAGATGCTGCCAAGGAATGCGACAGTAAGGGTAACTGGGGTTCAGTACCTGCAGAACTTCGTCGTCAAATCAAGGCTGCTCTGGTAAATGAAGTTCCATGGCAGAAGATCCTTGACCGGTTCTGTGGTTACAGTCGCCGAGCACACCGTACCACCAGTTACAGCCGCATCCATAGTACCATGGGTCGATTGGTTCCCGGTGCTAAGCGTGGTTACACCAGTTCAGTCGCAACCTATATCGACCAAAGTGGTTCGGTAAGTGATCGTGAGTTGGCCCTCTGCTTCGGCGAGCTTAAGAACTTGGCTAAGAATACAGAGTTCACCTGCTACCACTTCGATACAGAGGTGGACAAGAAGAGTGAGCAGGTATGGAAGCGACGGGCTAACCCTGAAGCTGGACGTACTCGCTGCGGTGGTACTTGCTTCAAGGCTCCTACCGAGCATGCTGGAAAGAACAAGAGTCGATTCGACGGTTACATCATCCTTACCGACGGATACGCTCCCGATCCCGGACCAAGCCGATTGCCACGTGCATGGGTTATCACACCTGATGGTGCGGTCCAGGACTGGATGCATAACTACAAAAAGGATGTGATTGTAAAGATGAAGTGGCCAGTGGCCATGAAGGAGGCGTAAGATGAAGATTAAAAAGCAATATAAACCGGTTAAGTGTGCAGACGGATTTAGTATGTCAGTGCAGGCTAGTCGGCGGAACTATAATTCCCCACGTGATGATCTGGGACCCTACACCGAAGTAGAGGTTGGTTTCCCCTCCTCATATGATTACCATCTACACCAGTACGCTGAGGACCCCGATAAGCCGACTGAGACGGTATACGGATATGTGCCGGCGGATACAGTTATCATGTGTATCGATTCGCACGGTGGTATGGTAGAAGGAGAACTTCCGCCGCTAGTAAAAACAGATTTTGAGAGTGTTGTGTGAAACTATATAAGATAGATGACATCAAAGTAGATGAGACGGCTTTTCTATATAGGAATGACTGGCATCAGATGAGCTGCTACGATCAGGATGCAGAGAACATTACTTGGCACGTTCAGAACTGCATGACCTATATCGTTATGTTGAGCGAGGACATGACACCGAGCTGGAAGACACCGGACCTATTAAGCATAGATGTAGAGGAGTGGAACGAGTACGAGCTGCTGAGTCTGTACCAAGAGCTACTGGCTCCTGCGGTCCAGGCTGGCTACACGGCAGACGCGGGTATGGTGACACGTATCAAGAAAGCGTTGCGACCCCGTCGCTACGTGGCTGGTCGGCGGCCGTAACCGTAACACGGTGTTTCGGTTTCATGAGCAGTTTCTGAAACAGCTTCTGGAAGGGGCTACCAGAAAGGCCTTATAAATCAACCACTTAGGCCCCTGGATCGGCTGTCCAGATGGGGCCAAATGGGGCCATCTCGGGGGGCCTAAAAAATGGGCTTTTACCCCCCTTCTGGAGGGCCTCTGGAGGGTACTCAGTGGGACCTTTGGAGGCCGCCGTGCCTTAGCGCAGTAAAATTTTTTTTCGGAGCGATTTTGAAAACCAAAAGGCCTAAAACTCAAAAAAAATTCTCGGAGCATTTTCAAAACGAAAAAGGAGTCCCAATGAACAACCTCAATATCATCGCCAACTATCTCTTCAGCAACCCAGGAGCGCGCTATACTCAGATCACAAAGCACATGTGCAAGGAGAATGGGAAGCGATGGACCAAAGGGCATTATACTCGGTACTTCACAGAACCAATCAGCTATCGGGCCCGGTGGAAGAAGTGCAAAGAGACGCGTTACGCTCACCGCCTATGGTGCAAGACCCCATGTGGCGGATGGATGCTTACCCTCAAAGGATATGGTTATGTCAGACTTTAAGATAGGAGACCTGGTCACGCTCAAGACCTATTGTAAAGACTCAGGCAGATTGGCTATACTTACAGGTATAGCAAAGAACTATAACGCATGTAAGATCCAATGGATTGATGAAGAGGGACTAAGAGAGCGCCAAACATCAGGTCTCAAGACTAATCTCGTTAAGATCACAAAAGACTATGAGTACAAAGACGGCTAACATCGAAAAGAGCACAGTGGATGAGGTAGACTCCGAAGAGAGCGCCCAATCCTCAGACGCTTCAGTATACTATGCTAGTAATGCCCAGCTAGACATATGTGATGTAGTTCTATTAAAGCAAGACCAAGATGAAGACGCTCCTCGGGCCGGGGTCGTAATGGGTCTATTCCATAGGGACGGGGTCCCAGGTACCCTAGCAGTCTTATGGCCGGATGGCTCGATAACATCGCATTTTCCAGAAGCACTAAAGAAAGTGGGCCCAATTCCCAGCTAGCGCGGACTACGAGGTTCTCGGGATACTCGGTGTCTCATGGTTTAATGGAGATACTACATGGACCGCCATTACTGACTTAAAGCTAGTACACTCTTGTCAGGAAGCTGTATGACAGGCTAGTTATTAATATGCTTCCACCGCCTCGTCCAGCTATAGAGATATCAGAGCCTCTAGTCAAGGTAGGCGATATTGTAAAGCACCCAACATACGGGATCGGTCTTGTCATTGGAACGGGGCAGATCCCCGGATATCTTTCTCGCGCTAGCAGCCATCACAGCCATCGCGTAGTCTCCGTTTTCTCCGTGTTGTGGGGGGATGGCCACATTGATGAAGGATGGCCGGCGGCTCGACTCGCTAATTTCGTGTGTACTTCCCGCGGGACCAATATTTAATCGGTATGGCTAAAGAGACTGTCTTCCACAAATGGAACCCTACTGAAACTGATCTTGTCGGGTATATCATTATCCACCCGGTACACGGTACTGGTATTATCACGGATCACAAGTCATGGGTCGAGTCAAAAGAAGCGGGTCGGTCGGTATACACTGTACTCTGGTCTGTTGACGGATCGGTAAAAGACGTCTCCGGACAGGTGATAAGAGAAAGCCGAATCATAGGCGGTGATGAGTCTTTCTAATATGACCTTCCGGGTAGAGTCTTGAGCCCTGTAGCTGCCTTCTGTTACACCCATCTTCGAATTATGACTGTTCCTATGGGGATCCAGTGTGTATGTCTAGATCGTCATTTCTTGATCTTGAATTTTGCTTTAGCTTTAAGCTGCTTACCGCTAACTGGATGAGTGAGATCAATCTCACCCTCAAGGTACTGATCGATTTTTATCTTCGACTGACCCTTTATATTTTTTGACGTAAGTATGAGGGTCATCAACTGGCTTTTTTGTGCGTCCATTCTAGCCTGTAGCCTCTTATACATCGTAATCGTTGAGTGAACCATAAAGGCCATCCCAATGACTATGGTTAGTGCGATAACGTATATCGTAATTTCTGTGCTGAAGGGCATAATCATTCTCCTTTCACTCTGCTTTTATTAATAAATAGGAATCTACTATACTTTTTGTACTGGCGTGTCATCCGAGGAAGAAGGTACGCCTTCGGCGCGAGGATGCACCCAGCTATCACAAAAATTTCTGTGTGCCGAAAACGCGTACCGCGTTTATAGCATGTGTGAAAAAATCGCGTGTGTCCGGCGCCCCGCGCCGATAAGGTCAAAAACCAACTTCACTCTCCGGCGGTGCCATGAAAAAAAATGGGATGTCTCGTATAATAAAGGGAAAGCGCGGAAGTGATTCGGTACTCAACAGGTTCAAGAGAGAATTATCAAGTATTAATATTCCACTAGCATTAGTATCTTTTATCCTCGCGGTTGGGCTTCATTTATATGTCAAGTCTCTAGATTCGGGACCAAAGAAGACAAATGTTGGAGTAGATGTATATTTAAGAGAGCAAGGAGGTAGTCATGGCGAAGAAGCTTACAATTGCGGAATTAAGAAGTCTGATCAACGAGGCACTAAACGAGAGTCCTCAGAAAGAGGGTCATCACAAAAAAGATGAAATGCATGAAGATGCAGAGTCTGATGCTGCAGTAGAAAAAGCAGAGACCGCGGAGGAAGAAGCAGAAATCCAAAGCGAGTCGCTGGATGAATCGATTCAGCTTGAGCGGTGGAAAAAATTAGCCGGCCTTCTTAAAGACTAACTCTCATGCCTATCCCAAGGTATGGTATTTGGTATACACACGTCGATCAGCCTAAAGAGATTGTTGCTGGGCTTTGTCATAACTGGATGGATGCCAAGCGAATGGCTGCTGATCTCTATTCAGTAAAAAAGAACATAGATAATGCCCGTGAAGTTACAACGGGTATTTTTTTATTTGAGCCCGGGATACTGTATACTTCAACAAAGCCGCGTCGGTGGCAGGTTATGCCTATCCTAACAAGCAATACATGATTTTACGGAATACTTAGTCTTAGCACGCGCACATGGAGTTAATAGACCTATGAATATCACAAGAGAAATGATCAGAAGAATCATTAGAGAACAAGAAGAAGGCAAACTGCCTGAGACACCTTCAGAAGTTGAAGCTACAGAGGATGCATGGTCAGGTGGTGGCAACCTGGAACTAGATGTGGATCACTCTAAGGTTTCTACTGACGAGCCTAATGTCGCCTCACCAGAGGTTTTAGAGTTGGTTGTTGCAGAAGTTCGCAAGCGCCTCATCGAAAAAGCCGAGACGACCAAGAAGTACGACGACAGCAAACACCTTAAGGGTGGCCAAGACAAACTTCCCGACGGTCTTCAGAAGGGCATCATTGATAAAGCGGAGAAGATGGAAGAAGTCGACGGCGCAGATCATGATGGCGCGCTAATGGACTTGGACGATTATTATGAATTAGAAGACTTGTTGAGTGTACAGCTCAGAGACTTCTTAAGGGGAGGATATTCTAAGGAAGATCTTATCCAGGCCTTGACTAATATTGTTAACGACGCTCTGTAGGACACACCATGAAGATCACAAGACAACAGCTTAGAAGAATTATTAAAGAGCAGATCGCTACAGTTAATAAAGAAGAAATCAAAGATATTGTAATGGATACGCTTAGCGATGAGGGCGGCGCGGCTGGTCTAGAACCAATAGAAGATGCCTTAGAAGATCTTGAAACAGATGAGATTAGCCTCCCTGATGAGCCTATTGAAGATGTCATAGACAATGTCGGTGGTGTCAAGCGTCACGCCGATGGAGATTATATTGACACCACAAAGCTCGAAAGCAGATTACGAAGAATCGTAAAGGAACAGCTTTCTTTAGAAGATGTTATTGAAGATATCTTACCTACCGGTGATGACCATGATAACGACCACGGTAGAGACCTTGGTTATGGTGAGGGCGAAGGTCGGATGACTAAGTCTCAGCTGGATAAACTGGCTAGATACTCACAGTCTCTGCACGACCAGCTTATGGATGACGACGATCTGCCAGAGTGGGTACAGTCTAAGGTTGCTGTTGCTTCGGAAAATATTGGAAAGGTTTATCACTACCTTGAATACAAGATGAAGCGTATGGAGCAGGAGAGTGACACGTGAGGTTAAGAGAGAATCGTAAGTCTTACGATGCTTTAATCGAGGAAGAAATGACTGTAGTTACTACTGATCTTGGAGATCTTGCTCCCCCTGATCCTCACGAAGTTATGTCTGCTTACATCGGCTTTGTAAGAGCCTATCACCTTTGGATGCACGGCGCTCATAATGTCACAAAGGGACCTGGGTTTGCTGGTGATCATGTAGAGCTGTACGGTAAGATATATCTTGAAGTACAAGCTGCTATTGACGGGGTAATTGAA
>Ga0181405_1000711_pt1 | contig 11313 bp, 5 predicted proteins | sample 28SPOviralmetaG_FD_130134 | JGI IMG/M metagenome (GOLD analysis project Ga0181405, IMG submission 130134) | Marine viral communities from the oligotrophic San Pedro Time Series (SPOT) site, San Pedro Channel, CA, USA - 28 SPOT_SRF_2011-11-29 | ecosystem: Environmental > Aquatic > Marine > Strait...
ATCCAGATCAGTTTTGTACTGGTCATACATTCTGTTGTAGTCGTCAATCTGCGTCTGATAGTTAGACTGCTGAGCTAAATCCTCAGAAGTGTATCGCGCTGGTAAAAATATACGTCCTTGAGGCAGGGGCACTATTATCTCCTTAATCGAACAGAGAGCCCAAACCGACTTGGTTGGCTAATGTTTTTCCCGATCCGGTAACCTTGTCATACATCGAAGGTTCGCGGCGCGTGGATGTTATACCGCCGCTACCACGAGAAGTATAAGTGTTACCACGTTTGACCATGTTGTCTCCGACATATTCAAGTGGAGCGGTAAGCGTTCCAAACACGTTATCAAACATACCTGCGGTTTGAACCGTTCCGGCGGGCATAGAAGTTGAAGGATTGTTTACACCTTGCGTTAAGGCAGCCATCACGGCATTTTGGTCTAATGAGCCTATGCCTTGTTGAGAGCTAGACATATCAAACGGCATATTGAACTCGACTCCATACGTTTGCGACGGAGCGTCAAATGTTGGAGATATTGTGCCGGGGCCTAAATCAATAGAGAGCGGGTTTGTGGCTTGAGGCGTAAAATTCTCTATTGCGGAAGTGTAAGCATCTTTTGCGGTTACCGGAGTTCCTATAGATAGGTTGGAAAAGTCGCTTAAACTGCCAAAATTACTTACGTTTGGAGGACCGAAGCTGACGGCGTCAAAAGCTGACGGAGCGGAAGGCGCTGTAACTTGAGCCCTATTAGACGGAGGAGCATCAAATTGACCCGCAGCCAAACGGTCTTGGAAATCTCGTACAGCAGGGTTTTTGGCATCCAAAGACTGTTGCGCGGCAGCCGACACTCGATCCATTGTCGCTTGTTGTGACGGCGACAAAGACGGGGCTGGGGCAGCCGCTGCGCGGCGTCCACCGCGAACCGGTTCTTGCGCGTCTGCACGTTTGTTTTGGTCGGAAGGGGGCTTGGAACCTCCGCCTCCGCCTCCGCCGCCATCACCGCCAAAGCAGTAAAACTTAGCTTCAAACTCGTTTAGGTGGTCAAAATCATCATGCAGTCCGTCGGACCAACGTCTTTTATTAAACACAGCTTAGCCTCCGCCCTACAATATCTTCCTGTACGCCTGTAGCGTACCCCTTTTTCTTTCCGTTGGCCTGTCGCAAAAAACTCGCGCCATCATATGGATAGACTTCAATGTAACGGCCCGTCAGTTCTTGTTGTACAAATCTACCTATTTTAAGAGCGTTCTGATACGGCGCTATGAAGTCTATAACATACAGCTTACCATCTTTATGGCTTGTAAGCCAGTCCTCTGGCTGTAGCAAACGATCCCCTGTCTCGTAACCCTCTGCCGCTTCCTCAGTAAGAAAGGCATGGCTGAACAGACCCGTGGGCCGCGGAAAGATTGCCGTTTTAGATGTCATCTTGTCTTCGTACACAACCGTCATTTTATTTGCTTCGATAGCGGGTAGTACCAGCCGCTCAAGGTCAGCTATATACCAATCCCGGTGCATATCGGACTTGAGCATCAATTCTAGTACGTCACCGATCATCCCATCAGGCTCCCGATGCCTTGTATAAGGTCGCGATCTTCTGGGAACATCGCTGCAAAACGGCTCCTGTCCACCGGCCCGCTAGCCACGGGAGGAGGCGCGACGGGTTGTGGTTGAACAGGAGCAGCCGACGCCAAAGCGGTTGTGGGTTGTGCCGCAGGAGGCGTCGGTAACTGTAAAGACGATTGCTGGCCTAAAACGTCTTGTGCTCGTTGCAAAGCGTCATTAGTGCGTTGTTCCAAAGTTTGTGGGACAGGGGGCGGCTGTAACCCACCCGCATCGTCTTCGTTGAGCTCTTGAGCCCCTAAAGGAATACCGCGTGTACCAACAGGAATAGGTATTGCAATACCCATTGTCCCCAACTTGTCTATTATGCTGTTTACAATACCTGCTTTTTCCGCGGGTGTTCGCGGCTTGCGAAGAGCTAAAGCTAGCATTTCTGGGTCTAATAAAATAGCTTCCAGAGCATCATACTCTTGTAGCGCGGGAATCTCCTGTGTCAGTTGACGCAAGTAACGAGAGCCTGCCTCTGCTTCGATCAATCCGGCCCCTGTAGCACGGCCACCGGGCAACATTTGACCAACTCCTGTACCCACTCGCGAACCCAAAATACGGGTGTACATATCAAGCAACGCTGGTGTTTCATTACTAATGATTGCTTGCGAAACATCCTGCTTTGTTTCGGCGCGTATAATTCGCCCCAACCCAGTTTTTAAGTCGTTTATTTCTTTTTCAGACATAATGTTATTTTTTATCATTATATCCGATAAGGTAGGTGTGCCGCGGGCCGCGTTTGGAATAGGGTCAAACAACATATCGTAAGCGCCCTTGGCGTTAAAATCGCCTTGCCCGAATTTACCACCTTTAGAAAAGGCCAACCCAAGAAATACGTGACGAGCTCCAGCTAAAGCGTCTTCAAGGGGGATGACTCGTGCGGCTTGCGGCAAACCGCTCGTGGCAGAAATGTAAGAACGCCTGTTAACCTTTTCTAAATTTTTAGCTCTGCTTGCAGCTTTGACAACTTTGAGAAGCCCATCAAGCTCCCGCATTGGGTTGTCCGATTGCAACGCTTGCAAAATTGCGTTTTCTGGGTTTTCAGCGTCTATCAGTCTGGCAAAAGCTGTTTGCTCTTTAACGCGAGTTTCTAACCGGCCCACCGTCCCTTTTACGCGTTGTAAAAACGTGGCGGCATCCCCGGCCTCATCCATCATCTGACCCAATTCTGGGAAAACATTGAAAATTTGAGGGTTTTTAGCGCGAAACTGTTCCATTGCCTGCTGCTGCATCATAGCTTGCGACTCAGGTGTACGAACTATAGCACGAGCTTCGATAGGCGCTTCAAGGTCCCGAAGGGTAAGCTTTAAAACGTCCAACAAGACTCTGTCGGTAGAAGTTATTGCGCCGCCAATTTCTTCAGCGGAAACCACTTCAAACCCGGTGTCTTTTGCATACCGTTCTATCTCATCGCCAAGCTTATGTATTTGACCAATTTTTAACGCAGTAGCGTCGGGGCTTCCGGTCATAAGCTTGTTTACCAACAAAGCATCATCAATGATGTCTTTCCCACGAGCGTTTCTAGCTAAAATGTCCCCGCCAAAAGCTCTACGTAAAAATTGGTTGTACCCGTAAGAAATATCTCTTGCCGCATCAAAAGCGGGGTTTCCTACCGGACCATTCCCTAAATCTTCAAGCACTGCTTCCGCAAGATTGTTTGCAACTCTGGCGGTGTTTGGTGTCGCATCGGAAGACCTCGCCAAAGCACGAGCTTCTGAATACAGGGTGGTAAGGTTCCGATTTGTAATTGGTTCAGATGCCACCCCGGTTGCTGCCGAGCCTTGCTCTGAAGCGCGTTGAGCTATTAGCGCCTGACGCTTTAACCGGATTAAGCTAGCTACAGGAGAATTTTTATTTTTACGACCACCATATCTTTGCTCAAGGTCTCCCAAAGCTTTGATGGTTGTTTCCGTTGGGGCTAATTCGTCTAAATCAAGCCCCGCATTTTGTAATATTCGTATGAAACTGTCGCGACCACCAGTCCCCATGGAATTTTGAAAAGCTTCATCAAATTTTGCGACAGCGGGAAGTGCGGAAGGACCAAGCGTGTCCGTCGCATCTAACCCTAGTTGCTTTTTCAAGTTAATGATTTGCTCATTTATTCTTGAGATTGTGGGGTTAGATATCAGGGCGCTTTTACCTAAATCGTCTAAGTCAGCAATAGTGGCATCCCACTCTTCAATGAAGTTAGGAACAGGGTTTTCAATGAAATCCCCGGTTTCCTCATCTACCCTATAAAACTTTGTAAATTTTTGGTTAGGATCAATACTTTCCCAAGCATTTTTCTCCAAACGCCGGAACAATTCCTGTTGTGTTTTTACAACACCGTTTAGACGTTGCCCTAAAACGCGACTGGCCTCTGGGCCGCCGTCAGGATAAATCTTTTGCACTGCGGCAATGGTTTGATTTACGGCCTTTTCCATCCGCATATTTATAAGCATCCCAATGCGGTCTTGCATCATTTGCCCCGCAAGCCGCACTAATTCTGGGTCCCCCGTCCCGCGCAAAGCAAATACTGTTCCGCGTTGCATCTCCATGCTTTTAATAAAATTAAGGTCTTTGTCCGTCCCAAGACTAGGGCCACCGCGATCCAGAACTAACTGCTCCAAACGATTTAAAGCTACAAACTCTTCATCAAGAAACTGCCCAGAAAAGATAGGAGTTTTCCCGTCTTTGCTGTCTTGTCTAAAAGCAGGCTTCAGGGTGTACCCAATGATTTCTCCGTCATCGTTGAACTTCGGATCGACCATTTTTTCTTCTAATGCTTTTAACAAAGCATCAGGGTCTTCCCGATGATCGTTAAAAGTTTCGTATAAGTCATCTATGGCGCGGTTTTTAGCACGTTCCCTTGTCCCAAAGACATCTAACGGCTTTTTTAATACCCTGTTTTCGTTAAGACGTTTTATATACCCAGTGGTTTTGGTCCAAATACTTGGGGCAAAACGAAGAATAGTCATAGACGGAGCCAAACTACCAACTAATTCGGCACTAAGTCGGGCTCCCTCGTTTCTAGGGCCATAAGCTAAAGCTCCACCTTCGGCAGAACCCACGCTTTCGACCGCCATTTGCGTAACGGGAATTGCTGTGGACTCAAGAGCTAATACCCCTGTTTTCTGAAGAGGGCTTAAATTTCTGAAAGTTTGACCGCCGCCTACTAACGCTTTTTCCGCAAAGTCTACCGTTGCAAGAGTGCCACGAGTAATTGCGCCCGGACGGTTAAGCTGCTTTGTTGCCAGTTTTGCGGCTTCTTTTAACGTAATATCTTCGCCAGCGTCTTTTGCTTTTTTGAATATTTGATCCCTTAAAAAAGTAAATTGACGGCTGGTAGGAATACCTGAAATCTTTCCAGCCAAATAACGAGTTACTAAAGGGTTTGCCATATCATCGGCGGACATAACCGTAACTTGATTAGCCAGCGGAAGTTTTCTTACGTTGTTTAAAGTGTTAAACGCGGCCCGCGGCGCTAACCACGGCATTGCAAGGAAAGGTACAACGCTACCTTGAGACTCGCGGGAGCGAAGCAGTGCCTCTGCTTTTGGGGTTAGGGGAACATCTGTAACGGAACCAAAAAGCTCATCCGCCGCAGGTTTCCCAACAAAGAAATCCGTTAGTCCGGACCCAACCACAAAACCACCAAAACCCGCAAGAGGCTTAGACAACGCGCCTAAAAACTGAGCTTGAGGCGGGACAGGAAGTGGGACAAATGGCGGGGCTAGTGCCGCCGACGTTTTAGCAGCAGCAAAACCGCCCGCCAGTGATAAGGTTCCTCTGGACAAGCCTTTTAAGAACATATCGGTCTCTGTAGGCACCCCCTCATCGCCAACGCCTTTTAGTTTAGTGAACAGCCTCAGAATCTGATCGTTAGACAAAGAAGAACCTCTAGCATCCGGCGGCAGAGGAACCATATCAAGTATTGGGGCGCGTCCCATGATTAAGTCTTGATAGTCCGCCGTGCCACTATACTGAGGCATTTTGTTAATCATGGCGGCCGTAGCTTTAGCCAAAGCTTCTTCGGAATCTCCGCCATGCCTATCATAGACAAACTGTAGCTCATCTTGAGTGTAATCAATAATCTTATACGGGCTGTCTTCAGAAAAGACTGAAACCGGCTGATCCTGTGTGGTGTTTTCTTCCGCCATTTACTGACCTACCCTTTGCGACCGCATTGACTCCAACCCCGAAATTGTTTCATCAAAATCAGTATCACTGACAAACCCACGATCCGGTATAGTTTCTAGTAGTTTTAACACGCCCCGAACCGAATGGTTCTGCTGTTCTGCTTGCCTACGGATAGTAGCATCATTAGAAGTTTTCAGTGTTATCAAATTTTGCCTGTATTCTTCGCGCATCAATCGTTTTAGACCAACTAATTTACGAACAGCATTTTCAGGGTTCGCAAAGAAATTATCGGTGCTTGGGAACATTCTGGCCAAACGCAACTGTTCACCTTCTGCAATTCTAGGACTGTTAGCCAACGCCACCCGCCCAAGAATGTTGACAGAGTCGATAAAGTTACCCGCTTCAACTTCATCCTGCGCTACGTTTTGCAACGCTGGAATTACCGCACCGGCAGTTTCACTAAATACTTGTTTTAGCTTGGCATAGAAACCAACACCTTTACGGGCTGCTCCTAAAGCATCAAACACGCGCCTAGATGCGTTTGTTCCGGCGGGCATTTCAAGAATAGTGTCTGCCCCAGAAATTTGATTAGCAACTGCGGAGTCACCAATTTCTTGGTTTACAGCCGCAAGCTCTTTGCCTGCGGCGGCTTGTGACCTAGCCAGTTTGACATCTGCAAAAGCTCTGTCTTTACTTACCAACACGGCACCTTCGTATTTCGGAAGAGCCAAGTCGATTATTTCTCCGTTTGTGTCATACAACGTCTCGCCAACTTTCTTAGTAAGAATGTTAGAGCCGTCAGAAAGAATCATGTTTTCAAACGTGCCGCTATCTGGGGTGCGTTCACCAAAGATAGCAACAGGTTTACCGTCGCCTTTAACTTCTACCAACTGACCCTTAACAATACGGATGTCGCGAGTTTTGTCGCCGTACATAACTGTGACGTTAGTCGGATCAGTAATGTTAAGAACCTCCCCGTCCAGAGTAATGGTCTTAACATTTTTGTCTCCAAAGATAGCGACAGGGGTTTTCCCTTCTGTGATGTCAATAATTTGGCCATCGACCACCACTGTCTTGCGGTCGGGTGCTACACGAGCCAAACGATTTTTGGTTTCTGTCGGCAACGCCATAAACTCTTCTTTGTTTATGCCGTACTTGCTGAAGTAGTCCTTATCCGTAAGAACAGGGAGACCCATCATAAACTTTTGGGTGTTCTGATCCAATTCGCTAAACTCAGCTTTAGTTACGCCGTACTTAGCAAAGTAATCTTTGTCGGTGATAACGGGTAGACCGCGAACATAATTTTGCATATCCGGGCTGAGTTCCCCAAAGGATGCAAAAGTAAAGCCGAACTTATCAAAGAAATCTTTTTCGGTGATCGGGCCTTTCGGAGTAGGCGCTGTGGGCGGCTTTAATTCTAAATAAGCCCCGTCTTCTAAAGGATTGTCTTTTTTCCATGCAGCCATAGCCGCTTGGCCTTCTTCAGAATTTTTATTAAATATCGGAGATTGAGCCCCAGTTTTATTGTCGTAAAGAACAACATCTTTATCTTTTGGCTCACGAGGCATATTAGTGGTTGAGAACGAGCCTTCGTTTTCAGCCAAAAGCTTCTCTGCCGCGGCCCGTCCCGCGGTAGTGCTTACGTCAAATGACCCTAAACTTTTAGTGCCGTTTTTATCTAACACATTTATAAACTTAGCAGTTTTTGGTTTAGCACGAGCAACAGCAAGAGCGTCCTCCGCGGCAACCTCCGCGGCCAGTTTAGTTTCAGCAGATTGCAGCGCGGCCAAGTCCATTGTGCGTCCTTCTTTTTCTGCCGCCCGCTTGTACTCAAGCTGCTGTTGAGCTCGTGCGCCTATAGTCTGTGGAAGCTGCGTGGTCCGCGCTGCCATAGCCAAGCGTTCTGCTGGGCTCATCCCGCGCCGTTCGCCTTCCATAGGCGCAGCAAAAGCTAATGCTGTGTTTGCAATATCAAACAGCATCTGCGCCTGCGTCATGTTTTTCTGCTCTTCAAGGTCCGCTGCCCGCGCTTCGGGGTCGCCTAAACCGTACTCCCGATAAAGCCCCCTTTGAGCTTCTACAAGCTCACGCAGGCGCTCTCCGTCCCCGCGCTTAGACGTAATAGGAGGCAGTAAAGAAGCCACTTCGGGGCTGTACAAAGAACGATTAGCCGCCGCTTCTTGAGCAGCGTCTATGTTTCTCAAAGTGTTTTGACGAATTAAATCGTTTACGGGAAGAGAAAAACCTGACTGAAGGGTTCCGGGTAAAACGGCCTCACCGCCGTTGTCGAACATTTGGACCGGCTGGTTGTCTCCGCGGCGGACCAGCCCGCCATCCTTAAAATTTACGGGAGGCGGTCCCCCCATACCCGCAGGAGGCATCGGAGGCGCAGCCATCATAGCGGGCTCCGGTGGGGGAGCCACAGTAGACATAATACCTTCTGCCATCGCGCCTTCTACCGGCGCGGTCATTTCTTCTTGTGCCAATCCACCAATGCCTTGGTCAACGGCAGCCATAGCCATAGCCGGTTGTACCAGAGTAAGAACAGACTCAGGTGTTTGAGCAGCATCTTCCTCACCAACAACGTCGGCAAGCTCCATATACCGCTCTTCAAGGGTAGCATCATCACCACGGATAGAGTTCATCACTGTTTCGTAGTCGTCTGCTTCATCTAAATTTTCAACATTAGCCTGCGCTTCTGCTAAAAGACCCTCTACTACTGCGGGGTCTACAACTTCTTGAGACATCATATCGCCGGGAGGTGCCATCTCTGGGGGCATCATGCCCGCAATGCCGCCTTCGGCCATGTTTGAAACACCAAATATTTTGTCATAATCCTCAGAAGTCATCCCTTCATTTTCAATAAGGAAACGAGCTTTGTTTGCAGGATCATTAGGATCAAAAATGTCTGAAGGCGCTTCTTCAATACCAAATATTTGATTATAGTCGCTTGAAGACATCTCTGGATTTTGCTGGAGAAAAAGAGCTTTGTTTGCAGGGTCTCTCGCATCAAAAGAAGGTTGAGAGTCTATCGCACCACCATCTTGCTTAAATTGAACACCGCGTCCCATAAGAATGTCCGCCTGCGTAATTGTGCCGTCATTGTTCATGTCGGGGAACGCGGCTCCGCCTTTAGCAAACATCTGTCTTTGCATTACGCCTCTGTTCATCATCCGAATAACCCCGCTTTTGCAGCACCGCCCGCGGCAGACAAGCCTGCGATACCTAATCCTAAAAACTGTTGTGCTGGTGAAACATTTGGTGCAGTAGACGACGCAATGGTCTGCTGAGACGACGGCGCACCCTTATAAATATCTGACAAGAAAGCATAACGCTGATACGGCTCATACTGTTGAGCTAATGAGCTTTGACGCTGAGCTTCAAGAATAGCTTGTTGCTGACCCTGCTGCTGCTTGCCAAGCTCAAACTGAGTCGTGATGTCCCGAAGTGCAGACTGCTGAGCCAATTCGCCAAGGCTGGCCTGCTGTAGACCAAGCTGACCAAGTGACTGACCGGCCTGAATACCAAGAGAGCCAATGCCCTGCGCGGCTGCCATCTGACGCTGCTGTTCGCGTTCCGCGGCCTGCTGTGCCTGCATAAAGTTCTGTGCCTGAGATTGCGCCAAAGCCGCAGCCTCGTTGCGCCCGATCTCCGCCTGCTGGATCGCGGCCCGTGAGCCGCCGAAAGCGGACGGTCCACCCGGTGCGCCTGCCGCACCAAGACCAGCTTGTGCCCGCTGTTGTGCAAAACTACGCTGAATTTCTTGCTGAACCGCCTGCTGATAGGGGTTCATGTACTGACTAATCTGCTGACCCGAAATAGGACCCGCCGCCTGACCAAACCTTGTGCTAGCCGCTTGTGCCGCATGCGTAATGTTTGGAGCCGCGCCGCCCATTGTCTGGCCCGCCGTGCTTAAATACGGCTGATACCCGCCAATTCCCCCAGAAGCAGGGGAAGCTGCGCCAATAGCCTGCTGTTGCAGACCGGACATCTGAGCAATCTGCTGAGTAGGCAGTGTAATCGGCTGACCGGCTAGCTTCTTTGCGTCTTCCAGAAGTCCGATCTTATAGGCTTCAATTTCGGGAGCTTCGCGGACAATTTGAATTTGGGTATCTGTTGCCATTATGCCATTGCCTTTCCGCGAGATTCTAGGCCACGCATCATGTCATACATATTATTGATGCCCGACTTTAAGTTACCGTTGCCCAAACCGCGGACCGCGTCGGTTGTCATAACAAACTCACCCGGCATCAGCATAGCGCGGACGCTGTCCTGTCCGGGGATACCCTCGTTAGGCATGATGCCCCCGTTGCGGCGAGGGAAGATTTCTCCTCCTTCTGCAACATACTGCGGCATTACCGTAGAGTATCGGGCTGTGCCAAACGGGTCTGGGTTGTAATACTGTGTGCCCGGAGCGTTGCCGTACATGGTGGCCACTTCGTAAGGCCCTTGAGCATCTTGAATCTGGTAACCGCCAACGCCGTACTTACCTTTATTTGCTTCGTAAAGGTCTACCCCGCTTGGGCCTGCTACATCGTCAATACTTGGGTCATCTTGTGGGGGAGGTGTAAAGAAGCCCGCTGCTGCGGCTGCCCCTGTTCCTGCCGCCAAGGCAGGACCAAAGGTACGAATCATTCCCGGTGCCGATTTAGCGGCAATGTCTTTAGCCATCGCAACCTGTGCTTCCGTAGCATTTAACGGATTGATGTTATTCATAGTAAGGACTTCTTCCGCCGTGCTTCCCCCGCCCGGAAAGAAAGCGTCACCTAAACCCTCAACAAAACCAACGTCATCCCCCGGAGTAAACGCCCCTTTTACACTTTCAAAGAAACCGGGCGGTTTAGGTGGAGAAACAAAAGAATTGGCGGGAGTAGTTGACCCGCTTGCGTCAAAAGCACGAGCCTGTTCTTCTAAAAACTTTCCTGCGTCAGAGCCTGTTTTAAGCGGCTCACTCACTTGAAGATTGTTTGAGGTCGCATCTGTCGTAATCTGACCAGAATCAGCGTATTGCCCCGCTAACTGGTCCTGCACATTAGCCGTAGGAATAGACGTAGAAGCTTGATCCGCCAAAACCTTCTCATAGCCAGACTGACCAAACTGACCTGTAACAAGCTGTTTGCCCGCAGTGGTCAAGTTAGAAAATTTTGCCGCATTACTAATGCCGCTCATTGCGCCCTCAGTGACACTGGTGCCTGCTTTAGATGCAGCATAACCGCCTTTGATGCCTTCAAAAGCACCACCCATAGCACCACCAATTAAGGCACTCTTCATAGCGTCTTTAAGACTACCGCCCTGCACTAACGTGCCGATACCCGCGCCTAACGCTCCTTGGTAAATAGCGCCCATGCCGGGGAACAATGCGTTCAACGCAAGCGGAATGATAATAGGAGCCGCTTTCTTGACCACTTTAACAACTTTTTTAGCAACCTTTTTGACCGCTCTAGTAACCTTCTTAACAGCCTTTTTAAGGCCCCGGAAAACCCTCCTAAAGAAAAACTCAGGCAGGCCCGTGTCTGGGTTGATAGAGTTAGCGCCAGAACCAACAACATAACGCTCTGGGTCTTCTACGCCCAACTCTTCTAAATGACTAAATATA
>Ga0181405_1000713_pt1 | contig 11306 bp, 17 predicted proteins | sample 28SPOviralmetaG_FD_130134 | JGI IMG/M metagenome (GOLD analysis project Ga0181405, IMG submission 130134) | Marine viral communities from the oligotrophic San Pedro Time Series (SPOT) site, San Pedro Channel, CA, USA - 28 SPOT_SRF_2011-11-29 | ecosystem: Environmental > Aquatic > Marine > Strait...
AAATCAAGCCTTTTGTTAGCCAGTATTTGTTTTTGCAAGGCAATTTGAGTTTCTGCTGCTTCCTTGCAACGTTCTTGCAAGCCACCATCTAAAGGCATTGTCGCCTGGATTGAAACGCCAAAATTGTAGTTGTGCGTATCTTTCTGGCCCGTTCGTGTGTCCTTCCAAAAATACACCTCGCCCGGATTGTCTAATCTTCCGTCATCATCAATATCTGTTAGGTCGTAGACAGGATCATCGTAGGCATATTCATAGGGCAAATTCCATGACTTGGTACGGTTGCCGTAAACAGAGGTGGTCAGCGTAGGGCCTTGGCACTGTATGTTGTTGCCATAAGAATTTGTAATGCTGTTTCCTTGCAATATTTGCACGGCTTGGTTACTAACTGAGCCGCTACTCGTCGCCGTGGGTGATGCTGTTGCGGATATTCCGCCAATGCCTTCTGCTTGCACCGGAGCGGAAAGCAGTATTACTGAGAGAAGGTACTTACAGTATCCGTAATACTTGTTATTTCTGTTGTGCGCTGAATCGTAGTTCGATTTGACAGCCCTGGGCCTTGGTAGCTTTCGGCATAACTGAAGGCACTGCCAGGGTTGACGACTGACCATTCTGGTCTTTGTCCTAGGGAAGTCCATCCGTTAACTGTGGTTTCAGCGATAGGATTCAAGTTGCCGTTGACTTGGATGTTTGTGCCAGAGATGCTGTACTCGTACCCAGTAGCAAAATCCTCACTAACAATACTCTCCGTCACCAAGCTCGTCGTTTCTGTATGAGACGTAAGCGAGCCAGTCTGAAAATTTGGTATAACGGGGACAGCATGTACCCTTGGAGCGTACAAGAAAAGCAGTAATAACCAGCGCATCAGTCTGCGACTACAGAAATAACGCTCTGGCCGATTACTGTTGTACCGGCTCCACCTGCTGTAACAGAAATTGCACCATCTGTCGCTACTGAGCCAGCTAAAGACCCAGCAAGTCCTCCCGAAGTTGTCGTTGTTTGCCCCATGATTGGCAAGACTGGGACTACTCCTGACGTAACTGTTGTTGACAAGACTGTTGGTACGTCGTCTCCTTCAATGTAATTTTCTGCATACGAAAATGCGTCACCAGCAGTAGTAATGCTGTAAGCGCCAGGAGTGTAACCAAGAGCAGTGCCGGAAGATAATGTGCCCAGCACAGGAGCAGTGTCCAAAGTAACGTTAGACCCAGATACTGACATTGAACTTGGAAGGCGAGTTGTGATTGATCCCGCTCCATCAACCGTCAGTTGCACACTGCTTTGAATTTTATGAGTCAAATCTGCTTGCACTGGAACGGCCAGCAGTGTGACGCCCAATACCAGAGCTAAGCGTTTCATTTTGGCTTTGCCGTAGGGGTTTGTTCCTTAATTGTAGGGTCTTCCTTCTTCTTCCTATTGTTGCCAACCGACAACCCGAAGGAAGCAGCTGTGCCACTCAAAATACTGGCTGGATAGGTTGGATCTAGGGATTGCTTGAAGACCCCAAGGTAGTTGGCAGTCAGGATTGCCATTGCCCAGCCAAGCAGCACAACCTTGATAACGTCGCCTAAACGGGAATTAGATTCTTCCTGTTCTTGCTTTTCTGGTGACTCTGCCATGATGGGGTAACGCTAGAGGTCGAATGGTGGTTGAAGTCTGGGCTGCGATAGCAGGAGCATCTGTTGGTGTTGCTTCTGCTGGTCTAACGGGAATCAACCGTCAAAACCAGCAAGGACGTGATTCGTTGGTGCGTTTGACGACTGCTGTCGATAATTTAGCTAGCAGGATGGACATCCTCCACGCAGACATCAGAACGAGAGATCAAGAAATTTTTGCTCGCCTTTCAATGCTGGAACAATCAGTAGCAAGGCTTGAAGGCCATAGTAATCGCAACTAAGGTTGTGACCAGACAATTGTTGTTTGGGGCAGCGATGGGCCTTAGTTTGCTTCCATTCTTCCATTGGTTCCGTGGTACGCCCCACCAGTTGGCTGCAATTAAGGAACTTGAGGAGCGAATGCCTCAAGACCTTTTGGCGGAAGAAGACAACGCATGGTTTGATGCGTGGAAAGAAAGCGGCATTGACCAAGAGGTCTACATGCGCTATTTCACGCAGCTCGACAATGAAACCGGTACGGGCATACGTGAGTGTTTCTCAAGTGCAAGCGCGATGGTCGCGCATTTCTGGGGCAAAGTTAAATCAGACGATGAATATAATAAAATACGTGCTAAATATGGCGACACAACTTCTGTCGAAGCGCAGATACAGGCGCTAGAAAGTCTTGGGCTAAATGCTAAATTTATTAAAAATGCAGACCGAGATATTATTGAAATAGAAATAGAGATGGGGCGTCCAGTTATTGTTGGTTGGCTCGATAAAGGACCGATCCACGCACCAACATGCAATTCAGTTAGTTGCGGTCATTACAGTGTAATTTCTGGTTATCGAGGAAAAAATAGTTCAGACCCTGAATGGATAATGCAGGATCCACGTGGTTTGCCTGATATGCAAAACGGCGGTCATTCCAACCCACATTTGGGGCGTAACGTACGAGTACGCCAAGCAGAGTTTGACGCTAGATGGCAACCAGAAGGTAGTAATACTGGCTGGGCCATCTTGGTCGATGATCTATGAGCTTGTACGTAATTTGGAGTTACCTGACCGCTTTTTGGACGACAGTCGTTATAGGTTGTATGGACCCATACAATTTCAAATATTGTGTACGGGTAGACCAGTGGTTGTTTCCTGTTGTCGGTGACATCATGCGTGCAAGGGAGCCATACGCTTCCGAGCGCCGTTACCTGAATTCACTGGAGCGTTCCAATGGACTGGATGATCATCGAGCCAAGCTTGGAACAGAAGCTAAACCTTGAATGCAGTTGTCGTGGAATCAAGCAGACCACGGATTTAGCTGAAGTACGAGATCTGTGCGTAGCGCTTATTCAGCAGAACTTTTATCAAGGCTTGATGTTGCGCCAAGCTGTTAGTCGGATTGGGGCTCTTGAATCAAAATGCGTCAGCCTGCCACAGGAATAATTTCTACCTCCTTATTTAGGCTTACTTTGACCCCTACAACCCGTTCTAGAGTGCTCCAATCACAGGCATCATCTAGCTGGTCCGTCCAAACAGCTTGCTTTGATTTTTCGTAGTAGGCGGCGAGAAACAGCGACTCTTCAGAAGCCGCTTTGAGAGCAAAGCGCATGAAATGACTTAATCGTCTTTTGGTTTAGCTCGGCCTTCGACCTGCTTACGGACGGACTGCCGCCACCTGGCAAGGTCTTTGGCCTCAGCCTCGCTATAAACAGTAGGCGAACTAATCCGCTTCAACTCCGAATACACAGCTTCTCTTATCCAAGCTGTTGCACGCTGCTTGCCCTTAGCAGCCTCTTGCTGAACTAACTCTGCTCGATTTGGGTCAAGCAAAACTTGAAAATACTGTTTATTGCCGTGCCGGATAGCCATAAGATTTAATGTACTACAGATACGCTACCATGTAATAGACGAATCGACCTTCTTTTTCCACGCAGTTGTTTGAGCGCGACGGGCTTGGGCGCGTTGGTTAGTGCAACCCGCCCGCACCTCTCTTGCCCCCTCTAAGAACATCGCAGCCCGCTGCAAGTCACCGGTAGTCGCACCCTGGATCGCTTTGTTGAGGCGCTCCATCACTATTTGCCTGCCGGTACGCGGCATTCATGACCTCGCATAAATCCCTGTAGTACGTTACCCGACCTCGGCAAGAACAGAACCAGCCCATGTCCGTCAAATAAACGCTGACCATCAGTGAACTTCGCTCCAGGTTTTCCCAACAGACACCTCCGCCAGCGCAGGGATTTCTCCAAGCCACTTGGCCTCAGCCTCTTCCATCACCTTTTTTAGGGCTGCCGCCCACTCTTCAGCTGCATCCTCCCTCACCAGCAACAAAATTTCGTCATGTATCGCAGCAGCAATACGAACTGTGTCTTCACCTGCAGCTTTGACCTTCGGCCACAAATTTCCTAAAGCGCACTTAAGAATGGCAGCACCAGCTCCTTGGATCGGCGTGTTGCACCGAACAGTCAGCCGATTCATATCGCCCTGCAGGTAACGCCGCATCCCTGAAAGCGGAATCCTGGTCTCCGCCCACTTGTCGTATTTAGTGCGCTCAGCCGTTGCCGCATTGTTTTGCTGCCACTCCGCTACTCCCTGGAATACATCAAGCCATTCGTTTCTAACCTCAGCAGCCCGCTCCAGAGTCATGGTGATGCCCATGCCGCCTGCGTAGTTCCGCAGACCTGTGGCGCCAGAGCCATACAGCAGACCAAAATTGGCTGATTTAGCGGTCTGCCGATCACATTTGATGGATTCCGCCGTAACAGTGTGCGGATCTTCCCCAGCCTGGAACGCAGCGATCATCCGCTTATCCTTTGCCACCGCCGCAGCAAGGCGCAGCTCCATCTGAGCAAAGTCAGCGTCAACCAGCGCCCAACCCTCAGGAGCTTCAACGCAACTGCGAAACTGCTTGTCAGGCGGAATCTGCTGGTTGTTGGGCTTAATGCACGACATGCGCCCTGACTCCGCGCCCAACTGCATATAGCTGGCACGTACGAAACCGGCGCTGTCCATTTTTTCCTGGATCGACTCAATCATCTGCCGGCGTTTTTCACACCTTTTCCACTCCAGGTAAATCTGAATTACTTCGTGATCAGCGGAGTAAGAACGCAGTGCCTGCCTGGATGCACTGGGCTTGCCGTCGGCACCACGAGGAGGCTTACCGCCCAGCAAAACGGTGAGTTTTTCCACAAGCTGCTTTGGGCTGTTGATGTTGAAACCTGCGTATTTTTTTGTACCTAGCCGAATACTGCCCTCTTCTTTAGAACGTGTGTTGAACGTGGGGAAGTTTTCTAAGGACTCAAGCTCTGCATACCACTTTTCATAAACCTCATCGTCGTGCCCCATTTCTGTAACTTTCTCTTTTAAATAACTAATTTTTTGTTCGTCACGCTCGCGCGGAAGCTTGTGCTCTTCAGGCAACGCATTATCTAAAAGAACTAAAAATTCTTGTTTGAGTTGAGTAATGTCATACTCATAATCGACCTTACGCTGTTGTAAGTTTTCTGCGTTCCAGGGCAGACCTGTGCGCCACATCTGGGCCATCGCAGGCAATGCGCGGCACTCAAGCTTGAAGGCTGGTCCAAGTCTGTCGCGGCTAATTCGATGCTCCAGGATGGGGTCAAGCTCCATCAAAGCCGCAACGTCGTTGGCCGCGTATTCCAACTGTTCTTTGCTGAGTTCACCGCTCCAGTCAGAGCGCTGCTGCTCTTTGGACAGCTCTTTTTTGAGATAGCGCTTTACAACACTGTCGAGACCGTGTTTCGTATTAGGCAAGCCGTTGGTGAGAAGTCGGCTGGCCAACATGGAGCAACGGACCCACCCAGCCGGATGGATGTTGTGTTCCTGGAGCCACCCAAGATCGAAGACAGCGTTATGGGCCAGCCAGAATCGGGTTGGAGTGCTGAAGAACCAGCGGAGATCAGCCCAGTCGCTTTTATCAAGTTGAAAACAGTCAATAAGAACAATAGTGTTGCGATCCCTGGCACCTAACTGCAGGAGCCGCAATTTGCCGCGCTCAGGCTGCAGCTGGAGCGTTTCTGTGTCAAAGCAAAGAGACTGAGCTGTGTTGAGCTTGCTTAGATGCTCAATCCCTTGAAAAACTTGAGGGGACATGGGTGGTGTCGTGTAACCACCTTAATGTAGCACACTAAGAAGTTACTAAACTCTCTATGATCGGAAAATAGTCCAAATCGTAAGAAGTCAACACAGCCACATCAACGCCGCAGTCGAGTGCTGCAGCTACGTGCCGCTCAAAGTCCGTAAAACCGACGGGAGTGTCCCGGTACGTCACCTGCTCCACCGCCAAAGGGCGTGAGTCGCTGCCGTAGCTAGTAAAGCGAACCAGGGCTAAGGCTTCGTCATCTAAAGATTCGCCCACTTGGCAGTAGGCAAAATTAACGGTGCTTTTCATACTGCCGAAGTACCTTTTGTCAGTGTGTACCGCCCACTTCAAAAGCAGGCGGTATAGCCGTTTAATTAACCACTTCACTGACGACGCACATGACGATGTTTTCAAGCATCCGATTGTCCAAGCCAAAGCCTGTCTTGCGTCTGACCCTTTGGACCAGCGCGTAAATATCCGCCGGAACGCTTATGGGTTCACCAGTACGAAGAACTTTTTGACGGAGAAGCTCAGCACGCGGAATGCCTTGTCTCTCCGCCTCCCTTGTAAACCGCTCAGCATCTTTTTCATGCAACGTAATTTTCAGTTGTTTCATAGTCAAAGTGTTTCGTTGTAAAAGGCACTGCCTGGTCCGTATTGGGCGACGATCTCAGGAAACGCGCGTAAAACGCGATCTCGATTGCGTGGATCTCCGGCCAAAGCTGCTTCGGCAAGTTTGCTAATAAACGACCCACCGTATTGATGGGCCGTTTTGACGGTGCTTTGAATTTGTTTTTCGGTCACAGCGCGGTAAACCACATGTGCAAAGTAGCACACTGTAAGCCCTTATCAACCATTTTCGCGCCTATGCCTGTCATATTCAATCTGTTTAACCAACTTTTTCATAGCGTCCTTGTACTTGGGGCTGCCTGCTTCTACGACTTCCCGGGTTAGTTGCGTGTAAATCGATTCACAATTAGGGCACAGAGCATATTTATCCTCCCGTCTCTCTGTTTTTAATTCGTATTGTCGCCCTGATACATGTAAATGCAGCCCAGACGTAGCGTTAAAAACACGGGCCATGCAAGCGCCGTACTCTACTGAAACTAAATGTTTTGACTTGCCTAAATTTTGGTAAAAATCCTGGTCTGTTTCAACTGTGTTTGGCGGTATTAAATTATGTATAGGAATTAAATTTAAGTAATTTATAACAATAGACCCGTTCAATTTATTTTCCAAAGCCGGTCTGTATAACTCAGGGTTATTTATAAGACGAACAGCTGCACGTCCGAATAGAAAGTATCTAAGGGATTGAGGTCTAATAGTCCGTACAATAGATCTACCGTTAGCACCTCTATATTCTTTTGTGCTTCCATATATGTAGTTTCTATATCTATGTAAAATACCACGCTCGTTAATTAAATGGTAATCGAATTCATCTTCAAAAACGTTAAAGTTAGGATCGGGGTAATTATCAGTATTAGTTATATATTCCCATAAACCCCATTGTGGAGGCGTTACCCACTTGTTTGTTTGGTAGTCAAACTGAATCTGAGGCGTAGCCTTGGTAAGCATGGTTCGTGATGTGGAGAACAGCGGACCCATGCAGGAGGAACGTGGTCAGACGTTCCTCCGCACTGTTTCTAGATCCGTCTCGAAACTAGCACCGAACTCCTCAATGTGCTACTGACCACGAACAGCATCAGTCCCAGGCATCCCAGGTGTCATCCACCTTAAGTACGTGAGATTTGTCGGAAATAGGCACTTCGCTTGCGCTGGAAGGGTTCTTAACCACACGGGGTTGTCGGAAAACTCTTTCGTCGGAAAAAGAATCCGTCTTACTGTTCTTTTTTCCGACATTTCCTTTTTCCGGTGGCGTTGTGTGCTTTAAATCCGTTCCAGGGGAAGGGATTTCCTTTTTCCCACCACTTTTTGGAGACACCCCACACGCGCGAGAGCGCTTAGAGAAGGTCCCTGGTCCGTATTCACCAGTCGCGCGGTAGTACGCCGCGGGCCTGCCTTTGCGATGCGCCGCATCCTCAGGAGCAGCACATCGCTCAACCAGCTTCATGCTCTTTAAACGCTTCAGCACGTGCTCAAGGCCACGCCGCTTATGCACTCCGCCCAGAACCTCGTCCTCTACGAGATCGTTCAAGCAGACAGCACGCCCCGTCTTCCGCAGCATCGCCAGCACATCCTTCATGAGCTGGTTCGGCGTCGGGAACTTGACGGTGTTTTCAGTTTCAGGAACCTCGCTGATTTTGTAGGTGAAGTCGCCCATGAGGCTGAACACCATCTGGTGCCCTTCTCGGTCGTCCCGTGACTTCTCCACCGTGATGAGCCTGGAGCTGACTGGGACACCCATCTCCACCGTCTTGTCAACGGGAATCCTCTGCATGTTCCACGTCTCATCAACCGCCGCCTTAATGGCACTGGTCCCACGGAACCCACCGTTGCGGTTGTTGTGGTGGATCACGATGATCGTGCAAGCCCCGAAGTCCTGCCCATTGCGCCGTGCTAGCCGCTTCAACGGCAGCGCATACTCCCGCCGGTTCTCTTCGTAGGGGTTGGAGTCATTACAACCATCAAGGCTGTCAATAACGATCAGGTCGTATTTACCGGGGGTGTACACATCGTTGTCATCAACGCCCCCTCCCTGGATCTTGCAGAACCGACGAAACCACTGCATGTCCCACTCACCCACAACATCAACGCCTGACGCAACGCCAATCCCCTCAAACTGCCGCCTCACAATCCGCTCGCTCTGATCACCGTTCAACCAAAGGCAACGGCCCTTCGGCAGCTTCTCCAACGCCCCGTAAGCCTCGAATGGCTTGCCTTGGCTGATGTGTTTACAAAGCGTCTGACACATCGCAGATTTACCTGTGCCGCCATCAGCGTGAACTAACAACAACCAAGGCTTTGGAAGAATGCCTGGAATGATGTATTCAAAGTCAGCATTATCCAGTTCTTTCAAATCCTTTGCTTGGTACTCATTATTTCGCTTAAACGTCAGGTGCGTATCCAGCAAACGATCGATCGCCGCAGCACCTTCACGGTGTCGCCCTGCTTCAGCAGCTAATGCAGTTTTGGCTTGATCAAGCAACGCAGGATTCTCGATAGTGCGCTCTAATTCTTCCGCCCGTTCAAGAAGTTCCTCGCCCGATAGGTAGTCCGCCCTATATTTAATCGGCGTCGATTCGATCTCTTCCACCAATCGTGCAAGACCGTCCCTTTGAAATCGGGTCTTGTTGGGATCCACCAGATCGGCCTGACGAATCAACGACCCAAACCCAAGGCCACCCCCACGAAACCCATTCTCCCAGCGCTCAGCGCACGGGTTGTGGCCGTCTTTCCAATCGTCGGCATATTCGTTATCGCGGCGGCTCCACTCTTCCCACAGCTTCAAGCCATCTTCATTAGGCAGTTCGCTGTGAATCATCGCGCCTATCTCCCACCAAAACTGCTCACTGTTGGCGCCGCGAGGCTCAATAACACTCAGGCAACTCCTCGCAATCTCAATCTTTTCCTCCCTGGAACGATTGGAGTAACGGCTATCCCGAAACTTACGGGTATCTGTGCGCTCATTCAGCTTTCGATACTGCTCACGCATCCGCTCCAAAAGCCATTCAGGAGCGGTAGGAATGTTATTTACATCACCCGTAAAGGTGTATTCTCCTTCAGCTTTATAAGCACCAAAAAGCAGACCCTGCCTGCCCCACAGCACCTCCCAACCTTCATGCCCACCAGCAGCGTGGCTGAGGTCAGAAACAGTCAGACGATCTTCTTCAGGAACAACAAACAAGAACTTCGCCGCATTCTTTTTAGGCGAAGTAATCTGTGGAGCGGTTTCAAGGTCTTTGCCCCACTTTTCTTCAATGGCGCCGAGGTTGGCGTCCACATCAAAAATGACCAGCCCTTCAGAACGAGCGCCGCTGTAAACGCCTACAGCTTTGAATTCTTCGGGATACTTCTCAATGTGTTGGGCCGTGAACTCAGGCGACAGCTTTTCGTGAGGAGCGCGCCCTAACGGTGATTTACCGCACGCTTCTTTGCCGTTGGGCATTTTTGCGCCTTTGGCGTAGATCGGCGCGGTAGCCCAATGCTTGGGCAAGCTGCGAACGAAACTAACGAGATCCATTTGCTACAGTGTGGTCGTGGATTTTTGTTCAATACCCCTGGGTGCTTCTCCGGCTCCCAGGGGTTTTTTCATTCTATAGCAGTTGCAAACCCCTCACGCCCTGCTACATTGTTAAAGCACCGGGCAACGCGCCCACAGCAAAGGACCCCATGGGCTTCATTTCATCCAAAAACAAGTCAGCCATCAGCGCCGGTTCGGGCGGCGGCTACCTCAACCCGTCCAAAATCCAGAGCGGCGGCAGCGTTCGTTTCGCTCTTTTGGAAGATCAACCCCTTGAATTTTTTGAGTGTTGGGGTGAGTCATCTGAAGGCGGTTTAAAACCTTTTCGTTTCAGTGACGATCCCAGCCCCGAGGACATTCAGGAAGAAATGGGACCGGATTTTAGCCGTCGCCTAAACCGTGAAGGTACTGCTCCTGAAAAAGTCAAGTTTGCTCTCGCTGTTCCTGTCTACAACTACGAGTCCGGTAGCGTTCAAATTCTGCAACTTTCACAAAAAACTCTGCAAAGCGAGCTTGACGACATTGCGGATATGGAGGATTACGCCAACCTGCTGGAGTGGGACTTTGTTATGGGCAAAGAAGGCAATGGCCTCGAAACCCGTTACAGCCTGCGTCCCGTGCCGCGTAAGAAGGGCAGTCAGGACAGCATCGAGTCTGCCTGGGCCGAATCCCGCGCTGCCGGTTTTGACATCGGTCGTTTACTAAGTGGCGAGAACCCGTTCAAAGCCGATTAACAGAGTGCGGCAGGACTAGAGGGACTGGTATGACTCTCGTAAATTGCCTGCCCGCAATCTGCTCTTCAACTGCCCGGGCCACGCGGTTGGTTGGTGAGGCCCACTTAAGTTGCAGATTGCAGAAACTCAGGGTTCCCGTTGAGGAGTACCAGTGGTTCCAGGGGTTTATGTTGAGCCCTAATCTCGGCTGGTACTAAGGCAAGATGTCTGTAAGCCCGCAACCATTACAAGAGGGCTTTCGAGCCCCTTTGTATTAGGTAGAATAATAAAAACACCGCAATAAATGCTCGTAGATACACAGAATGCCCTGGCGGGATTACGCCGTTGGACCCTGGAACGTGATGATTCCGGCCCGCATCGTGTGTACCGAGATAAACGAGGCAACACTTACGCCTCCGTAACCCACATCCTTAAAGAGACCTCACCGCAATGGCAAAAAGATGCCCTGGACCGTTGGCTTGAAAGACCTACTGCTCCCGCTGAGCGCGACCGTGCCTGTAGGCGGGGCACTCTGGCTCACGATCACGCGGAATATGTCCTCAAAACAGCAGCAAAACTCGCGCGTAATAGCGCTAACAAGCGAGGCAGCTGGAGGACTGGAGATGACGGCCTGGAACGTGCCCCTAAAGGGATTACAACCTGGGCGCGCGAAAAGTCCATTCAAGGCGCCCCTAGGGTCCCCTGGAACGCCTCTGGGTACGCCCGAGGTCTACGGTCTTGGATCGGAGAGAACGTAACCGCCA
>Ga0181405_1000716_pt1 | contig 11272 bp, 12 predicted proteins | sample 28SPOviralmetaG_FD_130134 | JGI IMG/M metagenome (GOLD analysis project Ga0181405, IMG submission 130134) | Marine viral communities from the oligotrophic San Pedro Time Series (SPOT) site, San Pedro Channel, CA, USA - 28 SPOT_SRF_2011-11-29 | ecosystem: Environmental > Aquatic > Marine > Strait...
CTACCACAATTACACAAACAAGTGGATTTAATGCTATTGGTGGTCTAAAATGGGAAGATATAATTGTTCCTGATGATACTTGGACCGATCAAATAGTAGCAGGCGAAACCTGGACAGATCAATCTAATCCAGATACTTCATGGACAACATTAGGCAAACAAGACGCAGCTTAAAGGATAAAATTTTATGGCAGATACATTTACAACCAATCTTAACTTAACTAAACCAGAAGTAGGAGCATCTACAGATACTTGGGGAACAAAGCTAAACGCTGACCTTGATACTGTTGACGGATTATTTAGCTCTACTGGTACTTCGGTAGCTATGAACCTAGACGGAGCAGTTATAGACAGCTCTGTTATCGGTGGCACTACAGCAGCAGCAGGATCTTTTACTACCTTATCAGCAAGTACATCTATCACAGGTACATTAGCTACAGCAGCACAAACCAATATAACTAGCGTAGGAACTCTTACAGGTTTAACCGTAAATGGTAATGTTTCAGTAGATGGTGGAACAATTAAACTTGATGGTAATTATCCAACTGGTAATAATAATGTAGTCATAGGAGATACAGCTTTTGATAGCGTAACTACAGCTAGTAATAATACTATTATGGGTAATGCAGCAGGTACTGCAATTACTGAATCAAACTTTAATACTGCAATAGGTAGTGGTGCTTTGACAGCACAAGTTTCAGGTGGAAGAAATGTTGCTATAGGACATGGTTCTTTAGATGCAGATACTACAGGTGGTAGAAGTACAGCAGTTGGTTTTGGTTCATTAGGTTCTCAAAACTTTACTGGTGGTGATATAACAGGTAATACTGCTGTTGGATATAATTCTACATCAACTAATACAACAGGTACTAACAATACAGCTATTGGTTATGAATCTTTAAAAGCAAACACTACAGGTTCTGAAAATACAGCAGTAGGTAAAATATCTTTAACAGCAAATACAACTGCTAGTTACAATACAGGATTAGGTGCAAATAGTTTATATGCAACCACTACAGGTGCATCAAACACCGCAGTTGGTAGAAGTGCTTTACAAAGTAATACAACAGCATCAAACAACACAGCAGTTGGTAAAGATGCTTTATTCGCTAACACTACAGGTGAAAATGGAGTAGCAGTAGGTGCTAATTCTCTAGACGCTAATACAACTGGTACTCGTAATACTGCAGTTGGTTCTTTTTCTTTAGGAGATAATACAACTGGTGGTGATAATACAGCCATAGGTAATTCTGCATTAGAGCAAAATACTACAGCCAGTAACAACACAGCAGTAGGTAGAAGTGCTTTAACAGCAAACACTACAGGTGGTAATAATGTAGCAGTTGGTTCAGGGGCAGGTGATGCAATTACCACAGGTTTTAATAATACTGCTATTGGTACAGATTCTTTATCTGTAATGACTACGCAAACTGGAAACACAGCAGTAGGTTATCGTGCTGGATTTAATGCAGCTGTAAGTGGGCTGACATATATAGGGTATCAAGCAGGTTATAATACTTCAACAGGTTACGATAATGTAGCAGTTGGTGTTAATGCTTTGTTTGCTAACACTACAGGTAATGAAAACGTAGCTATAGGTTATAGAGCTTTAATAAACAACACCACAGCTACTGATAACACAGCAGTTGGTAACGGTGCTTTAGATTCTGCTACTACAGGTGGTTCAAACGTGGCAGTAGGTAGAAATTCATTAGATGCTCTCACCACAGGTACAGTAAATACAGCGATTGGTACAGATGCTGCACCACAGCTTACAACAGGTGGTTATAATGTATGTGTTGGAAGGGAAGTAGGTGTTAATTTAGCTACTGGTAGTTTTAATACTTATATAGGTTATTTAGCAGGAACTAACGATAGCACTAGAACAGGTGCAATAGTAATTGGAGCTGGTAATAATTTTTACCCTGACAAAGGAAATAGTACAGGTTTTATATCTCCTAATGGTGGTGGAGTTTATCAGGGCAATAACTCATCTAGTTGGTCAACTACTTCTGATAGACGAATTAAAAAGAACATAGAAGATAACAATGTTGGTCTTGATGCTATAAAACAAATACAAGTTAGAAATTTTGAGTATAGAACAGAAGATGAGATAGTTGATTTTGAACATCCATCCTCTGCTGTAGTTAAAAAAGAAGGCGTACAGCTAGGTGTTATAGCACAAGAAATAGAAACAATTTTACCTGATACAGTTACTGAAGAATCAACAGGTGTTAAATCAGTAAACCCTGATAACCTTACTTGGTACTTGGTAAACGCAGTAAAAGAACTGTCTACTATGGTAGATGTATTAAAAGCCGAAATACAAACTTTAAAAGGAGAATAATATGGCACAAACAGTAAGCGAAGTCTTAACAGCAGCAACAGATAGCGTAACACTTATCAACGGTGTAAACGCTGGAACCTGGGATGTTGAAGGCATGGAGCAGTCTGACATTAACGATATGGTACAAAGGAACGTAGACCACATAGAACTAGTCTTAGCCTATGCACCTGTTGATGAAGATGACGATACTCCAGACGTAGCTGGTAGTTCAGATGATAAAACATCTTATACAACTGCGATCTCGACTGGTAAAAGCTACATATCATCCAATAGCTAAAAATGGCACTACTGCCTGTAACTCCGCCAGCTGGCATAGTCAACAACGGAACTGACTATGCTAACAAAGGTCGTTGGGTTGACGGCAATCTCGTGCGTTTTGAAAATGGCTATCTAAAGCCTATCGGTGGTTGGTCTAAACTAAAAACTACAGCACTAGACGGAGAACCTATAGGTATGTATGCCTATAAGGACAACCTAGGTGCTTCTGTTTTAGCTGTTGGTACAAGACAAAAGGTTTATGTTTTATACGACAACACATGGACTGATATAACACCATCTGGTTTTGTAAATGATGCCTCTAATGATCCTCTTGGTTATGGTGCATACCACTATGATGTAGAAGATTATGGCGATGCTAGAAGTCAATCTGGATTACCTCTTGATACAGGTCATTTCTCCTTTGATAACTGGGGAGAGGATTTAATCTTCTGTTTTTCTGGCGATGGTAAGATATACAAGTGGAGGCCTGTTTCAGGCGGAACAGCTGATACCATAGGTACAGTTGTAACTAACGCACCTACAGGCTGTCAGGCTGTCCTAGTAACTAATGAAAGGCATTTAGTTGCTATTGGTTCTGGTGGAGATCCTAGGAAGATATCTTGGAGTGATAGAGAAGATAGAAACACCTGGACATCTAAAGCTACCAACACAGCAGGTGATGTACAAATACCTACAGGCGGTAGAGCATTACTAGCAGTCAAATACCAAAACGATGTCATTATCTTTAGTGATACTGGTATAGATAGAATGAGCTATGTAGGCTCTCCTTTTGTTTATGGTATAACAGCAGCAGGTGCAAACTGTAAAGCAGTCAGCAGAAGATCAGTAGTACAAACTGGTAACTTCCTAGCGTGGATGGGAGAAAACTCCTTCTTTGTTTATGATGGCGTTGTGCGTGAAATACCATGTGATGTGCATGATTATGTATACGATCAGCTAAACGTACCAGGAAGGAAAGCGTGCTGGGGTGGGCATAACTCTAACTTTAACGAAATATGGTGGGGTTTCCCAAGTGGCGATGGTGTATATTTACCAAATAAATATGTTATTTGGAACTATCTAGCAAACACTTGGTCTGTAGGAACAATGGATAGAGGTTGTTGGATTGACCAAGGTGCGTTTGATTTCCCTATAGCTGGTGACTCAGCTGGTTTTATTTACGAACATGAATCAACAACATTATCTAACTCACCAAACCTAAATAGTGATGTGCCATTTTGTACAAGTGGTCCAATAGAACTAGGTAATGGTGATAACTATGTGCAATGTAACCAAATTATTCCAGACGAAGAAGCAAATACATTGCCAGGTGTAACAATAAGTTTTAAAGGTAAGTTTACCCCATTAGGCAGCGAGACAGACTTTGGTAGTTTTACCTTTGAGAATGATGGATATACTGATGCTAGGTTTACAGCACGACAAGTACAGATGACTGTAACAGGTAGCACAACACAAGATTTTCAAGTTGGTAATATAAGACTAAACTTAAGAAACAGAGGTAGAAGATAATGGATCTATCCTCACAAAGACAATATATACAACGTATAGAAGTAGCACATAGCATACTTACAACTACAGACTTAACAACATTTTATACAGCTCCAAGTGGCGATGACTTTACTTGCGCTGTAATTGAATCTATCTTGGTATGTGACCATGATAATCAGCAAACTAAGATTACCTTTACAGTAGATAATGCAGGTACTACTTACACTATATTTAAAGAATATAACATTACTGCATATGATACAGAGGAGCTTTTAACTAGAAGTCTGTTCTTACATCAAGGCGATGTTGTAAAGATACAAGCAGATCGTGCTGGTAATTTAACTGTTTATGCAAGTATTGTTGAGTATGGAAAAGGCGACTAATACAGTAGTTGAATTACACCCAGAGGTTGTACAAGAACCTTGGGAGATTGAATGGGAAAGGTGTAAGCCTTATATAGCAAAGGCTGTAAAACATCAAGATTCCTATACAATTGATGACATAGAGGATAAAATAAGAGGTGGAATATTCCATTTATGGCCAGGCAAAAAGTCTGCATACATAACAGAGTTTGTAATGTTTCCACAGCTAAAAGCAATGAATGTTTTATTTTGTGGTGGCGATTATAAAGAACTAGAAGAAATGCTACCTCATATAGAGGAGTTCGCTAAGAAAGCTGGCATACAAAGGCTTTACGGCGGTGGCAGAAAAGGATGGACTAGAAAACTAAAACATCTAGGATTTGAACAAGATTATATAGTAAAAAAGGATTTATAAATGGCAACAGGATTAACAGCATTAGGGTCGATATACTCCGCAACAAAAGGCGGTGGTGGCTCACAAACTGTAACACAAGAACTAGACCCACAAACAGCTGCAATGCAGCAAGATCTCTACAATAGAGCTAAAGGGGTAGCACAACAGCCATTTATACCTTACACAGGACCACAGGTTGCTGGCTTTAATCCAGATCAGTTACGACAGTTTCAAGCCACTAGAGGTATGTTTGAATCAGGTCAGGCTTATGACCCAACCAAAGCCTTACAGGGTATGGCTCAACAACAATTTAAGCCTACTATTGCACCTGTTACTGGTTTTGAAGCACCAACTATACAAGCTACTCAAGCACCAGGTGCGGCACAAATAGGGCAAGTTTCTGCTCCACAATACAAAAGTTTATTAAGCCAAGACATAGGCGCATATCAATCTCCGTATCAGCAACAGGTTATAGACCTTGCAATGGGAGACATACAAAAGCAAGCTGACATAGCGCGTGGCGGTGCGCAGGATAGAGCAATTAGAGCAGGCGCTTTTGGTGGCTCAAGATCTGCAATATTAGAATCTGAATCGCAAACACCTTATGCAGAAGCTATGGCTAGAACAGCTGCTGGTTTAAGACAGTCTGGTTTTGAGCAGGCGCAAGCGGCGGCACAAGCAGACTTAGCTAGACAACAACAGTTAGGAATATTTGGTGCAGGACAAGAACAACAGCGTGCATTACAGCAAGCACAGCTTGGTCAACAAGCTGGTATCTTTGGCGCAGAGCTTGGACAGCAAAGAAATTTACAACAAGCGCAAATGCAACAGCAAAGACAGATGGGTGGGTTAGACATCGCTGGCAGAGCGGCATTAACGCAACCACAATTAGAAATGCAAGCAAGAGGACAGCAAGCTGCTTTACTAGGTGGCTTACAGGCACAACAGGCACAAGGTCTTGGTTTATTAGGTGGCATAGGTCAACAACAACAAGGACTACAGCAAGCAGGTATCGGAGCTTCTATGGGCGAGTTCCAAAGAGCGCTTCAATATCCACAGCAACAGTTTGGCTTGTTGTCACAAGCTGTTACTGGCATACCTGGTCAGGTTCAAAGAACAGCAGGATATAACCCAAGTTCTTTTGAAAGATTACAGTCTGGCTTAAATGCTTATCAGGGAATTAGTAATTTATTTCAACAAGAACCACAAGCACCAGTACAAACACTATCAGGAACATCAAGAGGATTATTCTAAATGGCAATAGGAGATTTACTTAAAAGCCTTGGACAAGGAATAGACAGAGGATTTACTAAAATAGGTGGTTATGATCCATCTCAACAAGTATCTCCAGAAGAAGCCTTCAGAAGAAAAAACATTGGTATAGAAAATCTACAAAGAACATTAGGTCGTTCTGCTGCTATTATGTCTGGCGATCCTCAAAGATTGGCATTATCTGCACAACAAGATGAGGCTGCTAGAAAAAAACAGTTCATGGAAGATTACATAAGAAAGAATCCAGGACAAGCGGAATTGCTAAGAGCTTTGCAGGCAGGCGTGCCAGCGAGTATGTTGGGTGGAGGCAGCGGTGAATTATTTAAAGGACAAGGTGTTTCCAATCAATTCTATAACATCCTTTTACAGGGACAACAAGATTCGTCTGTAAGACAATCTCCTATGTATAAAACTGCGTATGATTATTTGTCGCAACCTAAAACAGAAACATATACCAATGAAGTTGGACAACAAGTAACTAGAAAAACACCAGGCATGATTTCTAAAGAAGATTATTTACCACCTAATGGTGTTGCTGCGGTAGATGAAAAACCAGTTGTTACAGAACCAAAAGAAGAAGAAATTGTTAAGGTGTCTCCAGAAAGAAGAAAAACTTTACAAACACAAATTGACACAGTAAATAATTCAGAAAGAAAAATATTAGCTTTCCAAAAAAAATTAGATGAAATACAACCTAACCCACTTACAAGGGGAGAAGATAGAGCTGATATACAAAGTCAATATACTTCATTATTATTAGAGCTTAAAAATCTAGAAGAGCTTGGTGTTCTTGCTGGGCCAGATTTAGATTTACTACAAAGTATGGTTGGCGACCCCACAGGATTCCAACAATTTTTTATATCAGGAGGTACTGCTGGCATCAAGAAACAATTAGATAACTTACTAAGTTCTATTGGTGACAGAAAAACACCAATATTTACCGAATTAGGAATGGAAGTGCCAAAAGGAACAATTACTCAAACAAAACAAACTGCTTATTTAAACGGTAAAAAAATAGAAGTAAATGCAACAGGCGATGGTTGGATATATTCTGATACTGGTCAAGCGGTACAATAATAAGCATGGCATTAGAACTACCAAAAGGAGCAACAACAACACCTCCACTACCTAGCGGCGCTTTGTCTTTTGATAATTTAGATAACGAAACAGGTGCGCCAAAAAAGATAAGAGCAGTTGTTTCTGCATATAAAAAACCTGAAGATAAATTAAAATTAATCAAAAAGTATTATCCAGATGCCATTCCTTTTGGTTCAGGTAACTATGTATTTACAAATCCTAAAACCAAACAACCAACGTTGTTTAATCCAGGAGGTTTTGATTTAGGTGATGTTTTTGAATATGGAAGAATTGGTGCTGAACTGATAGGTGGTGGTTTAGGTGCTGCTGCTGGAGGTTTAACAACCTCACCAACAGTAGTAGGTGTTCCTGTTGGGGTTGCAGCAGGTGGTGCAGGAGGATCTGTGGTAGCTGGTGAAATATATGATAACGCATTGCGTTTTTTCTTTGGCGAAGGCGCTGAAGATACTAGAACACTATCAGAGTATGCTGGCGATGTAGCTTTACAAGGAACAATAGAGGGATTAACACCATTTCCTTTACAAAAGGGTTCAGAAATTTTAAGGCAAGGTGCTAATAAAATATTTAATGATCCAATTGCAAAATCTGTTTATAAATCTGCTGAAAATTTAGGCATGAAAGATTTACCATTAGGTGTAACCACAGGTCCTAAAATAGCTAGAACAGAAAATGCTTTGGCAACTACAGTTGGTGGATCAAAGATTGTTCAATCATATAATGATGCTATAAATCAACTAGATAATGCTATTACAGACTTAACATCTACTGGCTCAAATTTATCACAACAGGCAGCTGGAGATTTAATTTTAGATGCTGCATTAAAGTTTGAAGAAGATTTTTTAACAAGATCAGACTTTTTATATAACACACTAAATAAAAAAATACCTAGAAGAAAAGTTTTTGATTTAAACAAAACACAAAAAGTATTACAAGCAAATCAATATAGATTTTCCAACAAGGGTTTAACTGAATTATTTGGCAAAAATTTAAGCGACAGACTATCAGTATATTTTCAAGGAGAGCCAAAACTTACATATAGAGACTTAGCTAGTTTAAGATCTACTATAGGAAGACAATTAAAAGGAAGTTTTGTTGTTGGCACATCTCCTGATTTAGATGACATGAAAAAACTATATGCAGCTTTATCTGACGATATGTTTGAAGCAGCAGAATCTATAGGTGGTGACGTTGCTGTAACAGCAAAATTAGCCAATGATTATTATAAAAAAGGTAGTGATGTTATTAACAAACAAATAAGACCAATAACAACACAAGCTGGTAAAGATTATTTACCATCAGAAAAAATTTATAATAAATTAGAAACTAATTTAAAAACAGAGCCATCAAAAGCTAATGAATTTTTAGGTAACGTATTTAATAAAAGTTTGGCTAATGAAAACCAATTAAAATTACTTGGCGAAAAACAATTTTATGATATAACAAGAAATGTTGATGGTGGTTTTACACCAGGAAAAACAGTTAGCAATTTTGAAAAACTAAAAAAAGGTACAGGAAAATTACCAATATCAATACAGGCCTTAGGTACAAAAGTTGACGATATAGAAAACTTGTCAAGAGGATTTAAAGAGGCTGGCAAGTCGGTCAATTTTTCAAACACAGCCTTTGGTAATGCTTCAAGAGAATTTTATACAGCCATAGGTGTAGGAACTGGTAGTGGTCTATTAACTGGAGATCCAACAACAGGAATAACTGTTGCAGCAGGTGCATATGCAATGCCAAAAATATTATCAACTGCTTTAACAAATCCAGCAACAAAAGCTTCATTCAAAAATTGGGCGACAAAAAGCGGCGTTCCTATAGATGCAAAGGTGGCTGTTTTAACAAGCATTGGTCTAACAGGACCACAGGCACAAGGCTTAATAGAGGATCAATATAAAGAACAATCATTGTTAGCAGCACCACAATAAAACCATGCCACGCCAATCTGAAAGAGTTGGCCGATCTGGAGAATACTTAGTAGCCTCGTTGCTTTCTTTATACGCTGATACTGTAATGATAGTTCCACACAGCGCAGAGGCAGACATCATCTTTGACGTTGACCATACGCTATACAAGTGCCAGGTTAAAACACAATCTAAAATACAAACACATAGAGTGTCATGGCAGTTTGATTTTAGGCGTGGTGCGTTTACCAAAGACAGATACTACGAGGACAAAGCATTAGATGTTTATGCTTTGGTTGCTTTAGATCCGCAGAAGGTTTTGTTTACTTTTCCAAACGGCAAGAAGCAGATGACTATTACAGACGAGAAGTTACAGGCGATGGACTCGCTGAAAAATACTGAAGATCTATTTAAAGAGCTTCGATGTCAACAGACACCTTAGGATTATCGTAATGCTTCACAGAGTTCATACCTAAAGATATTAGATACTCAACCACTTTAGCTGGTTCTTTCTGTTCACTTTTACAAAAGTCCTTAAACTTTTTAGCAAGATGCTTGTTTATATATACAGGTTTCCTACCATTTCTTTCTTTTAAGATACGATCATCAAACTCATATAGATTCATAGTTACCTCATTTATCTAGCGAGAACTCTACAGAATATCTACCAATGTCAGCACCTTTGGCATCAACACCATGTACCATCTGCAACTCTAGGTCTATAAAGTGTTTCGCTTTTAACAAGTCAGTTACTCTATCAGACTTCTCGCCTTTGCTTCTGGTTATATACTTTAAACAACTACCTAGATTATAAGATAGTTTGTTTGCATATATATAGTCTATAGGTTGTATCTTGGATTGCTTGTAATGCGTTCCAGCTACTTGGTTGTTGGTAGCAAGCCTGTCTATAGCCTGATCCCATTCCTCTTCTGTTCCCATATTCGTATGTGCATATATTGTTTTATTCATAAAAATTCTCCGCTTTTTTTATTAGTATTACTTGTAAATTAGTAATATTGGTTTATTATAAACAAAAATATAAATAAAAGGGAAATTTATGGATATATTAGAAAAGAATTTTGACATATCAAACACCATAGAAGTTGATGAACTAGCGAAGCGTTGGGGAGTCAGCAAGAAAACAATTGATAATAGAAGATACAGAGGGCAAGGTCCTAGCTATTTTAAGATTGGTGGGAAGATACTTTATGATCTGAAAGATGTGCAAAAAATGGAAAACGATTCTTATATTTCTGTAGATGGCACACGCTAAACTAAGTCCTTCAGCAGCGAAGATATGGATGGCTTGTCCAGGTATGCCGCAACTCTTAGCTTCTATGCAAGTAGAATACAAGGTTGGTATACCAGCAGCGACAGGTACATTGATTCACGAAATGGTAGAGACACTACTAAAAGGAAGGCTAAACAACCTAACACTAGAAGAATACTATCTTGGTACAACACACCATGTAGAGGACTTTGATATCACAGTTGACCAAGAGATGATTGATTGTGCTAATACCTATGTAGATTACATAGACCAAAGAATGATGGACTTGGATGTAGCAAGACCATTGATTGAAGAAAAAGTTAATATGCCAGAAATACATACAGACCTATGGGGAACAGCAGATGCGATTCTCATTGGTAAAGATATGATAGAAGTAATAGATCTTAAAACTGGTAAGTGGGCAGTTGAAGCTGACAACCCACAAATGCGTATCTATGCACTTGGTGCTTTATCCAGATACGGAGATGACTGCACAGTACAGTTCACAATAGTACAACCTAGAGGCTGGCACAAAGACGGCCCTATCAGATCATATTCCATATCAGCCATTAACTTGGTTGAATGGGCCTATGAAACTTTGAAGCCAGCTGCTGAAGCTTGCTACGAAGAAATACCCACATACAACTATAGTAAAGACGGATGCCGTTGGTGTAATGCTAAAGCTGAATGTGATACTTATAAACTAAACCAAAAGGGAGAATAATATGGCAGATCAAGAGCCAATAACTTTTAGCATCACAGAAGATGATGTTACTAAAGACTATAACCTAGATGACTTATCAGAAGAAGGTCAGACTGTTTATAGAAAACTAAACCTGTTACAAGCGCAGAAGAATGA
>Ga0181405_1000721_pt1 | contig 11253 bp, 7 predicted proteins | sample 28SPOviralmetaG_FD_130134 | JGI IMG/M metagenome (GOLD analysis project Ga0181405, IMG submission 130134) | Marine viral communities from the oligotrophic San Pedro Time Series (SPOT) site, San Pedro Channel, CA, USA - 28 SPOT_SRF_2011-11-29 | ecosystem: Environmental > Aquatic > Marine > Strait...
AGCCAATGTTCCTGGAGTTCTGCCTTTAATGAATCAAGACTTAGTTAATAAGTTACAAAGCATGGGTCAACCTGGAGGTTCACCGTTTAATTACACAGACCCACGTATAGCTGGGTTTAGTGACGCAGAAAGATTAGGTTTTGAAAACGCAGCACAAGGCATAGGAAGTTATCAACCGTTTTTTAGAAGAGGTGAACAACTAGCCGAGCAAGGTCTCATGGACGTAAGAAGAGCCAGTGACATAGGTACTCAATACATGCAACAAGCTGGTCAAGAAGGAGCAGGAGCGGTAAGAGAAGCAGCAAACATGTTAAGAGGTTTGCCTGGACAATTTAGAACAGCTCAAGGTTTAGGTTTACGAGGTACAAACACTTTTAATCCAGGAATGGCTCAAGGGTATTTTAATCCTTTTGAAGACCAAGTAGTAGATCAAACTCTACAAGATATAGATAGGCAGTTTGGTATAGCTTCTGTACAAGATAGAGCAAATCAAGTGGCTAGTGGTGCGTTTGGTGGAAGTAGAGGTAGATTAAATCAAGAAGAGATAGCACGACAGTTTGGTCGTGGTGCAACAGAAGCAGTTAGCGGAATACGTGCTGGTGGATTTAGTCAAGCTCAAAATCAAGCACAAAAAGCATTTGAAGAGCAACAACGTAGACAGCTTCAAAATGCACAGCTATACGGTAATTTTGCTGGTCAGCAAGGTAACGTCGCTGGAGGACTTGGAGCGTTAGGAACAGGGTTAAGTAATATATATGGTGGAGTAGGGCGAGATATAGCTACTACAGGGCTAGGGTTAGGTCAGTTTGGCTCTAACGTAGGCGGTCAGTTAGCTGGTTTCGGTCAAGGTTTAGCTGGGTTACAAGGGCAAGACACTAATACTTTATTAGGTATAGGCGGAATGCAACGTGGATTAGATCAAGCTAACTTAGATATGAACTATCAAAACTTTGTAGGTCAATACAACTTACCTACTCAACTCTTTAGTCAATTTGGTCAAACTGCTGCAGGGTTCGCCCCAGCGTTAGGCGGAACTAACTTAACTCAATCTAGTACTAGTAGCCCTAGTAATTCATTAATGCAAGGCATAGGTACAGCAGCAGCAATTTACGGTGCTACTAGACCAACATAGGATAAAACATGGCAATTGATCCGTTAAGATTTCTAAACGAACAAAAAGCATCGGACATGCTCGATCGTAATATTCCTATGGAAACTATTATAAAAGAGACTGGCATACCTAGAGAGCGTGTAACTGCTATGTTACAAAGCCAAGGTCTAGATTCAAGTTTTCAACAAAGTAATGTGCCTGCTACTATAAATGCAGAAAGACAACTGTCTCAAACGATGCCCAGTGGTATATCAAGTGTACCTATGAATGAAGAGATGGGGGCTTTAGTAGGTAAAGATGTAGCCGACTATCTAGTTGAAGATATAGGTGCAGATCCAGCTAATCCAGGTGAAATATTACCTGTATTAGATAAAAGACAAGAGACAGGTCAAATTGATGCTGTTCAAATGCTAGCTTCTGGTAATGAAACAGATGTACAAAACATTATAAAAACGAAAGGTGAAATACTGGCGTCAGATCCTACAGACTTTGATATGGATCAAATTTACGCAGCAGCAGAACTATTACAAGGTAAATTAAAATATAATGAGGATATACCAAAACCAAGTGAAGGTCTGCCGTGGTTAATGTTAGCTTCTAAGCTAATTAAATCTGGTGCTGAAGGAGATGATTGGAGCACAGCTTTAAGTGAAAGTGCTTTAGCTTATTTTACAGCTAAAAAATCAGGTGAGTTAAATTATAAAAAAGAATTACGAGCAGAAGACAGACAAAAGTATAGTGATTACAATAACTTAGTAATGCAGTTTGGTATGTTAGACTTTAAAAATAAAGCAGCAATCAATAAAGCGTTAAGAGACCAAAGTTTTAAAGCTCCTAAAATGTACGACATAAGTAATACTGGTGATTTTACAGATAAATTAACTATACCTTTAAGCGATACAGATTTTAACCTTTACGGTAAAATGTTTCCAGATAGTATAAGACCTGCTAAAAATGCAGATGTTCAAGCTATGAGTGTGTACACTAAAGATGGTGGCATTTTACACACACTTATGGATCAAGATGCAATCAACGCTTGGAATCCTGCCAGACAAGGTGGAGCTACATTAAGAGAAGGGCACAAAGACCCGACAAATTTAAAATTATACAGCATAAAAAGTAAAGATGGTGTTCAACAAGATAATGATTGGCTCACACCTGATCAATATAGAGCACAACAAGAATTAGGTAACAAACTAACAATTATTCCTGGGGGTGTACCTAAATTTGTTATAAACAAATCTACAGGCGAGCAAGAATTAGTTACTATGGAACAACTTATAGCTAATCCTGACGCGTATAGAGACGACGGTGGTTTTAATTTCGTTATGGGGGCAGACGGTGAAGTTGCTTTTAGTAGTGGTTCAGCTGGCATGCAACGTTTATTAAAAGGCAAAGGCATAAAAGCCTACGACGAATTAGTAGGTGTAGCAGACGCTACTCAACAAGCAGTATTTAATTATTTTAGCTCAGCAGCAGAGCAAGATAAAATATTAAAAGAGTTTTTAGAAGCTAATCCTAACGCAAAAGATTTACCTTTCAATAATTTTGCAGGTACTGCAACTAGATTTGTAGATTCTCTTAGAATTAATTTTGAGGCTTTTAGTAATGTGTTAGGTGGTGACGCTAAAAACGGTGGTGCTACTTTTTATATAGGTGACGAAAAAGTAACTAAAGAAGCATTGTTTACTAATTTTACTAACTCAGAAGGTTATGCAGAATTTAGAGAAAGTCCTTTAGCTAAGTTTTTTGAAGACAATGGTGTGGTAGGAGATGCATTAGATGCAGCTTTATTTGATTTAGCTTTAGTAGGAGCATCAACTTATTCTCCTAACAAAGGTGGTTTAGATTTAAGAGCTATTTCAGACAGAGATATGCTGTCGTTTATCAAATTACAAGGTGGTGAAGCCAGAACACTTAACGCTTTTATTGATATTTCAAATAGATTTAGACGTAATTTAATTAATAGAAACAGAAACGCTTTAAAGCAATTAATAAAACCAACTAACTTAATCAGAATTACTGACGCAAATGATCAACCTGATGAAACTAGGATAGAAGCTCTTAAAGGTAATGTAGCTAAAACATTATCAGAACTTGATGAGTATGAAACAAAATATCAAACTTCTTACACATATGGTTTGGGTAATCCTGGTGAATTAATTACACCTAATACTTTTGTAGCTGACAAAAGTGTAGACGAAGACAATGATAATGTTATAGCTTACAATCCTAGAATCGCCATGGACAGTCAAACAGGACAACAGTTTGGATTTACTAAAGACTATGATTTACAAACACAAACTGAAATAGAAGGTACGTTTAGAAATATTTTAAACACTTACACTTCGTTACAAAGTAAACCAGCTGAGTTAACTGCGTATTTTGATAACCTTAAAAAGAATCTTACACCAGAAGAGTTTATAGCGTTTCAAATATTCTTACAAAAAGCTCCGCAGACAGGTGATTAATAATGGCACAAAATGATATTATAGATATTGATGAGGTAATAGACGAAAAACTATTACTTCAACAACCTATACCTACAGCCCCCATGGGCACTGGTGAAGCGACCGTGTCTCCTGGATATTACGGTCCTAAAACACAAAAACGAGAACTACTTTCTCCTGACGTAAAAAACTATTTACTAGATAAGTTTCCTAATCTCAGCCCAGATACTATAGACACCATAGTTGGTGCACCTAATAGTATGAGAGACAGATATTTAAATTTAAACCCAATCGACGCTGTAAGAGATCTAATACGGTTTGGTGTTCCTGGTGATCAACCACTTAGGAGAGATCAACAAGCATTCGGTTTAAATTTAGGTGAAATGTTTTCTCCTCGTACAGCTGAGATAGACGCTGCAGAACGTGCTGGTATAGAAGTAGACAAAGGTGCACCGTATCAAGTACAAAAAGATGCAGCATATTTACCAGCTGACCAACGAGATAGAGGGCTGAAAGTTTTATTAAAAGAGGCTTATCCTGATGTACCGTTAGAAAATTTAAATGTACAATTAGAACCACGTACTAATAGAGTAATTTACACAGACCCAGAAACACAAAAACAACAGTTTGTTTCTCCTCCAGGTATTGATTGGCCAGATGTAACAGCAGTTATGCAACCTCTCGCTCTTGAACTTGTCGCTGGGGGTTTAGGTTTTGCTTATGGTAGCACGGTAGGTAGATTACAAGGCGGTGGCACTGGAGCTGTTTTAGGACTAGGTGCTTCAACTGCGATGACAGACAGTGGATTTTTCCAAGTAGCAGGTACAGCAGCAGGTGCTAAAGCTGGTGCGTTAGCTGCACCATTAACTTTTACAGTTGGTGGCGAGACCATGGCTCATTTCTTGTGGCGATATCAAAACCTTAAAGGTTTAAAAGAACGTGGTATATTAGACGAAACTTACACACCTGAAAAAATAATGCAAACAGCTATGGATGATTCTAAAGTTGTGGGCGCATGGTCATTAGGTGGTAATGCAGCTTTTGCAACTTTTGCTAAATTTATGGGAGCCAATCCTGCTAATATAGGTATAGATAGGGAGACTTTTAAAAACGCTTGGGAAACTGCTCAAGATATAAAAGCTAGTGGTTCTAAAATAGAAGGCGATATTATTGATACAATGACAACTCCTCAATTAATGGCTACTTCAGATGTAGGTACTTTAGGACAAAGGGGTATATTACAAAGAGAAGTTGATAGAGCTGCAGGAGAAGACGTTGCTATAGAAAGAAGTATAATAGGACAACAAAATATTATACGCAGAGGCTATGATGAACTGTTTGAAGAAACAGGTATTGAGCCTGTAGTTTTAGACTTAGGTGACCCTGTTGTATTAAAACAAAGTTTTTGTAATAGAATTATAAATGATGTCGATTTAGAAGACATAAAAGATTTACCAACAGACGAAAAAGCTCTAGCTTTTAAATTAAAAAGTGCTATGAATCGAAATGAACCAGAAGCATTGTTTGATGAAATATGGAGAGACGGCAGAATTAGTAATACAGAAACGTTATTACAAGTTTTACCAGAAGAATCTATTGGTGATTTTCAAAAATTAATCTACAGAGATTTTGTAGAAAACGGAAGTAGTAATCCTAGACAAATAGAACAATATTTAAAACAACACGGAGAAGGTCTTAGAGTTGTATTTGGAGATGAGTTTGTTAGTGGTTTAAAAACATACAATAAAATTATAAAAGATATAGATATAGAGTCTATAGGTGGTAATCTTACAGATGATCAATTAATAAAACTTACAACAGGTTTAGCAAGAGCATACGTCGGAATTTTTACTCGTCCTGGTAGGGTTATCACTGCACTTAACCAAGTAAGAAGTGCAGTAAGAAGAGATAGTTTTCAAGATATGATTTTAGATCCAGAAAAATTATATAAAAATATTAAACAAGGTGAGTTTTTAGAAAATCCAGTATTTTTTGGTGCAGCTAGAGCATTAGCCAGATTTTATGGACAAGAAGATGGTACTACTAGTAAAGCAGAACCAGACCAACCGAGTGCGTTACCTATAGCTACTCCTGACGTGAGTATAGATTTAGAAGGATTAGAAATGAACAAAGGCGGTAACCCACTAATGGAATTAAAGTATAATTATTGATATGAGTATTTACGACAGATTTATAAACCGACCGATGACTCAAGACGTAACTCCAGAGTTATCAAATGTTACTGCGGAAAGTATTCCTTTGTTTTCTGGTGACGGATCTTTTACTACTCCTAGTGTAAATTTAGGTGGTGGTTTAGGGGCTATTCCTGGAGTTCAATTAAACATATATGACATACTTGCTCAATTGCCTCAAAATCAAATGTTTGGGATACCAACTGCGGTTACAGATCCAGTTGAAGAAGACGAAGTTGAAACTGTAGCACCAGTTATGCCTAGTGCTCCTGTTAGAGATCCAGTTGAAGAAGTAGTAAGTGAAGAAGTAGCTGCTGAAGTAGTTCCCTCTCCAACACCACCTCCAACACCAGCTCCTCCAGTAGTAGATACAAGTGGTATAGGTAGTTTACCTCAGGTTGTACTTCCACCAACACCAGCGGAAGATATGAATTTAATTACAGGCACAGATGCTGGTCTTACTGACGAAGAGATAAGTTCAGTTGCTAATCCAACTTTAACACCCACAACAGGTGCAGACTTAGCAAGGTTAAATCAACAATACAATGACACATTTTTAAGATTCTTGGCTCAAGACCCAGCTGACGCACAAGCCACAGCACAAGCCAATGAACCTGTATATAGTTCTACAAGCCCACAAGGAATACAGTCTGGTTTACAAGCAGGTGAATATATAAGTCGTTTTGCTCAACCAACAGATTACGGTTCTGGGGGATTTAATACTTATAGCACACCAGCCGATGTTCAGTTTCAAATGAGAGATGTTTTTGATAGGGGATTACTTAATAATACTAATAACTTTAATAGATTTTCTAACAACCCTTATCAGCAGTACGGTAACTTACAATTTCCTGTCTTTGGTTCGGGAGTAACTTCTCTTGTCCCACAACAAGCTGTTAATGAGTTATTTAAACGCTAGACTAACCAGTCGGTAATACGATCTTCACCTAGAACTAAACTAGCAATAGATTGTTTCTTCCTTAACGCTTTTACTATTTTTTCATCTACAGTTTTTTCACAAACAATATCTATGTAAGTAACTTTATTAGTTTGACCTATACGATGAGCACGGTCTTCTGATTGTAAACGTTTTTCTAAATCATAATTATTACTATAATACACCACCGTACTAGCAGCAGTCAATGTTATACCATAACCACCAGTCTGAGTATTACCTACAAAAAATCTAAGAGGACTGTCTGGGTTTTGAAACTCTTCAATTACCCTTTCACGTTCTTCTTGTTCAACTCCACCGTAGTAAGTTCCTACTGAATTATTACCATAAAGTTCTTTTAAAGTTTTTTCTATACGCTGTATGTCATATCTGTAGTTTGCCCAAATAATCATCTTTCCATCAGTTTCTTCTATAATAGACAGCAATTCTGGAAGCCTCTGAGAAGATATTTCGGTAGTAACTCCGTCATCGGTTACTGTGAATCCACATGAAATCTGATGCAAACGTATGATTTGCGTTATGACATGGTTTATGGTCACAGTCTTAGAATTTTTCAAAAGTGTCACTGAAAAGTTTTGTAATTCTTTATATGCTTTAGCTTGATCAGGTGTCATTTGTATTTCTCTACGCATATAAACTTTTTCAGGTAGATCTAAACAGTCTTTCTTTAAAACTCTATGACTAAACTTTTCTAAAGTTTCATTAAGTTCTTCTAAATTTTTATATCCTGCCACAAACTTAAAAGTTCTACCGTGTCCACGTTTTTCTACTAAGTCTGCGTATCGTGCACGGAAAGAATAAAAACTACTGAAGCCTAATATTGCTGGATCTAAAAACATACACTGACTATATAAATCTAATGGACTTTTAGTAATAGGTGAACCTGTTAGAATTCTTTTGTAATGTGCATACTTACCTAACCTTACACAATTAGCGGTGCGTTTTGCTTCAGGGTTTTTTATAGTTGTGCTTTCGTCGATTATAAACATAGTTTTATTGTGTTGTATAAATCTACTAGCATATTGACAACCTTTTTTAGTACTAAAGGCATCTATATTCATAACAAGTATTTTTAGTTTATGGTCGAACTCAAAAAGTTTAGCCATTTCTCTTTCAAATTTCTTAGTGTGATTACTTTGCCATTTTACTATGTCGTGTGTGACATGGTCTGGCATGTGTGATGGTATTTCTTTAGCTATCCAATTATTATACACACCTTTAGGGGCTACAATTAAAACATTGTATACTTTAGCTTGACCATATAGATAAACAAAGTTATCTATAGCTACTTTAGATTTACCACACCCCATTTCCATAAAAAGAGCATACTCTTCTTTATCACAAGACTCAGTTAAGGCTTGGCGTTGATGATCATAAGGATCTGTCTTAAATATAAATTCTGTCATTTGTCTCGTTTCTTATATATAACTATAAACTACTTCTAATAAATTCTAAAATACTATTGCGTGTTTTATGCCAATAGGTAGTCAATAGGTTTTGCTAATACCCTTTGACGCCTTTAAATACATAACGTTACACGAACCCTATTACCGATATTGGCTGTTACTCTTACTTTTACGTTTTAAAAATATTTAATTTCTATATCCCTATATAGTGATAGGTTATAAATAAACACAGGGCTTTATTTTTTATAACATCAGGCGTATAGTTAATTTACTTAATTATTTATATATAGGTAATTAATTATTCATAGTTATCTCCCGTGAATATGGGGCTACTGTAAAAGGTAGCCCAACTTTAAGAGAAAAGAAACAAGATGACAGTACATGTAGTTCAAAAGCCAAGTGCAAATAAAAACATTCTCTCTGCTTCAAAGTATGGTGAGTTTGATTTTATACTTGGTGACAACCCTGATTTAATGTTCAGCCCTGGACCAACTGTTAGTATGGTTCGTAAAAAACTTAAAGACTTTTCCGATGATGACTATTTACTTTTAATAGGTGATCCTGCTGCGATTGGTATATGCGTACACTTTGCTTTACAAAATAATAGAGGTAGGGCTAAATTATTAAAGTGGGATAACCGAGAACATCAATATTACTGCGTGGAGGTAACTACAAATGTTTGAACCAGAAGAAAAAAATATAAACGACATTAGTTTAAAAGAACTAACTAACAGATCAGAAGAGCTAGGCGAACTATTGTCTAGGTTTGCTGATTTAGAAGAACAAATGGGTAAGTTAAAAGCTAAGACTAGAGAGTTAAGCGAAATAATTATACCCAACATGCTGAGTGAATTAGGTTTAAGTGAAATTACCCTTAAAGACGGTAATAAAATCACTACCTCAACTTATTATTCAGCACGTATAACAGATGAAAACCGTGAAGAAGCATTCGCTTGGCTAGATGAAAATGGCTTTAGCGATATTATTAAAAACACAGTTTCAGTAAGTTTTGGCAGGGAAGAAGACGACTCTGCTAAGAAGCTCTTAGAAACTCTAGATACAGATGGGTATAAGACGGCTCAAAAAAAGCATGTCGAACCTATGACGTTGAAAGCGTTTGTAAGGGAACAAGTGGAAAAAGGTTCCGACCTGCCTTTAGAAACTTTCAATGTTTACATAGGTCAAAAAACTAAGGTAATAAAAAAATGAGTAAAGAAAAAAGTGAAAACGCTATAAGCGAAAAAGAAAATACTAGTGTAGCTGTACCATCTGCTTTTATAGAAGATGCTAACAGTGGGCTAGAAACGTTGACTGCCGAGGATATTACTATACCTCGCTTAAAAGTACTTCAGGCTATGAGCCCAGAGGTAATGAAGAGCGACGGTAAGTATGTCGAAGGTGCAAGTGCTGGTGACATTATAAATACTGTCACTGGTAAACTCTATACAAACGATAATCCATTGGTAGCATTACCTGTGGCTTATAAGCGTTTATTTTTAGAGTGGGGACCAAGAGAGTCTGGGGGTGGGCTAGTAGCTCAACACGAAGACGCTAGTATCTTGTCTAAAACTACTAAAGATAACATGGGTAGAGATATGTTAGAGAATGGTAACTATATTCAAACTTCAGCGACACACTTTGTGTTGTCTTTGAATGAAGACGGTAGTTATGACAGTGCGATGATTGCTATGGCTGGTACTCAGCTTAAAAAGTCTCGTACTTGGAACTCTGTTATGGCGAGTATAAAAATGCGTTCGGGAGATAAAGTGTTTACCCCTGCAAGTTTTAGCCATAAGTATGTTATGAAAACCAAAGCTGAGTCTAATGACCGTGGTACTTGGTTTGGTTGGAATATAACATTAGATGGACCGTTAGGAGAAGATGAAATGTTCTTCTATCAAGCAGCAAAAGACTTTGCTAGTACTGTGGGTGATGTCAATTTATCCCAGTCGAATGATAACGAAAGTACGTCAGAAGCACCATTCTAATAATCTGTTAGACAGGGCTTGGTAATTATTTCAGTCTTGCTAGTGATGCTGTAAGGTGGAGAGCCTCCAAGCTCCTGTCCTCCAGATAGGATCTTCACCGCACTAGCTTTTTTAAAGGAGAAACTGTTGGATTTAGTAGAACAATTTAGTGAGTTATTCGCAGGGTCAAAAAGAGCTCACGGTACTTTCACTATCAATAGTGAAAACACAGGTCAAAAACAACAAGGCGTAGCCAAAACAATTAAAACTATCGGAGCCAATTTAGATAATTGGAAGTCACATCTTGAAGGTAAACTTGGGCTAGGTATAATTCCTATCAATGAAGATAATCTAGTTAAGTGGGGAGTAGTTGATGTAGATACTTATCCCTTAGACTTACCAGAGTTAGTAAAGAAAGTAGAATCTTTTAAAGTACCTTTGGTAGTTTGTAGGAGTAAAAGCGGTGGCGCACATATTTTCTGTTTCACTACTGATTGGGTAAGTGCAGGAGATATGCAAGATAAACTTAGAGAGTTAGCAGCAGGACTTGGTTATGGTGGTGTAGAAATATTTCCTAAACAAAGGGAAGTATTAGTTGACCGTGGTGATATAGGTAGTTGGTTGAACATGCCATATTTTGGTGGTGAAACTTCTATAAGATATGCATTTAATGTTAAGGGTGAGTCGCTTACCCCTGAGCAGTTTATTGCTTTTGCTAATAGTCGTAAGGTAACTGGTGAAGAGTTACTAGAACTTTGTGTACCAGAACTAGAGGAAATGGAAGGTGGACCACCGTGTTTAAAAACATTACTCAAACAAGGTTTTCCTGAGGGTACTCGTAATAATGGTTTGTTTAACGTAGGGGTATATTTAAAACAAGCTTCCCCTGACGTGTGGCAAACTGACATAGAAGAATATAATCGTAAATTTGTAAGCCCACCTTTACCAGCTAAAGAAGTACTAACTTTAATTAGCACATTAGATAAAAAAGAATACAACTATAAATGTAATGATGAACCTATCCGTTCTTACTGCGACGTACAAAAATGTAGAACGTGTAAGTTTGGCGTAGGTAAAGGCAACACCGCACCTACTTTTTCTAGTCTAGCTAAATTAGATTCTAAGCCACCGCTTTGGTTTTTATCTATTGATGATAAAAGGCTTGAACTTAC
>Ga0181405_1000723_pt1 | contig 11231 bp, 3 predicted proteins | sample 28SPOviralmetaG_FD_130134 | JGI IMG/M metagenome (GOLD analysis project Ga0181405, IMG submission 130134) | Marine viral communities from the oligotrophic San Pedro Time Series (SPOT) site, San Pedro Channel, CA, USA - 28 SPOT_SRF_2011-11-29 | ecosystem: Environmental > Aquatic > Marine > Strait...
ACAATACAACAAAATCTTGCGCAAGGTCCAGGAGGCCAAAGCTACTCACAAGGAATGGGTGTTAATGCACCTTCTCAACCTATTAATTTTGGTTTTAACCCCACAGCAGAGTTTAGCACCCCAGCATCAGCCAATGTTAGAGCTGAAAGATTAGCTGCAGAAGCACCACTAAATGTTAATACTGAAGGACAAATAAATGTACAAGAACCGACTGGCTTTTATCAAGATAAAGTTGCACCACAATTGAAAAAGATACCTGTTGTTGGTGATGCGTTAGCTGCCGCAGGACAGTATGCTGTCAAAAACCCTTTACCTGTTCTAACCGCTGGGGCTTATGCTGCTGGTGCGTTTGATGAAGAAGAGGACAAAACACCAAATGAAAGGGTTAAAGAAGCTTCAGCCGCTATGCCTACAGGGTTTGATTACTTAGCTGCTAACCCAAGTATGTATGGTCCAAGTAGAGAACAATTTTTTGGTAACCTTCCTGGAGGTTCTAGTTTTGTTGCTCAAGGTGAACCCGATTTTGCTTCTTATAGAAGCAACCCCCCCGCCCAACTAAGGGCATCTGGTGGTGCTATTAATGGTCCTGGAACAGGCACAAGTGATAGTATTCCCGCAATGTTAAGTGATGGTGAATTCGTAATGACAGCAGAAGCTGTGAGAAACGCTGGAGGAGGAGACCGTAAAGCGGGCGCACAACGTATGTACGATTTGATGCACCATTACGAATCTATGGGCGCATAAACCCATGTCCTCCACTCCTGGAACTTATTACAATTCTATCTACGGTCGTGGGTACAACTGGACTGAAGAAGAAGAAGAAAAACTTCTAGAAGCCATTAATGAACTTATTTATTTAGGTATGGATCCTGAGTTTGCGGTTTCTAACGCAGACATGCTGTATGGTTCTACTATTGAGTACAATAAATATGGCGATGGCCAGCACTACGCTTCTTTAAGAGATCCCGGAGATGTATATGGCGGCGAATACGGTAATCTAACTATTAAAGAAGCTGCTTCTCAATTCAAGAAAGATATTCCAGAGCTTTTCAATTACCAAACGCCAGAAATAACAGAGACTTATTCAGAAGGTTCTAACAATAAATCGAACTGGCGGAGGTCTGTTCAAAACTTGTATTCTGAATCTTTATATGAAGACTGGCAACCTAATACTGAATATGTACCAATGAGTTCTATATTAGATAACAATGATGCTGGTCGTTTTGCTAATCAGGGTGGTCTTATAGGATTCCTTCTTGGTGGCCTTACTCAACAAACAGACGCACTTGAAGATGCTAAGCAACATGCTAGGAAATTTGATCAATACGGCACTTATTATAGAAATATAGCGGAGCAAATACATTACGACATTTATGTGATGCAATCATTAGGTCTTTTTCACGACAACTCTGGCATAAATCATTACGATTTTTATACAGCAAACCATTTGCATACTCCAATCGGATTCGGTTCAGGTAACACACCTGCTAAAGGCACATATACTGAGCTAGCTTTAAATGCAATGAATTCTTTAGCTAAAGTATTGAATGATTATGGTACTTATGTTTCTGGTTTTGGTAATAAGGTCAATGGGGTAAACACCCCTGCTTTACCAGAAATAGTACCTAATTATTACATACCTTTTGCTATACCTACACAAGATGTTATAGACAAAATAGCAGAGATAGATAGGTTCAATCGTGACCCTAATGCTCGTGGCCTAAATGTAACTATTGGCCAACCGCCTGACCCTTTAGCGATTAGTCATGAACTTGAAAATTACTACGATGAGAATGGCGTTTTAAAACAACGGTATGTTCCTGACCCTGAGTACATTGCTAGTTTAAATCATAAAAACCCTTTTACTCCAGAAGAATATACTCCTGAAATCGCTAAAACGCCTTTAATGATTTTGCAAGATATAGAAGATGAAAAACGATTAGAGTATGAAGATGCAGCAGCTAAAAGGGTTTCAACATGGAACAGATGGGTTGCTTATGTAAGAGCATACGGAGCTAATGATAACTATATATACAATAGAGTTTTAACAGTAGAAGGCCAAATACCCCCAACATACCCTACAGAAGATGATTGGAGTACCTACGGACAACCTGCTGATAGGAATATGAGTTCTTATCGAGATTATGGTATTCAACTAAGAAGAGCGTTCACAAACGCTAACTATGGCTACGATGATGCTTTGTATTGGTATCGAGATGCTGAACAAGATACAGAAGAGTATAAAATTGCAAACCCTAATTGGCAAGAAGAATTAGCTAATGTAGGAGGCTCTGGTGCGCTTTTAACTGAGTACCAAAATGAATACGATGCCCTTACTGTTAGTTTGAACGCGGCAAAAACTCAACTCAGGAATTATTTAGATATTATAGAAGGCCGCAAACAATACGGAGGAGGATTTAATCAATTAGGTGCGGGTGGCCTCTCCATGAGTGACTTTTGGCGTTTAAACGGGGAAGGTTATAACCAAACAATTAAAAACATAGCAGCTATAGAAGCGGAACAAGTAAACTTACAACAAAAAATGGCCGCTTATCAAGAATCAGTTAGTTTTTATGATCTTGGTCCAACTTTTTTCTTTAGCGATTTGTATGTACCGCCAGAAGGGTATGGTCTTAACCCTAATATTTCCCAAGGAGCTGTTGACCCTGCTGACGAAGTGCTTTTTGACGAAGACGGCAACCCAATGAATATCAACCCTAACACAGGGTTACCTGAGGCAGGTTATGAATCTCCTGAAGAAAAGCAAAGACGTTTAGCTAGAGAAGCTGCTGAACAAGCAGCACAAGAAGCTGCCGCAGCAGCGGCACAGGCAGCACAAGACTTAGTAGATAGACAACTAGAAAAAGCTCAAGCAGAATTAGCTTATGCTCAAGCTTTTTCTGAAGAGTTTGATAAACAAAATGAATTAGATCAAGCAGAACAAACTTTAGCAGCAGCCCAAGCAAGCTTTGATACAATAGAAAACGCAACAACCATTGCAGATCTAGCAGCGGCACAAGCAGCCTTGGCTACAGCTCAAAGTAATTTAGTAGCGGCACAAGCAGCTCTGACCACGGCTCAAGGTGCATTGGACTCAGCAGCAGCGGCAGAAGCAGCGGCAATCAGTGCGGCAACAGATGCGGTAAACACAGCTTCTTCAACAGCGGCAGCAGCGGCAGAAGCAGCTAGACTAGCGGCAGAAGCAGCAGCAAACGAATCTTTATTAGCCGTGCAAGATGCGGCAGATGCTTTAGTAGCTTTAGAAGAAGCACAGAGAATACAGACAGAAGCAGAATTAGCAGCTCAAACAGATTTGACTGCTGAAAAAGTAGAAGCTTTACGTGTAGCTAATCTAGCATTACAAGATGCAGAACAAGCTAAAACAAATGCTGATAGTGAAGTTAACCGCATACAAGGGTTATTAGACACAGCAAATCAAAATGCTGCTACTACAGCAGCAAATCATGCAAAAGCCTTACAAGATGCAGAGGCAGATGCTGTTGCAAGAATAGCTGCCGCACAAGCAGCCGCAACTAAAGCAGCACAAGATGCAGCCGCTATTACTTTAGCAGCAGAACAAGCCGCAGCAGCTAAAGCAGCAGAAGATGCAGCAACAGCCGCTGCTAACGCACAAGCAGCCGCAGTAGCCGTAGAACAAAATAATACAAAAGCAGCACAAGACGCTTTAATAGCAGCTAATGCAGCTAAAGAGGCAGCAGATCTCGCAAAAGCAAAAGCAGATGCAGACCTTTTAGCAAAAGAACAAAGCCTTGCTAATGCTAATGCTGATTTAAATAAAGCCAATGCTGATTTAGCTACAGCCAATGCTGATTTAAGCACAGCTGAAAGTGATTTAGAAGCAGCTAATGCTGATTTAGAAGCAGCTAATGCCACTATAGCAGGAGAAGCAGCAAGACAAGCAGCCGCAGTAGCTGAAGCTGAAAGGTTAGCAAGAGAAGCAGCTTTAACAGAAGAACAAAAAGCAGAGCGTTTAGCAGCTTATCAAGAAAGACAAGATGTTTTAGGTTATTTAGCAAGCGGTTTACAACCCGCAGAGATATTAACCCTTTACCCTTATGCTGAGTATGAATTTGAAGGGGAAACGATTAGTACAGGTTTTACTTCAGAGTCTTTAAACGCTCATTTAGCGGTGTTGGATGAGGAAGAAAGTCTTTTTTATGCTACCGATGGTAGTGTTTATACAACAGCAGAAGCTGCTAATAGTCAAAATTCTTTCATAGACCAGCAGTACGAAGGTGCTAAAAGTAATTATTTAGAGAAATACACTCAAGCTCAACAAAACTTATCTGATATTTTAACTTGGCAAGAATCTTTAGGAGGTGTCGACTCTCCTGCTTTTAGAGCAGCATGGGATGAGTTAGCTACAGCAAGGACTAATTTCAATAATTTTAATGAGACAGCAGCAACGCCAGAAACAGAACAAACAATCACAGCCTTTGACCCAACAGGGCAAGAAGTAGATTATCAGATAGCAGGGTATCGTAGCCTAGCAGAACAAAATTATTACAGAGGGTTAGAGTCTATAAAAAGTTTGATCGCTATAGCTGAAAAAGGCATGGTTGACTCTAACACTAATAGCGCACACCCTGATGCTCAAAAATTTATAGAATACAGAGATCTCAAAGCACAACTAGAAGGTTTAAAATATAATTACATTAGACAAAATGGTGCTAGTGGAGATCAAGTGTTTGATCAAAACGGCAACCTTGTTATCACTGCTTTTGATTTAACTACTTTACCTGTAGTAACACCTTATTTTAATTTCCTTAGTAAAGATGGTCAATCTTACTTTACAGATGCAGAAAGATTAGCTGCTGATGATATGTTTGACTTTCCTTTACGTGCTGTTGATCCACAAACGGGTACAGTTTTTAAATTTGCCGCTGGCCAAACAGAACAATATAACGCAAAACAATATGAATTAGATAACCCTTGGATAGCTATTGATTCAGAAGGTACTACTTTCCGTTTCCCTTATGACAGCAATGCAATTGATGGCGGTGAAAGTGTAGCTACGCAGAAACAATATGAATTTGATAACCCCTACGTACTGCAAGATAATGAGGGTAATGAGTACCGTTTTGCCACGTTAGCAGATGCAAACAATTGGAATCAACAATACCAATACAGTTTGTTAGAGTACACAGCTACTGACCCAGAAGGAACAGTTTTCCGCTATGAAACAGAAGCTGAAGCATTAAATAGGCAATACCAATTTGATAACCCTATTATTGTTTATGACATAGGTGGCACTAACCCTGCAATAGGTGCTGATGGTAGGGAAATAAGATTTCCTGATACACCAGAAGGAAATGCTGACGCTCTTATCAGGCAAAATGAAATAAATAATCCTTTCTTACATGAAGATGGTACTCGGTTTGCCACTGAAGAAGGTATGTTGGGGCACAGGCCTTACTACAGTTTAGATGGTTATTACTATTATTCTCTAGCAGAACAAGAAGCCGCAGATATAGCATGGACTCAAACTCAAAACCAAATAAACACAAGGCAAACAAACCTTAGTAATTTCCAAGCTAACATTGACCTAGCTACTCAAAACATGAGAGATGCTTTAACTGCTGGTGATACTGCTGGGTATAACAAAGCATTGAGCGAACTTAATGTAGCCCAAAATATATATAGAGCTTATGACTTACAAGATAGGCTTCCTTCTGTTCCACAGGTATTAACGCCTTACACAAGCCCTGCATTAGGTGATGCTGATGAAGATATAACAGAAGGGTTTGACCCATACAGTTTATTTAACCTACCTCGCACAGCAGACCTACCAGAAGGCGGGGTTAATAATTCACAATCTGCTGCTGGTTTTGTATTAGGGTTAAGTCCAGGAACGGAAGGCTTGACAGAACAAGTCATGATCGATGTTTTTGGTTCTGTAGAAAATTACGAAGACATGAGAAATGCTTTAGAAACTTCTTATGGGTTTGGTGATTCTGTTTATATTCAACCTTCTGACATGACTTTTGATTATATAGCTAACTTGCCAGAAGCTGCTGATTTAGCAGGTGCAGATCTTTATGAATTCGTTAATGATTATGCAGACTACAATGCTTTAATAGCTAAAGATAAAGAAGATTTTGATGCTGCAATTCAAAACTTTAAAACAGCTACAACAGCATACAGAACAACTCAAGGCCAACAAGCCGCTGTTAATGCTTTACAAGCTATCGCCGAAGGAAGAGATAATGCTAGTTTAGAAGCAAGAAGAGCGTTTTATTCTGAAAAAGGTATTTCTTACGAAGACATACTTGCTTCGGGCGATGAGCCAGAACAAAAATTGTATTACTCTGCTGACGGTACTTCTTGGGTATATGATGATGACCAATGGTGGGAGTTCCAAGGTGAAAGGCTTGCGGGATACGGACCAGAATCTGCTTATGCTAGTCCTGGATTTAGTTATGTAGATGAGTTTATGACTCGTTGGTATAACAAAGTAGATAGAAGAATACCTTCTATTATACGTAACGCTGGTGCGGGATATTACGAAGATTTTTCTAATTTTGAAGAGATGCTTCCTGGAAATTTCTACACAATACCTAGAGAAGTAATATTAAAATTAGCTAAAGAAGAAAGAGAGTTGCTTGGTGAAACTAAAGTAATCGTAGATAACGCTGTAAACCAATACAATATAGATAATGCAGCAGCTATTGCTGCTGCGCCAGACCCTTACAACGATTATAAAGATGCTTACAATACTCTAATAAAATTAGGAGCAACTAGGGAAGCGTACTACAATGTACTGCCTGATGGTTCTATACAAATAAAAACTCCTCAAGAAATAGCGGATATTGGTTGGACACAAGGTACAAAAGATTACGGAAGTTTTGAAGAGTTTAGAAATAAAAAAGCCCAAGAAAAAGCAGCTTTATATGGTAGTGTCAGAGCAGAGGATAGCCCTTATTCGTACTCTGACAATTATGGTGAAGAATTTAGTCAGATTTCATATAACCCTTATTATTCGGCCTTTGATTTAAATAAAGATGGTGAGTTAGATTCTTTAGATGTAGCTTTTGGTAATCAGGTTATTTCAGAAGAGTACAGGGGATGGTCGATAGGTAACTTGTTAGACCCTTATGGTGATATTAACTTTTTTGATACAGAAGAAAAATTACAGCAGTATACAATAGGTATTAACTGGGGTGAAGTAAGAAAAAGATACGAATACTATAAACGTAAAACAGGAGACTACGATACTTCTTTCCTTGCTTATGGTTTAGGTGAAGCAGGTGTAGAAACAAAGTTTGCTGAATTAAAAGATCAAGATGGAAATTATCTTTATTCTTTAAAAGAAGGTCAAGGTGATCAAATGATCACTGGCCGTACTTATTTAAAATTGGAAGCTTCGGGTGGATTAGACATTTTTCCAGACTGGATAGACAATATTCTCTTAGCCACATCTTTTTTCAATCCAGTGGCAGGGGCATTCGCTTTAGCTGAAGCAGCGGTAAACGCTCCTCAAGCTATAGATGCTATGGATTATGATGCTGCATTAGTACCTTATGTTCCAGGAGAAAACCAACCATACACAGGGAAACATTGGCAGTTTAAATTACCAGATGCTGACCAGCCCCGTATGTGGGAACAATACATGTCGGAAAGTGATTGGGATACGCTCAACACGACAGTTTCTTCTTTAGGTTCTGATAAATTCCAACCTTTAGGAACTACGCAAGGTGAGTATTTACAAGCTGCTCAAGCAGCACCTAGCGCAGCCCAACAAGCACAGTTAGACACAATAGACCCATATGCTGCTTTATATGGTCAAACACCAGCACCAGCAGACCCTTACGCAGATACTTCTAATTATGATGCGTTATTTGCTAATCCCTATGGCACAGATATTGCAACTAAAGACCAGTTTGTAGAAGATCAGTTCGCTCAATACATGAGCGATAATAACATAACAAACCCAAATAGAAGAGATTTAGCTAATTTTGAAGCTTCTCTTGCTGATCAAACAGGTGTATTTGATCAAAACACTGGGTTTTTACCAGCGGGGGTTTATTCAACCTTAGACCCTGACAAAATGGTAACTCAAAATGATTTTGCTGAAATGTACCCACAAGGTTATACCACCCCGAGTGGTGTTGTAGTAAGCGATTTGTATGGCAGTTCAGGGGCTTTAATAGACCCTGCTCAGTCTAGTTATGACTGGGCTAACCAACAAGGGTTCGTTTCACCTTTTGCAAATGATGACCCTACAGGCAATTATGGCTTTGATGTAGAAAACCCTCTTCCTTTTTATTATAGGAATGATTTATTAGGTAGAACCCCAGATACTAATGTATTAACAAAAGCTCCTTTTAGTGAGCAAAATTACGCAGATACTTGGCAAATAAACCCGAATGAGTTAAGCTTTACTGGCATGTCTCAGCCTTACCAACAAACGTATGCTGAACAGTTGATGGATCCTTATGCTACTATAGATCAGGATAATTTGGATCCTTATGCTGCTTTAGGTAACGCCCAGTTTGACCCTAGCTCTGTAAACGTACCAATAGATGATGCTCAATAAAGGAGCAAATGATGGCAGATGAAGCAAGTGGAAGTGCAGTACAAACCAGCTCAGGTATAGCTGACCCGTACTATCTTTCAAACATACAACGAGCGCAAGACTTAGCTACTTTAATAACGGGGCAGACAGGCGGTGTACCTAACATGCCGTTGTATACCCCTGATTTTCAAATAGCTGCTCAAGACCCTTTCACTTTAAGAGCGCAAGAACTTGCTGCCCAAGGCGTAGGCAGTTATCAGCCTTATCTAACTAATGCTGGCACTGCTATGACTAATGCTAATGCTCAAATAAAGGCATTAATAGACAGAGAGCAGTTCAACCCTAATGCTTATGTAGACCCTGACAACCCACAAAGTGGAACGGTCATAGACCAATATATGAACCCCTATACAGAAAACATACGTTCAGCTATGTCTGACGCTCAAAGTAGACAACGTGCCGCTAACCAAGGTCAACAAGTAGGGCAAGGCGCGTTCGGTGGTAGTAGAGGGTTTATACAAGATGCACTAAGTGACTCTGAGTTTGAACGTAATGTAGGCCAGCTGCAAGCAGAACAATTTAATAATGCCATGTCCCAAGCACAAGGCGCTTTTGATGCTCGTACTCAGGCACTAGGCCAAGGTATTGGTAGTTATCAAACACAAGCTAGTCAACAAGCTAATTTAGGTGCAACAGGACAAGGTTTGGCTCAACAAGATATCTCTAACTTGAGCCAAGCAGGAATAACTAACCAAGCACAAAACCAAGGTATTTTAGATGCTGCAAGGCAAAATCAACAAGCAGATGTTGATATGCCGTTTAAATTAATCGATTTCTTAAATACTATGCGTATGCCTACTGGTTCTATGCAACTGACCACTTCTCCAGGAGGTGGAAACAGCAGTGCCTTGACTAACGCTGGTAGTTTTTATGCCACAGCTAGTGGTCTAGGTAATATACAAAGCACTCAATAAGGTGAATGACATGAGTCAAGTTTTAAATAGGAAAATGTTTAGAGGTTATCAGCAAGGGGGCGAAGTAACTCCTCCCATGGATCCTATGGCTATGGGCGCTCCACCAATGCCTCCTGCTGGTATGGCTGCTCCACCAATGCCTCCTGCTGGTATGGCTGCTCCACCAATGGCTCCTCCACCTACAGGTATTGCTTCTGGGTTAGCTCCCCCTACTAATGCACCAATGCCACCTATGAATAAACCGATGGGGGAAGAGCAACAAGGTATGCAAATAGCACAAGAAATCAGTGATGGTTTTATGGCTAATATCAATGCTGCTGAAACACCAGAAGAGTTAATGAATACTGTAAGAAGTTCACCTGCTTCACAGCAAGAGCGAGTACAAGAGTTAGCTATGCTCGTAGGTGAAGAAGATGCTTCTTCTACGCCTGACTCTGTGTTGTTTTTAATTCAACCTTTGTTAGAGCAAATGAACGCAGAAGCAGCTAGCCAACAACAAATTATGGAAAGCCCTGACCCTATGATGGCAGACCCTATGATGGCAGACCCTATGATGGCAGGAAACCCAACTCCACCACCCCCGCCACCTATGATGGCTGATTCTTTGGGTGCTCCTGCAGACCCAATGGCTCCACCACCACCCCCTATGATGGGAGCATAGCATGGCAGGGATAACTTCTACCCCTAAAGCAAGAAATGCTGCACAACAAGCTGTAGACAATAGCAATCAAGCTAGCTTGTCTGGTATTTTTTCAGGCCAAGGTACAGGTGCATTAACTGTACCAGATACACCCGCTTCTGCGGCAATTTCTGCTGAAGATTTACAAAAAAGAATGGGTACTTATAAAAGCTCTTTTGCTCAACCAGCAGGAGCACCTACCCTTGACACAATATTGGCTAATAGAAAAAAACAATTAGAAGGCTTTAAGCCAGAAGAAAAAACAACAGAAGGTGTTAAAGAAGAGTTGGTTAGTTCAGGTATCTTCCCTGATAAAATAGAATCAGAAAAAGATTTTAAACGTGCTGAAGGTGCGGCACGAGTACAGCTAGGTGCTGATATGCTTGCAGCTAAGGAGTCAAACCCTTTGCTGGCGTTTACAAAAGCTGCTCCTGCTTATGCTAAAACATTACAAGAATCTAAAGACAAGCAATTAGCAAGTGAAAGACAAATGGCATTAGCTGCTAGAACAGAAGCTCAAAAAAGTAAAACAGCAGGACAAGCTTATGATTTAGCTATAACGCAAGCGGCAATAAGTAGCCAAGAAAAATTAGCGGCTACTGCAACTAAAAGCTTACAAGATTATGAAAAAGCTGCTACGGAATTTGCTGTTGAAGGGCAAAAAACAGATACAAAATTTCAAAATGATTTAAACCTTAAGAACATACAAGCAGGTATTGCGAAAGGTGCAGTAGAGCAAGAACAATATATTAATACACAAGGAGACCCAAAAAGTGCTGACTCTTTAAAATCTGTAGTTACAGATAGCAATGGTGTTAAGCATATCAACACAGGAACAGAAGAAGAACCTAATTATGTTCCTCTAGATAAAATCAATGCTAATGAAAACTTTAAATTCATACCTTTAAGCGAACTTGATTCTACACTTAAGAAAAGTATTTTCTCTTCTGCTAGTAATCAATTGCCTAATAGAGCGCCAGATACTAAAGTACAAATAGACAAAGGCGATGGTACATTTGAAACAAAAGACGCATGGAATACA
>Ga0181405_1000727_pt1 | contig 11178 bp, 12 predicted proteins | sample 28SPOviralmetaG_FD_130134 | JGI IMG/M metagenome (GOLD analysis project Ga0181405, IMG submission 130134) | Marine viral communities from the oligotrophic San Pedro Time Series (SPOT) site, San Pedro Channel, CA, USA - 28 SPOT_SRF_2011-11-29 | ecosystem: Environmental > Aquatic > Marine > Strait...
ACATTAATTGTAGGTGAAAATGGTTCAGGTAAATCAACTGTGCTTGATGCATTGTGTTTTGTTCTGTTTAATAAACCATTTAGACCTATCAGTAAATCACAATTAATTAATTCAATTAATTTAGGTGGCACAGTTGTAGAACTAGAATTTCATGTTCAAAGAAATAAATTTAAAATCATTCGTGGTATCAAACCTAATGTATTTGAAATATATTGTAATGGTCGCATGATGAATCAAAATGCTAACAATAATGATTATCAAAAAATACTAGAACAACAAATATTAAAGTTAAATTATCGTTCATTTACCCAGGTGGTAATTTTAGGCTCATCTACTTTTATTCCTTTTATGCAATTAAAAACAAGAGATAGACGAGAAGTGGTTGAAGAAATTCTAGATATTAAAATATTTTCATTGATGAATTTTTTATTAAAACATCAAGTCAAAGAAGTATCTGAAGAGCTTAAAAGTATTGAGTATGAGTTTTCATTAACAAAAGATAAAATAAATTTACAACAAAAGTATATTGAAGACATTAAGAAAAATAAAAAAGTTATTATAGAAGAAAAACAAGAAGAATTAATTGAAAGTAAAAAACTTATAGACCAACAAAATAAAGATATTTTAAAATTACAGGAAGATATTAAACCTCTAGAAGATGCATTAAAGGATAAAGAAGTTATCTTAAAATCTGTAAAAGAGTTTAATAAAATGGAAGCAAAGTTATCAAATAGAGTTGATGAGAATGAAAGACAGAAAAAGTTTTTTGAAGATAATGATGAATGCCCAACCTGTACACAAACAATAGAACAAGAATTAAAAGAAACAAAAATTAAAGAAAAGACAAATCGTATCTTAGAATTAAAAGATGGCATAACTAAATTAGAACAACAATTAAATGAAAAAGAAAAAAGATTAACTGAACTAAATCTTGTTGGCACAACTATGAGAACTAAAGAAGTTGATATTGCAAAAGCAAATGCAAGCATATCTCAACTAAAAAAGTTTATTGAACAATCAAATAGACAATTACAAGAATATACAAAAGCAAGTATTCTAGAAGAGGATAATATTAAGTTAGTAAGATTAAATGAAAGACTTAAAATTAATGAAGAACAGATTACAAAGTTAAGAGAAGATAAGTTTTATGTAGATGTTGCAAGAAATCTATTAATGGACACTGGCATTAAGACCAAAATTATAAATCAATATCTGCCAATTATGAATAAACTTATTAATGGTTATTTAACGAGTATGGATTTTTATGTTAATTTTACACTCGATAATAACTTTCAAGAAACAATTAAATCTAGACATAGAGATGAATTTAGTTATGCATCTTTTAGTGAGGGTGAAAAAATGAGAATTGATTTAGCATTACTCTTCACCTGGAGAGCCGTTGCAAAGATGAAAAATTCTACGAACACTAATCTTTTAATACTAGATGAAATCTTTGATAGTAGTTTAGACACAACAGGCACAGATGATTTTTTAAAAATATTAAAAACTTTTACAGACCAGAATGTTTTTGTAATATCACATAAGGGCGATACCATGTTTGATAAATTTAGAAACATCATAAGATTCGAAAAACAAAGAAACTTTAGTAAATTATTTTAGTATTGACATATTAAAAAAGTATGATATCATTGAAGTATGAAAAATTTAATTATATTATGTTTAGTACCAACACTTTCTTTTGCAGTTGGGGTAGATTACCCATTTGAGAATATTTGTGATTATGATAGTAATGTTGTCACAACATACAAGGGTGAGATAGAAAAATATAAAGTACCTTCAAAAAAAGTATTTCCGTATTATAAAGATACAAAACAATGTCTAGTGACAGTTCAAGCAAAAATTAAAGATAAGTGGTATTCAGCAACAGCGAATCATGTATTCACGGCAGACATGTCAGAAAACGATGCATGTAATCGTGCAATTAATCGTGCAAAAGAAAATATTCTAACAACACAAATACCAGAGATGATAGAGGGCAAGAAACAATTAAATTGTTCCTTGACAATGCAAAGAAATTCGTGTACAATCAAGTATATGAATGTTGTAATGCCAGGTTTGGGGTTGCAAGAAGTTAAACTTAAACAATGTAAATAGGTGATATATGACTAAATTTAAAGGGATAACACTTAATGTATTAATACTAATAGGTGTATTTGCTTTACTAATTTTGACTCAATCATGTGGTACTGTTTCAGGTATCGGACAAGACATTCAGGATATGTCTGATTGGTCAAAAGAAAAACTCACAACTACAATGGAAGCTCAAGAAGTTTCTGAAAATAGTTGGGTAGAAGAAAATTATGAAGGAGGTGATGATAATGATAAAATCGTATCAAAAGAAATTAGGTAGTCTGGCACTTGTCAGTTTACTTGGTTCATGTGCCGCTAGCATTGATGAACCACCTTCTTTAGTTTCAACACCTGAAGTTGAATATAAAACTAAAAAAGTAGAGAGTGCAGTTAGTATTATACCAGATTGGTATAAACAATTACCTGAAGAAGAAAATATGATATATTCTTCTGGTAGTGCAACAGCACCAGACTTACAACTTTCTGTCGATATTGCTGTAATGAACGCTAAAACAGTTCTTGCAGATAGAATCAATGGTAAGTTAGATAGTATGACAAAACAGTTTGTTGCCAAAATGGGGACTAATGATGCTGATACTTCAGTATTAGAAGAACTTGAAAAAGTAACAAAGAATGTGATTGCATCTGTTGATGTGGCTGGTTATAAAGTCAAAGAAATGGAAGTTTATCCTACTGGTGTTCAATATCGTTCTTTTGTTTTACTTGAATATTCTGATAAAGAAGCAAGTAAAATAATCATGAATAGAATGAAAAAAGATAGAATGGTTTATTCTAAACTTCGTTCTACAAATGCATTTAAAGAATTAGAAGCAAGTGTTAATAATTCTAAGAATGAAGATGAAGCTCAATCATTATCAAATATTGAAAATGAATTGAGTAAGATTTCAGAACCTCAACCTTTACCAGAACTAAATGTTGCAGAAATGCCTGCGATTGGTCCTGATAATACATGGGTTACTGAATAATGAAAATTGTACTAATAACAATTTTTTTATCAATTAGTTCATTATCTGTCGCATATTCAGATGATATTTCTAATAAGAATATTGGCCAGGGTGCAGGTGCCTTTATAGGTATTCTGTCTGGTCAATTACTTGAAGTTAATAATCCTTATGCACTTGCCACTGGCGGATTATTAGGTATGTTTGTTGGCGGTAAAGTCGGAGAACATTATGATAGGGTTGAAAGTATACATCTTAAAGAAGAATTAAGATGTAAACAATTCATAACTGGTGATAATAGAAAAGGCGTTGCTTGTCGAGAAAATGGTGAATGGGTGGTGCAAGACATAGGAGAATAATATGTGGATTGCAATCGGACTATTAGGGTATTTTGCTTTACCTTATGCGACCAATTTAATTGGTCTTTAGAAAATGGGGCTTCGGCCCCATTTTTTTTTGGAGAAGTATTATTATATAGTTATTCGTATATTTTTTATAATTATTATTCATAAAAAAAATATCAATTTAATTTAGAAAAAAGGTTGACTTTGTTCTTAAAACAGTGTACAATATAATTTTAACAATGAAAAGAGAGAGAAAATATGACCCCAGGCGTTTTTAAAAGTAGATATATGAATGGTAGAAAAGTTTTCAAAAAGTATAAAAAAGAACCATTTGAGTCTTTTGAAACTTTAGAGAAAAGTTATGAAATGCCTGAAGTTTTAGATTCTGAAATAAGTGAGGCCATTACAGTGGTTTTGTCAACTTTAACTCCTAAAGAAGAAAGAGTTCTAAGAATGAGATTTGGTATTGGTTTGAATACTGACTATACTTTGGAAGAAGTTGCACAACATTTTTCACTTGGTAGTGAAAGAATAAGACAAATTCAAGCAAAGGGTTTAAGAAAGATAAGAAATACATCAAGAGTAGATATTTTAAAAAATGTTGCATAAGGGGGTTGACTTTGTTATAAAAACAGATATACTATACCTATGATAACAAATAACGCTGAAACAAAAAGGAGAAATATATTATGGTAGCAGCAGTTGAAACAATGGCATATGCAGGTGAACTTCCTTGGCATGGTCTAGGTACAAAAGTACCAAACGATTTATCAACAGACCAGATGTTAGAAGCATCAGGTTTAAATTGGTCGGTAGAGAAACTTCCGTCTTTTGTAACAAATCCGTTTAATGCAAAAGTACAAGAAACCGGTTCTTATTCTTTAATAAGAAGTTCTGATTTTAAAGTTCTTGCACCGAATGTTGGTAAGAATTGGAATCCTGTTCAAAACAAAGAAGCATTTGATTTCTTTGCAGAGTATGTAGAACAAGGTGATTTAGAAATGCATACTGCCGGTTCTTTAATGGACGGCAAAGTGGTATGGGCTCTTGCTAAAATTAAACAAGGTTTTGAATTGTTTAAAGGTGATGAAGTAGAAAATTATATGTTATTTTCTAACCCACATCAGTTCGGTAAATCAATCGACATTAGAATGACTCCGATTAGAGTTGTATGTAATAATACATTAACTTTATCTTTAAGTCAATCTAGTGATAAAATGGTTACAATGACTCATAGAAAACAGTTTGATGCTGAAGTTGTTAAAGAACAACTTGGTATTGCTAGAGAAAAACTAGATAACTATAAGACTATGGCTGAGTTCTTAGGCAAAAAAAGATATACTACTGAGAAACTTGTTGAGTATCTTAATACAATTTATCCATCTAATATTAAAGATGAAGATATTAAAGACAAGTCTGTTCCAACAACATTCAATGCAAAACAAGCATATGAAGTTATTGAAACACAACCTGGTAGTAAATATGCAAAAGGTACTTGGTGGCAAGCTTTTAATGCAGTAACTTTTTCTACTGACCACTTACAAGGTCAAAGTGCTGACGGCAGACTAACTTCTGCATGGTACGGTAGAAATAGAAGACTAAAACTAAAAGCATTAGATACTGCTCTTAAAATGGCAGAACTTGCATAAATAAGATATGAGAGCGGTTCATAAGCCTCTCATCTACTGCAACAATAAGACCTATCCTGTTGCAGAAAATATAGAGTTTTTTGGGTTCTCTTATAAAAACCCTTATATATAATAATGAGTTGCCTTTTAGGGACTCTAATTTTAATCTTGCTTAAAGAAGGAGATAAACATGAATACTTTAGCAACAATAGACAGAAATCGTCTAACCCCCTTTACAGTTGGTTTTGATAGTTTACTAGATAGACTATTTGAAACTGATACTCATTCAACTGGTGGATTCCCACCTTATAATATCATAAAAAATGATGATTATAATTACTCTATTGAAATGGCTCTTGCTGGTTACAGTAAGAAAGATTTAGAGATTGAATTAAAAGAAGGTATACTTTCTATTAGTTCAAAAGAAAATGAAGAAAAACTTGATGAAGAAACTACCTTAATTCATAAAGGTATTTCTCATAGACACTTTAAAAGAAGTTTTACTTTATCAGATGAGATGAAAGTGAAAGATGCAACGATGAAAGATGGTATGTTAATTATATCATTAGAAAGAATTGTGCCTGACCACAAGAAACCTCAAATGATTGAAGTAAAATAATTTAATTAGGTACATGGTTGACATTCTGACAAAGTAATGTTACTATGTACCTATCATGCGGAAGTAGTATAAAAGTATTATATTTGATTCCAATCAGAAGAAGGTGGTGCGATACCACCCTTCCGCTCCAATTTTATAATGTAACAAATGATTCTAAATAAACAAGATTCGATATTCGCCGCTACAAAACTGATTAATTATTTCAAAGATTTTAATCGTATTGACGATTACTTTCGTGCAAGAAAAATGGAAAGAATTAAAAATCTTCCTATTTCTTTGCCTGGTTTCGGACTTGAAAATGATATGTTTCAATCATACGATATGAATCCAGAAGATATGAACTTTGAGGTTTCTATTGCTGAAACAAAAACATTTGATACAATGCTTGAAATGATAGCATCATTTTCACCAGACAATGCACCTGGTAAAGAAATGAAACTTATTGTCAAAGAAACAAATACAAATACAGTTGTTGGTTTTATTAAATTAGGTTCACCCTTGATTAATTCAAAACCTCGTAATGATTATTTGGGTGGTGTTCCAGATTTACCTATTTTCAATAAGCGTGCTATTATGGGTTTTAATATTGTACCTGTTCAACCATTCGGTTATAATTATCTCGGTGGTAAACTGATGGCTGCAATTTGCAATTCTCATAAAGTTAGAAGAATGTTAAATCAAAAATATGATACAGAGTTTTGTTTGTTTGAAACTACAAGTCTATATGGCAACATCAAAGGCGCCTCTATGTATGACGGCATGAGACCATTTCTAAGATACAAAGGTGACACTCAATCTAAATTTCTACTAACATTAGGCGAAGAAATATATTTCGAGATGAGGGATTGGTTTACTGATAAAAATAATGGTGAAGATTTAATTCACAAAGGTGCATCTTCTCGTAAACTTAAAATGCAGACTAAAATGGTCGGTGTTATCAAAGCAAGTTTAAAACTACATGATACAAAAGCATACGAAATATTTAGTAAACAAATTGCTAAAGCAGGTGATGTGACCACACAAAAAAGATTTTATATGGGTGAATACGGATATGCAAATGCAAAAGATGTATTACTAGGTAAAACAGATACTTTATCAAAGGCAGAAAACTTTGATAGATTTGAACTTGAGAATATTGTTAAGTGGTGGAAGAAAAACGCCACTAAACGATATAACAAGATGATTGCAGAAAACAAAGTTCGTAAAGAACTAGAAATCTGGAATCAAGATACTATGAATAAAATTGACATTATCAGATAAAGATGGTTGACAAATAATAATTCATAGTATATTATAATAATTAAATAACAATTAAGTTATTTAAAAACCGTTTCTATTATGTCATGTGGCAAAATGCTCTTAATATATTAGTGAACAGGAGAAAATATAATGAAAAACATTATTGAGCGAGTTATCTCGTCACCACCAAATAAGTATGAAGCTTATTTGTATCAATATACTAATTTGTCTGATGATAAAAAGTATGTCGGATACCATAAAGGTTCAGTTGATGATAATTATAATCATTCATCAACTTGTAAAGAGTTTGCTAAAGTTTTTGCAGACTCAAAATCAAAACTAAAGTTCGAAGTTATTAAATATGGAAGTTTAGGAGAAATTAAGACTGCTGAAAATTCTATGTTGAAAAGTGCTAACGCTAGGAATAACCCATTATACTACAATAAGCATAATGGTGCTCCTTCTTATGATGAACCTGACTTAGATAAAGTCAAGTTTTTAGTTCAACAAATCACAGACCGAGTTTTTCCTGTCTTTAAAGAAGAACTCGCACTTCATGAAAATATGTCCTACTCGCAAGTACGCTTTGAACATAATCCTGAGTTGCAAAAAACTATTAAGGAAAAAATTAATGATGCCAATGGCAACACAGATGGTTGTAATCCTTTAATAATATGTGAAAAACGAAGAGATGGTGAAGACCTTCGTGTAGATGGTAATCATACATGTTTTGGTGCTATTCAATCAAAACATGCAAATGATATTCCTGTCATGAGATTGCCATACGATGTTCATAAGGATTTTTCAGAAATGGAAATTAATATGGTTGGCAACTTACTAAATAAAAAAAGTGAGGTTGTAAAACGCCCAATGTCACAGCAAGACGGCATCAAACATGTCCGAAATGCACATAAAACAGGAGTTCCTTTTAACAGTCAATTTAATGTAACATTCTTAAAAGAATGTAATTTTACTGGTTCTGGTTCTTCTGGTCAAATAAAGGCTATCTTAGATAAATCAAAACAACTTATTGACCAAGCAGATAAAGCAATAAGTGGACAACTTTTTATAAGATATCATGCAAATCCACATAAGTCAGTTTTAGAAGCAAAAGTAAAATCTCTCTCACAAAAAGAGGGAGAAACTGCCATCGGTATGTCTTCTTCTATGTTTAATGTTGCAAGAATATTTGAAACACTATGGGCAGTGAGAGATGATAAAGATGTCAAAAAAGATGTCAAAAAACTAACTGTGGTTGTTCATCACAAAGACACTGAAGCAAGTAAGGCTTGGAAATCAAAAACTCAACCATTGTGGATTAATATTTTAGACAAGCTTATGAAGTCTGAATATGAAATAGAGTTTCATGAAATGCCTATGTGGATTGACGATGGTTCTAAAATATAATGAACCTATTTGATTTAAATAGAGAAAAGAAACTACAAAACACTGTTAGGGTACTTGTGTACCCTAACATTACTTTTCAAGAAGACTTAGAAAAAGATAGTTACATACAGGTCATTAAAAAACAAATTTCTTTATTAAATGAAATTAGAGATGACTTGTGGTTCTATCTTATCTTACCATGCTCTATGCCTTCTTTACAATTTAAAAATGCATCACAATATATTTTGCCATTGCCAACATACCCACCTACAATGAGGTCACATTTTGATGTACCTAAAATAACAAAAATATTAAATAACGAATTAGATTTTGATTTAGTAATGACACATTTACCAGAGCATACTCATGCTCTTAAAAATGTATTATATAATGTAACACATCATACACCTCAGTTTTTTGGTTATTCACATTGGTTTGATTTAAAAGAAGTTGTTGCATGGTCAAAAGATAGTTTCTTACAGAACATTACTGGATTATTAGAATATGATAGATGTTATCTTAATACACAACATCAAAAAGATTTAGTATTGAATCAAGCAAAAGAAACATTTAATGATAATATTACTATTCCAAAATTAGATAAGATACTTGTACCACAACATTTAGGTGTTGATAAAAAAGATATAATAAGTGAAATAAACCCAGAGCCTGAAAAGATAATTGTCTTTAATCATAGACCAGATACTTACAAACACTTTAAAGAATTTATTGAAGTCACAGATATGTTATGGAAGAAAAGACAGGATTTTAAAGTATGGGTGCCGTTATTAGGTAAACCAAATCGTGATTATGTCATTACAGATAAGGGCGATAAAAAATGGTATTATAAACAATTACAAAAATGTTGTGTTGGGTTTTCACCAAAACAAACCTATGGTGGTTGGTCTGTTTCAACAACAGATGGCATGATGAATGGTGTGCCATATATTATGTACGATGATACTTATTATCATGAATTATATTCACAAGGTATTTTCTTTACTAAACATGAATCAGCATGTGAATTATTAAATATGTTTCTTGATGATACAAATTGTAGAAATCAAAAGGCACAAGAATCACTTGATTGGATAAGTAATCATCTAATCTATAAAGATAAAATGGTAGAGATGTCTGAATATATGTCCAGACTTATTAAAGAAACTCGTATGGTAAAAGATACTGATAAATTTAAAGAAATTGTTAGTTGGATTAAATCTGCCGGCACACTATCTAAAAAAGAAATAATAGGAGAGTTAGGTTGGGGTAGAGGTATTAAATTCACACCTTATCGTAGAGCTCTTATGAATCATTCAAACATATTCGATGTAAACGAATCTGAACCCAAATACTGCTGGGTGAATGATTATCAGGATTACCTATTGACAAAAATTTAATTATAATATATAATGAATTTATGAAAAAAATAGATAATGTAAACCACCCACCACATTACAATCAACAAAAAGTTGAATGTATAGATGCAATAGAATCTGCAACTGGTGATGGCTTTGAAAACTATCTTCAAGGTAATATTATAAAATATATCTGGAGATATAATTACAAAAACGGTACTGAGGACTTAAAGAAAGCCCAATGGTACTTAAATAAACTTATTGAAGTGAAGGAAAATAAATAATGAAATTATCATCTCAAACTAAAGAAGTGCTAAAGAACTTTAGTACCATAAATCAGAACATTATGATTCGTTCTGGTAATACACTTAAAACAGTTTCTGCTATGAAAAATATAGTTGCAACTGCACAAGTTCCAGACAGTTTTACTCAAGAGGTGCCTGTCTATAATCTAAACGAATTTCTATCAGTACATAGTCTTTTTAAAGAACCAACATTAACCTTTGATGATAAGTTTATGACAATATCAGAAGAGGGTGGGTCTTCAAGTTGTAAATATCATTATTCAGACCCATCTGTTATCGTAACAGTTGAGAAAGATATTAGTATGCCTTCAATAGAACTTGAAACAGTTTTCACAGAAGAGATTCTAAAACAAATTACAAATGCCGCCGGCACTCTTGGTGTTACAGATTTAGTTCTTACAGGCAAAAAAGACTCTGATGTTCAATTAAAAATTAAAGATAAAAAGAATGTTGCTTCAAACAATTTTGCAATTAACATGGGCAAGAAAAGTACAGCAGATTTTGAGTTCTTTTTTAAAGTAGAAAATCTTAAACTATTACCTGGCAATTATAATGTTCAAGTATCATCAAAAGGTATTAGTTATTTTAAACATCAAACTTTTGATGTATCATATTTTATAGCGTTAGAACCAGAATCTACTTATTCAGCATAGGAAAGTTTAATGAAAGAAACTTTCTTATGGGTAGAAAAGTATAGACCTAAAACTATACAAGATTGTGTCTTGCCTAAAGACATGAAGAAGACCTTTTCTGAATTTGTTAAAAAGGGTATACCTAATTTATTATTAACGGGTGGTGCAGGAGTTGGTAAGACAACTGTTGCTAAAGCCATGTTAGATGAAATAGGTTATGATTATATTCTTATTAATGGTTCTGAAGAATCAGGTATTGATGTTCTTCGTAACAAGATGAAAAACTTTGCTTCTACTATGTCATTAGAAGGTAGTAGAAAATTTATCATTATTGATGAGGCAGACTATTTAAATCCTCAATCAACACAACCAGCACTTCGTGGTATGATAGAAGAGTTTCATAAGAACTGTGGTTTTATTCTTACTTGTAATTTTAAGAATAGAATTATTGACCCATTGCATAGTCGTTGTAGTGTTGTAGAATTTTCAGTACCAAAAGAAGAAAAGCAAACTCTTGCACAAGACTTTATGAAAAGTGTTAAGAATGTTCTTACAACAGAGAACATTGAACATGATGATAGAGTAATTGCAGAATTAATTATGAAGTTTTTTCCTGA
>Ga0181405_1000731_pt1 | contig 11152 bp, 21 predicted proteins | sample 28SPOviralmetaG_FD_130134 | JGI IMG/M metagenome (GOLD analysis project Ga0181405, IMG submission 130134) | Marine viral communities from the oligotrophic San Pedro Time Series (SPOT) site, San Pedro Channel, CA, USA - 28 SPOT_SRF_2011-11-29 | ecosystem: Environmental > Aquatic > Marine > Strait...
TAAACATCATCTTTTATCTTCTGTTTAGTGGTTTTAGTATCCTCGTTTAAGAACTCTTTACGATACCTTGAGGTAGTATTGGAGTAGTCCCAACACGTACGATCAAGAAACGTTAAACCATTTACTTTTATTGCAACAATAGAATTGTAAGATTGAAATATTTCTGTTCCATTCTGTAAAGTAATTCTAAATTGATTTGCAATTGGATTGCGAGACCTCGAACTAATAAAGTTTTCAACCTTTGCAATTTGTTTTAAGCCTAGCTCTCTCTTAGGCATGTTTTCATAAACTAAAGACATTATTTATTTCCTTTCAATTTAATTAAATAGTTTGTTTGTTCTTCCTTTGATAACTTATTCATTGGAATATATTCTATATTTTCACTTAATAAATGATCATTATATTCATTAATCACAGAAGAAAAATGATTAATAACATCATAACTTTCTATTGGTTTTTTTGTTTCAATATCTACAAGAACATAATCGGTTTCATATAAAGACATTATTTATTTCCTTTCTCAATAATAATATAGTTACCTTTTAACCTTGTTTTACTAGTTACACAACTAGAACAAATAACACTTTCATAATCATTTAATTTACCTTCAAGAGCTTTACTTGGAATGTTAAACTGATCGTTAAAATGCTCTTTATAATTGCACTCGTTACAACTAAAATAGTAAGCCATAATTAGTTCCCTTTCTTTTCTTCAATTAACTCTTCTAAATCTAATTGACCATGCAAGCCTAATTGATAAAGTGCTTTTTTGGTTTGTTCCTCTTCAAAGATAACACCAATATTTTGATCAATTAAAACTCTATCTTTGTTGACTGGTTCATCAACCTTTGCAACTTGATCGTTAACATTAGGTAAAATCTTTAACATCTGATCTTTATGGCAAAAGATTTGATGTTTAAATTCTTCATTGGTGCGACCATTATAACGCCCAGCAATCTCAACCAAGCAACAACTATCCATTATTTTGAATTGGACTGTAAGCTCGCAATTATTAACTGCATTAAATTTTTTATTGTTAAAATCGTATTCACTTTTAATTAAATATTGTTTTGTTTCCATTGTAAGAAATCCTTTTCTATTTAAAAATTAAGGTTTTAAAAAAACCACCCAAAGAAAAGCCTTGAGTGGTTCAATTATAATCTTATTTAAAAAATTAAGTCAACTAGATAATTTATTAACCAAGTTTCTGTCCATCGTATTGAATGAAAGTGGATAAGCTTTATAATATTTAAAACGATCACCTTTAATCTTAATGGTTTGTAAATACCCTTTTTGTTTAAGAATGTTTACGTATTGCCTAACAGTATTAAACGCTTTTTTATTATTTGTGTCATTATATACGTCAATAATTTTAACCATGTCATGCGATCTTATAAGCTTATATATTTGAAATTCACCGCTTGTTATTGTGTCATTACCTTTAATTTTAAAAGGATTGTTTTTATTTTCCTTGTTGGTAATTACGCTTTCAATTGTAGGTTTAAAAACTTCAAATTGATCAGCCAATTGCAATGCAAGTTCATGGCATCTAAAACCCGATCTATGACCTTTGTTTTTAGCATTACGTGCGACTACTTCTAAACTTTCAAGCAAGGTTGACATTTTGTTTAAGTGTAATCTTTTCATGATTTACCTTTCTTTAATTTAAAACAAGATTGCTAAAATAATGATCACCAAAAAGATGACCATTATGCGAGATAGATTTGCAAGAAACTCAGCCATTAAGCATTAGCCATTTCTAAAGATTGCCAAGCATCTGAGGTAAGTAAATCCCTTACAACATCTGCTCTTTGTCTCTCAACGTTTGGTTTGTTGGCATTGGTGCGACCGCCATTGATAGTTTCCAATTTGTGAGTTTCAGGATTATATCGTTCGACCTTATAATCAGTATGTGTCGACCAATGAGTTAGAGCGTTATAAGCTCCCCAAAGAGTAGAACCTAACTCTTTCTTCTCTTCATCAAATAAGCCAAGCAAGTAATTAAGCTTAGTTTCATTTACGGGATTGACGCCAACTTCAGCAGATTTAGTTTTCTTAGTACAGATAGTTTCTTTTAACATATCTGCAAATTGTTGATCTGTGATTTGGATACCACGCCAATTCAACATTAAGTCTTTTTGGTGCGACCACATTGACAAGCCCAAACCCGCCTTTTGAACCATTGCAGACGGATTAAGATTTAAAGTATGTTTCTTCTTTTGATGATAAGATTTTTCTCCGCCAAAAACTAAAGTGTTTCTGCATAAATTTCTGTAAGCTCCGCTAAAAACTTGGAAAGCCCAACTAGTATCAACAGAATTAAAAATATCAATTCTAGCCTTAACAATATCTCTATCATTAGAAACGGGAACGGCTAAATCATCGTAGTAAATAGTTCTTTGAGCTTGTAAGCCACCATTGATAAGCTTATCTACTACTCGCACATTTGTTTTAGGTAAATCAGTCTTATCTAAAATATGAGCTTGTAAAGAAAATAAATCTTGGTGAGGTACAAGTTTATAAGTATCCGCAATAGGTCGAGATTGTAAAACTTTGTTTAAGCTTTCATTATACAAACCTGAATATCTTTCTAGCTTAACTTGGTTACCAACTCCATACTCATCTTCATCATAAGCATACAATGGAATTCTTTTTATCTTCGCATTGTCTTCAAATAATGAAACATCAAAAGGATTTGAATGCTCATGAATTTCATTTGATTTAATGTTGGTATCTTGATTTAAAGTTATTACGGTATCCATAATATTTTCTCTTTCTACACTAAAAGTGTTGTTGTTAAACTACCTTAATTAGTAGCTAAATAGATTTGTAAACTATCTTATCTAGATAAACAAGCAGATAATTTATTTTTATTTAGAACCTTTTTTCTTTTCTTAGATAGGAATTCTGTTAATGCCCTATCCAAATTAACTGCTAAGTTATGAGTGGGTTCAACCGAAGTTTGATTTGTTGAAGCATGAGTTGCGATTTTTCCATCTAACTCAATTTCCCCTCTCGTTTCTATCCAAACTTTAGCTCCACAAGAAAGTGGCTTATCAGGTGAGTAAACTAACTCCATCTCACCTTTAACCTTAACTCTAGTGGCATAGGTATTCTTCCCACCTTGTTTGATTGTGAATACGGGATTACGATCGCCTGATTTAGCATTAGCTTTGATTACGTGTTGGTTGACGTGGATACGTGCTATCTTATTCTGCATTGTTTATCTCCTTCTTCCAATCTGCAATTTGATCTAAAGTTTCACTACAAAAAATATTTACATCAATAGTATGGTTAGTTGAATTAGCTATTCTATCTAGATAAGTTGTTAGCTTGGATACGAGTATCTCACTTGGATACACACCTTGCCTAAGTTTCCTCTCAATATCTTCCTTATTCATCTCATATGCTTTTTCATGTATTCTGAGTGCTTGTTCCTCAGCTAGATTAACTTGACCATCGTACTCGCTTTCTGCTTTTTGGATAGCATCTTCATCTGACATACCCTCTTGCATGTACTGCTCTACCTTATCTTCGATTTGGCTTTCGTGGAAATGTTCTCTGCTCATAGTGTTCTCCAATTTACAGTTTCGCCTTTGATTGGTTTGTAGGACAGATTGTTTTGCTTATCTAAGCTTATCCAACCTGATCCAACCCAAACATCTTTATAAGTAACATTACCTAGTTTAGATTGGACTTTCATTTCCATTTTTACATCTTGTTTGATATCATTAGGTAGTTTATCTATTACAAAAAAGTTTGCAACAGAACTAGCCTTAAAAGTTTCTTTAACCATGTTATCTCCTATGTTTCTGATTAATGAAACCAACAGTTACTACAGATAAACTATCTAGTCAAATTATTTTTCGCTTTAACTTATCTACTCTTTCAGGTGCAACATCAAGCAGATAGCAGATAGCACAAAGAAGTCTACCTAAACTAAAGACATCTCCTCTACTCCCACACTTATCACACATGTAGCCATGCTCGTTACAAGAAGTAGGTGCGATTTTTTTGGAAGAAATAGGTGCGATTTTTTCCACAGAATTAATCCCCCTTTTTCACATCGACGTAGACTCTAAGACACTTAGACTTACTGATAGGTTGACCATACTGATGCACTTTCCAACCCTCTGTCTTTTTGGTTTCCTCGTCTAAGTACTGACCTCTAACTCGTAGCTTGTAGCTCTCCTTGTTTAGATAGCCTTTCATCTTTTGTACAAACTCTCTACCTTCATCGTCGTTAGGTATCTCGCTAAACACATAAGCGTGACCATTTGGGCAGTTGTCGTTAAGCATCTCAGCGTACATCATTGCACGATTTCGTTCTTGCTTTAGATCAAAGATAGCGTCATCTCTTTGTCTCTCTATTTCGCCAACACCATGATCATCTCTTTCTAGCTTATCTAGAAGCCTAGTGTTTTCTAGCCTTAGATTTTTGTTTTCTTTTGCTAGATTAATTGTAGCATCAGTTTTAGTTTTGATAGTTTTTATGTCTTGTTTATTGTGATGCCTAAGAAACTCTAATTCAGCCGTCTTTTCTTTTAAACCTTTTTCAAGTGTCTCGATCTTTTTCCAAGCAACATTGTAAGCATCTGCCGTTACAGTAGGTTGACTGTTCAGTTTTCTTATTGAGTTCTCTAAAGAGATTATCCTATCTTTGTATTCGGATATCTTGTATCCCATAGATATCTTCTCTTCTTCTAGCCTAGTTGCTCTTTCAGCTTGTTGTTGGGCAAACATAACATCTTCAGTAGGTTCATGTTTACACTTCTGTATAAAAGCATGTCTAACATATTGATCTGTCATAGTAGCTATGTCTATAAACTTCTGTTTACTTCTTGAATAATATTTAGCCATTAATCGCTCCTTTGACTTCCTCTTCAGTTGCAACGCCATGTAACTTAGCTAATTTATCTAGTGTCTCTTGCCCACTACTAGATAGCCTATCGTAATCCCAATATAGATCGACTATACATTTTACTATTTCTTTCTTATCCATTTTGTTTCTCCTAAAACTTTGGTTGGTAAAGTACACCATCTTTAATTAACTTCTTTAGTCGTACACTTTGATTTCTATATAGACTAGCTTGTTCAGTTTGTCCATTCCATTCACAATCGTATTGTAATTGTCTTAGCTTTTTGTATTCAGCTACACAATCCACAAGATGTTTATCTAAACTAATTGGTTGTATCATTGTCATCACGATCTCTCCATAGTGTCGTACATTTTCTTTCAGGCTAATTCCCTACCAAATTTATTTTCGAGTGTCAAACCCTTTAATATAGATTTGATAGTTTCATTATTCCAACCATTGCCAAGCATCTTGTAGCCTTGAGAATTACTTACAGATTTACAGTAATCATCAGGTAAGGTTTGTAACCTACAACATTCCTTAACAGTTAGCTTTCTCCAATGTAACTTATGTTCTCCATAAGCATCAGGGTATCTACCTTTAGGCAAAGGTGAAACAACTGTATCCTTAGTTAAGGTGGATAAGCATCTTGACTTACCTGAATCTGATACCTCAAGGGTTTGTACAATAGGTAGGTTAGTGTCATCATCTTTACGTACACCATTGCTATCTATTCTTCTGCCCGTGATTGATGCAGAATTACAAAGTATCTTAGGTTCTCTGTGTCCACCTTGCATAGTAGTTAAGGTAGGACACTTGCCATGAATAGAGTAAACTCTTTTGATGATGTCATAGCCTTTGATATCAGCTACTCCCACCTGATGACAACCATCACCAAATACTAATTGTCTACGTGACTTCTCAAAGTACATCTTCAAGTTACCACCCTTCCAATAGTTAGCGTCAAGACAGTACGACTTGTTTCTATCTACACAACCACACTCGATAATGTCTTTAAGTACGATACCTCTATCTTCAGGCATCTCGAACTCTATATCAGTTATGTACATGCGAACTCTACGTTGAGCAGATACCAAAGCCGAATCAATAATGTGTAGCTTTAGCTTTGGATTGATCTCTTGTAGTTTAGATAGGATAATGTCTTCCCATTCTTTTTTCATCTTCACGTTTTCAAAGAGTAGCTTAACATGAGGATTAACATCGTAGATAGCTTTGTATATCTTTAGGAACTCAAAGAACAATTTAGATTGTTCGTGTTCAAAATTTAGTTGCTTGCCTGCTACGGAAAATCCCTGACAAGGTGAGCCACAAAAAATAACGTCGATGTCTTTGTGTGAGACTAGCTTATCTAGTACACCTCGTACATCACCTAGATGAATTAGATCATCGTGGTTATCGTTAGCTATCTGTATTGGAAACTTATTGATCTCTGATGAATACCACCTAGTAACGGGCAAGCCTAACTCTTTTACAGATTGCCTAGCTACACTACCACCTGAAAATAATTCAAGATATATCATTAGCTATCTCCTCTCTCTCTCTCAAAGTATCGTTAATAAAATTTCTAAGTTCAAGCAACTGTTTATCACTCCACCAATCTCTAACTAGATACTTAGTTCTCATGGTGTTTTTCTCGTGAGTTTCAACTTTAGTTAAAGAATTATATTTAACTTCTAAATGCTCACTCTTATCGAATTGGAAGCCATCTCCCATTTCTTCATTAGTTTTCCAATGTATCATGCTTTTTCCCCTTGTTGTTCATTCCACATAGTCAAACCAAAATCATAACCTTGTTTGTAGTAGGCTGAAAATAGTTTGCTTTCATCTCTATTGCCATGCAGTAAAGCATCTGCAACTCCATCTTTAAAGAAACTAAGATAGTTCATTCTTTTTTTATCGGTTGGTGTCATACGTATCTCCTATATTTATGATCAGGGTATCTTATACATCTAAGTAAAAACATATGTCAAATTATTTTTTTTAAATTATTTTATTGACGTAAAATATGATCTCGTGGTATACGCACTTATCCCGTTGGGAGATACACCCCATACGAGGATAGTTAGGAGTTAATATGAGCCGACCTTTTAAGATAAATGAAGAGACTAAAAGCTATAACTTAACAGTCTCGAAAGCAGACTATGACGAACTAGAGAAATTTGCTACTAGGGAAACAGATAGATACGCTAGCCAAATAAGCGTAGCTGATCTAATCCGAAATGCAATAAAACTATACTTAGAAGATTTGAGGATAGCAGATGAACGAACAAGTGAAGACTGATATAACTGTACGTAGCCATGATAAACAACACGTAATGTGGGCAAAGCTATCAGCAGTTAGAGTAGGCATTGTCGATAAGGAACAAGTTAAGCTAGGTAATCAACGAGACTACCTAACATGGATACCTATCTGTGTGGCAAAGTCACGTAACTTACTTAGTCATGGGTACGACCTAGATAGACTAGGGCAAGTCTATACTGTGAATACCAAGCAATATAAACAAGCGATGTCTAAATGATAGATAGACACACACTCCCGTATATATATGCTTTAGTTGCGATTTTTGTGTTACTAAAGGTTTTACAGTATATGGGTATAAATTTATGAAGTGGTTAAAGAGTTATGTTGAATCCCTTCCCATTCCTAGCTATGGGCGTTATCGGTCTGATTGCCCTTTATGTGGCAAGCCTAACACTTTTAGTGTGAGTGATAATGGATTTGAAAGATTGTGGTATTGCTTTCACGCTGATTGTCACACTAAAGGTGCTACGGGTATAAGCTTGACTAAAGACAATTCAAGTAAAGCTTTTACTAAACGAGAAACTAAAAAGGAAGAGACAGACATTGATTTCAGTATACCTGATACGTTTGTCTCTTTATCACGTAATATTAAAGCTGAGAACTATGTAAAGGAAGTTCATTCCTACGATGCTTATCTAGATGGACTAGCAGATATACGCTACGATTTTCAAAGAGATCGAGTTGTGTATCTAGTTAAAGATATCAACAACGGAAACATCGTCGATGCAACTGGTCGTAGTCTAGGTAGCTTTAAGCCTAAGTGGTTAAGATATGGTACGAGTAAGTATCCATTTGTGTGTGGATTCTCAGATGATTTATTTGTTGTCGAAGATTGCCCATCTGCATGTAGTGTATCTCATCTAGTGTCAGGCATGGCATTGATGGGAACTTCATTACTAGATAGCCACATACAAGTAATCAAAAACTATAAAAAAATTTTTGTGGCATTAGACAGAGATGCAACTCGCAAAGCAGTTGACATTGTCAGGCATTTGTCTAATTATGTATCTACTAAGTTAGTAGTACTGAAGAAAGACCTGAAAAATATGGAGAGAGAGGAACGTGATGACTTCATCAACAATCATATCAGTAGATAAACAAGTCTTAGGATTTTGTTTAGATGTTGATTTCTTTGCAAAGGTAAAGAACAAAATAGATAGAGATATGTTTGATAGGGAACTAAAAGATATCTTTGACACAATTGTATATTCCCACACAAAGTACGCCAAGACTTTAACTAAGTCTGAACTTGCAGGCATATTTAATGATAGAAATCCTGCGATGCCTGACTCAGCTAGAAACAGAGTGCAAGAAGTTATATCTGAACTTGAAGATAAGCCAAGTAGCAATGATGAACTTCACCTAGACTTGGTCAATAATCTTTGGCTACGAGATAGAGCAAGGCAGATAGGCGAGAAAGCCTTAGAGATATTTACTGGAGAGAATGAAGAGTTTGGTGAGCTACGTAGGCTCATCGATGCCGTCGAAGATGGTAGGATCAGCGACAAGACTACCTACAATATTGTCGAGAGTGACTTAGCTCAACTACTTGAAGAGGAAGCGGGGGACAACGATTTCCCTTTTCAATTCAACCTTATCCAAGAAAAAGTTAAAGGAATGGATAAGGGTAATTTAGGTATATTATTTGCTCGACCTGAAGTGGGTAAGACTACCTTTTGTTGTTTCCTTGCATCATCGTACATCAAACAAAAATTCAAAGTTACCTATTGGGCAAATGAAGAACCTGCTAATCGAATTAAGCTACGTATCATTCAATCTTATTTTGAATTGACTAAAGAAGAAATGGTTATGCAAAAAGATAAACTACTTGAGCGATACCATTTTGAGATTGAACCTTACCTAACTATCATGGACTCAGTTGGTACATCTGTAGAAGAGATGGACGAGTACGCCAAGCTCAATAAACCTGATGTCATGTTCTGTGATCAGCTAGATAAGTTCCGTGTTGATGGTCAGTACAATCGTGGTGATGAGCGACTCAAAGAGACTTATGTAACGGCAAGAGAAATTGCCAAGCGAAATCAATTACTTATATGGGCAGTCAGTCAGGCAAGCTACGATGCCCATGATCGTCAATTTATTGACTACTCTATGTTGGACAATTCTAGAACTGGTAAGGCAGGTGAAGCTGACGTTATCATAGGAATTGGTAAGACGGGATCAAGCGAGGTAGATAACATTGTCAGGCATATATGTATATCCAAGAACAAGATCAATGGGTGGCATGGTATGATCAATGCTCAGATAGATGTACATAGAGGAGTCTATTACTAATGAGCCGACCTAAACTTAATGCTAGAGCAAGGCGTAGGAGATATTGGTTGAACTACATAAAGATGAAATGTGGTTGTAATATATGTGGCTACAGAGATAATCCCCTCGCTTTGCAGTTTGATCATTTAGGTAATAAGACTAGACAAGTTAGCCATATGGTTCTAAACAGTATAGTTAACTTAATTAAAGAAGTAAGAAAGTGCAGAGTTCTCTGTGCTAATTGCCATTCAATACATACAGATAGGAGAAGAAATGGTAGAACAACTAAACGTGTTGACACTTGATGTCGAAACAACTCACAAAACAAAGGGATCTGGTGGCACTACTGCTCTGCCTTATTTTAATAATCGGCTTGTATCCGTCGGTTATAAGTGGCTAGGCGAAGATGAGGTAGGCTACGATTTTGTCTATCACTCAGATGAGAGAGCATCAGTAGGAGAAGATTGGTTTGCAAATATGCAAGCTACCTTAGATAAGACTGATGTTCTTGTAGGACAGAACTTGAAGTTTGATTTAACTTGGGTACGAGCATGTGGCTTTAAGTATGATGGTCATGTGTACGACACAATGGTGGCTGAGTACATCTTAGCTAAAGCAAGAAGGTGGTCACTTAGTCTTGACTCCCTTGCAAAACGATATGGCGTGACACAAAAAGAAAAAGATTTGGTTGCACCTTATCTAAAGGATGGTAAAACATTCTACGATATACCCTATGACATCGTGAAAGAATATGGTATAGCAGACGTGATTGCTACAGAAGAAGTGGCAGTAAAACAACTTGAAGCCTTTGGCACAACATTTGGAGAATTATTTAATGACACTTACACCGACACTAAAGCTTTCGCTTGAAATGACAAACGTCCTCACTCGCATTGAGATGAATGGACTCAAGGTAAACTTAGATACCTTAGATGAGATAGAGAAGGAATACAATGAGGAACTATCCTATCTAGAAAACAAACTACAGACTATGGCAAAGGAAGCAATGGGAGATACACCTATCAACCTGTCGAGTCCTGATGATCGTAGTGTGTTGTTGTACTCTCGCAAAGTAAAAGATAAAACTCTGTGGTCAACTGCATTTAATCTTGGGCATGAGATGCGGGGTAACACAATCAAGCCTAAACTACGTACACGTATGAAGAAGAATGATTTCATTCGCAATGTACGCAATATGACTGACATCGTGTACAAAACTGTAGGTAGGCAATGTGAAACTTGTCGTGGTGTGGGTAGGATTACACCTCTCAAGAAAGACGGGAGTGTTGGTAAGGCAGTCAGGATATGTAAGCCATGTAAAGGTAAAGGTACTATTTATGAAAGCACCAATGAGGTAGCAGGCTTTAAGATCATACCACGTAATCCAAAAGATGTAGCATCTGCAGGGTTCAAGACAGATAAGGTAACTCTTGAAGATAGATCAACTGAACTAAGCGGTGAAGCACGTGAGTTCTGTGTAGCCTACTCTAGATACAATGCTATTCGCACCTACCTATCTACCTTTGTCGAGGGTATGAAGAATAATGTTGATGACGATAACTTCATTCATCCTGAGTTCATGCAGTGTGTTACGGCTACGGGTAGACTATCTAGTCGTAATCCTAACTTCCAAAACATGCCACGTGGTTCTACCTTTGCCATACGTAAGATAGTCGAAAGTAGATTTGATGGTGGCTACA